>Ga0075152_10000970_pt1 | contig 20797 bp, 21 predicted proteins | sample JI61114C2DNA_FD_70964 | JGI IMG/M metagenome (GOLD analysis project Ga0075152, IMG submission 70964) | Wastewater effluent complex algal communities from Wisconsin, to seasonally profile nutrient transformation and Carbon sequestration -... | ecosystem: Engineered > WWTP > Effluent > Algae...
TAAAACGTGTTTAATTCCGTCAAATTCTAAAGTGTGTCCCGCATTTGGTCCACCTTGAAAACGAGCAATAATATCATATTTTGAAGTAAGAACGTCAACGATTTTTCCTTTTCCTTCATCGCCCCATTGTAATCCAAGTAGTAAATCTACAGTCATTGTGTTGTTGTTTATTATTTGTAGTTAGTTGTTTATTGTTGTTTTTTTGTTCCGTAGAAATAAAGTGAATGGTTAGTGATATCAATACCAAACATTTCTTCCATGGTTTGTTTTATTTGCTGAATTCTTGGGTCACAAAATTCGATAACTTCGCCAGAATCGGTTAAAATAATGTGATCGTGTTGTTTATCGAAATATGATTTTTCGTAGTGTGCTTGATTTTGTCCAAACTGATGGCGACGCACCAAACCACATTCTAATAAAAGTTCGATAGTGTTGTAAAGTGTAGCTCTACTTACTCTATAGTTTTTATTTTTCATTTTGATGTACAAAGATTCAATGTCAAAATGCTCGGTTGCATTGTAAATTTCTTGAAGAATAGCATATCGTTCTGGTGTCTTACGATGTGCTTTTTCTTCTAAATATTTTGTAAATACATTTTTTACAATTTCCTGATTTTTGTTTTCCATTGCGTTGTTAAATGACAATATTGACAAAGATAGTGAAAGTTAGAAGTTAGGAGTTAGGAGTTAGTAATTTTTTTGAACAGAGTTATTAAGATAAACTTATTATATACTCAATTGATTTAAAATTGTTTTGTGATTATAAAATGTTCATGAAATTTGTATTCTAAAATATAATTATTTCCAAAACAAATCTTTATGTAAGGGTGCTTTATAAAGACATAATAAAAAGTAAAATTATTACCTAATTTGCTATTACAAAAAAGATTAAAGCTTTACTTGAAAAAGTAGTAAATTCAGTTCTTTACAAGCTAAAAGCAGGTAGTTTATCGGTATAAATTATACTTAAAACACTGTTTTGAGTTAGATTTATTGAGTTGGCAAATTGAATTCATAAAACATGAATTCAGATAATTTGATTGAATTTTTATAGCCATATTAAAAAAATAATAAAAGAAAATATTTTAGATAGTTTAAGAGTCTATCACCGTCACATTTTTAAGAATTGGATAAAAGAGAATATAGAAAAAACAGAACTCTTTTTTGCTGATCTACTCATCAAGATTCTGAAAGAGTTCAAAATATACATTATGTTGCTTAATAATTTTTTGCTATATTATCGTCAAGTTTTTATTTTGAGGTTTTGTTGAATTTTCTTTTATTTCGCATCTTCTATTTGGACCGCATTTATAACGTCTAGGTCCACAAGAAAAAGATGAAATTATCACAACAAATAAAGCTAAAATTACAGCATTTTTTTTCATAAATTTAGTAAATTTTCTAAATAATTCCGGTTATTTGAAAGCCTTGGAATTTTGTGCTGTCCGCCCAGTTTATCATTTTGTTTTAACCAATCATAAAACAAGTTTTTTCGGGCTACATTTAATATTAACGAATTAAGCGTCATGTTGTTGTGTCGTTTAGCTTCGTAATCAGAATTTAACGATTGAATATTTTTATCTAAAGCCAATCTAAATTTTTCAACATCTTTTGGAGGTTTTTTAAATTCAATAATCCATTCGTGTGAACCTTTTTGTTTATCATCCATAAAAACTGGTGCAACTGTATAATCTACAATTTCGCAATTAAATAAAGAGCAAGTTTTTGCAATGGCGGTATCGGTATTTTCGATCATTAATTCTTCTCCAAATACGTTGATGTAATGTTTGGTTCTCCCGGTAACTTTGATTTTGTATGGATTTAAGGAGGTAAATCGAATGGTATCACCAATTAAATAGCGCCATAAACCTGAATTTGTCGTAATCACCAATGCATAATTCTTATTTAATTCTACTTGATTTAGACGAATAATACGTTGGTTTAGTGTTTCAAAAGTTTCCATTGGAATAAATTCGTAGAAAATCCCGTAATCTAACATTAACAGTAATTCGTTAGAATTATTTTGATCTTGAATAGCAAAAAATCCTTCTGAAGCATTGTAAATCTCATAATATTTGAAACTGTTTTTTGGGAATAATTTTTTATATTGTTCTCTGTAAGGATCAAAATTTACACCACCATGAAAATATACTTCAGCATTTGGCCAAAGCTCTAATAAGTTAGATTTCCCTGTGTTTTCTAATGTTTTCTGAAGTAAAACTAACATCCAACTCGGAACACCCGCTAAACTTGTTACGTTTTCGTTGATGGTTTCGTTAATAATTGTAGGAAGTTTGGTTTCCCAATCACCCATTAACGATGTTCTACTACTTGGTGTAGAGCTGAATTCTGCCCAAATTGGCATATTGTCAATCAAAATTGCTGATAAATCTCCAAAAAAAGTATTGTTATCTTCATACAATTGTTTGCTTCCTCCTAAGCGAAGACTTTTTCCAGTAAAAAGTTGCGAATTTTCGTTATTATTTAAGTACAAACACAATAAATCTTTGCTTGCTTTGTAATGGCAATTTTCTAAAGCTTCCGAACTTACAGGGATAAACTTACTTTTAGCATTAGTAGTTCCACTTGATTTCGCAAACCACTTAATATTTGAATGCCAAAAAACATTTTGTTCACCTTGTCTTGTTTTTTCGATTAAAGGTTCTAATTCTTCATAAGTAGATACTGGAATTCGTTCTGAAAAAGTGGTGTAGTTTTTCACGGATGAGAATGCATATTTTCTGCCAAGTTGCGTATTTTCAGAAGCTTTTATTAAATTAAAAAGTAATTCTTCTTGCACGTCGTGCGGATATTTTATAAATAATTCTATTTGATGAATTCGCTTTTTTAAAATCCAAGTGGCAAAAGAATTTATTATTTGTAATGGCATTTACTTGTCTCTAATTTTGAATTATTAAATAGGAATAATAACTTTACCAAAAATAGCATTTTTTTCAAATAATTGTACAAAAAATAAAATCTTTACACTAAATGATATATCAAGGGACACTTTCAAAAATGCAAACTGAATTTGGTAACCCAATTCAGTATTATTTGGTTTTTGAAAATAGTTTTTTAAACATTAATCAACTTCTAGGGAAAGACATTGAATTTGAGTTTCAAGGCTATCAATGTTTAAATTGTGGAAAAGCAAAGAAAATTTTTCGTCAAGGATTTTGTTACGATTGTTTTATGAGTAGTCCAGCAGTAGGTGAATGGATTATGAAACCCGAATTAAGCACCGCACATTTAGATATTGAAGATAGAGATTTAGTTTATGAAAAACGTGTGCAATTACAACCGCATGTGGTATATTTGGCATTATCGAGTGAAGTTAAAGTAGGGGTTACCCGAAAAATGCAAGTTCTTACACGATGGATTGATCAAGGTGCCGTGCAAGCCATTTCAATTGTAGAAGTTCCGAATAGATATTTAGCAGGAATTACAGAAGTTGCTTTGAAAAACTATTTTGCAGATAAAACCAATTGGCAAAAAATGCTAAAAAATGAAGTACCTAACATGGATTTAATTGCTGAACGAAATAAAGTATTTGATTGGTTACCAACGGAAGTTAAACAGTATTTTGAAAAAGAAGAAAAAATCATTCAACTCGATTTTCCAGTTTTGCAATACCCTAAAAAAGTAACGAGTTTGAATTTAGATAAAACGCCAAATTTCTCTGGAAAATTAGTAGGAATAAAAGGACAATATCTCATTTTTGAAGACGATACCGTTTTTAATGTGAGAACCTATGAAGGATATGTAGTGAAAATTAGTTTGTAAAAAGAAACCCTTTCAAATTTGAAAGGGTTTCTTTTTACAATTATTCTTTTTTCTTTTTTCCGCCAAATAAATCTTTTATAGCTCCGTTAGCTTTGTCTTTAATTGTGTTTTTTATACCTTCTTTTGGCGAAGTTGTAGTTTTTGTGGTATCTGTTGTTGTTCCAGATGTATTGCTTTTAGTTCCATTTAGTAAATTACCCAAAGCTGTTGTTCCTTGATTAATATATTTATCTTTTTGCATTTTAACCAATTGTGTTGCCAAATTAGTTGTAGCTTGCTTCATGTCTGTAGTAATTTTTGGTTGTTTGAAGTTCCCTCCAAGTATTGCATTTATAGGAATATTTTTAATTTTGTTTTGGTCTGCAGGCGTTAATTTTGTTAGTAAATTATTTACTTCTGTGCCTAAATATTTTGCAGGAACGTCAAATTTTAAATTATAATTCATATTTTGATCAAAACCATGAGTTCCACCAACATTTACAGTAATATCTTGGTATTTGATATCGAATGGTTTTACATTCACTTTTCCATCTTTAAATGATAAAGCCGCTTTTACATCATTTAAGTTGACTTTATTCATGTCAATGAACTTTACATTTGAGCTTAAAGCCGTTAATAAAGTTGAGTTTTTTTCATTTATTGTTGTCGATAATAATTGCCCTAATAAATCACCCGAAAGCGTTTTCAAATTAGGAGTCATGTCTTGTTGTAAATCACCCGAAAGTTTAATGGTTGAATTTAATTTCCCATTTACAACACCTGCAATTGGAGCAATAGATTTCATCATGTCTAATTGCGTAAAAGTTTCGGCGATATTTACTTTGTCTAAACCTAAATTCATATTAAACGTTGGAGTTTTCCCTTTAGTAGAAACCGTTCCGGTTAATCCAATATTTCCGCCAAAAATATCCATTTTTAAGTTGTTCAATACTACAGCTTCATCTCTAATTACCATGTTTCCTGTCACATTTTGTAAATTCAAATTGTCATAAATTACCGTTTTTGCCTTCGCAGTAATGCTGCAATCTAAGAAAGATGGAATTTTCACAGCTTCTGTAGTCTTTTTACCTTCTTCTGTAGTGGTTGTAGTTGGTGTCATAAAATCGGAAACGACTAATTTTGTCGAATTCATATTGAAATTTCCTTTCAGAATTTGGTTTTTGAACATAAATCCATAAAAGTTATCCAACGTTCCAGTTACTTGTAAATCAGAATTTCCTGTCTTGGCATCAAATTGATTCAAACGGATTTGACTAGGATTAAATGCAACTGCTGCTTGGTTGATTTTAAAAGGTTTTGCCATTTCTGGACCTTCGTAATTGAATCCTGTTAAACTTGCAATTCCAGAATTTTGAATGTTTTGATATTGAGAAGTTTCAACTGATTTCATATCAAACTTCGTTTTTACATCGGCTTTTAAAATTCCGGTCAACGGTTTGTCTAGCTTTAATGGATACGCTTTGGTAACATTTGCTAAATTAATGGTTCCTTTTAATTCGGCATCAATTAACGCATTTGTCGCAATATTTTTGATATTTGCTTTTGCGTTAAAAATGTCTTGGTCAATTGAAAACGAAAGTTTGTTCAAGTTCACATACGTGTCGTTCATTAAACCTGTTTCATTGATGATATGGGTATCAATTACGATATTTTTAACCGATTTTGGTAAATCTGGATATTGGAAAGACGCATTATTAGACGCAATTTTTACATCAAAAGCAGGAATAGTAGTTTCAGTTAAATTACCTTTTACTTTTCCGTCTACCGAAAATTGTCCAGTAGTTTTTACTTTGTTAATATCGCCAGAATAAGCTGCTGGAATTAATCCCAAGAAGTTTTTGAAATCAGATGTTGGCGTTTTAAATGTTAAATCATAGGTTTGACCCGCTTCTACCATTTGAATAAATCCATTGAATTCTAATGGTAATTGATTGATTAATGCTTTGTTGTCTTTGAATTCGTATTTGCTTTTCTCTAAATCAATTCCTAAAATGGCATCTAATGAAATGGCTACATTGTTCATGTATTTCATTTTGTCCATATCAAAAGATAGTTTTGCAGTAGTTTTAGTTTCTAAATCTAATTTTTGAGCAGCAAAATTTCCTTTTCCTTCGTGATTAATGCTGTCTAAGACCATTTTCATTTTTGAACCTTCGTCTATGTAAGTAAATTTTAAATTTTCTACTTCATAATCCTGAATATTCAAGGCAAAAGGTTTGCTGTCAGAAGGTTTTTTATCAGCTTCTTCTTTTAACGCAATGTCAAAATTTCCTAAACCATCTTTATTAAAAATGATGTTTACAATTCCATCAACCAGACTAAAACTTTTCAAACCCATTGCTTCGCCATCTCCTTTAAAAAGTTCTCTTACACTCATGGTTACGTTGGTTTTACCCGAATATAAAAGTGTATCATTTTCAAAAGGAGCTTTTGTAATAATGCTTAATTTTTCAATTGTAACATTAGCTTGTGGAAAGTTTTTGAATAGACTCAAATCTACATCTTCAAATGCGATGTTTGCATTTACATTTTCATTCAAAGCTTTGGTAATCATTTCTTTGACTTTGTCTTTGAATAAAAATGGTGCTGCTGCCAATGCGATTATGGCTATTAATAGGAAAATTCCAGTCCCTTTTAAGATTTTTTTCAACATAAATTGTGTTTTTTAGAAAGCGAATTGATTTTTGTTTCAGTCTTTAATTAAATTATCTCGTAATCAACACAAAAGTAGTACCAAAAATATAATTTAGAATTAAAGCTATGTTAAACTTATAAAAAGTTCCGATTTATAGGCACTTCTACTTATATAATTTCTGCGCTTAATCCTGCATCTAGTAATGCTGAACATTGCGGCTTCAATTGATCAATCTGACCTGTTTTAACCGTGCATTTCCCTTTATAATGTACTAATAAAGCACATTGTTCTGCTTGTAATTCATCATGTTGACAAACTTTAATTAAAGTATCAATAACGTGATCAAATGTATTTACATCATCATTGTGTAACACAATTTCATTATTAACACCAACAAATTCTGCTACTAAAACTTCTTCTTGTATTTTTTCTATCGTGTTCATTTTCTTTTCGTTTTGAAAGTTTTTTATAAAAATATTAAAAAAATAATTTCAATATCAAATTCAATTGTAAAATTGAAACTTTTTACTTTAAACTCCTATCTTTCGGCCTCAAACTATTTTACAAACTTTAATGCAACCCAATTATTTTTTTCAAATTGTTTTATATAAGTTAATCCTTGTGTTCTACAACTTTCAACAATAACCGTAATATCTTCAGTATAAAAACCACTTAAAAATAAAATTCCGTTTTCGTTTAAACAATTCACATATTGTTGCATATCATTTAATAGAATATTACGATTAATGTTTGCGATGATAATATCATAATTTTTATTAATTAATAAAGACGCATCACCTTCGTAAACCGAAATATGTTTACAATTATTACGTTCTGCATTTTCAATAGAGTTTAAATAACACCAATTGTCAATATCAATAGCATCGATTGGTTGAGCGCCTTTCATTTCTGCTAAAATAGCTAAGATAGCAGTTCCGCACCCCATGTCTAAAGTTTTTTTATCTGTAAAATCAGTTTCTAAAATATGTTGAATCATCATATGAGTTGTTTCATGATGTCCAGTACCAAAACTCATTTTTGGTTCAATTACAATATCATATTCGGCATTTGTTTTTTCATGAAAAGGCGCTCTTACATTACATTTTCCGTCTACTTCAATTGCTTCAAAGTTTTTTTCCCATTCTTCATTCCAATTTATTTGCTCAATTTCTTCAAAAGTATAATTGATTTTAAACTCGGGATTTTCTAAAATTTGAATATCTTCTAAAATAGTTTCGATCCACAAATCTTTTTGAACAAATGCCGAAATTCCTGTTTCAGTTTCAATAAAACTTTCAAAAGCTTTTTCGCCTAATTCAGCAATTAAAATTTCGCTTCCCAATTCAATAGGCTCTATTGTAAAATGATATCCAATGTAAATATTTGACATATTTGTAATTTTTGTAAAGGTAGTATTTAGTTGACATTTAATTTTATTTTTGCAAAAAAAATAACATTAGTCTCATGAAAAAAATAATTACTTTTTTCTTATTTTTTATAACAACAGTAACATTATCGCAAATAAAAGTTGAAACAAAAAATAATGACTTAAAATTAGAAGCTTTACCCTACTATAGTTATGGGAAGGGGTTAGGAATAACTTCTCCGGATAGTTTATTTCAATTAAATATTCGTTTTAGAATGCAAAATCGTGTCACTTTTATTCAAAATAAGAGTCAAGATGCTGCTTATTCTGGTGAAATTAGACGTTTACGTTTACGTTTTGATGGATACGTTGGTAATCCAAACTTTTTGTATGTAATTCAATTATCATTTGCGCCAGGTGATGTGGGCGAAATTCAAGATGGTGAAAATATTAATATTATTCGTGATGCTGCTGTTTTTTATCGTCCAAATAAACATTGGAGTTTTCTTTTTGGACAAACTAAATTACCAGGAAATCGTCAACGTGTAAATTCATCAGGAGCATTGCAACTAACCGATAGAAGTATGAACAATACTCGATTTACCATTGATAGAGATTTTGGTTTTCAAGCGTATTATCTGTATGAAAATAAAGATAAATTTTCATACAATATAAAATCTGCTATTTCTACAGGCGAAGGAAGAAACTTTACAAAATCTTCTGATGATGGAGTAGCTTTAACTGGAAAACTAGAGTTGATGCCTTTTGGTTCATTTAAAAATGAAGGAACTAATTTTGAGGGTGATTTAGCTAGAGAAAAAACACCAAAATTATTACTATCTTGCGCTTTTCATCAAAATAATTTAGCTAAAAGAACGCAAGGACAACTAGGAAACGATTTATTTGAACAAAAAACAATGAAATCGGTTTTATTAGATGCCATGTTAAAATATAATGGATGGAGTTTTATGTCGAGTTATATGTCTCGCTCGGCTAAAGATCCAATTGCTTTAAATCCAGATGATATTTCAGAGTTTAATTATGTTCCAGTGGGGGACGGAATGGATTATCAATTGAGTTATGTTTTTCCAACGAACTACGAAATCATTGGTCGTTTTTCAACTCAAAAAATGCACGAAGATATTCAGGCTTTAACTCCTGATTCGAAACAATATTCGTTAGGTGTAACAAAATATTTATGGGAGCATGCTTTCAAATTACAAGGTGAAGTTACGTTATCCGATTTGGATTATTTTGATAGAAGCAACAAGCAAAATTGGTATGTTCGATTTCAACTTGAAATCGGAATTTAAAATATTCTAATTTCGATATTCTAAATTCAGACTTCAAAATTCCATATCTTTGTATTATATTCATTAAATTATGTTACAAATAGGAGAGTTCAATACGTTAAAAATTCTTAGAAATACAAAAGTTGGCTTGTTTTTAGGAAGTGAAGAAACACAAGAAGACGATGTTTTGTTGCCAAATAAATACGTGCCAAAAGAATTTTCTATTGGAGACGATTTAACGGTTTTTGTGTATTTAGACCACGAAGAACGATCTGTTTCAACAACTCTTAAACCTTATATTAAACTGAATGAATTTGCGCATTTGAAAGTAAATTACATCAATAAGTTTGGTGCTTTTTTAGATTGGGGATTAGAAAAAGATTTATTTGTTCCGTTCAAAGAACAAGCACGTCCTATGGAAGAAGGAAAGCGTTATTTGGTTTATATGTTTATGGACGAAAAAACCAATCGTTTAGTGGCTTCAAGTAAAACCAATCAGTTTTTGAGCAACGAAAATTTAGATTTACAGCGTAATGATGAAGTAGATATTTTAATTTCTCATATTACCGATTCTGGAATTAACGTTATCATCAATCAAAAGCATAAGGGTTTGGCGTATAAAAATGAAGTTTACCATGACGTAAAACCAGGAATGAAAACCAAAGGCTTCATCAAAAATATTCGCCCTGACGGAAAAATTGATGTGATGCTTCGTAAAGTGGGAGTAGAAGCAATTGAGCCTTCATCTCAAATTATTTTAGATGAATTAAAAGCAAATCGTGGTTTTTTACGATTGACTGATAATTCGCATCCAGAAGATATTAAAACAGTGTTGAAAATGAGTAAAAAAAATTTTAAAAAAGCCGTTGGAAATTTATACAAACAACAATTAATCGAAATAAAAGAAGACGGGATTTATTTGGTTTAAAATGACAACAAAGAATAAAATATATCTTTTTCTTAGCGTTTTAGTTTTATTACTAACGTTTGTTGTCATTTTTAAAATTTTTGAAACGATACATTTTGTAGGTTTTGAAACCGAAATTATTTGGATTCCTATTTGGATAGCTGTTGTGATTTTACCACTTTTAAATTTGTATGAAATCGCTACAAATACGGACGATTATAATAAATATTATTGGATATCGTTAGTCTTAAACGTTTTGACGATACTTTTTATTCTTCGCTATTTTAAGATAAATTTATTTTAATTTTTATTTTCTTCGTTATTAAATTTAAATGGATAATCGCCAAATTTTGGAGCTAATTCATTTACTTGGTATGTTTTTTTTGAAAATTTATTTGAAATGGCAATTATAGTAACAGAATCCTTTATCAATGGCACGTAGCATGAAGTGTTACCATGCCACCACCCTGTATGAAAAAAATATTTTTGCCCTGTTTCAAATTCTAACATTCGAATTCCTAGACCATAATTTTTTGTCCCTTTATGTTCATAGCTATAGCCTTTGAACATTTCTGCTTTCATTTCAGTGCTTAAGAATTTATCAGAATATAAAGCCAAGTCAAATTGTAATAAATCACGTGGTGTTGAGTAGATATTTTTATCGCCGTATATTTGATCTAAATACTCAAAAGCTAATCTTCTGTAATTACTTTTGTAAGATTGACTTACGTTATTTTGTTTTTTTAAATCATTAAAAACAAAAGTATTTTTCATACCTAACGGATCAAAAATTAATTCTTGAAGTACTTCTGGATAATTCTTTTTCGTTACTTTTTCGATGATTAAAGCTAATAAAGCATAATTGGTGTTACAATAACCAAAAGATCTTCCAGGAGTTGATTCTAAGCCAATATTCTTAACAGCTAAAAGTTTTAAAATATCTTGATTAGTTAGGTTTTTATTTTTATTCCAAACACCTTTATCATCTGTAAAATAAGCATAATTCCGTAAACCGCTTCTGTGATTCAATAACATTCTTATGGTTGTTTTTTCGTATGGAAATTCAGGTAAAATAGAAGTCACTAAATCATCTAACTTTAGTTTTTTTGCATTAACCAATTTTAAAATGGTTACAGCTGTTATCACTTTACTAACAGATGCAATGTGCAAAGGTGTATTTTGTTTGATGGAATCGCCTCTTTCTTTGTAGGCATATCCGCTGTAATTTTCATATAGAATTTCACCATTTTTTGCTACTAAAAACGAACCACTAAAATCTTTTGAGTTAAATTTATCATTATAAAAAGTTTCTACTTCATTTCCCATTTTGTTTTTATAAATGGTAGTAAGTGGTGAAAAGTTCACAGCAAATTCAGATACATCTCCATTTATATCTTTAACCGTAGACTCTTTTGCTTTGTCTAGTTTTTCATGGCAACTTGTAATAAATAATAATAAACTTATGGTGAGTAATTTATAAAACATAGGGGTTATTCTTAATCGTAATGTTTGAATTTGTTTCTAATAATTTCGTGATAAATTCTTCGCTATTTTCTGGCGAAATGTAAATGTCATCATATTTGTTGTAGGTAATGATTAAACCTATATGACTTAGTGCTGGTTTCCAAATGGTTGGTACTATAATTCCTTTGTGATGTTCAATTTTGTTGATATTTTTAATTTCAATCGTCCCTTTAAAAGGACCAAATTTCCATATTAATACATCGCTTTTTAAAATATAAAATGTTGATTTATAAGTCCAAAGAAAAAATATTGTAATAATTAGATTAATTCCAAAAACAACTATAAAAGGTTCAATCGAATCTTCAAATAATATAGGAATTGTCATTAAAAACATAAAAATAATTGCTCCAAATAAAATGTACTGATTTACTTTACTCATGGCCGATCTAAAAATCATACAACAATCTTAATTTCTTCTTAGTTTCTTTTTGAATTCCATCTTTGTGTACCATAACAGAAATAGTTTTTAATTTCATGTAAGGCACGCTCATGTATACATAACCGCCGTTGGCCACTTTCTTTTCGTCGCTTCCCCAAGAGTTTTTTACTTTGTAATAAGTGTTTCCTTTTTGATCTTTAACTTTTCCAACAATGTGCATTAAATGATCGTCGGTTGTAGTTAGATTTTCAAATTCTTGTTGGCGATATTCAGGTGCAATATCTTTTTCTGTGATAATTTCAGCTAAACCGGTTTTAGTATCTTCCTCTTTTTCTGGAACAAATGCAACTCCATATTTTTCTGAAAATGTTGCTTCCGAAACATCACAATCTAGTGAAAGGGAATAACCGTTTGCTAATGCATTGTCAATATTAGCAATGAATTCGTCTAAAGGCAAGTTGTACATGCTTCCGTTTGAAAAATTATCCGGAATATTCAAAATGAACGGTTTGTAATTCGCTTCATGTGTAAACGAAGTTAGAGTTACATAATTTTCAGGCTTAATTTTAGCAAATTCAGCGAATGATTTCGGAGTGTAATTTTTGCCTTCATATTCAAATTTTGTTGGAATACTTCCTAAATAAATATCTAAAACGGCATTAACCACTTGTTTCCAATTAGGAGATAATTTCTTCGCAGGATTTTCAACATACGTTTTTAACATGGCCTCTAAAACAGCCACCATTTCAGCATGATTATGTTTAGATTCGTCATCGTTTAAACCATCAAAAATACTATTCGGAACCAAACCATTTTTAGCTACACTATTTAATACATCGTGAGCCAAAGCGCCTTCACTAAAATTAGCTTTTCCTTGACGCATTACGTAGTTTTCTGCTTTAACCAAATAAGTGGTTCTCGCTTGAAACATCTCCGAAAGGTCGATTTTTTTTCCCGTCAAGCGAATAATTTCGGATTCTAAAAACGAAGAAGTTGAAAAACTCCAGCACGTTCCCGTAATATCTTGTGAGATGACAGGTAAGTGTTCAACATCAATAACATCTTGAAATTCATAGTTTTGAGCCGAAGCTGTAAATAGCCCAGATGCGAACAGCAATCCGATATATAGGTTTTTCATAAATCTAATTGTTTTGAACTTGCAATATAATGCAAAAAATGAATTATTTTTACGGGAATTTAGTTTTAACAAAATTAAAGTATTTGAAATTTTAAATCAATTGTTTATGAGTACAATCAACTGGAAAACCGTAAAAGAATTTGAAGATATAACCTATAAAAAGTGCGATGGTATTGCCCGAATTGCATTCAATCGACCAGATGTTAGAAATGCATTTCGCCCGAAAACAACCAAAGAATTAATTGAAGCATTTTACGATGCTCAAGAAGATACGTCAATAGGAGTAGTGTTGCTTTCTGCAGAAGGACCAAGTTCTAAAGATGGTATTTGGAGCTTTTGTAGCGGCGGCGACCAAAAAGCTCGTGGTTATCAAGGTTATGTAGGCGAAGACGGTTACCATAGATTGAATATTTTAGAAGTACAACGTATGATTCGTTTTATGCCAAAAGCTGTGATTTGTGTAGTCCCAGGTTGGGCAGTTGGTGGCGGACATTCTCTTCATGTGGTTTGTGATTTGACTTTAGCAAGTAAAGAACACGCTATTTTCAAACAAACCGATGCTGATGTAACCAGTTTCGATGGTGGTTATGGTTCGGCTTATTTAGCTAAAATGGTGGGACAAAAGAAAGCGAGAGAAATTTTCTTCTTAGGTAGAAATTATTCTGCTCAAGATGCTTTTGAAATGGGAATGGTAAATGCCGTAATTCCACATGCCGAATTGGAAGATACTGCTTATGAATGGGCACAAGAAATTCTAGCAAAATCACCAACATCGATTAAAATGCTAAAATTTGCCATGAATTTAACCGATGATGGAATGGTAGGACAGCAAGTTTTTGCAGGTGAAGCCACTCGTTTAGCGTACATGACAGATGAAGCCAAAGAAGGAAGAGATGCATTCTTAGAAAAACGTAAACCGAATTTTGAAAAGAAATACTTGCCTTAATACTTGAAGTCAGAATTTAGAAAAAAAAGAGAAAGTATGACAAAATTTACCAATGAAGCGATAGAAATTAACGAATTACCCAAGTTTGAGGAAGTGCAATTAAAACCTTTGCAATCCAAGTATTTCAGAGTGATTGCAGTTAATATTTGTATTTTGAATTTGATAATTATTGCAATTTTTGGAGGAATTTCATATTTTAAAGAAGATGTTTTTTCAAACCAAATTCGGATCATTATCGGATTTTTAGTTGCTTTCATAATTCCGCTTTCGTTTTTACTTGCAAGATTGAGTTTCAATAAAAAAAGCTATACTTTTCGCACACACGATGCAATTTATAGAGACGGGTTAATTTCAGAAACAACAACAATAATTCCTTTTAATCGTGTACAGCATGTGGCTTTACATCAAGGTTTTATTGCCCGAAAATTAGGTTTAGCTTCTATCGAATTGTTCACCGCTGGAGGAAGTAGTTCTGATTTAGAAATTCCGGGTTTACTTCTGGCTGATGCTCAAATTATTAAAAATTTGGTTTCCCAAAAAATCAACCCTTCAACTGAAATAACTGAAACTTCATCTCCAGAAAATATAATTCTTGCTGAAAATGAAAACAAAGACTAATTTTTCGCAACCTCAAAAACAATCGCTTTTAGGCGTGGTGGTCATGTTTGCCAATACGTTACAAAAATCGGTTCGTGCTTTTTGGCCGGTTTTATTGATTTGGTTGGTGAAATTTGAATCACTAAATAAAGTAATGGTTTTTGGCGGAATTGCAGTTGTAATTGTCGTAATTGCAATCGTTTCTTATTTGCAATATCACTTTTTTACGTTTCATATTGACGAAGAAACCAATGAATTTATTATTCAAAAAGGCGTTTTAAATCGTACAAAAATTGCCATTCAATTACACAAAATCCAACAAGTTAACATCAATCAAAGTTTAATTCAACGATTGGTTGATGTGCATAAATTAGAAATTGATACCGCTGGAAGCGATAAAAAAGAAGCTTCAATTAACGCCATTTCTCATGAATTAGCAACTATTTTAAAAGAACGATTAATCAATCATTCTGCAATAGAAAAACCCATTTCTCAGGAAAAAGCAACAAAAGAGCTTACATCGTTATTAAAAATTAGTTTAATCAGTTTAATTAAAATAGGTTTTACTTCAAATTACATAAAGAGTTTTGCACTTTTGTTTGTATTTTTTACAACTATTATGGAAAATTTGAGACAATTACCAGATAATGATGTGATTAGTAAAGATAATATTGTTAATTATTTTGATAAATTTTCACTGTATTTTTCAATTGGATTGGGTATTGGAATTGTCATTGCTTTGGTTTTGATTGTTAATTTGGTTCGAACCATTATAAAATATTTTGATTTTACGATTCAAATAAGTAAACAATCTGTTTTACTTTCTTACGGATTATTGGCAACAAAAAACACATTACTAAATCCGAACAAAGTTCAAAAAATTACCATTACTCAAAATTTCTTTCAGAGAAAACTCAATATCATTACTATTGGTGTTCATCAAGCTTCAAGTGATGCCGAAAAAGTAAAAGAAAAAGACCAAATTGAAGTGCCTGGATGTACTCAATTAGAAAGTGATGGAATCCTAAAATTATTGTTTGACAAACTTCCTCAAAAAGGAGCATTGTTCTTGCCAAATTGGAGAAAATTAGCTATGAATTTGTTTTTTTTACTCGTGCTTCCAATTGTTATTTCATTATTGGTAAAGCTAAATATCGATTTTTTTACTTGGAACGAATGGTTTATTTATAGTACAATTTTTACCTTTTTTTCTGGAATTCTGATATGGTTTTCCTATAAAAACTACAAACTTTTTGTTTCCAACGATTTTATCATTAAACAAAATGGCGCTTGGGATATCGATAACGCAATTGTTGAACCTTTTAAAATTCAAGCCATTGCAACCCAACAGTTTTTTTGGCAAAAAACAACAAATATTGGTTCGGTTACTTTATCAACAGCGGGTGGAACTATTAGTTTTTCAACTGCAAATTATTCCGAAATTAAAAAATTAGTCAATTATTGGTTGTATCAAGTAGAAACTTCGGATAAGAATTGGATGTAATGATTGAAGGTTGATGGGTGTTTGATTAAAATATATAAAAAAAGAGTTTATGAACATAAAACCTTGGATAGAAGCCGCACGATTACGAACCTTACCACTTTCAGTATCAGGAATAATTGTGGGTAGCGCTTATGCTTATTATCAAGGATTTTCCGATTGGAGAATTGTAGTTTTAGCGCTGTTAACTACGTTAGGATTGCAAGTGTTGTCTAATTATGCCAACGATTACGGAGATGGCGTAAAAGGAACAGATGCAAACAGAATTGGAGAAAAACGTTTAGTTGCTGCAGGAATAATTACAGCTGAGCAAATGAAAAAAGCTGTAGTTATTACTGCGATTTTTACTTTTATTATAGCTTTATTGTTAATTTACGTTGCATTCGGAAGAGAAAATTTCGAATTAAGTTTGATTTTTATTTTGTTAGGAATTGGTTCAATTGGTGCTGCAATTAAATACACCGTTGGAAAAAGGGCTTATGGTTACAGCGGTTTTGGGGATTTTTTTGTATTTGTTTTTTTTGGATTGGTTTCGGTAATTGGTTCTAATTTTTTGTTTACAAAGGAATTAGATGGTTTACTTTTCTTACCTGCATTTGCTATTGGTTGTCTTAGTGTTGCTGTTTTAAATCTAAATAATATGCGCGATATAGAAAATGATAAAATTGCAGGAAAGAATACTTTGGTAGTAAAAATAGGATTGGAGAATGCAAAAATATACCATCAAATTATAATAATATTCGGAATGTTGTGTTTTATTATTTTTACTATTTTTACTAAAACTTCAACACTTCCTGTATTATTAGTTAATATTCCTTTGATTTTACATTTTAACAAAATCAGTAAATCACAAAACTACGAAGACTTCGATCCAGAACTCAAAAAAGTTGTATTAAGCACATTTGCATTAAGTATATTATTTTGGTTAACTTTAGTCTTTCTAAACTAATCCTAAACTAAAAACTATGAAAATTACATTCTACGGTCACGCTTGTATTGGAATTACTGTAAATGATGTTCACATTTTAGTTGACCCATTTATTTCAGGAAATCCCAAGGCTTCTCATATTGACATAAATACGCTGGAAGCTGATTTTATATTACTCACGCACGCACATCAAGATCATATTTTGGACGTAGAAGCAATTACAAAACGAACTGACGCAGTAGTTGTTTCTAACTACGAAATTGCCTCACATTACGGAAATAAAGGGTTTAATTACCATCCAATGAATCACGGTGGAAGTTGGGATTTTGAGTTTGGAACCGTTAAATATGTAATCGCACATCACACTTCGTCTTTTCCTGACGGAAGCTACGGAGGACAACCTGGTGGATTCGTTATAGAAGGTGAACACAAAAACATCTACATTGCTGGTGACACCGCTTTAACAATGGATATGAAATTAATTCCAATGCGAACTAAGTTGGATTTAGCAATTTTACCTATTGGAAGTAACTTCACAATGGACATAGAAGATGCTATTATAGCTTCCGATTTTGTACAATGCGATAAAGTTTTAGGGTATCATTTTGATACATTCGGTTACATTGAAATCAATCATGAAGAAGCTAAACGCAAATTTTTCGACAAAGGAAAAGATTTGATGTTATTAGAAATTGGACAAAGTATCGAATTGTAATTCTTTGGCACTCAAATTGTATTTACCTATTAAAAATTAAAATGAACAAACTATTATATTTTGTATTCGCCTTATTCTTTTCCACTTCGTTTTTTGCTCAAAAAGATGGTTTTTGGGATAAAGAACGCGTTACTACAAAAGAGATTAAACTTTCAGCAGGAAAACGAACACTTATTAAGGCAGAAGATTTTCCCATTGGAACTACTGAATTCGTATATCGAATCACCGTTTTAAATGAAAATCAAAAGTTGACTTCGGGCTTAGTTTCAGTGCTAAAAGTAATTCCAGATCCAACTGGAATTAGCCAAGGAACAGCTGGTGCGATTCATTTAACTTCTGCAATTTCGGGTGATGATAAATGTACGTTTGCTTTATTTCAAGAAGCAAATGCAGCTAATTTATTTTTGAAAGAAGGAAAAACGGATAGAGCGTGTTGGGAACAAAAAGAAAAAGTAAATAAAGACGCCAAGTTGATTTCGTCATCTTCTTTATGCTTGACCAATTTACCTAATTTATGGTTCGGTTTTGAAAGCCAAAATTGGGTTATGAATCAAAAAATTGTATTAGAAGTTGTGCCTTGGGTCGATTATAAAGCAAGTAGAGGTTGGGCTAAAAAAAACAAGAAAGAACTTGAAACAGAAATTACAAGACTGGATTTTTTTAGTTCACTTTCTAAAAAAGAAATTTTTTCTGGAGAATTTATAGATTTAGTTATTGGAAAATACAAGTACAAAGAGTTTAAAGATTTATTGCCATCTGAAAAAGCAAACATTATTCAAAATCTTGCGTTTCAAGCAGTTCAAAACACAAAACAAATGAACGATTTTTTAGAATTTAAAAGAAAAACAACTTGGGACTTTTATAAGAAAAACCAACATCAGAAAGCGATTGATTATATTTTAAATGAAATTGTGGATAACAAATGGGTACAAGCTAAAGATTATAGTGTCTTGGGAGATATTTATATAGAAACTAAACAATTTATTAAGGCTAAGGAATCTTATTTTAAAGCTACTCAATTAGATAACAATCAACTTTGGTATCAGTTAAAATATGCAAATGCTTTAGTGTTTAATGGAGAAATTTCTGAGGCTAAAGAAATACACAAAAAATATAAAAATAACAATATTGATGTAAAAACCTCTTGGATTCAACAGGCTAAATTTGATATTGATTTTTATAAATCAAAAGGTTTGAATGTTGATGATTTCAAGAAAATATTGAGGATATTAGAATAAGTTAATCAATTTCAATTTTAAAAATCAACGTCAAGATTTTGAAATTTGTACTTGAAATTGTCATTGTACTTGAATATGAAAGCAACCTACAAAAAACACATCCTCAATTTTAAACGCCCAAGTGGCACTTCTCGCGGTATAATGACTGAGAAAGAAACTTGGTTTTTAATCTTGGAAGAAAACGGTAAAATCGGAATAGGTGAGTGTGGTATTTTACGAACGCTTTCTATTGACGACCGACCAGATTATGAAGAAAAATTGCAATGGGTTTGTGATAATGTTCATTTGGGAAAAGATCTATTGTGGCAAGAATTAATAGAATTTCCATCGATACAATTTGGTGTTGAAATGGCGTTTTTGTCGTTGCAATCCAAAACACCTTTCGAGTTATTTCCTTCAGAATTTATTGAAGGTAAAAAAAATATGTTGATAAATGGTTTGGTTTGGATGGGAGAGGAGCTCTTCATGAAGACCCAAATCGAAGAGAAATTAGCACAAGGATTTTCGTGTATTAAATTGAAAATTGGAGCAATCAATTTTGAGAAAGAATTGGGATTATTGCAATTTATTCGACAAAATTTTGATGCAAAAACCATTGAAATTCGTGTAGATGCAAACGGTGCTTTTTCGGTAAATGAAGCATTGGAAAAATTAAATAAATTAGCAAAATTTAAATTGCACAGCATTGAACAACCCATTAAATCGAATCAAATTGAAGCAATGAAATTGTTGTGTGAATATACTCCTTTTCCTATTGCCTTAGACGAAGAACTAATTGGAGTGTTTGGAATCGAAAATAAGATAGAATTATTGACTAATATTAAACCACAATACATCATTTTAAAACCAAGTTTAGTTGGAGGTTTTAAGGGAACTTTAGAATGGATTTCTATTGCTGAAAGTTTAAATATTGGTTGGTGGATAACTTCTGCTTTAGAAAGCAATATCGGATTAAACGCAATTACACAATTTACCTACACACTCAAAAATCTTATGCCACAAGGTTTAGGAACCGGTGGTTTGTATACTAATAATTTTGATTGTCCATTGGAAATCGTAAATGGAAAAATTCAGTATAATTCAAAAAAAAATTGGAATATTTCATCTTTAGGAATTTTATTTTAAATTATTAATTTAATCTAAAAGAATTTTTTGAGACTCTGTCTATATCTATAAGTTTATTATTAAACTTCTTCTTTCATCCAAGCTTTGAACATCCAATTAGTTTTTTCTTGCTCGGCAATAAAATTACTCATCATCGAATTAGTTCCTTCATCATTAATGTCAGAAGCTTTAGCTAGAATTTTTCTTTCAATTTGCAATAACATACTTAACGATTCTAATATTAGTTGAATGGCTTCAACATCATTTGAAATATTTTCTCCAACTTTTAATTTACTATTAGTTATATAATCTGAAAAAGTATGTAAAGGAGTTCCATCTAAAGTAAGCACACGTTCAGCAATTAAATCAATTTTTAACTGACTATCGTTGTATAATTCTTCAAATTTTAAATGCAAATCAAAAAAATGTTTTCCTCTAATGTTCCAATGCAATCCTCTTAAATTTTGATAATATATTTGGAAGTTAGATAACAATCCGTTTAATTCATTTACTAATTCTTTCGATTGCTCAATAGGTAGTCCTAAGCTATTTAATTTCATGATTTTTATAATTTAGATACTTCAAAAGTAAAAAAATCACAACCTTTTTAGAATAAATTTAATTGATAACCTGAGCTCGATTATTAATACAAAGCTAACTGATTGGTTTCTAGTTTGTCAAATTTAATTGACGGTTTTTTTGGAAGAAATTGATATGCTATTACTCCTGCAATTAGATTACATAG
>Ga0075152_10000973_pt1 | contig 20784 bp, 16 predicted proteins | sample JI61114C2DNA_FD_70964 | JGI IMG/M metagenome (GOLD analysis project Ga0075152, IMG submission 70964) | Wastewater effluent complex algal communities from Wisconsin, to seasonally profile nutrient transformation and Carbon sequestration -... | ecosystem: Engineered > WWTP > Effluent > Algae...
CGGTCGTTCTGCACCTTGCGTTCGAGCGCGGTGAGCAGCTTCATCGCAGTCTCGGGATTGGTTTTGACGAGATCGGTGAAGACAGGGGCGAGCGTGCTGAGCGGCACCTGCGTGATGATCTTCGAGATGTTGCTGATGGGCTTCTGCTTCTCCCATCCTTTGTTTTTGCCAGTCGAGGGCGCGAGCAGCTCACGAACGTTTTCGTCCCAGATCTTCTGCACTTCGCTGCGCTGCGTGCTCTCGCGCTGCTCCTGCGTGGCGACGAAGGCCATGAGTTCATTGCGCACGCCCTCATCGGCGATCTGCGCGATCTGATCATTCGTTGGCAGGTAGTCGCGTGCGAGGTCACGGAAGTTCCCAGCGATGAGCACACGCGCGGCGAGCAGACGCTTCGCGGGATCGGTGCCGCCAAACTTGCCCGTGCCTTTTTGAAAACGATCCACGAGCCAGAAGGTCTCGCTCACTGGCACGGCGATGCCGAGAAGCTGGCCGAGCCTGCGCACGTTGTCGTTGTTGAGTTCGGCGGGCGCGGCTTCGGAGAGTCCGACGATGTCATCGAGCCGCACCACGGGCTTTCGATTCTCGGTGAGGTCGGCGAGCATCTTGTTGAAAATCTTCACCGCGAGGTCAGGCGGCATCTGCTTCAGCTCCTCGCCGACCTTGGTCCAATCCCCCGTGACGAAGCGCATGAGGAAGCGGTCGTTTGCGGGTAAGGTCGTGGGATCAGCGGTGCCGACGCGTTCGAGGTGACGCAGCAGCTCGCCTGGATCGCGCGTGAACTTTTGGTTCATGATCGACTCGTATTCTTTGATGAGTCTTGGGTCAGGTCCGGGTGGCTGGGCGGGAGCAACAGGTTCTTGAGCTTGCGCGGTGGCGAGAATAACGAGCGCAAGCGCGGCGCAGAGATGAAGTGGGTGCATGGAATGAAATTATGATCCGGGCTTGTCGAGCTTCTCGAACTCCTGAAATCCGGCGCGGCCATCGCCATTCGGGATGGGTGGCGCGGGGGTGAGTCCTTTGGGGCCGTTTAGCAGGGCGGCGGCGGCGGCTTTGCCTTTGCCTCCTTCCGCGCCGCCGCCTGCGGGAGTGCCTTTGGCATCTTCTTTGATGAGCAGCGCGGCTTCGAGATTGAGCTGCCTCGGCGCGATGATGCCCTGCACACCCTGCACTGCTCGAATCGTGCTAATGGCACCTGCGGGCGGAGGTGGGACGGCCTTGACGCCGTTGACTTGATTGACGGGTGTCGCCGTGGGCGATGGTGGAGGCGGAGGAACAGGCTGTGTAACACCTGTGGGCGGCGGCGGAGTCACCGGCACGACCGTCGGCGGCTCGATCTTCTTGATGCTGGTGACGGCCTCCTGCTTCACGCCTTTGACACCGTTGATTGCATCAGCGGAAGGTTTTTCCTGAGCCATAGCGATGCCAGACACGAGCGACGAGAGGAGGATGAGTTTCCGTGTTTTCATTTCTTAATGGTCTTCGCAAACTCCGCCGCGACGCGGTCTTCATATTTCGCGAGCGCGCCGGGCTCCTGATGCTCGGCGAGGAAGCGGAAGATCTGCCGCGTGCGTTCGGCGAAAGGCCGCCATTCTTCCTCAGCAGCGCCGTTCGTTTTCAAAAGATAGGTCGCGTAGTAGTGGGCCTTGCCGAGCATCTCGCGCACGGCGCGGGTGATCTTCGCGTCCTCACCATGCGTCTGTGCCGCCTCGCGCAGCAGGCTGGTGAGTTCTTCGATGCTGCCCGCGACATCGAGCAACTCCAACTGCGCCTTCGATTTCGCCAGACGAATCTGATGATGCACGAGCGGTGCCTCGGTCTTCGGCAGCTCAGCGCTGAGTTTGTCATACTCCTCGATGATGACCGCCCAGTCCGGCTCCTTCATGCGCTCCTGCTCGCGAATTTGCTCGACATGCTTGCGCGCCTTGATGCGAGCCAGCTCGTTTTGGCCTTCATTGAAGTGGTAATACAGCGCCGCGACGGGGCATAGCAGCCAGAGCAGGGTGAAAAACTTCCTCATCGTGCCAAGGCCGCCTCCTTCCTGACACTGCACACCTTCCAGTCCGAGCCAAAGAACTCGAGAGCGACGGGGATGAACGCCTGAATGAACGCGCCGAGCACCATCGCCAACACCGCCCACTGCGCGAGCGTGAGCCCCTGATGTGGCAAGGCTAGCGGCACCACCAGATCACCGAGAGCAGCGGTGTCGAGATGCTTCTCGTTCACATCATGATAAACACCGAGCAAGGCGGTGGCGACACGCTGCAAGGTGTCGGCCTCCTGACGGGATTGATGCCCGTCGATGTAGCTGCCTTTGTGCAGATTGCCGACGCCGAGCACCAGCAGCTCGCGCACCGATGCAGGTCGCGGATTGATCGGCGCGAGCGGGATGGAATCGCCATCTGTGAGGATGATCATGCGCGTGCTGCCCTTCGGGAAGTCCGCCACAATTTCCAGCGTGCGATTGATCGCCGTACCGAGATCCGTCTGGCCAACGGGCATTGCATAAGTCAGCGGCAGGCCGTTGAAGACATTGCGCACGAGCTCAGGGTCACGCGCCTCCATCACCACAGGCAGCGAGTCGGTGTAAAAGCCGATCACGCCGAAGCGCAGATTTCCGCTCACCCGCTGGAGGATGCCTTCCACCACCTCGCGCATCCGCGCATGACGCGTCAGCGTGCCATCCGGCCCCGCATCCTGCAAAAACATGCTCGGCGACAAATCCGCGACAAACACCAGCCGAGTCGCCTCCGCATCATGACGCTCTTTGGCTGTCGCATCATCGGGCGCTTCCAGTTTCAACATCAACAAGGTCGTCACGCCCCACGCAAACGCCGTCAAACTCGCCACTCGCAGCCATGGAACGACTCGCGTCCATGGCTGACCAGCGCCACTCGGCCCAAACGCCAGCCGAGCAGCCACCCGGATGCGCCGCCCATGCAGCCACTCGGCAAGCGAGACAAGCAGGAGTATGGTGGCAGCAGCAATCAGGGGAATCATTCGTGAACGGGGCCGATGCAAACGACTGTGGCGCAGGCTTTCTAGCCTGGGTTGAACCGGTAGATTCGATTGGCAATCGACTCATGGACCGGAAGACTTCGAGTGCCCGTGCCACTCGAAGCTACGCGCAAACATCGCACTTCTCGGGCGTTCACTCCGTTCCATGATCCGACTCTCCCGTCTCACTTTCGCTCTCGCCCTTTTCATCACCCACGCCTCCGCTGAGGACTGGGGTTACTACTCGATCATTCCGGTGAGTGCTCCGGCGATGGTTTTGGAGGCCAGCGATGAAGCGACGGTCACGATTGGGAAGCCAACGGATGCAGTGAACCAGAAGTGGATCATTCAGCCGAAGGATGCGGGGCAGGTGTGGATCATGCCGGCCTCCAGTCCGATGACGGCGCTCACGGTGGCGGATGGAGCGAAGAACAACGGCGCGAAGGTCACGCTGGAAAAGGACAGTGGCCAGCCGTGGCAGCTTTGGTCGATGAAGCGGCAGGACAACGGCAGTTACACAATCACGCCGGGTCATGCGCCGGAGAAAGGACTCGATGATTTCGGCGGCAACACGAAGCCCGGAGCGCGCATCGACCTGTGGGAGAACAAACCTGGCGACAGGCACTTGCAGTGGTTCATTCGACCGCTCGCAGGCAGCCCTTTGCCAGTAGCGAACACCGCCCCAGCCTCGGAGCATGTGCCGGTCGAGATCAAGCTGGAGGACATCCTACCCGGCATGATCAAGGAGACGAAGTTCACCACGAGCAAGGTCTTCCCCGGCACGGTGCGCGATGTGACGGTCTTCATTCCGGCGCAATACGACGGCAGCAAGCCCGCATGCGTGTATGTGAAGACCGACGGCTACAATCCACGCGAGAAGGCCTTTATGGAGACGCTGATCGCCACGAAGGAGATGCCGGTGACCATCGGCGTCTTTGTGCGGCCCGGCACGCTGCCAGCGCCGATGAAAGGCACGCTGGACCGGCGGAATCGCTGCTTTGAATACGATGGCGTGGGAGACAATCAGGTGAGTTTCCTCGTCGATGAGTTGCTGCCATTCGTGGCGAAGGAGTTCGGCCTTAAGCTCTCCGAAGACGGCAATGATCGCTGCGTTTCCGGCGGCAGCAGCGGTGGCATTTCGGCCTGGAACACGGCCTGGGAGAGACCCGAGGCCTTCAGCCGAGTGTATTGCGCGAGCGGCAGTTTTGTGGCGTTTCGCGGTGGGCATGAGTTCCCCACGCTGGTGCGGAAGTTTGAAGCGAAACCCATCCGCACTTTCATGACGACGGGCATGAGGGACATGGAAAACGCGGCGGGCGACTGGTTCCTCATCGACCAGGAGATGGACAAGGCGCTGAAGTTTTCCGGCTACGATTACCAGTTCCGCGTCATCGACGGCGGCCATGTGGCGGGCTACGCGGAGAACTATCTCGAAGCCATGGCCTTCCTGTGGAAAGGCTGGCCGGAGCGCGTGAAGGCTGGTCCCAGCGCCCCGCGTGCGCAGGAGATCATCATCCCTAGCGAAGGTTGGCAATTGCTCGCCGAAGGCTTCAAGAGCACTCGCGGCCCGGCCTGCAATGCGAACGGCGAAGTCTTTTTTGCCGATACCACGGCGAACAAAATCCACCGCATCGAGCTTGACGGCAGTGTGAAAGAATTCGCCACCGACACTGGTAATGCGCATTGTGTCACCGTCGGCGCTGATGGCAAAGTTTACACGATCTCTGAAAAATCCGGCAAGCTCATGAGCTATGACGAGAAAGGTGCCGCCAGCATTGTAATGGAGGACATCCTCGGCCACTCGATCGTCGCCACGCCTGCCGGTGGACTTTACGTCACCGACAACGACGCCAAAAAGCCCCACTCCGGCGGCAGTGTGTGGTTCGTCAAAGACGGCAAGAAGACGCAGGTCGATAAAGGCCTGAAGTTCGCCACCGGCATGGCCTATCGCCCGGATCAATGGCTGCTCTCTGTGGCCGATGGTCACTCGAAGTGGGTCTATAGCTACCAGCTCAATGCCGATGGCACGCTGACGAACAAAGAGCGCTTCTTCCACCTCCACGTCGCCGATTGGGAAGACGACGCGGGCGCTGAATGCGTCTGCTACTCGCTCGAAGGCCGCCAGTTTATCGCCACGAAGAGCGGCGTGCAAATCAGCGCCGACGACGGCCCCACTCAGGTCATTCTCCCCGTGCCGGATCGTAGCCGCGTGACTGGTGTGGCCATCGGCGGGAAGGACAAAGACACGCTTTTCGCTTTCTGCGGAAACAAGATATGGAAACGCAAAATCCAGCAGCACTCCATGGGTGCGTGGAGTCCATGGACGAAGGTGAATGGCACTAAGCTGTAGCTTTGTTCCTTATTTGCAGATCGAACCCCCAATGAGCCTGATCCTCCGTCCCGTCACTGCTTGCAAAAGCTGAGCCGTTTTCGCCTGCGTGCTGAACTCTTCGCTGCTCAGATCAAACCACAGTTTACTTTATATCTCCGTGGGTCATTGAGGCTGTTCTGTGCGAAGTCGGTTGAGAGCATCTTCAGCTGAACCTATCCTCACCTGTAGAGCTTGAACTTGGGAGCGGAACTGATTGCGGCGGACTTCAGTGTAATATTTGCGAGAGGCGGAGAGATTGGTGTTGAGGTCTGATTCTGCCTGCTGGAGCTGCTGTTCCAGCGCCAGCAAGTCTCGTTTCATTTTCGAGGTGGCACCTTCTGCCTCTGCGATCTTTTTCGCGTGCTTTTTTCGAGCATCTTCTCCATTGGGAATTAATGAGGCGGGCATGGGTTCATTCACTGCCACAGGCTTGGTGTCTGCGAGAGCTCCTGGGCGAAGACGTTCTTTGAGTGCAATTGGCCATTCCTTGGAGATTGCACGGCGGATTCCAAGGGAGTGTTTGATGACGATTTCGTCTTCGGATACTTCCTGAATCATGGCTTTTTTTAGGGGTGCACCACTTGTCAGCACGAGTTCGTCAAAGCTCAGGCCCACTGTTTCACGCCGGATTTGGGCTATGGCGGTTCGCAGGGATTCCACCTGATCAAGATGGGCTTCATTCAGAGTTTTGATTTCGTCAGTGATCTTTTCCTTCTCAGCTTTTAGACTCGCCGTGGACTTCACAAGCTCGGCCACCGTGCTCTTGTTTTGCATCTGGTATTTGATCTGGTCAATCTGCCCCTGATAACTGGTCGTGTTTTGACGTGTGACTATCAGCTTGGTGTTCAGTGAGTCCAGATCCTGCTCCAAAAAGATGAAGTAGGTGCCAGCGATGCCTGCAAGGACGAGCCCGAGAAAGAGGAAAAATTTGCCTTCCATGATAGTGAGTAGGTTATGGCTTCGCGTGTTTGGCCAGATAAGTCTGTGTTTCCGTAATTGCTTCGGTGTTCTTTTGTTCGGCGGCTTGCTTCTCTTTCTTCAAGCCATCAATGGCAGCCTCAAGCATGGCGGTTTCTTTGGTCAGTTGGTCTATCAAACCCTGACCGGCCGTATTGTACTTGCCCATGGTCGCGCTAAGGGCCTTTGATTCGTTTTGCAGAGCCTGGAACTGCTCTTTTTTTGCCTCGAGATCTTTCTGTGCCATTTCGAGCTCAGTCCGCACTGGCCCGCGTTTGTCACAACTTGGGCTGGCTAGCGTGAACATGGCAGTTAGTAAAAGCGCGTAATTAAGTCTCATGGAATACGACTTTAAAGAAAATTAGCGGGGATGGACAAGAATGATCTTCAGATCAGTGGGTGTATTTTTTGTGATGCAGCATGTTGGCGCGAGGGAGTGCCTGCGGCAGACGTTCTTTATCGCATTCATCCAACCATGAACCGCGCTATTGCCATCCTTCTCGCTGTTGCCCTTACCCAAGCTGCTTTTGCTGGAGACGACTACCACGTTTATTTCGGCTGCTACACGAACGCTAAGTCCAGTAGCAAGGGCATCCACGTCTCGAAGTTCAATACGGCCACGGGTGCACTGAGCGAACCAGAGCTGGCCGCTGAGACGGGAAGCCCGAGTTTTCTGGCGATCCATCCTTCGAAAAAATATCTCTATGCCGTGGGTGAGATGGTGGTGCCGGGCCAGAAGGGCGGGGGAGTGAGCGCCTTCAGCATCTCGCAGCCGGGTGGGAAGCTGACGCTGATCAATCAAGTCTCGTCTGTCGGCGCGGGGCCCTGCCATATCTCTTTAGATCAAACAGGGAAGATGGCGATGGTCGCGAACTATGGTGGCGGTAGCGTCGCCAGTTATGCCATCGCGGATGACGGCGCGCTGAGTGAGGCGAAGACCTTTGTGCAGCATGAGGGCAGCGGTGCGAATGCGAAGCGTCAGGCCGGCCCGCACGCGCACAGCATGAACCGCAGTCCGGACAATCGCTTCGGCTTCGCCTGTGATCTAGGTCTGGACAAGGTGCTGATCTACGCGCTCAATCCTGCTACGGGCACGATGAAGGCTCACAGTCACGCTACCGTGCCTCCGGGCAGCGGGCCGCGTCACTTCGCCTTCCACCCGAGCGGCAAGTTCGCTTTCGTAAATAATGAGATGCTCATGACAGTGACTTCCTTTGCCTATGATGCCGAAAAAGGAACGCTCACTGATATCGAGACTGTCTCCACACTGCCTGAGGCTGATCGTGGCATGACAGGCCTGAGCACGGCTGAGACGGTAGCGCATCCGAACGGCAGGTTTGTTTATGTTTCGAACCGCACGCATGACACCATCGCCGTCTTCACCTGTGATCCATCGACTGGGAAGCTGACGCTCATCCAGAATGCTGCAGCCGAGGGCCAGATCCCGCGTAACTTTAATCTCGACCCCACTGGTAAGTGGATGATCGTGGCGCACCAAAACAGCAACACAGCGGCTCTTTTCAAAGTGGACCAGGACAGCGGCAAGCTGAGCTTTACCGGCAAGAAGATCCAAGTCGGTGGCTCGGTGTGTGTGCGCTTCTTAGCCGTCGAGTAGTGCATACGAACTGAGGCATCTCCCATGGCGTATGACGATTACGAAGTGCTGGAGCAGATCGCGAAAGGTACCCGCAGCGCGGTCTATCGCGCTCGGGACAGGCGCAGCGGGCGACTCGTAGCGCTGAAGCGGCTGGGGGATGACTCTGGCTTCCAAGAATGGGAGCGGGAGGTCATCGCACTCGAGAAAATCAGCTCGCCAAATGTGGTTCAGCTTCATGAAAGTGGGCGTCTCAATCATGGTGGCTACCTCGCACTCGAATGGATCGAAGGCCAGACCTTGGAGGCAAAGGCGGCGCAGCAGCGTCTTTCACTCGATGATTTTGCCTTGGTCGCCTCCTGCTTGCTGCATGCTCTCTACTCTGTTCATCAAGCGCAGTTTTTGCACCGGGACGTGACGCCTGCGAACCTCATGCAAGCCAGCGACCGCACATGGAAGCTCATCGACTTCGGTCAGGCGCGGCTGCTGGGCGCTGGCTCGCAGCAGCCACTCGTGGGTTCGGTGCATTGCATGGCACCTGAGCAGTTTGAGAATGGCACGCTGGATGAGCGCACGGACTTTTATGCTCTCGGCTGCACTCTCCACTTCGCCCTGACGGGCAGCTTTGCTCACATGGGAGAGACAACTGCGGAAGTGATCGCCAGTCACCTGCATCCTGAGCCGTCTCGGCTAGCGCAAATACGCCCCGATCTTCCTCCTTCAGCCGTCGCCTGGGTCGGGTGGCTTATGTCGCGACGACCAGCGGATCGCCCGCAGAGTTCCTGGGAGGCCGAGAATAAACTCATGAGTGCCACTGTTGACACCACATCACCCCGCGCTAGCCTCCGCTCGCTCACAGAGCATGGCGAGGTAGCAAAGTGGTAATGCACTGGTCTGCAAAACCGGTATGCGCGGGTTCAATTCCCGCCCTCGCCTCCACGTTGATTATCGGATGGACTCGACCCGTACTGCCGAGTGCTTGTAGCTCGGCTGGCGGCTGTGGGGATCAAACGAAGCGTGGGTGAGCTGGTTCACGCGCGGGTCATGCATCGGCAGATAGACTTCACCGGGCTTCACACAGGTGGTGAGGCGTGCTTTGGCGGTCAGTTCAGCGCGCCGGGTGATCACACGTACGGATGCACCATCGCGGATGCTGAGGGCAAAGGCGTCTTGCTCGTTCAGGTCGAGCATCAGTTCCTCCGGCATCATCTTCGCTAGCACGGCTGATTTACCCGTGCGTGTCTCCGTATGCCATTGGGCGCTGGTGCCGCGTCCGGTGATGAGGATCAGTGGGAACCCATCACTTCGCTGCTCAGGCGCAGCCACAGGTGCATCGAAGATGAACTTCGCCCGCTTGTCTGGTGTGAAAAATTTGCCGTCAGTAAAGAGCCGCCGCTGCGGCGGGATCTGAGATTTGAAATTGGATATTTGAGATTTTGAGAGCGGCCACTGCACGCCTCCGCTTTTGCGGATCATCTCATGACCGTTGATGCCCATGATGTCGCAGGGCTGGTTCTCCGTGCAGCGCTGCAGCACGCGGAAGACGGCCTCCGGGCTTGTCCATCCGCGAAACAAATCCTCGCAGCCCCAGTAGTGAGCGATGAGTCGGAAGATGTGGAAGTCTGCCAGTGCCTGGCCTGGAGCACGACTGACTTTCGGGCTGTAGCCGATGCGGCGTTCGCTGTTGATGAAGCAGCCTTCTTTCTCTCCCCAACCTGCGGCGGGGAGCACGAGATGAGCACGCTTGGCGGTCTCAGTGGTGCAGTACATGTCCTGCACGACGAGGAAGTCGAGCTTGTCGAGCACGCGGTTCATCTCGTTCTGGTCGATCCACGAGTGGCTCGGATTCGTGGCGACGAACCAGATGGCTTTCACCGTGCCTTCGTCGGCTGCTTTGATGATTTGATCATACGCGAGACTGGGGCGGTCAGGAATGCGCTCCACAGGAATGCCTGTGGCAGCAGCGACTTTTTCACGATGCGCTGGATTGCGAAAATCATGGCCGCCGAGCAGATTTGTCGTGTTCGAGAACAGCCGCGACCCCATCGCATTGCACTGACCGGTGATGGAGTTGGCTCCCGTGCCGGGTTTGCCAATGTTTCCGGTCATCAGCGCTAGATTGATGATCGCCTGTGCCGTGCGCGTGGCCTGATGGCTTTGATTCACGCCCATCGTCCACCAGAAGGAAACGCGCGGAGTGCCTGTGATAATTGTTTTTGCGAAGTGAGTGAGGCGTTCGGTGCTGATGCCTGTTTCGGCGGCGACTCGATCCGGCGTGAAGTCAGTGACGAACTTCGCGAATTCGTCGAAGTCGTTCGTGTGTTCGCTGATGAATGTTTTGTCGAGCCCACTATCGCGGATGATGAGATGGGCGATCCCGTAAAGCAGCGTGAGATCGCTCTTCGGCTTGATGGCGTAGTGCTGCGTGGCTGCCATCGCCGTTTCAGTCGTGCGCGGATCGACGACGATGATCTCGGGGTTGCGCTTGTTTTGCAAAACCCGCTGCCACATGATCGGATGCGCGATGCACGGATTTGCTCCGATGAAAACGAGCACATCACTTTCCTCAAAGTCGGCATAGGTGAAGGGCGGCGCGTCGAAGCCGAAGCTCTCCTTGTAGGCCGTCACCGCAGTAGCCATGCACTGGCGCGTGTTGCCATCGCCATGGATCATGCCCATGCCAAACTTCGCCAGCGCACCGAGGAAGGCCATCTCCTCAAACATGATCTGGCCTGTGCTAAGATATGCAGCGGCCTCGGGACCGTGCTTGTCGAGGATCTCGCGCATCTTGTCGCAGAAGTAGCGGAGCGCGGTGTCCCAATCGACCTCCTTGCCATGCAGGATCGGCATCTTCGCGCGGTCAGGCGCATCAAGCACGCTGAGCGCCTCCCAGCCCTTCGGGCAGGCGGTGCCGAGGTTCACGGGATAGTCGGGATCAGGCGTGAGATTGATCGCCTCGCCGTCTTTGAGATGAATCTTCAAACCACAGCCGGTGGAGCAGAAGCCGCAGATGGCTTTTGTCATCGAATCTGGTGCCAGTCGCGATGGAACCTGTCCCAGACCAAACCTCGCCGGCTCACGCACGAGATCGGCGGTGAGCGGTCCATTCCACTCGCGGAAGGTCATGGCAGGTGCGGTGATCATGGTCAGTTTCCTGGCATCTTCGAGCCTGCGGCGGCGGTGAAGAAGTAGTGACGCTCGATGAGTTGGCTAGTGAACGTCAGCAACAGGGAGGTGCTAAGCATCCACGGCGGCGGAGCGCCTGCGGCAATCATTACCGGAATCAGCAGACCTGTGGTGACTAGTAGAAGGCCGCGCAGCTCAATGTGATGTGACAGATGTTGTTTCATGATGAGTGCCGACTTGCGCCAGACTAACGCCTCATCATCCAGGGCAAGTCGATAGCGGGATAACTCCCAGATCGAAAGACTCCAGCGGAAAAGAAGAGTGAAAGCCATGGCCCATGAGGCGATGGCAAGCTCGGTCCAGCTCCAGACCACGGCGCATAAACCAGCGCCAAGCAGCAGCATTGTGCCGATGAACTTGCCTGCGGTCATACGCAGCGACCAAAACGGCCTCCTTGTATCCACGTACACCATCACTGAGCAAAGCACGGCGGCGAAGGCGGCAAAGGCGGTGCCAGTGACGGCGAGACGCAGCCATTCCACGTTCCCCAGCCACCATGTTGCAGCGATGGCAAACCCTCCTCCAGGCAAGGCACTAAAGGCGAGGATCTCGCGCGACAGCCATGATTTCTTCCAGCCAAGGAAGGCTCGCCAAGCCTTCAGCGGTTGCCCGAGATGCAAAGTGCTCAAGGCGATGCCTGCCAGACCAAAAACAAGTGCTGCTGCGCTGGTGATCGCGGCCTGATTCAGCGTCAGCAAATTCATCCACATCGCCACGGCACAGCCGATGAATGCTCCTGCGCTCATCTGCGTGAGCACGAGCATCCAGGCGAGCGGAGGATGGCCGTGATCAAGTTCGAGACGGCCTGCATCGGCTGCCTTCGCAGTGCTGGGGATGGGCTTCGATGAAACGTAAGTCGTGGTGGGACGTGTGTAGCTCGAATCAAAGGCTCCAGCAATGATCTGACCGCGATCTGGAACATCGGTGCGTTTGACGGCTTTGATCTTGATCGCTTCGTTGGGACAGGCTTGCACGCAGGCAGGTGCTTCACCTTCGGCGAGGCGGCCCTGGCACATGTCGCACTTGCGCACGATGCCGCGCTTGAAGTTGAACTTCGGCACATCATACGGGCATTTCAAGATGCAGTAACTGCAACCGATGCACTGATCATCCAGATGACGCACGATGCCGGTGACGGCGTCTTTGTCATACGCGAGCACCGGGCAGCCATCGGCACAGGCTGGTTCGGCGCAATGATGGCAGGCAGTGGTGACGGTTTGTAGATACGGCTGCTTCCGCGTGCCGACGAGCAGGCCCATATCGCGCCAGCTTTCATCGTCATCGAGACCATTCAGCGAATGGCAGGCCGCGACGCAGGCTTTGCAGCCAGTGCAGGCATCGAGATTTACTTCAAACGCATACTGCTCGCCTGGCGGTGGCTTGCTGAGTGGAATCAAATGTGAGAAGCGCTCGCGTACAGACTTGGAGTCATACTCATCGGTAAACAGAGCCACGGGTGTGCGCAGTGTCTGCTGCTCACGCAAGGCTTCTGTCAGGCAATAGCTCATGCGCAGAACGCTTCCTGAAGCTGACCCACGGTGTGACGATTGCAGAACGCGTGGAAGGATTCATCGGCTTCGCGCTTGTCGAGATAGCCTTTGAGCATCGCTTCGAGTGTCGTGCCGAGAGATTCAAAGGCCACACCGCTGAAGACCTGGCGGCCAATCTTGCGGTTCTCACCAAAGCCGCCACCAACGGTGATGTGGTAGCCTTCGCCGCTTTCAGATTTCACCTTGGTGCCGAGCAGGCCGATGTCTCCCATGAAGTGCTGGGCGCAGGAGTGGGCGCAGCCGGTGAAGTGGACATTGATCGGCTTGTCGAGTTTCAGGCGCTTGTCGAGGTAGTCCATCATGGCGATGGCGTGACCCTTCGTATCACTGGCGGCGAATTTGCAATACTTGTTGCCGGTGCAGGCGATGAAACCGTTGCGCAGATGCGAGGTCTCGCAGGGGAAGCCGAGCTTCTTCAAAGATTTCGCCAAGGTGGCAGCGTAGGCCGTTTTGACATTCGGGACGATGAAGTTCTGCCAGACGGTAAGCCGCACCTCACCACTGCCGTAGCTGTCGGCAAGATCAGCAAGGCGGTCGAGCTGCTTGGAGGTCATCTGACCGACGGGGACGGTGGCCCCGACATAAACAAGACCTTCCTGCTTCTGCGGGTAAGTGCCGACGTGCGAGTGGCCTTGCTGCGAGAACGTGCGCTTCTCCTGAATCGGTGATTCGGGTGCGAGACGGGTGAGCTCGAACTTGAGATGCTTTTCCGCCTCCACGAGCACACCTTCGAGTCCTTTGTCTTCAATGACATACTTGAAGCGTGCCTTCTTGCGGTTCGTGCGGTCGCCGAACTCAATGAAGACGCGCAACAGGGCGACCATGACATCGTTGAGTTGCTCTGGCTTCACAATGACGCCCCAGTCGCTGGCGAAGGTCTGATGGCCAGTGACGCCACCGAGCGCGATGCGAAAGTAGATTCCGGGTTCGATGCCTTCGCTGTTCTCGCCGATCTTCACAGCACTGGCACCGATGTCGTTGGTGTCTTCGACGGCGGAGATGAGACCACCGCCGTCGTAGGCGATGTTGAACTTGCGTGGGAGGTCGTAGAACTCTTTCGAGCCGATGATCAGCGTGGCGAGTTCGTTCACGAGCGGGCGAACGTCGATGATCTCGTATGGATCATAACCCGCGCAGGGATTCATGGTGATGTTGCGGATGTTGTCCGCGCCTGCGCCTTTGGAATGCAGGCCGCAGCCTTGGATGCGGCGCAGTACTTCGGGGCAGTTCTTTGGCTCGATGAGGCGGATTTGAAAATTGTTCCGCGTGGTGATCTGAATGTAACCTGTGGTGAGTTCTCTCGCGATGGCTGCGATCTCGCGCAGTTGGTAGCTCTTCACCACACCACCTGGAATGCGCAGTCGGCACATGTAGCCATCTTTGACCGGGTTCAGCCAAAACAGGCCATTCCATTTGAAGCGGAACACGGATTCGGGCTCGGGCTTCGAGTTCCAGCGAGCATCCATGACGAGCTGCTCGATGGCATCGAAGGGGTGCAGTTCGCGTTTGATGCGCTCTTCTTTGGTCAGGTCGTCGAACGATGGTCCTGCGGGTGCTGCCACAGGAGCGGGAGCGAGGTCTCCGAAAGACACACCACCAGCGGCGATGCCTGCGAAGAAGCCTTCGAGATAACGCTTCTGCTCGCTTGAGAAGTCGGCGTTTACCGGGTTCGCGAGTGTGGGTGGCTCAATAGACATCGCGGGCATAGCGTTTCTCCTTTTTCATTTGGGCGACATAAGCGGCTGCGTCGGCGGCGGATTTGCCTCCTGCGGTTTGAATGATGCTGTGGAGTGCGTCATCGACGTCTTTGGCCATGCGTTTGGCATCGCCGCAGACGTAGAAGTGCGCGCCTTCCTCCAGCCATTGCCAGAGTTCGCTGGCCGCCTGAGTCATGCGGGTTTGCACATAGATTTTTTCTTCCTGATCACGGCTGAAAGCAGTGTCGAGGCGTGTAAGGAAACCTTTCTGCACCCACTCGATGATTTGATCGTGATAGAGGAAATCGGTGGAGCGTTTCTGATCGCCGAAGAAGAGCCAGTTTTTGCCGCTGGCTCCTGTGGCCTGACGCTCTTCGAGGAAGGCGCGAAAGGGGGCGATACCGGTGCCGGGACCGACCATGATGACGGGCTTCGTTAGGTCGGTGGGAAGACGGAAGTGATTGGCGGTGTGGAAGTAGATGCCTGTGGTGTCGCCAAGCGCGAGACGATCCGACAGGAATGTCGAGGCGACGCCTTTGTGCTGCACACCATCGGTGCTGTAGCGCACGGCTCCGACGCAGAGATGCACTTCATCAGGATGTGCTTTGACGCTGGAGGCGATGGAGTAGAGGCGAGGCTGGAGCTTGCGGAGGTTTTCCAGGAAGGCAGGGAGCGTGATGCCTGCTTCGGCTGCCTTGCCGAGAAGTTGGCGGACTTCGAAGTGCTTCAGAAGTGCTTCGCGAAGCGTGCATGTGATGCTACTTTCCAGTGTGACGGATGCTTCAGGATCAAAGGCATGTGCTGCGATGACCGCATCGACGACTTCGGGGCAGTTTTGAACGAAGACGCCGAGGGCATCTCCGACTTCATATGTCAGCCCGCTGTCTTTGAGTGAAAAAGCGATGTGGCGTGTGTCTTTGCTGCTGCCTTTGGAATTCAATTCGATGTTGGCGAGGAGCGGGGCGGGGAAGGGTTTCTTCTTCGACCAGCCGGTGTCTTCTTCCTCGGTCGGTGCGGGTGCCGACGTGGCGGAGGAACCGCTGAGGATCGTGAAGGCATTGGCAGACCATTTCTTGGCGAGGTCATCGAACTCCACATCGCAATCGACACGATCAACGATACGGGTGGCACCGAGTTCAGCGAGGCGGGCATCGAGTTTTTTTCCAGCGAGGCAGAAGGTGTCAGCGTAGTTTTTATCACCGAGTGCGAGCACGCTGTATTGCACGCCGTCGAGCTTCGGGCTGGCACCGTTCTGATTGATGGCATCCCAGAAGGAGATGGCATTGTCCGGCATGTCACCCTCACCCCAGGTGCTGGTGATGAGGAGGACGTTCTTGTCTTTGACGAGGTCGGCTGGTTGCAGCGAGTCGAGGCCCGCAGCTCTCGCTGTGAAGCCCCGACCCGCCGCTTCCCTGGCCAGCCGCTTGGCCAAACTTTCCGCGTTGCCGCTCTGACTGCCGAAGGCGATGAGCAAGGATCGTTTTGATTCCGTAGAGGCTTCACCAGCCAATGGGGCACCGCGATTCAAGACTCCGGCGAGGAAGCCATTGAGCCATGCGCGCTGTTCAGCGCTGAAGGGTGCGTTGTCGGGAATGAGCGGAACGATTTTCATCTGTCAGAGCGGCTTGAGAGATGAGCGGTTTAGAAATCAAACTGGACCTGGAGGTAACCGAAGTGCGCGTTGTCATCAGCACCGGTGTCCGCGAGGTAGTCGCCAGGAAGGAAGAGGCTGTAGCCAGCCTGGAGGGCGACGTGCGGGTTCAGCTTGTAGATGGCGGTGATGTCGAATTCTTGACCGCGGAAGCTGCTGGCATTGTTGGCAGCGGCATTGAGCGGGCGCACGCGGGTTTGATTGTTCACCCGGCGCCAGGCGTCGTTGTTGGTGTCATTCCAGTAGAGATGGTAGTCGAGCATGACTTTCAACTTGGCCGTGGGGGAGAAGCTGATGTTGAGCTGAGGATTGTGCATGTTCGACCACGCGGTGGTGTCCATGAAGCCATAGAAGAGATGATTTGTTGGATACAGGTTCTGGAATGTGCCGACATCACCATCAGTGGCATCGTCATCACCGCTGCCGTAGTTGTATTGCAGGCCGATACGGGGCTTCCATGAATGCTTGAAGTTGTAACCAGCGGCCCAGTTGCCTGCGAAGGCGGTTAGGTCACGACCAGAGACTTCACCTGTCTGAAAGGCCATCTCCATGCTGTAGTCGAAGCCTCCTAGTTTCTTGGGGTCACCTTTCCAAAGGGTGCCGAAGGTGTAGAAGCTGCTGTCGCCGAGGCGTGCACCGAAGTCACCGTTGCCCTGATCACTCTTGTGGTAGGCGTAGAAGTCGGTGGTGGTGTTGATGGGTACCCATTGAGTGGAGAGGTAGATGCCGCTGAAAACGGAGTCTTGATTGTTCTGATCATCAAAGACCTGCGACTGGTTGAACTCGCGGTCTTTGAAGCCGACGGGGCTGGAGGTGAAGAGGTCCAGTGCCCAGCCGGTTCCAGCATAGCGCAGCTTGATGGCATCAAAGGTGCGTGCCTGGTTCAGCCACTCGAGCGGGCCTACGAGACGCTGATCTCCATAGCTGAGGAACTGGCGACCAATGGTGGCGCTGAGGCCCTTCTTGATGTCGCCGATTTGGACATAGGCTTTGAGGATGTCGAAACTGTCATCGCCCTCGGAGCCAAAGCTGCCAGGGCTGCCGATGTCGTTGTTTCGGCTTCCGCCGAGTTCGCGCACGTCCTGGCCCTGAACATAGATTTTCAGCCAGTCGGTCATCTGGTAGCCCAGGCCGAGACGGAAGCGCTGGAGCAGCCAGGTGGCGTCCTGCGGGCCGTTGATGTCACTGTTGAAATCGAAGTTATTCTCGCGGCCTTCAAAGCGCATCTTCTCCTGGACATCGACGGTCACTTTACCGTCGAAGAAGGTGATGGGCGCGTAGCCTGGAGGTGGAAGCGGCGTGGATGCCGGAGGTGGAGCTGAGGGAGTGCCTGCAAAGGCAAGGGAGGCCGATGCGAGCAGAAGGAGCGCTGTTTGATTCATCTCGGTGTTTTAGGTGTTGTTGTTGTGCTTTGGCTACGCGGCGGCTGTAGGGGAAAGTGTGAGATCAGGGGTGATCGTGACCCCGAATGACTCAGCCATGAGCGTGCCAATTGGCCGCGCTGAAATGAATGGCAGCCTGAATCCTATTCGTCCTTTCGATGAACTTCATTCATGGGCTGGCAGGCGCGAGGGCATCCCGCTGGAATGACAACACTTTCATTTGCGACCACCGATGACAGGCTTCTTGTGGGAAATGCGCCTGCTCATCATCGAAGACGAACGCAAGACCGCCAGCCTGCTGCGTGAAACGCTCGTGGCGGCAGGCGGGGAGGTGGTTTGCGCGCTTGATGGCAAAAGCGGGCTTGAGCAGGCGCTTCACGAAGCCTGGGATTTGGTAATCTCCGACATCATGCTGCCGAAGCTGGATGGATTGAGTCTGGTGCGCGAACTGCGCCGTCGTGGAATCACGACGCCGGTGCTGATGCTCTCGGCACGGGGTGAGGTGGAGCAGCGGGTGGAGGGACTGGATGCGGGGGCGGATGATTATCTGCCAAAGCCGTTTGCCACTTCGGAGCTGCTGGCGCGGGTGCGCTCGCTGCTGCGGCGAAACGGCCTCAAAAAGCCCGCCCAGCTCTCGGCGGGTGATTTGAACTTTGATCCGGTCACGCGCGAGACGCGTCGTGCGGGCAGGCGGGTGGAGTTGTCATCGCGTGAGGCCGTGCTGCTGGAGTGCCTGCTGAAGGCCGAAGGCGCGGTGGTGAGCCGCCGGGACATCATCAGCGCGGTGTGGGAGTATGACTTTGATCCCGGCACGAACCTCGTGGAGGTCTATGTGCGGCGGTTGCGGGACAAGATTGATCGCGACCATGCCGTGCCTCTCATTCAAACCGTGCGCGGCCTCGGCTATGCGCTGCGACCTCAACCATGACACTCCGCCGCCGCATCCTTTTCTATTACTCCTTCACGCTCAGCCTTTCGCTGGTGATCGTGGGCTTCTGGAGCTGGTTTGAATTCAATGAGCAGCGCGATGAGGCGCTGCGTGGCGGCGCTGAGGCTGCTTTGAAGCATGATCCTTTGGAGGAAACGTTCGAGATCATCCTTTATGGCGGCCTTCCAGCCATCCTGCTCGGGATTTTAGGCGGCGGGCTGCTCATGCAGCGCGCCTTGAGGCCGATTGAGGAACTGACCGAGGCGCTGGAAAAGACGGATGTCTCCAATCTAGCCAACCCCGTGCGGCGCAGCGGCAATGGCGATGAACTGGACCGCATGACCGCTGTCTTTAACCTCATGAAAGAGCGTCTCGGTGTTTCCTTCACCCAGGCGCGTGAGTTCACGCTTCATGCCTCGCATGAGCTGAAAACGCCGCTCACGATCCTGCACGGCACGCTGGAGCAGATGCTCACGCAAGAGCCAGCGGATGGTGCGGTGCGTGAAAAGGTCGTGTCGATGATCGAGGAGGTGCAACGGCTCTCCCACATCGTCGGCCAGCTCGCCTTTCTGGCGCGGGCGGATGCCGGACAAATGGCGCTCAACAAAGAGGCAGTCGCGCTGGATGAACTGGTGCGCGATCTGGCGGATGAGGCGGCCATCCTCGCGGCTCCGCGCCGCATTGAGGTTTCCTTGCAGGCTTGCCAGCCCTGCCGAGTGAATGCGGACCGCATGAGGCTGCGGCAGCTTTTGCTCAATCTCGCGGACAATGCGGTGAAACATAACCGCGGGGGCGGCAACGTGCGGATGAGTCTCGTTCAAGAAGGCCAGCATGCCGTCTTCAGCATTCGCAACACCGGCCCGTTGCTGCCGCCGGAGCAGCAGGCGCGTGTTTTCGAGCGATTCTTTCGCGGTGATACCGCCCACGGCAGCGAGACCGAGGGCAGCGGCCTCGGGCTGAGCATCGCGCAATCCATCGTGGAAGCGCATGGAGGTGAGATTCGATTCGAGAGCGGTGTGGACGGGCTGAATCGCGTCACGGTCCGGTTGTAGAGGAAAACGTGAGTTTTCCACTCTGGGTGCTCGCTTGATTCCAAGGCGCAGGAAGTTTGACAACTTCCTCTACGAGCTTGCGCGTCGTCGTAGAGGCAAACGTGAGTTTGCCATGGATTGGGTGTGCTGGGCACCATTCACGTTTCTTGAGCATGGAAGTCTCACGACTTCCTCTACGAAGCAGCGCCGCCTTCGATCCTTGCCGCTCGAATCTTCCAGAACGTGTCCCAGTAGCCCTCCTCCAGAGGATGCAGCGTGGGATAGCCGGGCAGCATTGAGTTCAGATAGCGCCACTCCTCCGTGCGCTTCACCAAGCCAGCACGCACCGGGTTTTGCAGGATATACCACGCCATCTCCCGCACTGCGTCCCCGCCTTTTTCGTGCTGGCGAAGCACATGGTCGTAAGCCTGCTTTTGGAATCGAGTGCCTGGCAAAACACGATCCAGCAGCTCATTGACATGCCGCCTGAAGAACCTCGCTGCCTTGCGCTGATCAGAGGTTTCCGTTACGCCGATCCAAAGCAGGTGCATGTGGTCTGGCATCAGGCAATAGACGGGGCAAAGCAGATGGTAACGCGCCATCGTGTGCAGCAGCAGCTCGCGGAAACGTGCATGAAAGCCCGGCGTGAGCCAGCCTGTCTTGCGCTGGTCGATGGTCATCTGCCAATGCACGGAGGAAAAGCCCCGGTAGAAGCCATCGGCGAGACGCGGGAGCCAGTCGGGATGGTCTGGCTGAGGCTGCTCGTTCTCTTCTGACATGGCGTGAGCGTAACATGCTGGCCCGTGGAGGAAAACGTGAGTTTTCCAGGGTTGGGGCATAAATCACGCCAAACGGGGAAGTCTCACGACTTCCTCTACGACGAGATGGCGCTCGTGCATCGCGCTTCCTCGTAGAGGCAAACGTGAGTTTGCTAAGAATGGAACGTCAGTTTTTTTCGCCTCCACGCACTTTGAGGGAAGTCTCACAACTTGCTCTGCGACGATTCGACGTCTCATGGTTTCCTCGTCGAAAGATGAAAAAGCTGTCATCTTTGCTCGGTGGGGTGGAGTTCATGAGATGAGGGAGGCAGGGTGGCGTTACGACCACCTGCATGAAGCCTTTTGTCATTCTCATCCCTCTCCTCTGCGGCCTGCCTGCGTGTGTGCAGTTCAAAGCGAAACCGCTTTCGGCGGAGCAGAGCAGCGTGGACTTTTCCGGGCGTTCCCTGGGTGATGCGGGCTTGCGGGCGTTCATGGCGGAACACAAGGCGGCGAGTGGCTCGTGGAATGTGGACCGGCTGGCACTGGCGGCGGCGTATTTCCATCCCGATGTGACTTTGGCGCGTGCGGAGGCGGATGAAGTGGCTGCTGGTATCAAAACGGCGCAAATGAGGCCGAATCCGGTTTTCACCTTCATGCCGCAGTATGCGAGTTTTCGTGCTCC
>Ga0075152_10000975_pt1 | contig 20757 bp, 17 predicted proteins | sample JI61114C2DNA_FD_70964 | JGI IMG/M metagenome (GOLD analysis project Ga0075152, IMG submission 70964) | Wastewater effluent complex algal communities from Wisconsin, to seasonally profile nutrient transformation and Carbon sequestration -... | ecosystem: Engineered > WWTP > Effluent > Algae...
CCCCGGGAGTCGGGGGCCAGCAGGAGTCAGGAGGCCCGCTCACCGACTCAACCACGCCCTCCAGAGCCCTCACTCAGCTTCCGCGCGCCAACAAGCCCCATAGATCAGCGATTCCCTAGGTTGGAAAAGCCATCCGACTGCCTCGATCGGTCACACACCACTGGCAGGAGTCATTGTGCCCCATCCCGAAAGCGGCCTACCGCGCCGCCGTCTGATGCGCGGAGTCGCCTGGAGCGTGCCCGTCATCGCAGCCGCGAGCGCGGCGCCCGGAGTCGCCGCCTCATGCACTGGCTCGATGTCCACGTCCGGAGCGGTGGATCCCGGGACCGGCGGCGACGGTTGGGACGACTGGACCCTGACGAACACGGGTACGACATCGTGGCCGATCGGCTCCACCCTGACGTGGACCGTTCGTAACGACACGTCCACCACGGACACCTTCAAACTGGAGTCCCTCGGATTCCAGAAGGTCACCTCGACGGGAGCCTCATCGCTCACGCTGGCGTCCGGGGCCACGGGCTCCTTCACCTTCAGCCTCACGTCGGCCATCGCGGTCGGCGCGACCCTCCGGGTGGCCATGTCCTGCACCTACTTCCTGTACTCGTCGACGTTCACTCTCACGGGTACCGGCTGCACCCCGATCAAGGCCTGCGGCAACACGACGTGGAACGTCTACAGCACCATCTGCAACTTCAGGGCTGTCCAGACGACCGCTCCCAACACCGCCCACGGCCCCCGCATCCCCAAGTAGTCCCGTCGACACGCGCGAAGGAGCCACAGTGAAGAACAACACCACGATCCGATCGGCGATCGCCCTGGTGGGGATCGTGTCCCTGCTCGCCGGATTCGGCACCGCCAGCGCGAACGCCGTGCCCGCGAAGCAGCGCGTCAAGACCCACTCCGTCCGAGCGTGCAGCCCGAACGCGACGGGGTTCAACGCAACCTGTTTCGCGCAGGTTCAGGTCGTCGACCAGACGGGGCTCGTCGCGAATCCCATGTCCTCGACGGCGGCAGCGGCGAACACCGGCCTGACGCCGGCCAACATCCGGGCCGCCTACAACCTGACCCGGTTCTCCTCCGGCGGACGCACCGTCGCGATCGTCGACGCCTACGCCTACCCGAACGCGGCGGCGGACCTCGCCGTCTACCGCTCCACCTACGGGTTGCCCCCGTGCACGGTCGCCTCGGGTTGCCTCACCATCCTGAACCAGAACGGCGGGACGACTCCCCCGCCCACGGTCGACATCGGCTGGGATACGGAGCAGGCTCTCGACCTGGACGCCGTCTCGGCCGCCTGCCCGGACTGCAAGATCCTGCTGGTCCAGGCGAACACGTCCAGCCTGATCAACCTGGGCATCGCCGTGAACACGGCGGCGTCCCGGCCGGGCGTGATCGCGATCTCGAACAGCTACGGCACCGGCGCCGATCTGTCAGATTCCGCCTGGACCGGGACCACGACCATCGGCAGCTACTACAACCACCCCACGATCGCCGTCACGGCGTCCACGGGGGACAACGGGAACACCGGGCCCTCCTACCCCGCCACCTCCCTCTACACGGTCGCCGTCGGAGGCACCACGCTGCTCCCCGCGGCCAACGCGCGGGGCTGGTCCGAGACGGTCTGGTCGGGCGCGGGTTCGGGCTGCTCGACCCAGGTCGCCCGGCCCCCGTGGCAGACGAGCTACCCCGGCTGCGCGACGGGACGGGCCTCCGCAGACATCTCCGCGGTCGCCGACCCCAACAACGGGCTGATCATCTACGGGCCGGTAGGCAATTCGTCGACACCCGTCTGGTTGTACGCGGGCGGAACCTCGCTGTCCTCCCCGTTGATCGCCTCGATGTACGCGCTCAACAGCAAGAACGCCGGCGGGCTCACCTACACCGGAGCGGGCACGCACGCGGCGGCTGAGTACATCTATCAGGCACCCGCGACCGCGATCAACGACGTGACCAGCGGGAACAACGGGGCCTGCGGCACGGCCCTCTGCACCGCCGACGTCGGCTGGGACGGCCCGACGGGCAGGGGCACTCCGCGAGGCGTCGCCGCGCTGGGCGCCCCCTACGTGCCCTAGCGGGTGTCGGCGAGCGCCTCGGGCAACGGGCGCGCGTGCAGGACGACCAACGAGGTGACCGCCCTGGTCAGGCACACGTAGAGGCGCCGCAGCCCGGTCCGCTCGTCGGCCTCGCCGGCCACCAGGGCGGCGGGTTCGACGAGCACGACGTGGTCGAACTCCAGGCCCTTGGCCAGCGAGGCGGCGACGAGTTCGACGTGCGTGTCGAAGGACGCCCCCGCCCCCAGGTCCCCCACCTCGACGCCGGACGCCGCCAGCGCAGCCTTGGCCTCGGGCACGAGCGCGTCCGGGACGATCAGTCCGACGGTGCCCTCACGTTCGGCCAGGGCCGCGACCGCGGCGGGGAGGGCGGCGACGGCGTCCGCCACCTCGGTGATCACGAGCTCGCCGCGCGAGCGGCGCACCGACCGCGGCGGCGTGAGGCCGGGCGCGATCAGGGGCAGCAGCCGCGCGGCCAGGTCGATCACCTCACCTGGCACCCGTAAGCCCTCGACCAGCTCGGTGACGCGGGCGTCCGGATGGCCGAGGTGCCCGAGCGCCGTGGGCCAGTCGGTGGCGCCCCACGGTGTGGTCGCCTGGGCGAGGTCGCCGAGGACGGTGAGCGAGCCGGTCGAGGCACGGCGTCCGACGGCGCGGAGCATCATCGGCGAGAGGTCCTGGGCCTCGTCGACGATGACGTGGCCGAGCGACGGCGTCCTGTTGAGCAGGTCGCCGAGCTCGTCGAGCAGGGCGAGGTCGGCCAGGGTCCAGCGCGCGGCGGCCGGGGTGCGCGGCGGCCTGACCCACAGCAGCGCGGCTTGCTCGTCGGCATCCAGGACGCCGTCGGCGCAGCGGGCCAGGTGGTCGGCGTCCGACAGGAGGCGGTGCAGGACACGGGTCGCCGTGAGCTTCGGCCAGACCCGCTCGACGGCCGCGCGAGTCGCCGGGTGGCGGGCGACGGCGTTCTGGACGCGGTCGTCGGTGGTCTCCCCCAGCGACTCCAGGTAGACGAGCCCTTCGTGGGCCAGGCGCTGGGCGAGCAGCAGGCGTCCGGCCTCGTAGCGGACGCCGAGGGAACGGACGGCGTCCACGGCCTCGCCGACGCGGCCCGCCGACAGCCGGATCCGGCGCGACCCGCGCGGGACGAGCAGCGGCTCGGACGCCTCCGCGAGGCTCCCCCACACGGCGTTCGCGAGGACCGTCGCCAGGCGGGCGTCCCCCTTGACGACGCCGACGCGGGCGTCCTCGGTGGCTTTCGGCAGGGCGTTCGTCGCGGCGCTGAGGAGCGAGGTGATCGTCTCGGAGCGGGCGTCGATCTCGCCGAGCGCGGGCAGCACGTCGCCGATGTAGGACAGGAACTGATCGTTGGGCCCGATCACGGCGACGCCGGAGCGGGCGAGCTGCTCGCGGAAGGCGTACAGCAGGTAGGCGGCGCGGTGCAGGCCGACGGCGGTCTTGCCCGTGCCTGGGGCGCCCTGGATGCAGAGGCTCTCGGCGAGCGCGGAGCGGACGAGGACGTCCTGGTCGGGCTGGATCGTGGCGACGATGTCGCGCATCGGACCCATGCGCGGGCGCTCGATCTCGTCGGCCAGCAGCTGCGAGGACGCCGCGGACACCGCCCCGGCGCCGAGCCACTCGTCCTCGAAGGCCGTGAGGACGCCGTGGCTGAACCCGAAGCGGCGGCGCAGCCGCACGCCCATCGGGTGATCCGCGCCGGCCCGGTAGAAGGGGACGGCCATGGGGGCGCGCCAGTCCATGACGAGCGGATCGCCGCCGAGCTCGCCGGAGACGTGGCGGCGTCCGACGTAGAGGATCTCGTCGAGCTCGGCGCCGAGGGCGGTGTCGTAGTCGAGGCGTCCGAAGAACAGGGGGACGGTCGGATCGTCCTCAAGCGCACGCATGCGCCGGTAGAGCACCTGCTTGAGCACCTCGGTCGACACCGCGTTGCCGCCGGCGCCGCCGGCCTGGGCGAAGTGGCGGGTGGTCGCCTCCCGCATCGCGCGCAGCGCCGCACGGGACGCCGCCAGGTGCGCGCGCTCGTGGCCGAGGACATCGTCGTCGGGCATCGCGGGGCTCCTGCCGGGGTTGGGGGAAAGGGTCAGGCTAGCCCGCGCCCTCGCCGCGGGCAATTCGCGCGCCGGGCCCGGTCAGCGGGTGACGATCAGCCCCTCGCCCACCATGGCCCGCAGGAAGTCCGCGACCCCGGCGACCACCCCGGCGAGTTCGTCCGGCTCGATCTCCGCCTCCGCCGTGATGACGGCCAGGATCTCGTCGGCGCTGACGCCCCCCGCCCCGGCGCGGTCGACGACGGTGTGCCACAACAGGCCGGCGGAGCCCTCCAGCAGCCTGATGTCGCCGGAGGGCATGCGGGCGGCGTACGCGATGGGGTCGCCGGCGGGATCGGAGTCGAGGACGTAGGCGGCGGCGTCCGCGATGACGTAGCGCGTCATGGACGCCCCCGCAGCCTGCCCCAGGCGGCGGCGACGCCCCGCCCGGACCGGCGCCACCACTCCCGCCGGACCTCTTGGCTGGTGGGCCGGTGCCCGAGCCGTTCGGCCAGGACGAACCTGTTGACGCGCACGGCCCTCGCCGCCAGCCGGAGCCGGGCCGCCGTCCCGGGGGTGGCCCGGAACCGGGCGACCCACTCGCCGAGACGGTCCCCGCCGTCGCGCATGCGGCGCCAGAGTTCGAGTTCCGGGTCACCTGAGAAGCGGTCCTCCTCGCCGATCGCGAGGGCGAGGCCCACCTGGGCGCCGAGTTCGTCGGCGTACGCGCGCAGTTCGGCGCGCTCGGCGTCGTCGAGTGTACGCCACTGGTTCGTGACGTCCAGAGACCTCCCGGGGCTGCGGGCGGCGTGCAGCAGCAGGATCAGCCGCTCGCCGAGGCGCCCGAGGACGGCGCACTCGACGCTCGCCAGCGGTCGCGTCTCGCGATCCGCCCACAGCCGCTCGAACGCGGCTCGCGGGTCGGCGTGCAGGCCGGGGAAGGCCTGGTGGACGTCGAGCATGCCGTAGGACGGGTGCGAGAAGGACGCCGCGTGCTCGAACAACGACCCCTCGTCGAAGTCGCAGTACAGGCTCCACCGGGCCTCGCCCAGGGCGGCGACGAAGCGGCGGACGTGCTCGGGACGGACCAGGACGTCGGCGTCCGTCCCGTAGCTGCGGCCGGGGTTCCGCCCGGGATGCACCGCGGCCCCCTTGATGTGCAGCACGTCGGCGCCCACCCGGTCGGCCAGGCACTGCACCGACGCGTGCCCGAACTGGATGGAGATCAGGGTCGGCACGTCGACGGCCGCTCCCTGTGTTCCCACCGCGGGCCTCCTCGGCGTTCGACCGCCGGCCGGCCCGGTCGATCGTGACGGGTCCATCGTGCCCCATGACCCACCGACCGCCGTAGGCGTCCTGCCAATCCGTCTTCCACGCTGTCGATCGCCGTGGGACGCTGGGTCATGGTCCCGGACGCCGTCGCCTGGAGCGTGGTCGCCACGCCCGCCCTGCGCGCGCTCGCCTCGGTGTTCGACGAGACCGTCGTCCTGACGACGCGGACGGGGGTTCTGTCTCGGGTGGTGGCCGTTGTGGAGAGTACGCGCCCGCTGCGCGTCGGCGTCCGCGTCGGAACGTCGTGGCCCGCCCACCGCACCGCGGGCGGCCTGGTGCTGCTGGCGGGGCTGCCCGACACGGCCGTCCGCGAGCTGTACGCCACCCCGCGTCCCGACTGGCACGAGGACCCGCCCCTGTCCGTCGAGTTGCTGAACACGCTGGACGCCATCCGCCACCAGGGCTTCGCCCTCGACGTCGGGCTGTGGGAGCGTGGCGTCGTCTCGATCGCCTACCGGGTTCGGGACGCCGACGGCGCGACCGCGGCCGCGGTGTCGCTCGACCTGGCGCAGGCGCGGTTCGCCCCCGGGCTCCTGCGGCCGATGTTGGCCGGGCTCAAGCACGCTGCGCGGGCGGTCGAAGCCGACCGCACCGGGCCCGTCGCCGCGGCCGGCTGACGCTGGGCGGCCGCGGCCGGGGGTCGGGGTGCCGGGCGGCGTCCAACACGGCATTTCGCGAGTGAGTAGCAGCTCACTCACCGTGTGAGCGTGGCTGGACGCCGCGGCGTCCGCTGAGTCGCGAGAAGCCGTGTTGGCCGGACGCCGCCGGGCGCTCCTTTCGTCGTTCTCCCGACGGCAGGAACCGAGTCCTGACAAGCGGTGACACACGCTGCCTTATGTGTAGGTATGAGAATCGAGATTCGGGAGTTGCTGGAGCGCGGCGACGGAGTCGTCGACAGGCGCGCCCACCCGCACCTGCGCGGGGCGTTCGACTGGGCGTTGAGCACGGGCGAACTGGTGTCCGTCATGCCTGGGGTCTATGCGCCGCCGGCCAGGGCGAGCTCGCTGCCCACGCGGGCCCGGGCGGCGCGGCTGCGCGATCCGGAGTGCGTGGTGGTGCGCGAGAGCGCCGCCTTCCTGATGGGTTGGGCCGAGATCGCCGAACCCGCCGACCTGCAGGTGGCGAGCATGCGACTGCGGTCCGGGCGGGGCCTGTGGGTCGAGTGTCGCAGCGTCCCGCGGCGGCTGACGCGACGAGTCGACGGCATCGTCACGACGTCCCGCGCCCTGACCGCGCTCGACCTGACGGACGCTTTCGGCCCGGACGCCATCGACGACGCGCTGCGGCGACGCGTCCCGCTGGACGAACTCAACCTGGCTGTCGACCTGGCGCCCCACCGTCGCGGGCGCACCGCGCGACGGCGGTGGCTGGCCGAGAGCAAGGGCCGCCCGTTCTCCGCGGCCGAGCGGCGGGCGCAGGGCCACCTGTTGGACGCCGGAGTGACGAGCTGGGTCGGCAACCTCGAGTTCTGCGACGACGACGGGCAGGTGGTAGCGATCGGCGACCTGGTGTTCGAGCACCTGCGGCTGATCATCGAGATCGACGGCCGAGGGCACCTGACGCCGGAGGCGGTCCTGCGCGACCGCGCCAAGGACCTCTGGCTGGGGGTGCGCGGCTGGACGGTGCACCGCGTCGGCGCGGAGGTGACCCTGGACGGCCCCGGTTTCGTCCGCCTCGTCCGCGCGCTCGTGCGCGCCAGGGAGTTGCTGCTCGCCCCGGCGGCCCCGCCCAGCCCGCCGGCGGCGTCCGGTCAACACGGTTTCTCGCGACTCAACGGGCGCCGCGGCGTCCGGCCACGCTCGAAACCCGAGTGAGTCGCCGCTCACTCGCGGATTACCGTGTTGGGGCCATCGCTCAGGCCGCTATGGGGAGTGGCCGGTGATGTTCGGGTCCGCCCGACCCGGGCGGGTGCCCGGCGATAGGCTCGGCCCATGCTCCCTGTGCCCCGTGCGACGCTGCTCCTCGCCCGTTTGTCGGCCGCCTTCACGCTGCTGACGGTCGCGCTGGGGTCGGTGGTCTGCGCGACGAAGTCGGGGTTCGACTGCCACTCCTGGCCCGGCTGCTACCCCGACCGCTTCGCGCCGGGGCCGGCGGACATCCCGGCGATCCTCGCGGCGAACCCGGCCCTGGAGATGGTGCACCGGGTGACGGCGATGAGCACGGGCGCGCTCCTGCTCGCCACCGCCATCCTGGCGCTTCGGCTCACCGGCCAGGGACGCCTCGTGAAGGTGCTGCCCTGGATCGCCGTCGCCGCCGCCGGCGGCTCGGCCCTGTTCGGCCGCGCGGCCGTCCTGGGACTCGGAGTGGACGCCGTCGGCGCCGCCATCGACCTGCTCTGCGCCCTTGTCGCCATGACGCTGGCCGCCCTCACCGCGATCGCGCTCCCCCGCGGCGGACGCCTCCGGCTGACCCCGGCCAGCGGCCCGGCCGCGCTGGCGGCGTCCGTGCTGATCGTGATGCACGTCACGGGCCAACTCGCCGCCGGCAACCGGTCGTTCACCCGCTGCATGAGCTGGCCGGTGCTGTGGCTGGCATCCGATGACAACGTGGCCGTCCAGATCGGGCGCACAGCGCTCGCCCTCGCCGCGCTGGTCGCTCTGGTGGTCGCGGTCCGCGCCGCGCTCCGGACGCCGGCCCTGCGCGCCCACGCCCTGGCCCTCGCGGGGCTGCTCGTGGGCGTCCTCGCCCTGGCCGTCGCCTACCGGGCCTCCGGCACCGACGGGGGCGTCCTCGGCGTGTTGTTCTCGCTCGCCTCCGTCGTGCTTCTGTGGGGCACGGTCGCACTCACCGGGCGCGCGGCCGTCGACAGTGGGCGCACGCCGGCGCACGACCAGGTGAAGCCGCTGTTGACGAGGGCATAGGCGCCTGCGACCCGGGGTGGAGGCCGCGGCCCGCCCTGGGTCGGACGCCCGCCCGAGGACGCCGTCGCTGGGCTCGCCGCGTGGCCGTGACCCCTGCTGAACCGCTTCCTGCCCACCCTCCCGTCGGACGCCGCCGAGTTGCTCCCGGCGGCCCAGCGGCTCGAGCCCCTCACCGAACGGGAGCGTGAGGTGCTCACGGTGGTCGGCCAAGGGCTCACCAACGCCGAGATCGCCGCGACCCTGTTCCTCGCCGAGGCCACGGTCAAGACCCACATCGGGCACATCCTGGCCAAACTTGGCCTCCGCGACCGCGTGAGCATGGTGGTGCTCGCATACGATGCCGGTTTGGTCCGACCACAGTCGTAGTCAAGGTCACACCGTCGGACGATGCCGACTGATGGCCCGCCCGACAAGGGTGGACGGTATGACCCCCGCCCCACCCCACGCCGCCACCCTCCTGCTCCGCTGCTCCGCCGGCCCGGCCGACGGCGACGAGCGGGGGTGAGGGCCGTGCTGTACCAGCCCCGCCGCCTCCTCGGCGCCGCGTTCGCCGTGATGCTGGGGGTCGTCCTCGTGGCGGAGCCCCTGCTGCTGATCGGCACCCTCACCAACACCCTCACCGACGCGACGGCCGGCACCATCTCCGACGCCGCCGTCGTCTTGACCCCCGGCGGGCAGGCGGCCGCCGGCGAGGCCCCCGCCGCCACGGTCAGCCTGGACGTGGCCGGCGCAATCCGGGCTCTGCCGGCCGTCAGCGGCGTCCGGGGCACGGCGGAGGTCTACACGAGGACGACCGACGGCCCGCTGCTGCTGCGCACCCTCCCGACACTGTCCGCCAGGACCACCCTGAAGGCGGGACGCCTCCCCACGGCGTCCGGCGAAGGGGCGCTCAGCGCGCAGGCGGCCGACAACCTCCACAAGGGCGTCGGGGACACCGTCGCCGTCGACGACGTCGCCTCCGGCCCACGCCAGGTCAGGGTCGTGGGCGTCGTCGTCGCCGCCTCGGACGCGGTTCCGAAGCCCAGCGCGAGCTACCTGTTCGCCCTGGACGCCGACGTGCAGAACTGGTCGAGGGTGCCCGGCTACTTCGAATTGGTGGTGCTCAGCACCCGCGATCCAGCAGAGGTACGGGAGGCGGTCGCCAAGCTCGCACCCGTGACCGCCGACAGCCTGGTGGTGCGCACGCGCGCCGACGAACAGACCGAGCGGGTCAGCCAATTCGTCGCCGGCTCGGCGGGCCTCGTGTTGGCCTTCCTCGGGTTCATGGCCATCGCCCTGTTCGTGTCGTCCCAGGTCGTCGCGAACACCTTCACGACCCTCGTCTCCCAACGGACGCGCGAACTGGCGCTCCTGCGCCGCGCCGGCGCGACCCGACGCCAGGTGTTCGGCTCGGTCGTCGCCGAGGCCGCCCTGCTGGGCCTGGTCGCAAGCGTCGGCGGCGTCGCCGCCGGGGTCGGGCTGGTCGCCCTGCCGATCCTCGCCTCCCAAGGCACCCGGTTGGTGCACGGTGGGCTGGCCCTCAGCCCCATCGCCCTCGGGCTCCCCGTCGTGGTCGGCGTCGCGGTGGCCGCCGTCGGCGCCCTGCCGCCCGCCCGCTGGGCCTCCCGGGTCCCACCGGAGGCGGCCCTCGGCGCGGGGACCATGGCCCCGTTCACCCACCCCGGACCCCTACGCCCGGGCTCCGGCGCGCTCGGCCGGCCGAGCAGGCAGGCCGGGCCTCGACATGCCCTGGCCGCCGAGGAGGCGCGTAGCATCGCGGCGTGACCAGCGCCGCGCCGACCCCCGGACGCCCCTGGCGCGCGGTCCTCGGCTTCGGCGCGGTCAGCCTGGCCGCCGACATGGTCTACGAGGGCGCGCGCTCGGTGTCGGGGCCGCTGCTGGCCTCACTCGGGGCGGGCGCCGCGATCGTGGGCCTGGTCACCGGGGCGGGCGAGGCGATGGCGCTGGTGCTGCGGGTGTTCTCCGGGCCGCTCGCCGACCGGACCCGCGCCTACTGGCCCATCACCATCCTCGGCTACGCCATGATCGCGGTCTGCGTGCCGCTGCTGGCCGTCACGCCCTACGTGGGGGCGGCGGGGCTCGCGCTGGCGTCCGTGCTGATCCTCGCCGAGCGGGCGGGCAAGGCCGTCCGGTCGCCGGCCAAGTCGGCGCTCCTGGCCGAGGTCGCCCGCCAGGTCGGACGCGGCCGCGGCTTCGGCGTCCACAAGTTCATGGACGAGCTGGGCGCCTTCTCGGGTCCCCTGCTGGTCGCGGCCATCCTCTCCGTCGGAGCGAGCATGTCGGTGGCGCTCGGCTGGCTGGCGGTGCCCGGGGCCGCCGCCATGGTCCTGCTGTTCTGGCTGAGCGGCCGGACGCCGACGCCCGCCCCCGCCGACCCGGACGCGCCGCGCCGGTCGTGGTGGGCGGACACGGTCGGGTCGGGCCTGGGGCGTCCGTTCTTCCTGTTCGCCGCGTGCTCCGCGCTGACGACCGCCGGACTGGTGACGTTCGGGATCATCTCGTTCCACCTCGACCAGGCCCACCTGCTGCCGCTCGCGGCGATCCCGGTGGCGTACGCGGGCGCGCAGGCGGCGTCCGGCCTTGTCGCGCTGGGCAACGGCTACGCCTACGACCGGGTCGGGCCGCGGGTCCTGTACGTGCTGCCGGTCCTGATCGCGGCCGTGCCGGTGCTCGCGTTCACGTGGACGCCGTGGGTCGCCGTCGCGGGCGTCCTGTGCTGGGGCGCCGCCAACGGGCTGCAGGACTCGACGGTGAAGGCCCTCGTCGCCGACCTGGTCGAGCCCGGACGCCGCGCCACCGCCTACGGCGTCTTCGCGGCCATCCAGGGGGCGGCCGCCATCGTCGGCGGCGCGGCGGCGGGCCTGCTCTACGAGCGCTCGCTGCCCGTGCTGATCGTCGGCGTCGCGGTCACGCAGGTAGCGGCGGGCGTGCTGCTGTGGTCGACGATCCGTCGTACGGCCCACGCCCCGACTCGTGGCTGACGCACCGATCCTGCACAAGAACCGCACAGGCGGCCCCGAGAGGGTGAGTTTCGTAGACGGCGGCCCCGGCCGCCCCTGACGAAGGATCTCCCCATGACAGCCTCGACGACAGCAGTCGCGCCCGTTCCGGCCTACACGCCGGACCCCGACGCCCCTGTCACCTCCGACGACACCACGAGCGGCGGGACGCGACCGACGGCGTCCCCGGTCACCGCCCGCGGGCGGCTCGCGCGTCTCCTGCTCGGCCCGGACGCCGACCCGCGCTGGGCGCGTCCCGGGCTCTGGGGCCTGCTGGTCGCCACCGCGGCGCTCTACCTCACCAACCTGACGGCGTCCGGCTACGCCAACGAGTTCTACGCCGCCTCGGTGAAGTCGGCCACCCAGTCGTGGACGGCGCTGCTCTTCGCCTCCCTCGACTCCGGCCTGTCGATCACGGTCGACAAGCCGCCGGCGTCCATCTGGATCATGGGCCTCTCGGCCCGCCTGTTCGGGTTCAGCTCGGCGTCCCTGCTGGTGCCCCAGGCGCTGATGGGCGTCGCGACGGTCGCCCTCCTCTACGGGGCCGTGCGTCGCGTCTCCGGCCACGGCGCCGGGCTGGTCGCCGGGGCGCTCGCCGCGCTGACGCCCGTCGCCGCGCTGATGTTCCGCTTCGACAACCCGGACGCCCTCCTGACGCTCGCCATGACCGGCGCGGCGTACGCCGTCGTCCGGGCCCTGCAGTCGACCAAGGGACGCGGCGCCCTGTGGTGGATGGTCGGCGCCGGCTGGCTGATCGGGCTGGCCTTCATGACGAAGATGCTCCAAGGGCTGCTAGTGCTCCCGGCGCTCGGCCTGGCCTACCTCCTGTTCGCCCCGCGGACCCTCGGGACCCGCCTCGGGCACCTGCTCGCGGCGGCGGCGTCCATGGTCGTCTCCGGCGGCTGGCTGATCGCGCTGTGCGCGGTGTGGCCGGCGGCGTCCCGGCCCTACATCGGCGGCTCGTCCGACAACTCCCTGTGGGATCTCGCCATCGGCTACAACGGCCTCGGCCGCATCTTCGGCGGCGGGGGCAACGGCGGCATGGGCGGCGGCCAGAACACCGGCTTCGGCGGCACCGTCGGCGTGCTGCGGATGTTCAACTCCGCGTTCGGCACCGAGGTGTCCTGGTTCATCCCGGCGGCGCTGCTGCTCCTGGTCGCCGGGGTGGTGGCCCGGGGACGCGCGTCCCGCACCGACGGCGTCCGCGCGTCGCTGGTGTTGTGGGGCGGTTGGCTGATCGTCACCGCGCTGGTGTTCTCGTTCATGAGCGGCACCGTGCACCCGTACTACGCGGTCGCGCTCGTCCCGGCCATCGCGGCGGTCGTCGCCATCGGCGGACGCGAACTGCTGGACCACGTCCACGGTGGACGCCGCGGCGGCCTGGTCGCCCGGGGCGTCGTCGCGGTGGCGGTCGCGCTCACAGCGGTCTGGGGCTTCGTGCTGCTGGCGACGTACGCCGCGTCCTGGCTGCCCGCGCTGCGCTGGGTCGCCCTCATCGGCGGCGTCGGCGGCGCGCTGGTGTGGTTCGGGGCCGGATTCCTCGGCGGGCTCACGTGGCGGCGCGTCGCGGCCGGGGCCCTCATCGCCGGCGCCCTGAGCGCCGTCGCCCCGTCCGCGGCCTGGACGGTGGCCACCGCGGCGTCCGCCCACTCGGGCTCGATCCCGACCGCCGGGCCCGCCGTCGCGGGCAACGCCGGAGGTCTGGGCGGCGGCCGGGCTCAACAGGGCACCCCACCCTCGGGCGCGACCCAGAGCGCGGCGCCGTCCGGCATGCAGGGCACCCCGCCCTCGGGCATGACCCAGCCGGGCGCCTCCGCCTCCGGTACGACGGCGGGCAACGCCGGCGCCGGGCAGCCGGGCGGCATGGGGGGCAGCAGCACCGAGCTGATCAGCCTGCTCAACGGGGCCGGAACCAAGTGGTCCGCGGCCGTGGTCGGCGACCAGACGGCGGCGGGGCTGATCCTCAACACCGACACCTCGGTGTACTGCATCGGCGGTTGGAGCGGCACCGACGACAACGTGACCCTCGCCCAGTTCAAGGCGCTGGTCGCGTCCGGGCAGATCCACTACTTCATCGGTGGCGGTCAGGCCGGTGGGGCCGGCCAGGGCGGCGGCGGAACCGGGAGCTCGGCGTCCGAGATCACGTCCTGGGTGACCTCGACCTTCACCGCGACCACGGTGGGCACGTCCACGGTCTACGACCTGACGGCGGCCAAGTAGCCTCGCTCCGCGTCTGGGCCGTCCCGCACCCGCGGGGCGGCCCTGCGGCGTCCCGGCGACGCTACTGGCTCCCCGTCCCGTCAGGCAGAATGACCCCGTGATCATCGCAGCCGCCGACGGGTCGTCGCTGTCCAACCCCGGACCCGCCGGTTGGGCCTGGTACATCGACGACGACCGCTGGGGGGCCGGCGGCTGGGCGCGCGGCACGAACAACATGGGCGAGCTGATGGCCGTCCTCGACCTGCTGCAGCAGACCGCGGACGACCCCGCCGAGCTCACGGTGATGTGCGACAGCCAGTACGTGATCAACTCGCTCACCAAATGGCTGCCCGGCTGGAAGCGGAAGGGCTGGCGCAAGGCCGACGGCCAACCGGTCCTGAACGTCGAGCTGCTCAAGGACCTCGACCACGCCCTCCACGGCCGCAAGGTCACGTTCGAGTGGGTGAAGGGCCACGCGGGGCACCCGCTGAACGAGGCCGCGGACGACCGCGCGCGGGCCGCCGCGACGGCGTACAAGAACGGGACGCCCGTCGACCGCGGGCCCGGCTACCGGCCCGGACGCCTCGCCCCCACCCCGTCGGCGCGCGCCTACGCCCCGCCCAAGCCCGCCGAGCACCTGTTCAGCGAGCCCGACCCGGCCGAGCACCCGGTCGTCGCACTGCAGAAGTCGCTCTGGGACGCCGACGTGCGGGCCTCGCAGGAGCGCCTGGACGCCCTCGTCCACTCGAAGTTCACCCTGCACGACGCGAAGGGCCGGGTGGCCGGCAAGGGCCGCACGATCGCCGGGGCGGCCAAGCCGCTGCCTGAGACCCCCGAACTGGAGCTGATCGCGGTCGAGGAGCTGGCGCCCTGGGTCGTCCTCCTGCGGTGGCGCGAACGGACGCCGTCCGAGGTCACGCTGCGCGCGTCCGTCTGGGTGAAGACCGGCGACACCTGGCGCCTCCGCTTCGAGCAGGCGACGCCGATCGCCTGAGGGGTGACCCGCTCGTGTCGACGCGCTCTAGGGTGGGGACCGTGCTGAGGACCTGGCGGGCGAAGGCTGCAGCCTGGGCGTTCGTCTGCACCATCGGCGTCCAGTTGTGGATCATCAGCCTGTCGAAGCCCGGCGGCGAGGAGGTCTACCTCTTCGACCTGAAGATCTACCGCGGCGCCATCGCGGGCGCGGCCGCGGGTGGATCGCTCTACGACTACGTATTCCACCACCACACCATCCGCCCCGAGGGGCTGGGGTTCACCTACCCGCCCTTCGCCGCGCTCCCCCTGTGGCCGCTGACCTGGCTGTCCAGCGACGCCGCCGGTGGACTGTGGACGGCCGCGATCCTCGTCACGGTCGTGGTGGTCGCGCTGGTCAGCCACTCCGCTCGGCGTGCCCCCGGGCTCCGGGGGGCCTGGCTGACCGAAGGCGCCGTCCTGACGCTGGTCATGCTCCTCAGCTACCCGGTGATCAGCAATGTCCTGCTGGGCCAGATCTCCCTGTTCCTGATGGCGGCCACGCTCCTGGACGCCGTCGTGGTCCCGCCCCGGTGGCGCGGCGTCCTGACCGGGCTGGCCGGCGCGATCAAGCTGACACCGCTGGTGTTCATCCCCTACTTCGCCGCGACGAGGCAGTGGCGGGCCGCGATCACCGCGACCGCCACGTTCGCGGCGGCGACGCTCGTCGGGTTCCTGGTCTTCCCGGGCGACTCGGTCGCCTACTGGACGGTGCGACTGTGGGACACCGACAAGGTCGGGGACCTGGACGCCGTCCGCAACAAGTCGCTCTACGGGCTGCTCGACCGCTGGCTGCCCACCTTCGGGGGCCTCAAGATCCTCTGGGTCGTCCTCACCGTCGCGCTCGTGGCGCTCGCCCTGCGGGCCGCCGCGCGGCACGCGCGGCTGGGACAGCCCGTCGAGGCGGCGACGGTCGCGGGCACCCTGGGCATCGCCGCGCTCCCCGTGTCGTGGCCGCACTACCTGACGTGGGGGCTCGTGGCGGGCTGGATCCTGCTCACCGCCGACGCCTGGCGGTGGCGGCTGCTGGGCCTGGCCACCGTCGTGGGCCTCAGCCTGCCGTCCCCTCTGCTGGACGCCAACCCGCCGCTGCCGGCGGCCCAGCAGCTCGGCATGGAACTGCCTGTGCTCCTCTTCGTCGGCATCTCGGCTCTCGGGCTGCCGCGGGGCGAGCCGTGAACCGGCCCCGGCGCTGGCCGGCGGTGGCCCTGGCGATGGTGCCCGGGTTGGCGTTCCAGGCCTGGTTCGTCGTCCGGTGGGGCTACTCGACGGCGGCGGGGCTTCAATTCACCCTGGTCGACGACGCCATGATCTCGATGACCTACGGCCGGACGCTGGCCGAGACCGGCGAGCTGGTGTGGTTCCCGGGGGCGCCCCGCGTCCAGGGCTTCACGAACCTGCTGTGGACGCTGTACATGGCCCTGCTGCACGTGATCGGTCTCGCCGGCTCCGGCGCGGCCCTGGCCGTGACGCTGACCAACCTGTGCTTCCTGGTCGCGACCGCGCTGTTCACCTACCGGCTGGTGGATCGGCTCGCGGGGGGCGCCTCGCGCCTGCCCGCGCTGGTCGCGTGCGGCACCGTGCCACTCCTGTTCCCGCTCATCTACTGGAGCCTGCGCGGAATGGAGACCGGGCTGATCGCCCTGGTGGTCGTCACCTCGGCGTCCCTCTCCTACGCCCTCCTCGAACGTTGGGTCGACGGCCGCCCGGCGGCGCCGACGTGCGCCGCCCTCGGGCTGGCCGGCTCCGTCGGCGTCCTCACCCGCCTCGATGTGGCCGTCCTGGTCGCGGTGCCCCTGGCCCTCCTCGTGGTGTGGGCGCCGACGGCGTCCCGGCGCGTCGAGGTGGTGCTGTTCGGCATGCTGCCGGTCGTGGCCGTGTCGGGGGGCGTCGTCGCCTTCCAGGCCCTCTACTACTCCGACTGGCTGCCCAACACCTACCGGCTGAAGATGGAGGGCTTCCCGGTGCTCGACCGGGTCGCCCGCGGCGCGGCGGCTGCGGGCAAGGTGCTCCCGCTGCTCTGCTTCGCGGCCTGGGGTTTCGCCGGCGCCAGGACCTCGCCGGACGCCGCCGCGCGCCGCCTCGCATCGCTCCTCCTGGGCATGGTCCTCGCCGCCGCGGGCTACAGCGTCTGGGTCGGCGGGGACGCGTGGGAGGAGTTCCTGTTCTGCAACCGCTACGTCAGCGTCGTCCTGCCGCTGATGGTGGCCCTGGCGGTCCTCGGCGTCGAGGCGACCGTCGCCCGGCGGGCGCTCTCACAGGGGCGGCGGCTGCTCGTGGTGGGGAGCGCCACCGCCTCTGGGCTGGCCATGGGCGTCCTCACCAATCCCGTCTCCTACTTGCCGCCCATCGGGTTGGCCGAAGGCGTGGTCATGGGCCTCGGCGCTATCGCCGTCCTCGATCGACTGTCCGGCCCCGGTGCCATCAGGGGGCGCGCGCTGCTCCTCGCCGCCGGCACCTTCGCGGCCGTCGCCGGCCTCGTGGGGATGGTGGTGGTGACGCGCGTCGGCGGCGACACCGACGTGGAACTGGAGACCCGGATCGGCCAACTCCTCAACCGTGGCACGGCGGCCGACGCGCGCATCGCTGTGACGTCGGCCGGCACCACCGCCTACTACGCGCGGCGACCGATGGTCGACCTGCTGGGCAAGAACGACCGCCGGATCGCCACGGGCCCGCCCGCCGTGATCGACCCGGCCGACCCCGTGCTCGAGCGCTTCCGGACGTTCTACCCGGGCCACAACAAGTGGAACTACGACTACAGCATCGGCGAACTCCGCCCGGACGTCGTCCTGCCCCTCTTCCACGTCGAGACCATCCCCCAACTCGAAGGGTGGGGCTACGAGCGGCGCTGCCTGGACGGGTTCCCCGTCTTCGTGCTCGGCTCCAGCACCAAGATCGACCGGACGGTCTTCGCCGTATGCCCCGAGTGACACAACCGGCGTCCGGACCCGAGGATGGACCCATGGCTGCGCGTCGCTTCCGGGTCGATCCGGTCGGGGTGGCCTGCAGCCTGCTCCTGGTCGCGGTGCCGCTGCTGCTCACCGCAAGGGCGTCGGGCCCCCTCTCGGGTCCGGACTCCTTCTGGCACCTGGCGCTCGGCCGTCACCTCCTGGCCACCTGGGACTTCGGCCCGATCGACCCCCTGTCGCCGCTGACCACTCGGCCGTGGGTCTACAACCAGTGGCTGCCTGAGGTGGCCGCCGCCCTGGCGGCCGCCGTCGGCGGCCTCCCCGCCGTCGCCTGGCTGGCCGCGGCGAGCCGGCTCGCCCTCCTGGCCGCGGTGTGGGCGGGCTGCCGCCGGCGCGCGAGCACCCTTCCCGCCCTCCTCGCCGCCATCGTCGGCATCATCGGGACCTTCGGAGGCTGGGACGCCCGCCCGCAGCTCGTGGGCCTCTGCCTGTTCGCCGTCGTGACGGGCGCCGCCCTCGCCACGGTCGACGACGGACGCCCGCGGTGGTGGGTCGTCCCGCTCACCTGGGTGTGGGCCTGTACGCACGGCACGTGGATCCTCGGGATCGCCATGACGGCGCTCGTCGCCTGCGCCGGCCTCCTCGACCGCCGCGACGACCCGCTCCGCCGCCACCTCACCCGGCTCGCCGTCCCGCTGTGCTCCGCCCTGGCTGCGGCCCTGACCCCCGTCGGACCCCGTCTGTACACCACGCTCGGCGCCGTCAACGAGGTCAGCGACTTCATCGTGGAGTGGCAGGGCGCCTCGCTCCGGGTCCCGCCGATGGCCGTCACCATGGCCGGGATCGGCGTCGTGGTCGTCGCTTGGGCTCGCGGCTGGGCCCCGCGTCCCGCCTGGGGACGGGTCGCTCTGCTCGCCTTCGCCGCGGCGACGGCCCTGATGTCCGCCCGCACGATCGCCATAGGCGCCGTGCTGCTGGCTCCGCTGCTCGCCGAGGCGCTCCAGTCGATCGTGCCGCGGCGGATCGGCCGACGCCGCGTCGAGGCGGGGTGGCTCGGGCTCGGCATCGTCGCCGCCCTGGCCTACGCGGCCTGGACGCTGCCCGTCCTGGCCAGGGACCCCGCCGACGCCCCCATCGGGCTCTCGGCCGTCCTGGCGCAGGAGGCGCCCGGCGCGATCTTCAACGACCAGGTGGTGGGCGGGTGGCTCTACTGGACGCACCCCCAGCTGACGCCCGTCTTCGACACCAGGTCCGAGGTCTACGGGCGCGAGGCCGCTCAGGCGTACCTGAGTGTCTGCGCGGCCGAGCCGGGTTGGGGTGCGGGTTTCGACCGGACGGGGGCGAGGCTCGCCCTGCTCAGGTCCGATTCGCCGCTCGCCGCCGCGCTCCAGGCCGAGCGCGGCTGGACGGTGGTGGGCGGCGACGCCGGCTACGTCCTCCTGGCGCCCGGCTGACCCCCCGGACGCCGCCGGCCCGGCTCAGCGACCGAAGACCTGCATGATGCTCAGGACCGCCGGGCCCAGGATCACGATGAGGAGCACCGGCAGGATGAACAGGATCAACGGGAACGTGATCTTGACGGGCAGTTCCATGGCCTTGCGTTCGGCCCGCTGCCGCCGTTCGAGGCGCATCTCCTTGGCCTGCGTCGACAGGACCACCGCGAGCGCGATGCCGTACTCCTCCGCCTGGACGACGGCGCGGATGAACCGACGCAGTTCCGGGACGCCGCACCGCTCGGCCAGCCCGAGATAGGCGACGCGCCGGGTCTGGCCGACCTGGAGGTCCTGCAGCGTCCGGATGAGCTCCCCCGCCAGGACGCCCTTTCCGTTGCGGGCGACGCGCAGCATCGCCGAGTCGAAGCCGAGCCCGGCGTCGACCGCGATCGACATCTGGTCGAGGGTGTCCGGCAGCTCGAGCTGGATCGCCTGGCGCCGCTTGAGTCCCGTGTTGTAGAGCAGCAGATCGGGCAGGAAGAAGGCGAGGAGCGTGACGGCGAGGCCCAGCAACACCGACTGCGGCGTCCCGACGGTGACGAACAGGACGAACGTCAGCGCGAGCCCCACGAGCGCTCCGAGGAGTTTCACCGTCAGCACGCGGTCGACCGGCCACGCGGCCGGGCGCCCGGCCCGCATCAGGAGCCGGTCGAGGTGACCGATCAGCTGGCGGCTGGCGAGCAGCCGCCCGATCCCGCCGCTCCGCCTCGCGGAGGCGGACGCCAGCACGGTCGGCTGGTCGGCGAGGCCACGGGTGAGGTTCACGCGAGCGGCCTTCGCGCTGGCCCGGCCACCGTCGAAGGCGAGCCACAGGAGCACGCTCAGCCCTCCGGCGGCGCCCACCGCCAGCGTGACGATCATCCAGTTCATCCCCGCGCCCTAGAACTTGAGGTTCACCATCGAGCGCATCCACAGGACGCCGATCACCATCATCACGCCGCCCACCACCAGCATCGCGATGCCGAGGGTGCTCTCGCCGAACTTGAACAGGTAGGTGGGGTTGACGATCGACATCAGACCGAGCATGACCACCGGGAGCAGGCAGAGGATGACGGCGGACAGCTTCCCCTCGGCGGCGAGGGCGTCCACCTGTCGCTTCAGGTGGATGCGCTCCCTGATCGTCTCCCCCACGCCGTCCAGCACGTCCGCCAGGTTGCCGCCGACCTCGCGGTTGATCGCGATGGCCTGGACCACCCAGAAGAAGTCGTCGCTGCGGACGCGGCGGGCGGCGTCCTCCAGCGCCTCGACCAGCGGACGCCCGACGCGGGCCTCGTTGATGACGCGGGAGAACTCCTCGCAGGTGGGCTCGGCCGCTTCGGTCGCCACGGTCGCGGCCGCCTGCGGCAGGCTGTAGCCGGACCGAAGCCCCCCGGCGAGCATCTGCAGGGTCTCGTCGAGCTGGGCGCTGAAGGCGGCGCGCCGGCGTCCCGTTCTGATCCGCAGCCAGGCCCATGCCCCGAGCGGGGACAGGCAGGCCAGGATCGCCCCGGCCACGGGCCCCTGGAACACGAACCCGACCGCGAACAGCCCCACCATGGCGGAGCCGACGAGCACGGCGACGTCCTGGGGGCGCTGCTTCACGCCGGCCAGCACGAGGGCGTCCGCCAGGGGACCCTCGCGCTCGCCGAGGCCTCGCCTGGCGACCGCCGTGACGACGTCCGCGAGCCCGGCGAGGGGGCCGTGGTCGGGCTCGGCACCGAAGCGACGGCGCGACAGCGGCAGCCGGCCCGGGCTGAGCAGCACGTAGAGGAGGCCGGCGAACGCCCCGATCAGGGACGCCGCCCCCACCCACAGCCGGACGGTGTCGGTCATCGTTTCGGCGCCCACAGATCGGGGGTCCCGAACACCGACGGG
>Ga0075152_10000977_pt1 | contig 20738 bp, 26 predicted proteins | sample JI61114C2DNA_FD_70964 | JGI IMG/M metagenome (GOLD analysis project Ga0075152, IMG submission 70964) | Wastewater effluent complex algal communities from Wisconsin, to seasonally profile nutrient transformation and Carbon sequestration -... | ecosystem: Engineered > WWTP > Effluent > Algae...
ATTAATTATGTAACTGCTCCGCCACAACTGCTGCCCGCACCTGCTGTACAGCCATAGCAATGCTGGTTAACCAGAATATTTCTTTTATCCAAAATTTTAGCGTTGAATTGTGAAATATGCCTGGATGTACAATCAACTTTCATATCAAGCATTTGGTTAAAATCACAATCATAAATAAATCCATCCCAACTAATCGAAAGGGTATTGCGACACATAACATTGGCTGCGGCAACAGGATTATAAGCTGCTATCAATTTCTCCATGTACTTTTCATAGTTTCCGCTTTGCAGCAGGTAATCCAAAAAGCGGCTTATGGGAAGATTGGTAATTGCAAATAAAGAATGAAATGAAATATCAAAATCTTTTTTCAAAGCCAGTTTAAATTCATTCTCCAAAGCAGTTTGCGATGCTGGTAAAAATGCACCTGCCGGATTATAGACGAGATTTAACTTCAATTCGCTTCCTTCCAACCCGTAACCAACCGCATTTAACATTTGCAAAGCCCTGATGGAATCTTCAAACACCCCATCGCCCCGTTGCCGATCTGTTCTGTCTTTTGAATAAAAAGGAAGTGATGATACAACTTCAATACGATGTTGCTTAAAAAATTCCGGAAGATCATTATATTTTTTATTCGCTAAAATGATCGTCAGGTTACAGCGGACAATAATGTGTTTATCAAGTTTTTTTATTTCGGAAACAAACCATCTGAAATCCGGATTCAATTCCGGTGCACCTCCGGTAAGATCAACAGTTTTAATAGAAGGATTTGCGGCCAGGACATTAAGGCATTGTTGCATCGTTGCTTTGGTCATTATTTCTTTCCGGTCTGGTCCCGCATCCACATGACAATGCTTGCAAACCTGGTTGCACATTTTGCCTATATTAACCTGGAAGATTTCAAGTGCTCTTGGTGTTAGTGGAAACAAACCCGATGACTCCAGTTGCTGTTGAAACGGAACAAGTTTAAAAGCATCATCATGATTGATACCATGCTCCAGTATTTCTATTTGTTGGCTGCTGTTGGCAAGAATATGATGTTGCGCCTTTAAAGATTTCATGTTGGTTGGTTCAAATCGATAATAATTACATAGCAATTTCCTTAACCTTATTCATCATTTGCACGCCGTGCACGAGTGCCGCACCCCCTTTGATGGCTGCTGCAACATGAACTGCTTCCATTATCTGTGCTTCACTGTATCCTTTTTCAAATGCATCGCTGCTATACGCATCAATGCAGTACGGACATTGTACAGCATGGGCAACTGCCAGTGCAATCAATGATTTTTCTTTCGCAGTTAAATTACCTTCTGCAAATACTTCACCATACCAGGCAAAAAACTTATCAGCCATTGGTTTTTGAAATTCACCAACCTTTCCAAACTTTCCGAGGTCTTCGGCATTGTAATAATGATTAGCCATGTTTTATAATTTATAGTTTTGGAGATAAAGTGTCCAATCGTAAGATTTAAACTTAATTTTTGGATTCCTGTTAGCCGGAACGATAGAAAGCTGCTGAAGCAATGTGATCATCTTTTTCTTACCGCCAAAGTCGCGGCGAAACCAGCTCATGATTGCGGGTAGCTTTAAATTATTGGTTGTTTCATCGTATTCCGCTTCGCCATTTAAATATGCCTTTGTTGCAATATCTAATTGTTGATTGATATTTTCTGATTTATAAAAAGCAATCGGGGGGCAACTCTTCGCCCCGCAGTTAAGTGCAAAATGTATCCGGTAATCAAGCGTGGTAACCCGAAGTGACTTTTCTTTCTTTCCAGGAAATAATTTATTCAGGTAACCAAGGCTCCATTTAATTTTGGAGCGGCGCAAAATTCCATGTTCGATTTCATCAAGACTAAATTCTTTCCCCGCAATCTGAATTTGCCTGCTTCCAAAAAATTTTCCTCTTTTTTTATATTGTTCGGCATTTTTCGTCAGGGCAACCTGTGTATACGCATTATAAAGATTAATCCAAAAAGCTTTTTTTTCATCGTCTGATTGCAGTACCCTTTTTAATTCATCAAAACTTATCTGGCGCAACTGATCTATGAATTCGGCTGTTTCATCACCTGTTTTAGCAGCATATATAAAATCCTGTGACAGCCTGACTAACTTGTTTTGAGATAAATCCATATTCAGCATTTTTTCCCCTGCGACATTAAGTGCGTCTCCATTTGATAAATTAGTTGTGTCGTTCACCGAAGAAATTATTTCTTGTTCCTTCAGCCATATAATGATATTCTCCTCTGTTAATTCTTGCTGTATAGGAATGGCAAGTACTTTATTATTCTTCCCAATAATCACTGTGTAAGGATAAGATGGGGGTTGAAACAGGCTTATGAATTTCTTTTCGTCATCCACTACCACCGGAAATACAAAAGGTTTTCTGTTATTTATAAAAGTTTCTAATTTATCCTTGCTTTCTTCAGATACCAATAGAATATTAATTTCATCTTTAAATCTTTCCTGCAATTCAGCCAGGTGAGGTAATGCTTTTATACAGGGGACACACCAGGTACCAAAAAAATCAATAACTAACAACCGGTTTTTGAATTGCCCGAAAGAGGCGGATGTAGCCGAATAGTTTAATATCTTTTTAATAGCAAAATCTCCTGTTTCAAGATTAACTAAGTGGCCAGGCTGTGCTATAACTCCACCATTCAATACCATGAGTATAATAAAGAAATATAATTTCATGATGTAAAATAAATTCACCAAAATCTACCGACCTGGTATAAACGTAAATTTACCGGTAAAAGATTGGAGTCTGATATATTGTTTAAGTAGTGCCCACTCCCTCTAGTACTGAGAAATCTCCAGGATGGTTTCAACGGTAGTTCAGCATTTTTTTATATGCAACCGACATTTGCTCCTGGGTGGCGCCTTGCTTATACATCTTTACAATTTTCCGGTTTGCCATCTGAACCTGCCACCAGCTATTCGTATCATACTTGCGGGCAGAAACCAAAGCATTATTAGAAAATATCTTATAAGTATGATTTAACCTGGCCCTTTTTACAAATTCATATTCTTCCATGATTTTCATAGAAGGGTTAAAACCTCCTGCTCTTTCAAACAGGGATCGTGTAATAAAAAGGGTTTGATCACCACCCATACAAATAAACCAATCGAACCGGGTAAACCATGCATTGATTTTTAAATACCATTTATGGGAATCAAATTTTGTACGATACCTGCCCAAATCAAATCCTTCTTTCACGGCATTAATAATGTCATCAGCGAAAGTCGAAGGAGGAAATGAATCAGCATGAACGAAGTATAATACTTCGCCGAATGACAATGATACGCCGTAGTTCATTTGTGCAGCTCTTCCTTTTACCGGTGCAGTTACTGCTATAGCATTATTATTTTTTGCTTCTTCCAGTGTACCATCATTGCTCTGCCCGTCAACTACTATAATCTCAGCAACCTTATCACCACCATATAATTTCAAATGACCAATCAATTTCCCAATCGTTTCAACTTCACAATATGTGGGAATGATGACACTGATCTTCATAAGCAAATTTATAGAGCGGTTGTGATTTAATATGATACCACAATAATAACGTGGAAATTATTAAAAAAGTTTTGGATTAGTCGTTATCTGAATTGACCTGGTTTCCAATAACTCACCTTATTTGTACTATTTAGAATATTCAGTAAATCGCAAGGAAGTACAAATTCTGGGCACAATACTATCTATAAAAAAACGCTCTATTGTAAGGAAATATCAATATTATAGACAAACAATTCAATCAATTTGAGAAACCGAGTCAAAATCAGTCAGTTTCTTTACTTCAGTGCAAAACCAATCAAATTGATTCAAATCAATAATTTATTCTTCATTCTCTAATGCTACTAATTTTTCGGATTGCTTTTGAGTTTGTTTTATCATTTGTATCTCAGCGAAAAATTTAACTTCATCTCCAACAACTACATTACCAGCTTCGGTAACAGAACCCCAGGTTAAACCAAATTCTTTCCGGCTTAATTTCCCATTTACCGTAAAGCCCGCTTTTGTCTGACCATAACCATCAACAACAATTCCTCCAAATTCAACATTTACAATAATCAGTTTTGTAATACCCCTGATAGTGAGATTACCAGATAGAGTACCTCCATTCCCAAACGTTTCATACTGTAAACCTACAAATTTTATATGTTCATTTTCATGAGCATTAAAAAAATCAGATGATTTGAGATGCTCATCTCTTTGAACATTGTTTGTGTCAATTGAATCAATATTAGCGGTAAACCCAATACCGGATATTGTTGCTAAATCATCATCTTCAGTATATGCTTCGACATTGAATTTTCTGAAATAGCCTGTCACAGTAGTGATCATCAAATGCTTTACTTTAAAATAAACTTCACTGTGAGCCGGATCAACCAGCCATTTATTCTTTTTCATATTAGTGATTTAAATAACAGAAGTGTTTTTTAAAATTTTAGTTGAGTTGTTATGCCTGTGAACAAAATATCCTTGCCAGTTCCCGCGGCTTTTAAATAGTCGCCGGCATCGAACCAGGTAAACTCTGCCCTGAAATATAAATAGGCATTAGGAGTATAAACAAGGTCTGCTGATAACTGCTTTCCAATAAATTTATGAGGATTATTCTTGCCGGAATATATCAATGAAACGCCTGGAGTATAAATACCATCATTTTTACTATATCGCCAGAACAGATCATAATCAAGATCAAGAAATAAATTATTCTTTAGATCAAATGCAACTGAAGGATGAATGTCAAAAAGATTTGCCGGACCTATCAATGATGCAAGTCCAAAATAACCACCCCGTGGAAACAATGGATTAAAACTTTGTAGTTTATTATCAGTATAACCTGCATCACCAGAGATCAATTCCGTTTTAAGGCCTAGTTCGGGTTTGAGCTTAATTTTGCTTAATTTATAAACTGCATATAAGGAAACCGTCCATGCATTGATATTTTTTTCAGCAAATTTGCCAAATTGATAAAGGCCTTCAATATCATATTTTACCTTGCTTTTGCTGCTCCATATTCTGCTCCCGATTGAATGCCTTAATTCTCTTCCAGTTCCTTCATCAAATACTGCTTTACGTTTCCAAAGACCTAAATAATATAGATCGACATTCTGCAACAATGGAAATTTATTACGGACAATATATGCACCCCAAAACTTACTGTCGTTATTGAATGAATCATCAAACAATCCTTTTTTTGCTTTTACATAATGACTATAAAATATGTCCGCTTTGTAATTCCCTGTTGTGAGAACAGATTTCAATGCATCAAAAGACTGCCTGTTATTCGGGCCATCACGAACTGCTATTAATCTTTGCGAGCCGTAAGAAAATTCCTGTCTCCCAATCCTGAACAATAATTTGCTTTTTTTACCGGGAGCCAAACTAAATTCAATAAATGCCTGGTGTAGTTCCAAAGGATCTTCATCAACAGGACTGGTAGATAATTTTCCATTCGACATACTGCTTTGCAATTGAAAAAATGAGCGGAAATGCTTTCCTGCATGAAGATCCGCGTGCAATAGAAATCTTGAAAACAGGTAACCATCCTTATCTTTTTCAGCATCTCCCCAATCTTCATTTTTAATATTGAAATATTGGTATCTTATATCGCTGCCAAAACTGATGTATGTAAGACCTGTCTTTGATAAAGCTGTGTATTTAGTTTTTTTATACCAGTTATTATTACTGTCGTTTCTTAGATAGAAATAATCCTCATCATATCTCAAAGATTTAAATGCAGGTATTTTTTGCGCATAATTACAAATATGTATTACGAGCATCACGCATATAAAAAGAAGCTTTTTCATAATTAAAATCTTCTAATAATGATTACACCTAAAACGATCAATACTATTCCCGATAGCTTCCAGATATTAATACTATGCTGTTGTGCTACAAGAATATTAAAATGATCAAGCAATACAGATATGATCATTTGTCCAGCTACAACAAGTCCAAAAGTCATAGCCGGACCTATCTGAGGGAATGCAAGAATAATCGCTGTTACATAAAATGCACCCAATGCTCCGCCCAACCAAACATAAATAGGTGCAGACTTCATGCCCGCCCATGCCACATATTGTTTTGTAACAAGGCAGTATAATAGAACTGTAAAGGCGCCGATAATAAAAGAAATGAGTGATGCGTGCACGGGGCTTTCAATTGCTTTTCCAAGTCTAGTATTTAATCCTGCCTGGATTGGTAGAAATGTGCCCGCCAAAAACGCTATGATAATCCAAGTGATTTTCATTTAATTAATTTTTTAAAGATGTAATTATCAATGGAATATTTTCCAGGCCCCAGTACCATTATGTACAAAAAAATAACGCTATAAATAAATGGAGTATCTTTTACCAAAGAGGCATCATTCCAATGCAAAACAAAATAGCCGGTAAGCGTAACTGCAAGTGTTGGGAATGTTGCGAGCCTGGTACAAAATCCGATCAACACAAAAAAAGGAAAGAAAATATTTGCAGATACGACAAAAGCATAATTAAAAGTATCGGGCAAGTGTAATGGATTGGGTACTTTTTCTACCTGTGCAACACCGATACCCAATTTTTTAAATCCATGTACAAATATCATTTCCATACCCACCGCTAGCCGAAGGAAAAACATTCCAATATTAAAAAGCATGGGTGATGCGGATGGATCATTTGACCACATGAACATCTTTCTCATATATTAGTTGTTTTGATAACCACCATAAAAGTTTATTGGACTCCATGAAGGAATAACTGCCGGTATTTCAGGAGCCAGGTTTTTATAAGGTCCCTCAGCATAAACTACTTTTCCATTTACAATGGTCAGCAATGAGTGAATATCCCTGATATCATCAACTGGTATAGAAAAATAATCCTTGTTCAAGATCACTATATCTGCATATTGCGCTTGTTCAATTTTACCTTTCACTTTTTCTTCGCCGCTAAACCAGGCACTACCGATAGTATATAACTGTAAAGCTTCAAATCTTGATAAAATGTCCTTAACAGGCCAGAACTGGTAACCGCCCATTGTTTTTCCTGTTACAGCCCAATGCAAACTCATCCATGGATTAAAGGTGGATATCCTCGTTGCATCTGTGCCAAGCCCCACCGGAATTCCCATACTTAACATTTTACGTATTGGAGGTAACTGGTGATCTGGCTCTCCATACATTTTTTTGTATAACTCACCCTGAAAATACATTCTGAACTGAACAGCGATTCCTCCTCCCAAATTCTTTACCCTTTGTAATTCGTTATCCGTAATGGTTTCGGCATGATCAAAAAACCAGCGCAATCCATTAAATGGAATTTCTTTATTTACTTTTTCAAATATGCTAAGCATTCGGTCAATGGATTCACCATATGTGGCATGCAAACGAAAAGGCCAGTGATTTTTTACCAATAGCCGGATGATCGGTTCAAGGTCAGTTTCCATATCTTTTGACAACTCTATCCTGGGTTCTAAAAAATTTTCGAAATCGGCTGCACTGGCAACTAAATTTTCCCCGGCCCCTTCTGCCATGTATCCATTTGCAATAAATATATTTTCATTCTTATTGAGCTGGGTGGTCTTTACCCATTTTTCATAGTCCTGGTATTCCCTTCCTTTTACCTGGGCGAATAAATAATAGGAAGTACGTATGGTTAATTTGCCCTGTTTGGCAAGCTCTATTGCAATACCATAATCATCCGGGTAATTTTGTCCCCCGCCGGCTGCGTCAACTGCACTGGTAAGACCGAACTTATTCAGCTCTCGATAAAATTGAATAGTGGAGTTTAATCTTTCTTCATGAGTTAGTTTGGTGGTTAATGCAAGTGTAGTGTAGATTGCCTTAGGCGTAGTTTTGGCATAAAGCATTCCTGTAGGATTGCCCTGTTCATCCAGTTCTACCAGGCTTCCTTCATAATTTGTATGCCTATCATACTTCAATAACTCGATCCCTTTTTTATTTACAAATGCTTTTCCATACAGGTATGTTATAAAAACGGGCTTATCGGGTACTGCTTCGTTAATCTCTTCAATAGTTGGCTGGCGCTTTTCTTCAAACTGGTATTCATTCCATCCGCCAATTACTTTTATCCACACACCAGGCGGTGTACGTTGAGCCTGCTCTTTCAACATCTCCATTGCCCTCTTCAAAGTTTTTACACCATCCCACCTCAACTCAGCATTGTAATTTAGTCCTTCCCGTATAATATGTATATGACTATCGTTTAAACCGGGAACAACAGTTTTGCCTCTTGCATCTACTATAAGTGTTTGCTGGTTTTTGAACTCAGCCAGTATAGTTTTAGAATCTCCCACTGCAAGAATAATCCCGTCCTTTACTGCAACCGCTTGTTTAAATTCACCCGGTTTAATCATGGTCGAAATTTTACCATTGTAAATGATCAGGTCAGCATTTTTTTGGGCAGACAGTCTTATAAATGATGCCAATACAAGAATAGAAAGAAGTATTTTTTTCATGATGAATTGTTTAATCACTTTTAAATGTATAGATCGCTAAAACCTACACCTGTAAAGACGGGACTCATTTGACAAATACTGTAAAATATTGTACATATTATTGCCTTCTGCCAAATATTTTTCCTCAATTCAATTAAAACAGGAGATACACTGCTACGCAACTTCTTATCAGTGCTTCAGCATTTCATGTGCATATTGCGAGCCTATACCATAAGCACCCCCATATTTAATAACGAGATCAATCACGGCTTTATATGTTGTCTGTCTTGACCAATCCCTTTGCAACTCAAGTAAATATTGCAATGCGGTCATTGGCCTGGCTCCTGCCTGTATCATTCGCTGAACAGCCATATCATGCGATTCAACACTCACATCGCCACAGGCATCGGTAATGATATACACTTCATATCCGTCGGCAATTGCTGCCAGGCGGGGCGATCTTTTTTACAGGTTCTAATGGAAATAAATACAGGATCGATTTATCTACGTTAAACATTTCGCTCGAAAAAGAACTCCCCAGGGATGTCATTGCAAAAATAAATGATCAGATACTTTCCAACATGCCCAATCATATCAGCTATGGTGAAAGGCTGCTGAAGGCGGGCAGCAACATGTACATTTTGGCAAAAGACAGTTCAACTGCCCTGGATATCAATCCTAATAATATAACCAACGATCCTGTTTACAAAGCTTTGCAACTGTTTAGGTCTAATTTCACAACCAGGCATGTAGCCAACCATACATTTTATGATTATACCCACCTGAGCAAGTTACCCGGCGATGCATACATCAATGGTTACTTTTTAAAAGATGAAACAACCAATGAAGTGGTGCAATTGAAAGATCCAGGTGTTTTTCTAATTATACATAGAGATCAATTACAAAATGAAGCCAGTACGATCCTTTCAGCTATTGATAGGAATAACAATTTAATATGGCAATTGAATACCGGGCTAAGTACAAAAATTGCTCATTGTGTTGTGAAAGATAAATACTGCATCATCACCGGGAATAAACATTATTTAGTGGGGCCGCCGTTGGGAAGTGATGAGGTTTGTGTGGTGGATTTAGGGTCGGGGAAGATGAAGACTCCTTCCATAGAAGAATAATGTATTCAATCAATATATTAAGATGGTTGAAAATTCGGACAAACTGATCATCCGACCAGATAGGTAAGGCCTCCGTTCAAAGTGTCACACAGATCATTGACCCTTTTATGATGGCACATTGTTTTAAATTGATCACGAATGATTTTATAATCATTATGAATCGGGCAAGGATGAGTGGCCGAACATTTGCTTAATCCAAGTCCACATTGATCAAAAACAGTTTTTCCATCAATGGCGTGTATAATGTTGATAATGGATTGGTTCTTTTGTTTTAATGTAATATAAAATCCACCGGTAGGTCCTTTAGCGCTATGTATAACATTTTCTTTAACCAAAGTTTGCAGCATTTTACCAACCGTGTGTTCACTGGCATTGATAAATTCAGCTATTTCTTTTATACCAGCCTTCTCACCTGATTCAAATTTTGAAGCAAGGTAAATCACGGCTTTAATTGCTGTTTGACATGTTAGACTTAGCATTTATATTTCATTTAAAAATCCTCGTCCTTCTTCTGAAATCATTTCATGTCTCCATGGTGGATCAAAAGTTAAATCTAATTCAACCTCGTATTCGGGGAAGCTCAATTTTAAATTTTCTTTCACAGCATTTGCAATAGATTCACCCATTGGACAAAATTGTGTGGTAAGAGTCATAGTACAATAAATCTTCTTTTGACTTTCATCAAAGTCCAACTGATAAATCAAACCTAAATCTACAATATTCAACCCAATTTCAGGGTCCGTTACATTTTGCAGGGCTGCCAATGCCACCGTGCTTTTTATGTTGTTATTTGTAATTACATTCATCATAAAGAAACTGGTTTATGCATCAGTAATTTTATTACATTCCAGTTATACAACAATGAAGTGAGTACTAATAATACTGCAGCTAATTGTAAAACAATTGTGACATGGAATAAAATACCTGCAGAAAATAAAACAAAACCCAGGACATAAAAAATACACATCCATTTAAAAATCTTATTGCTAAACAAATCTTTTGGGTTGGGGGTTTTGCCTTTACCTGCTAAGTGATGATATACTTTGTTCCAAACAATAAAAGGCAGGGTCTTAAAAGTCATGCCTAAAATGATGGCTGTAATCCATCCAAAAAAAATAATAACCCCGTAAGTTATTATAAGATTGACAGCTTCTTTTTGTGACAGAATCAATAATATTGTGATAATAACCAGAAAAATGACCGGCAATAACATCATCAGCACTGATAGTAAAGATACTTTCATTTGCTCATCAACTTTTTTACGAATACGCTGCTGGTAAGCCTTGAAGCAAAAATCACCAAACACTACAATGGCGGCCGCCACTGCCAATAATGGGATACTCAGCAGCGATTTGCTATCGGTATATAAAAAGATATAAACGAAAGACAAAAGGCCTCCGTTTATTAATCCATAGATCCACCAGAGTTGCCGGGTATTGTTATACTTGGAAATAAGAAACATGGGTATCAACCTGGAACCTACTCCCATTACGAGTAATAAAAACCAACCCACAATACCAATATGTGCATGTATTGGAAGATAATCCAGTGAACTTTTTGCCATTAAAGAATTAGTAAAGTTGTACAGTAACAGCAGTCCCACAATTGTAGTAGTCAATAACCAGATAGCAGCCGTAAAAATAAAGAAAGCATGTACATTTTCGTGTTTGCTTTTTACCATACTTACTGCAAGATTAATTAAATAAGTAATGATGGCTAAGATGATTAATATGCCGCCACACTGGGTGAGCAAACCCATGTCAAAAACGTAAAAACCATAGACTAATAAAGGGATACCAATAGCAGACAAAATGAAGGAAGTATAGGCCAGTTTATTGCTATACAATTTACCTTCAATTAATACTGGCACCAATTGATGACTGGCACCCATGATCATCATAGTACCCCAGCCGAGGGCCATAATATGTGTAATAGCTAATGAGTGCGGAAGAAAATAATGGCTGGTAATATCACTTGCAGATAACAATAAAAAAATAGTGGCAATAAGAAATGCAACTGCTGCGTAGCCGTAAAATGGTAGCACCACTTTCCAGGAAGTAGTCTTTATGGTTTCAGTATTACCAGTTGTTGAAAACATTTCAGTCTTTATAAATCAAAAGGTGTACTTCTGCATCGCTGATTTCTTTGATGCGATAGCTGAACTGCTGTTCCTCCAGTTCAGGCAAAAGAAACACAGGAATTCGCTTATGATAAACAAACAGGGCTTTATCGATTGGTAATATATTCAATGCTTCCAGTATTGTATGCATGGGCAAAGGCATTTCTAATGCTCTTACATCAATTGTAACAAGTTTATCTTTAAAACGGTTCAATATTGCCTCCCATCCTTTTAAGTAATCTGTTTTATTGTTTCCAGGTAAAATAGTAAGATCGTCTTTTTTATAGAAATACGTATTTACCAATTCATCACTGATAGTTTCCGTATAGGATTCAAACCCTTGATTACCGAGCAGGTGCATAAGTGGAGTAGGTTCAAAACTATTGATGATTTTAAGTACAGCGCCCGTTTCCAAACTCTTTACTTTTTTCACTATAATGTCAAGAGGATCTTTACCAGATTCAATAATAGAACGTACATCCAACTCAATCATTTTATCAGCCGCTATATTTTTCATGAATACCGGCACGGGTTTGTTTTCATACTTCTTTTCCATTTCAACTCCAGTAGTATCAATGTCAAAACCCAATGGCTGCAACTTCTTAAAAAAATCATCTACACTGCAGCCACCGAGTTTTGAGGCCATAGCGATACTGGTTCTTACGGCTATCACTTTTCGCAATATGGGGTTTTTCAATTTTGCAAATTTGGGCGATATACTTACAATAGCTTCAAGTGCATCTGCATTATGCTTTAGTAAGCTGGCAATTTTTGTATTGGCGTTAATAGTCATTATTATTCAAAGTATTGAGGAAACAGTTTGATTTGCTTTTCAATTTCACCCAAAATTGCTTCGGCAGTTTCAATGTTGTTCGCAATTTTAAGTGCTTTAGTTTTTTCCATCAGTGGCTCCAGCCAATGGTGCAGGGCTTCATGATCAGCACCTTTCATTTTACATTCACTTACCATTTTATTCAAACCATCCTGTAAGCCTGCCGCTGTTTGCAAATAATTTTCCAGTCTTTCTTTTTTTGCGGCAGCTATTATACTTTGAAGTATCTCTACATTCAATACTGTAGTTGAATCCGCCTTCCACTTAGCACCATTATTTAAAGCAAGATCCGGGTATTGCTCATTATTTTGTTTTTGAGTTTCCACTACAGTGGCAAAGGGAGACTCATTTTCTTTTGTTGCAGGTGAATGACAAGCTTCAAAGAGTGCTGCTATTAATAGTAATATTACAGGTAATATTTTCATGATAAAGATTTAAATTTTACAGAGATGCTTCCCAAAATTTATCGAACCAAATTTCATCTGTTTCCTTTGTGCTATTCGGAAAACGTTTTGCAATTTCATCAAGATTTTGAGCAGCGATATTGTTTTGAAGGTGATTAAATAACTCCCTTTCTTCAAAGCGTATGTGACTTTCTAGTTCGTAAGCCAGTTGACAAAGCAGCTGAGTATCATTTTTCCTTTTTGGGATTGCATGAATGATGTTACTAATAGCTTCATGATCTGACTCTGCTTCATTTCGTAATAAATCATTCAAAGGCAGTTCAGCATATAGCAACTGTTCTTCTTCGGTGAAATGCTTTTCCAGGTCTTCCTTAAAAAAAAACAATACATAATTGCTGATCCTTACCGGGTCAATAGATTTTTTCAGGCCTTGTCTTATTTTCCAAACCAGCAGTAATCCAAAATGATGGTCCTTGGAAAATGAGACAATAGCCTGATGTCTTTTAATGGGAGCTTGGTCTTTCATTTATTTAATTATTTAATTGCTTTTCAATTTCCAGTGCTTTTGGAAACAGGATATTATTTTCAAGATGGATATGTAAATGCAGATCTTCTTCAAATTCATCCAGCATCCTGTACAATAAACTGTAACTGGCACAAGCATCTTCAGGCAATAAATAATTGTGGGAGAGTTGCCTGATCTCATCCAGGTTTTTTCCAACCAGTTCATGCTCCATCTCCATCATATTAATAGGGCTTTGCACTGATCCGAAATGAGCGGCCTGTAATGGCTGTGTATGGTCTTTTGCTGCAACCAATGCTTTAATATAAGGGAACAATATCTTTTCCTCTTTAACCAGGTGGCCCGTTAACTCTGCATTTACTTCACTAACCAATTGATTGATGCGTATTAATTCGGGATGCTGATTACCATGCACCTGCATTACCTTAGCTGCATAGGCCGAAATATCCGGTAAGGTTTTTCTAACATAACTGTGATGGTTGTTAACGATATAATCTGCCAGAAAATCAAGGCTCCAGTCTCCATAAGGTATTGGACGGGAGGATGGCATTTTATCGGCCAGTTGTAGCTCCTGTTCAACTTTGGTAACATCCAATCCTTTTTCTGCACACGCCTCTTTCACTGTTTTCTTTCCACCGCAACAAAAGTCCAATCCGTATTTTTTAAATACCTCTGCTTTGCGTAAATCTTTGGCGGCAATTTGTCCAAGAGTTTCATCACTTTCTCCTGTAATACGTTTTGTTATTCTTACTATCCACCATTGCGGTCCCTGTTCCTGGTACTCCCAGGTAAATATATTTCCTCTTTCGCCTAGCAGTTGATAATACAATGGTTTAGGGTCGTGATCGTTGTGAATGGTTAAACTCTCACCTTCAGACAGATCATCGAAACGTACAAAAATGGTGGGATGTTTTTGCCTTGGCTCCAGCAAGGTTACGTTGAGGATATTTTCGGCTGTTGTTTGCATATACTAATTTTTAGATGACTTGATACAGTAAAGGTATACAATTATTTTAAATAAAAGTATTTGTATACTTTTATTATTTGTAAGTTTACATTTCGCTGACAAATCGGGTTTATGGGCTACTAATAACCATCCTGAACAACCATACCGGAAAACATTATATCAAGTAAACATTTTTAAAGCAGAGGTTAAGTTAAAACCTTAGTGATAGTGCGATATTAACTACAAACTAGAAATATAAAATTTAGTACGGGATATAATGATAGTGATTAATTTGCTAAAAAAGACTAATCAACTCATGATTGCTGGTAACACATTGACTGATGAAAATGAAAGGAACACGATAATCTTTACACTTGTTTACAAGGGAGAAGAATACCAGGTACAAACGAGCAGAAATCAATATCATACTTTAATGACATTGATTTCTGATTACCTGGCTATACCTGGTTTTGGATTGTGTTGTGGTATGGGTAGCTGCGGTACCTGTATGGTAGAGATTTGCGAAAAAAATACAATAATCAAAAAAAGTACATTATCATGTAATGTACAGGTGAATGATGAACTCGCTAACGTGACAATTTTTATTGTTGCTAATATTTATTAATTAAGTATTGAATCGTCTTTATTCAAATTACATTGGTACTAATTTTAGGTTCACTTTCCCAGAAACTTGAAACTAGATATCGCTTCAATTCTTTTTGATAATTTCTATTGATAAATCTAATATTCATCTCCCTTTATTTCAATCACTGCTCCATTGAGGTCTTCGTTAATCAATAACTGGCAGGATAATCGGATTGCTTCATCCGCTAATCCTACTTTACCAATAGTAGCAGCTTCATTTCTTTCCAGCGTATTGGCATTGCCCCTTAAACCATCGACTTTAACCATACAGGTAGCACACCGGCCCTGCCCACCACACTCTCCGAAATTCTCTAGGTAGATATTGTTGTTAAGGAGCGTCATCAGGTTTCGGTATTCATGCAAATAAGTTTTTACAACATATTCTTCGCCTGCATTTATAATGGTAATGCATATTTCTATTCTTTCTTCAATCATAAACTATCCCGATCCTAAACCAGGTTTTTAATGCCCACTTTTTTGTAGTGCTCAATCTTCATTTCAAACAATTCAGCCATTTTGCATGCCCGCCATTTGGCTTCTGTTGCTTTTTCACCTGTAAATAATTCATCAATAGTTGGATTAAATAATTTCATCCATTGCAGGAAATGCTCATGGCCAATAGGTAATTGAGCATGTGGTGGAAAGGGGCTTCCAAAATAAGTATGTTCGCCCAATAATACGCTTTGCCAAAAACAATACATTTTTTCAAGGTGTTCAGGCCAACGATTTTGAATCCGTTCATTAAAAATGGGCCCTAATAATTTATCTGCTCTTATTTTATCATAAAAGCTGTTGACAAATAGCTTTACATCTTCTATAGTAAGTACATCTTGATTCATTGCCATTAAAGTTTCATCGTTAAATAGGTGAATAAATAGTATAAAGCCCACCCTGCAAAGCCAATGATCAGTATCCATACCCAGGAAGGAATACTCTTAGGTGTTTCACTTCCTTCTATTAAAAATATTTTCTGGTCTCCTTTACCGTAAGCATTGATCATAATGGGCAACACACCATCCACCACGGCATTTTCCCGGATACCTTCCACATCAATGGCAGGGCCGTTCCTTACTTCAAAGGGAATAAGCCTGATGCCTTCTTTACCCGTAGGGTCTTTGCTTACAATTTTAAGTGTATGCTTACCATCCACCAGTTTGCGGGTGTCCAATTCAAAATTTACCGGTGAAATAAAGGCTGCAACCGGCTGCTCTTCATCATCTATAAAAACAATTATTTTGCTTTTATCTTCCATGTTAGTCTATATTTAATATCAAGTGTTTAATATGAGTAACAGATTTTTCACCCGGCTGAACCAGCCATTTTATTGAGAAGAAAAGCGTGGCGATAACGATAACAGCAATTACTGAAATGATCAGGAAATCCCAGTCACTTTGAGGCCCAGTACCATGAGTGATGCCTTTTAAATATCTTGGTTGGGCTATTTCACAAGTAGGACAAGCAAAAGTCATTAACCCTGTTACCAAGAGAACAACTATCAGCATTACCTTTTTCATTATAATCGATTTAAAGTTATATACCTGTTACCTGTTTTTACTTTGGAGCCTGCAGTTTTACAAATTCCATGATCTTCTTTATTTCTTCTTCTGTTACTTTTTTTGCATTGTTGCCCCAGGTTGTTCTTTCATGGTTAATAATGGCCGTTACTTCTGCAGAACTTAAACCGGCATTTGTGCCAACCGGTGGCATAACTCCGTATTCGGCACGGGCATCATAACCGTTCATGATGATACCCACGTACATTTCGAGGTTGTCACCATTTACTAAAGTGCTGCCTTTCAATGGAGGAAATGCACCGGGCAATCCTTCGCCGTTTGGCTGGTGGCAACTCTGACAATTGGCTGTGTACAATGCAGTGCCATCCAGTTCATTTGCTGAAGCAGCAGTACCTGTCTTCTTTTGTTCACGCTTATACAAAAAATCGGGTACCAATGTTCCATCGGGCAGTTTGGTTTGCTTCAGAGATTGCAGGTAGGCAATTAAATAAAGTGCATCTTTTGTAGCTACTACTTTGCCTTCTTCACCATTCAAATAGGTTGCAGGAACATTTACAAATACATCATCTTTTGCCGGTTGTTTTTTTATAGTAAACAACCAGGGATAAGCAGGCATGATAGATTCTTTTACAACAATCCTGGGATTAAATAAATGTACCAGGTTCCAGTCCTTGCTGGGTTGCCGGTTGCCTACATCGGTAAGGTCGGGGCCTGTACGTTCAGTACCCATTAGTGTAGCTGTATTGCGCCAAAGATCGGCACGATGGATGCCTGCATAATCCGCAGCTAAACCCGGCCTTGTGCCCCAAATCTTATCCATATCCACGTTTCGAACCTGCTGTGTATGACAGGCAACACAACCATTTGCGATGTAAATATTTTTTCCTTTAACTGCATCAGCACTTAATACTTCTGCTCCAGGTAATGGTTTATTATTATTTTGATTGTTGAGGGCCGGAATAATAGCAACCAACACAGTTAACCCGGCAAAAAACAGAAACGCTGTTCTGAAAAGCTTTTTATGATTATTGAAAAATTCCATTTGAACTGTATAAAAATTAATTAATCATTTTTTGTTTCGGCCGAAATTAATTGTCCTAATTTTTCCAGTGCAGCTTCTTTTACATCAACCGTTTCATACTTGCTAATCATCTTATAAAAATTATAAGCAAAGAAAATATGCGACAACCACATCAGGCTGCCTCCAATAGCCCGCCATAACCAGTAAGGGGCCATGTGTACCACTGATTCTATGAATGGTTTTCCGGCTATCCACATTTGCCCTCTTAACGTACTGCCAATCATCAACGGCACAGTGTAAAACATCAGGCCAATTAATGCTAACCAAAAATGAGCCCCAACGGTTATTTGAGGAGCTTCTTTGCCGGTAAGCCTGGGTATTACCGCATACATTCCAGCCCACAGGAAAAAGCAAATGATACCATACATGGTAAGATGAGAATGTGCTACAGTAAAGTCGGTGAAATGCCACATCAGGTTGGTAGAACGAAATGCTTCAGCTGTTCCCTGTAACGAACCGGTAAAGTAAAAGATAATGCCTACAAGGAAAAATGGCAAGGTATAACTTCCGGCAATTTTATGCCAGGCTCCTTTAAAGGTCATAACAAAATTAGTAGTGCCGGCTACTACAGGTATTACCATGCCAACACTGCCTACAATGGCAATTGTTTGCAACCACCACGGTATAGAACTAAAAATAAAATGGTGTGTGCCTATCAATGTATAGAATAAAATTTGTGTCCAGAATGCAAGAATACCAAGACTATAGGAATAGATAGGCCGGTTTAACTGCTGCGGAAGCATATAGTAAACAATACCTAATGTAAAAAGCATAAACCACATTCCTACGCCCTGGTGCATATAATAGCCCTGAATGATTGTTTCTCCTAGGCCATCCTGCCAGATAGGAACATAGGCTACAACTGTAATGGTTAAGGCGAACATAATTGCAGAAACAATGTACCAGTTAGAAATATAAATTTCTTTGGTTTGCCGCCTGGCTATGGTTTGAATAAAATTGATCAGGGTAAGTATCAACCCAATACCGAATAATAACATTACCGGCCAGATATATTCCCGGTATTCGCCACCGCCATTATTAATACCCGCCATTAAAAATATAGTTCCAAGAATAACTGAAGCATTAATCAGGTAAAGTGCATACCAACCTTTTTTAATACTTGCCAATGGGGCATTGCTTACCATGGGAACAATATAATAACCTAACCCGAGCATTCCCAGTGATGCCCAACCCCAAAACACAGCATTGGTATGAACAGGGCGTAAACGACCAAAACTCAACCAACTAACATGGTCTACATCTGGCGCAACAAATTTGATGCCCACATACTCACCTATGGTTGTACCGAATAGCAGCCACAATGCGGCACATCCAAAATACCACAAAATGAGTTTGGATAATTGCGGGTCGATATTTGGTCGTTTCTGCGCTTTCTTTTTACGTGCAATAAAATTAATATACCCTTCTATTTCTATATTGCCTACCAATCCCTTTTTATCTACCGGTTCTTTTTCACCTGCTAATTCATGATGGGTAAGTTTATAATCGAGTGCAATTTTCCTTTTTGCCAGTGCTTTGGTTGCTTCCTCTTCAGTTAAGGTAGACAGATAATCTGCAAACAGTGCCGCTTCTTCAAGGTCTTGCCTGTTACGGTGCTTCCGCAACATATTTGACAGCTTTACAATCATCAGCACTATGGCTGCCAGGATGGGGATCATGATCAGCGTGATAGTTATTAAAATACCGCCTTCACTAAATAAACCTTTAGTTGTTATTTTAGTTTGAGCATATACCGAATGACCCGGAAATATCGTTGCCAGTAATGTAATAGCAATTATCAATATGGTTTTTATACTTCCTGAACTTTGTGCGTTTTTATTTAAAACTTTTTGTTGGTGTTTGAGTTCTAATACCTTTTCTATCTGGTTACTATTCATGTTTTTAAAATACTTCTCAAATTCATGGGTACTTTTCCCCGTCTTTTTATTCCTGATTTTAGCAACAAGTCCCTTAGCCTCAAAAGACAGTAAGAGCACTGCAACAAGAATCGTCAGTAACACTATCACTAACAAAACAATAAGGCTTGTATCATTTGGGGAAGGCGAAATTCCGGGAGTTTGCGCTTGAGCCAACATTGTTATCGGCAAACATATGAAAGCAGGCAATAACCATTTGCTCCTACTTGTTTTAAAACAAACTTGCATATAAAATATTTTAAGACCTTTTACTCGTCTACTATATTAAAAATATTATCTTTTTAAGTATTTTTCTCCCAATTCCAAAGCGGTATTATAATCATCCAGTTTAGCGTTTTGCAACATCGATTTGATATGCTTTCTAACAATAACAAACTCATCATGAACAGGACAGGGCATTTTTGCTGAGCAACTTTTTAATCCTAAGCCGCATCCTGTAAATAATTTATCGCCATCAATTGCATTAACAATATCTGCAAGACTTTTCTTTAAACCTATCTTGTCCAGGTAAAATCCTCCGGTAGGCCCCTTGGCTGATAAAACCAATCCTTTTTTGCCAAGATCCTGTAATATTTTAGCAATAAAAGGCTCAGGTGAATCAATCGCTTTGGCAATTTGCTTTACCCCAACCTTGGTGTCGCTCTTTGATTTTTGTGCTACAAAAAGCATTGCCCTGATAGCATATTCACAGGTTTTAGATACCATTTTACTGATTTAATTTGTGCGAAGATAGAAAAAAATATTAGTAAAAGAGTTTTTTCTCTTTTATTATTTTTGAATTAGGGATTTAGAAGTATTAAATTCTTTTGCAGTGATATAAATTATTCTATGCTGACATTGCATGATATTATTTTCTTTTAATCACTTAAATACAATTGATTCTGATAGTGCTATTGTAAAAATTAATGCTTATGGAATCACTTTGGGTAAAATTTATGCAAGCGATAGCCTAAAAAATTGCTTTAGAAGAAATGAAATTAAAGCTAGGTATGATGTCGTTTATCATTTTGATTTCTATGTAAAAGATTGTGTGATAATAAAGCAAACAATTTACTCTAATGATCTTGGTTATGTACCGTCTTTATTTAAAATTAAGGTAAACAGCAATTTTGAAATTGAAGCGCTAGCTGTAGATTAGGAAATGAAATATAAGATGTCAAATTT
>Ga0075152_10000978_pt1 | contig 20728 bp, 33 predicted proteins | sample JI61114C2DNA_FD_70964 | JGI IMG/M metagenome (GOLD analysis project Ga0075152, IMG submission 70964) | Wastewater effluent complex algal communities from Wisconsin, to seasonally profile nutrient transformation and Carbon sequestration -... | ecosystem: Engineered > WWTP > Effluent > Algae...
TATGAAGGCTGCCGTGTTATACCTCCTGCTAATAGCAACAGCTGTTGCTGGTGATCTCTCCAAGCTCAACTGCCCAGCCAACTTCGATGTGACAGCACAGAATGTCACCACTTCAGCTGAGTAGAGCATCATCAGTATCATGACACCGTTCTACAATCTCATCAGGGGAACTAGCAATGCCAACCGGGTGGAGAACATCATAGTGAACGGCAACAGTACGGACCTTGATCCCTACCTTCTGTCGATGAGTCTACCGTTCATTGGAATAGCTGCAGCTTTCCTCATCACATACTGCATCATCATCAGCTGCTGTATTTTCCAGAAGAGCTGTCCGCCCTGCCAGTCGTGGAAGCGGGACTTCGGAAAGCGACCTTACTAGAAGTCGTAACTTCGGTGTGTGGCTTACTTCATGTTTGTATTTGCAGTGGCTACTCTGGCGCTGGCGGTAACTGCCTTCACCTCTCTTCCTCTTCTGCAAACGTCAGCAGCCAACGTTAAGTGTGGTATGTATTCTACTTTGGATGTCGCTTTGAACGGTGACGGTGTCATGTGGGGAGGCTTCCAGAAACTCAAAGATCAGCTGGGAAATATTTCGTCTGCTCTTAGCAGCGCACAAACCGCAATCAACACATACTTCAACGATAATAGCTGGCTAGTGACCGATACTCAAGCAATGAAAAACGCGAACCTGAATTTATATAAGACTTACAATACAAGCAGCCTCTTTAGTCCTGCTCCAGGAGTCGCCACTAACATCACCCCCTACTTTATTCACGGTAGCTTGGGGCCGGTTACGAACCCCAACACCATGGTATACGACATCGATCAAGGCTTGCAGATAACCCAAGGGCTCACCAACCAAGCTATTCTCGTTGACCAATCGGCCAAGCTTGTTTCCGATTCCGCTGCAATTATTACCAACAATATCGGTGTTTCCCAAAGTCAACTGGATATGTACAACACCCAACTGTCCAACTTCAACTCCGAGCTCGACGTGTTCAGTAGCCGCTACTTCGACCAGCTTTTCACCTGGGGAATCTACGCTATGGAGGGAATTGTAGGCTTCATTCTTGCAGCCTGCCTTATGGTCATTGCAGGAGGAATTTCCACGCACTGCTTCGACATGTACAACTGCCGTACTATGGTCCATTTGGGTTGGGGAATTCTCGGAATCATGTACTTTGGGGTGCTCGGCATGACCTACATATTTCTCCCTGTGGGCAGCATTGGGATCGACATGTGCAAGGTCTACCAGCAAACCCTCAACAACCAGAGCTACTATAGCAAATGGGGACAACACTACTCCCAGAACCTTCTGACCAAGTTGGACGTATGCGTGAACGGAAATGGCTCCATTCTCGGGGCATTTAACTCTTTGGATGAGATGAACACAGTTTCGGGTATGTTTAGCAAGATCGCAACGTACAATCAAATGGTCAACACTTCCAGCTCCACCTACGTGAACCTAGCTAATTCCACTTCGCGCATTACTGCCTGGAGTGCGACAGTTGCCAACTACCGGGAAGGCAAGTTCGATGATTCACTGCCAGGGGACAGTAGTCTCAATAACCCATACAACTCTCTGTATTCTCTCAACGGCTTCACCATTCGGGGAACTGGTGCCATGAACTGCACGCAAGACCTATGGGTATACGACTAGGTCAATTGTACAGCTGGAATGGCGGTTTACACACCTGGTACTCTCGTTCAAGGTACCTATTTACAAACCACACCAGTCTGCTTCTCCTTTAACAGCAAACTGCAAACAAGCAGTCCCTCCATCTGGACATCAACTGATTTTAACAATCGCTACGTTAGCATTATGGTGAGCTGCAACACCGCCTACAATGGAATCCTTAGCTACGGTTTCTCGATCATACGCTACCGCGATAGCCGAATAAATCTGTACACCTCCATCGGCACCGACATAAGCAACTTGCTAACAATGAACAACAACTACAACACCAAGCTAGGAGTCTTCGGTAGCAACCTTACAGCCTTCTCCACTGCAGTCTCCACTCTGAACTCCCTCATGAATGACCAGCTGAGCGGCCTTTCTGTCAGCAGCAACTGTACCGTTGTCAGTTCCTACATGCGATATGCCTACAACGAGTACTGCATTAAGTTCATGAGCGAGGTTTCGAAGCTAGGGCTATACTTCCTGCTGATGAGCATGGTAATGATCGGCGTAGTCATAACCTCCAGCGTATTCGCGATAAAGTATGCTAACGTCGAGCGAGTGATGGTGCGCGTTGTGCCACAATTGAGCAACACAGTTGTGAAGATGGACAACAAGAGCGAGAGCGAACAGAGCAGCGAGTTTGAGGATTTGGATTGACTGCTTGGTGCAATTATCAAACATGCGGATATAGTATAATTATGTTCGACCAACTCAAGCAGGAGATCTTTTCGGCACACACAGAGCAAGAATAGTACAGCAAGTTCATGAGTGAGTGCCGGATGGCCTACGATAGTTATAACAACTAAAAGACCATTAAGCTTGAGGAGGAGAGAAGAATATCTAACCAAAAGTTCGCTGAAGTATGGATCAAAGAACAAATCGAAGCTCTCAAGGAACGAGTGAAGAAATGTCTTGGCTCGTTGGAGAGCAAGAAAGATATCACCAAGGAATTAGAAAATTTAGAGCAGAGTATGCAAGCTTTGGCAAATCAGAAGGCGGGGGGTTTGGATATCATCAAAGAGCGGATCCAAAGATTCGATGCTTTCCTCGACGCAGCTCCCAGCAATTGCATGAAGGAGATTTGCTCAAAGTCGAAACTTTGCTTGGCAAACCAGGAAAAGTAGCAATACGCCAAGAATTGTGGCGAACTGATAAAACGGTTTGTCAATATGCTGGCAATCAACCGGTGCTCTGTGTAGATCCAGTATAGGGAGGGACGCTTGGTAAAATCTGACCCATCATTGCCGAGGAATTGCGTTCGAGTTTGGTAAGAATCAACTACGTATGGAGGCATCCATATTGCTTTCGAGTTCCATCTGAATGGTGTCAGATGCAACCGCTTCGTAGCTGCTTGTTGTGCTCCTCCGAACGCAGACCCCGCAGAATGCCTGTACCAAGAGAGCGGAGATAATAGAGAAGTGATCGCTCAACGTGCTGCCTTCTGCCTCTTGTAAGTGTATACCCAAGGAACCCACCCGAAGTTCCAGGAGGACTTTATAAAACGGTGGTAAAACTTCCGCAAAAAGTATTCACAATTGTCCCAACTTCTGAACAACAAGGACTATTTCATTGCAATGGGCCTGCTGTAGGAACCCGAAATCGTGCCTGAATAGTACGCCCGCACCCGTTGATTACGATAATTGCATTAATCTTATATGGAGAACCAGCTGCGAAACCACGTGCGACTTGCCTTAGTGAAGCTGCGCGAGTACAACTCACTGGGTGAGCAGCAGGAACAGCAATTGAGGAAGATACTCAGTCCGGGTGAGAGCATCGACCTGACTATAGCCAAGCTGCTGCAGTACGAACCACGCAATGACTACCAGCTGCTCATCATCATGACGTTCCTGAGCGAATTCGTGGGAGGTACAACAGTGCAATATCCTAGTGTTACAGTCCACGAGTTAGCAGCAGCAGACAAACAGTACCCTACAGAACCGGCTAGACTCGTTGCTGTTCGAGCATCTCTGGCAACTTCTGTAGCGCGAACCCACCAACAGGTAAATCATCAGCTTCTACCACCTCAAGAAAATGGAGATTCTCAAACTGTTGCTGGTGTACAAGCTGGTGGGCTAGTGCACCTTACCGACCTATGAGCGATTGTACAGACAGCTCAAGTCATGCCAAGAAGCCACCACCAACATCAACAGGGAACACTTTAAGGTTACGTTTGTGAGTACCCATCGTAGCATCATCGACCACTGTCGCAATGAGCTGCTCATGGAATTCGTAGTTGGTGAGCTATTCGAGGATTCTCTCAAAGGACTATAGGAAAGTACCAAGGGAGGATTCGAATGGCTGCGCACTGTCGACACGAGGTTTCTAGCGTTGCAGCATTTGGTCACACATCGGAAGCTACAACCACTACTACTCTACAAGATTGTTTTCCTTGTGGTTAAGGCTTCAGCAGTCAAGAATATCTATGTTCATGTGCTGTCTCTTGGCATCTTCGAGGCATTAGTGGCGATGTTAGAGAGTACCACGAGGTCACCGCTTCTGTACATCCTCATCACTCATATGCTTACGAACCCCCTTGCTCAGCAACTTAGCCAACCCGAGGACATTATGTTTGTTGAGCTGCTGCTGTCACAGGTGATGCTGCTCTTCCGCAACCGCAAGCTTCTGTTTGGGGTGCTTCGTGCTGCTGATACAAACTTTCATAGCAAGGGGATCATCTACGAACTCGTCAGCAGTCTATACGATTACGTCGAAGCCGAATAGAAGAAACCAGTGCGCTCGCCAATCTATGAGCTCATTAAGAAAACAGTCAAAACCATTATGGACAGCGTTCGCGAACTGCTCGAAAAGAGAAAGGAGACCGACAAAACTGTCTCACAATAGCTCGAGAGCAAGTTACGTTTCTACCGTCTGAAGCAGAAATAGTATCAATCGACCGTCTCCAGTTTCAATCAGTGCAAGAAGCCCATTGAGCTAGCTGGTAACGGGACCAGTGACTACCAAATGGAGCACTTCGTTCGGTTTCTCAAGAGGTCGCCGCATATCAATGCCCAGCGAATGACAGAGGTCATGGGGCTTAACACTCCAATCTCGAAGAGCCTATTGAAGAAGTATATCGAATCCTTCAAACTTTAGGGCTATCCAGTTGAGCAGGCCCTCAGAATAGTATTTAGCAACTTCTTCCTTATTGGCGAGTCGCAACAGATCAACCGGGTGCTGGAAGAACTAACTCTGCAGATTTCACAAGCATCGAAGAGTCGTGACTGGGACAGTATCTACCTGCAAGCTACGACGATTTTGATGTTAAACACCGACTTGCACAACCCCATGAACGAGCGGAAAATGAGTGAGCAGGATTGGCTGAAGATAGCTCTTAACGTCAAGGGAGTGTCCGAGGCCGAAGCAAAGCAAATCTACGGCAATGTTTTGCATAAGAAGATAGAGTGTTTTAGGGACTACGGCAACTTACACTCGATGAACCTGACTTGCTTCCTCTACAACTTCTACACGGATAGTCGATGCTGGACACTCAACTACATCGACCCCGAACTGAAGGAGTTCGAGGAAGTGCCTGAACTTACGAGGTACCTGTGCTATGAAGTGCTCGAGGGAGTGCTCGTCGGCAAGGAAGTCGATAAGATACTCAAGCTCATCGATGTGTTTGCATACAAAGATGATGTCTATGAATGCGAGATCCTCGAATCACTTCGGGTGCTGGTGGAACGAGGCAAGCATGACACACCTGCCAACATCTATGAGGTAGCTAGCAAAAAGGTCAACTTCGTTAACGACGAAATCGATGAAAAATACCTCTCGTACTACTGGCTATGCGCAAAGATACTTGGTCAACAGTACCGTCACATCCCTGTTGAGTTAGCCTGCGACTTTCTGTTGGCAACATGTAAAACACGCAAGCACCTCGAGGATGACTTATACTGTCGTACACAACTCAAAGTTAGGAGGGTTAAAGAGGCACTTAAGGAGCATAAATCACGCCTCATTAAGAAGACTGGATCAATCCTTGACATATTTAGTAACTTCTTGGGAGATAAGGAGTCGTCGGAGGATGAGTTCAAACCCACTCGTAACTCCGAACCAAAGAAGTCAGCGACGTTCAGAAAGCTTGCTTTGGAAATTCACGACCAACTGATAGCTAATCACGAGATGCGGACACGCTGCATTGCCCATTTGATGGGTTACATCCGCAACCCCAACAACAAAATGCCTGTCGAGAATTTCATCACAGTGCTGTACTTGCTGTTCGATGTGGTTTACCTATCCTCGGATGTGCGATGTCTTTAGCAAACAGCTCCACTTTTCGACGAAATCCTCCAAGAGGGGCCTTCTTCATTATCAGAGAGGCTCAGTTAACTCAAGAAGAAGAAGTAGAAGAAATACACACTAATCTTCACACTTACCCAATACTATTTGCTGAGAATATTGTTGGAATACTTTACAGCAGCTGCAGACTATCGTCAGCTCGCTCAGTGTGCAGTGTAATTTGTGGATAAGTGTAGCTCAACCCTCCTGCAGGAGATAGTAGCAGCATTGGAGGGGATCCGCGAATTAGCATCTTCAGACCAAAGCTTTTTCCTGAGGGAGGTCGATAGAGCGGTGATTAAAGGTTGCAGATAAAACAGCATAACAGAGGGCAGTGTCCGTAGCTACGCTGTAAGTGTACTCGCGAGGCAAGACTGTAAGGCTGTGGTTGATCATATCATCGATAAGGTTGGAGACAGGTTAGCTGCCGAGGAAGCTGCTAAGCTCTTGAAGCTTGCCGAACAACCGAAAGATAATATAGAGAAGCCGGAATAAGCTGCAAAAGAAAAGCCAATCAGCACAGTAGAAGTGGAGCAGACGCAAGAGCGAGTGGCTATCGTGGAGGATTCGCAAATAGCTCCAACGATTGAAGAATCAGCTGCTCATCCTACTGTGGAACCAGTCGTTGCTGCAGACCAGCCGACTCTCCCACCTCTCGTGGAACCAAATCTTAAGCCCTAGCCGCTACCAGAAAGAGAACCCGAATCAGCCAGCGAACCAGAATAAATAAGACAAGGAGAACTTATAGAAAACACTTAATCGAAATCGGGATTATAAAAGATGGAGGAGAGACTCAAATCAGAAGTGGTCTAACCTAGCTAAATACAACCAGAACCATCTTCACCTTTGCGACTTCAGAAATAAGCCAAAGAATCTAGTCTTGAAGAGCCAAGAATAAAGAAGGAACTGCCAGTAGAGACTTCAACAACCTAACAATCTCCTCAATAACCGGTTCCGGCCGAGCCGGAGATCGCTGTTTCCAACGACTTCATTGAACGCCATCCAACCCAAGAGGAGATCTTGCAGATCGAACGAGAGTATTTTGCCAAGCTAATTGGCGAACATGGAGAGGAAAATCTGAGTGGACTGGGACTACCTTTGTACATGCTTTGACTAACTAGTGTATATTTCGTGAGGATGGCAAATAGATATTGATTTGGGTTGGTAAATCACCAATGTTTCTTGGGGCATTTTCCCTTGGCACAATCACCCTCGCTGATGATAACGTCCTTGGCACCGTTCTGGCAAGCAGCATAAGCGGCCTGACTCTGGCTGAAGTTGCCCTGAGCAGTGAGGAGGAGGTTCTGAGCGGAATCAGACTGGGCTTTGAGTCCGGTAAGAGTAGCTTGGGCATTGGAAAGCTGGCCGCTCAAGGAATCGAGGTCCCTCTGGCACTGTTCAATCTGTTCATGAATGGCGCGGGCCTTAGCAATCTGGATCTGGAGAGAAGATTGAGTAGCTCGGAGCCTTTCAAGTCGTTCTCTGGTGGCGCTGATGCTATTCTGGAGATCAACAATTTTACCCCTGAAGTCAGCAATGGCAGCGTCAATCTGGTTGAGCCTGTTGTCGAGGTCAGCGGCAGTATTACGGAGCTGAGTCAGCTTCTCCTTAAGAGTAGTCAACTTATTAAGGAGGGTAGTGAGCCTGCCCTGAGCGTTCTGAAGAGTTGCCTGAGCACCATTGACCTGTGCTTGGATGGAGTTGATGTTTTGTTGGAGGGTGTTCTTGTTTTGTTGGAGTCCGGCTTGTTCGGCAAGAGCAGCATCAAGTTCACGGCGAGCGCGTTCAACTCGTTCGTTGTTGGTGCCGATAGCGGAGTTGACAGCGGTAAGCTGACCCTGATAGCCATCAAGGGCGTTCTGGGCATTGACCAAAGCAGCCTGAGTCTTAGAGATTGCCTCGTTAAGCTCTCGAACTGAAGCCTCAGTAGCGCTGATGTCGCCTTGAACGCCAGAGATAGCGCTATCAACCTGAGATCGCTGATTGGCAGTAGTGGCGCGATCAGACTGGGCCTGGGTAAGCTGAGCATTAAAGGTGTTCAGCTTAGCAGCGTTGTTTCCGAGGGTGGCAGTGAGAGCGCTGATGGAAGAGGTGGTCTGTTCAAGCTGGGCCTGGAGTTCAATGATGTCGCCTCCCTGAGCTCGAAGGTTGGCGAGGTTTGCAAGAAGCTTATTTTGCTTGGAAGTCAAATCATTGACCTTGTCCTGAGTGGTAGCGAGATCGCTGTTAATCAAAGAGACGTCGCTCCTGGCTTGGGCAACGGCCTTCTCAGCAAGATCAATATTGCTTCGGAGATAGCTGCAAGCACTAGCGGAGGTGTCAACCTTCTGGACCTTGACAGTAGTATAGCTGTCATCGTCAGAGCGAGAAACTCGAACGGTGGAGCTGGAGCTAGAGCTAGAACTGGAGATGGAGCTTGATTCAGAACCCCTGAAATTTCCATAAGCACTGTAGTCGATCGAAGAGGAGCCGCCAGTTCCGACGCCGGAGAAAGTTCCGGTGACGGTAGCGGTTCCTGCAGCTGGGAGGATAACAGTAATAGCGTTATCACCTTGACTGAGTGGTTGGTTGTAGCCGTAGCTGGTACCGGGGAGATAGTTGACGGTGGTGGTAGTGGTAGTGGTGGTGGTGGTGAAATCGTCATCTCCATCATAACCAAAGTTTACGACAGAGCGGCCAGAGGTACTTGATGCATCTCCATAAGAAACTGACACTGGGTAGGTCCTGGTTTCGGTGATTGGGGGAGTAGCAATGATGGTGCTACCACTGATGAAGGCCCAAGCGGGAAGTCCTCCGAAGTTGTACCTTCCTCCAGTTGAGATGCTGTTGGCTGAGTTTGAGGAAGCGAAACAGACTACGTTTCGTCGACCCTTGACAAGGGGAACGGCACGTCCAGAGATCAGTCCTCCGGCGAGGGTGGCAGCGATTAACAGTGAGACAATGACGAGATTCTTCATGACAGTAAATGTTTATAAGCTAAGGCAAAGGCAAAACACTTAAACTAATAAACCAAAGATCAGGCTCCACAGCGTCGACTGCCCATACCCAAGCGTAGTACAAATCCATCCCGTCGATGCGAAAAATGAATATGGTGCATTGTACAGTTAACAATAAAAGGTTGTCTCGGCTCGAGATAGTTCAAAATTGCAGAAAAACAGATGATTTCATTTGCTGGTGCGCCAAATGGATTTCAATGTGTCGTGACTGCTCACTGAGCTATTGCTGACTCAATTAGAGTCCTCTATCGCTTACGCGATCTGCACTTTCCTGCTTAGTCGAACGCTGTTATATTGAGATTAGCAGCCAATTATTTTTTGTCAGCTGGGTGCCCAATTTAACCATTATGCGTCTGGTTTCTTCGTGACAGTGAGCTTCGTCCGTCCATGCTGTTCGGCTCCCCATAGTCAGGTTGGTTTGAACAACAAGTAGGTTAAGTTTGGAAGGTTGGAAAGCCATCAAAGATGCCTTTGGTCAGATGCACTGATAGTCGTTACCATGATGGAATCAGGACTGATGCTTTGAACCCGATTTTCTGGCTCTCGATACAAATTAGGGCTTTAAAGAAAAGGATTGACGGAGTGCCAAACGATAAGAGTTTCTTAGGCCGCGCTGACTCGCCGAGATTTTAAATTTTAACGTCGAATCGAAGATATCAATGGGTTTAATTGGCAAGTCTCAAAGAAGCTGAATTGAACGATTGGATGATGTGTCAAGGTGGTTGCTCTTCTGATTTCATTGCAATAGCACTTAGAAAAACAGTTGAAAGATCTTCTATGAAACACCTGATTTTCCATCGGATGCTCTAACCATTGAGAAGAGGGTACGATGGCATGAACTTAACGCTTGTATCCGAGACAAAAACCAATTTGGGAAGCACAGCAAATACTCCGAAGAGTTGGTTTGGCTCAACCTGCACAACAATCCGTCCCATCTCTTAATATCGAGTTAAACCCATATCCAAAAGTATAATTAGAGTCCTTAGATGCTTCCACTCGAAACCCTACATTAATCCAAGAAGGGAGTTTATTATCTCAAGCTTAACTTGGCATGTTTCTAAGAAATGAAGGTGAGAACTATTCCGAATCCGTCGAAGACTCTGAGCTTCTTGAACCTCTCGCAAAGCCACCATCCAAGGGCCATAAGGATCATTCCTCTACGCTTGGTTCCATAATGCATAGATCAAAACTCCTACACTCAGCCTCAGGAGGAGAGGTCAGTCAGTCGGTCGATGGCACCTCACAACGAATGCTCTCAGCCTCCCAGCAACGCAGGCTGTAGCAGAACCGTCAGTCAGCTCGTCGAAGCCGTAGCAAGAAGAAGGAACAACTTGAATACATGGAATCCAGGGTGGAGGCATTAGAAGCAGAGCTGCTAGCCTCTCAAAACGCTCTTAAACTAGCCAGAGACAACATTGATCGTCATCTCTCGCAACATAACTTGGTACATTTCGAAATGACTTCAGACAAACAACATTAACGTCGGCAGGAAAATAACTTACGAACGGTTGTAACAGCTGACTGCAGACGATGAGCCGGATGAGGACGAAATCAATCTACTATTGGATACTTTAAAGGTACTTGCAAGGCGAGTGTAGTTTAGGATCGGCGCGAACGGAGTCGATCGGCAAGGGACCATTGACTACTACTTCAAGCAGATGATCAACATCTACTTCCCAGCATTCCACCGATACATGACATGGACTGCTGATAACAACATTGAACTGTTTGGAGGCAAGCATGCTGAGAGCAGCTGGTTGGAAGGAATCAGGGTGGAGGCAGCCAAGCTAAGTAAGTAGCAACTGGAGCAGATCAAATCGTTGGGAAAGCGGTTCGTTGAGCTTCGGGAGGCTCTCTGTAACTACATAACGGATTTACAGCAAACAAAACAGTCCCTTGATAGCGCCAGCGAGAAATTTGAGAGGATTCTCGAGGACTGCCGAAAGACGCTGAGTTCAGTTCAATCAGCCCAGCTGGTTATCTTCATCGAGAAGAGCAAGTACAAGCGTGAAATGGACCTCTGGCGTAAGGACAGTCTGATCTTGAAGGAGGATGCAGAGCTGGGCGATCGACCAACCAAACGTACCAAGCTGGAATGACCCACGACAAGCGTAATTAATAAGTATCATCGCCGAGCTTTCTGTTTGCGACTTCGAGAAAGTTCGCGGCTGTATTCCTGGCGGAATGTTTCCTACGTAAAGATCTTTTAGCTTTCATGGTACTTCTCGGATTTTTGAAGCAGGGTTTCGATGTGCAGCTCGGAGCTTTCGTTGCGACGCTCACGTGTGACTGTCTCAGCTTTGGGTTGGTCAGAAGTTCCTTGATTAAGGGAGTCAAGCAAGGACAATTTATCTTCCAGCTGGAGAAACACCTCGTCGATGTTATTGCTGCTGGACGAAGAATTGTAGGGGATGTTTAACAGGCCAGTCAGGTTGGTTAGCTGTTGGTTCCAAGAATCCAGCTGCTCCTGCTCCAGAACAATCTGCTACTCAAGAAACTCAGTATGACAAGAAGATGGTGCATCCCTGCCAATCATTGCTGAAAACAGAGATGATTTGGCCTGCCCTACTTTAATCTCAGTCTCCAGCCGATAGATATGATCGTTCAGCTGAGAGATCTAAGAAAAGAGTCTCTCATTTTCCTTTTAGTAAGTGGGGAACTGCTCCAAAAGCTCCTCGACGTCGTTGAAGCTGGTCTCCTTCAATAACTTGCTAAATAGGGTACGATACTGCTCGACCTCTTAACTATCCAATTGCGCTTTTGCTCGTTTGTTGTAGTAGCTGCTGTTGTTTCTACGGTGGGTCTTGACATGGTGTATATCACTCTCCTTTGTCAGGAAGAAGTCATCCGTATAGGCTTTTGCTTGGATTGACACATGAGGCTGCAGTTCCATTTTGATGGATCCTCTCGCAAAGGTACTGAGGTTCTGGACACTCCGATCGACAGTCGGTACCACTATGGTGACTGCCTTCTTGCGTTGATAGAGCTCTTATAAAAGTTCCTCCCGTCGTCCCTCTAACCGGACGCTCACTAACAGAGTCTACTTAAATTATTCTTCGTAGAACTTGATTTCGCTCTCCAGTTTCTTAAAGAGGTTAGAATAGACCACTCTTTCGCTCCTCTCCGCAGACACATCTTCTCTCAGTACATTTATTTTCGCTATCTCTTCATTGTGTTTTTGGAGCACCTGCTCAATGTCGTATTCTTCCTTTTTGCGCTACCTAAGCAATACAATACCTGCTTTTATCGAGTAGCTTGCATGGCCGAAGACTACAACTCCTCTGCCTTCCGATTCTTAAGTAAATCGTCTTGCATGAGACCCACGAGCTCCTTGAGCACTGCCTGCATCCACAACAAGCTTACGTGCTTCTTCGATTCCAAGTTTATTTGCACAGACAGTTTCTTCAGCTCTTCTTGTGCCCTGTCGAAGTGTTGCTGCATCTTGCCGGACGGACTCTTCGTATCAATGAACTTTTCCTGAATGGCAGTCGCAGTACGATCATGTCTTTGGAACGGCTGTTATGCTTCTGCAGTTGCTCGAGGTGCTTCTTCTTTTGTCGAACCAGTCTGGAGGTCTAGTCTTCTGCAGCGCGATGTTTCTTCGATGAGCCGATTCGCATATGACTATAAAGAAGGAAGGACAAATGAAATAGTTGCGTTCAATTGACACCCAACTATCTCGAAACGTTTTTGGCACGAATTAAATCACTTCCTCCGAAGCGCTGTCTAGGTACTCTCAACCTTGGAGCACCGAACCTTGGAGTACCGAACCTTGGAACATTCAAACTTCCAAGATTGAACCTTGAACCTCCGAACCTTGGACCTCCGAAGACTTCTTCGATGCTTGCTTGGAAGCTTGAATGTCCGAACCTTCGTCGACCTCGATAAATTCCTCGGTAGCCTGGTGTCCCGATGTAATTGTGAGACTCCTCGGACTCGCTTGTACAAGCGACCTGGCTGACGAGCATCATGACTGCGATCAATGCAAGAACAAATTTGTTCATGTTGTTTAAATAATATTTGACGGATCTTCAAAGCCGACTTAAAACGCCGTTGCCTCCCAACTACCACTGAAAACGAATATAAACTGCATGGACACATTGAAGAAATAGTGCTGAAGAGTTCTAAATCGCACCAAGACAAGAGATTGTGATTACCAGCTACGACCTTATCATTGAAAATTCCAAGAATGAAAGTGATATGAAAATGCAACTGTAAATCCTTTCGGGCAAGGCTTAACATATCCTGGGATCTAAAGACAAGTATCACACTCGTACCACTCGTGGAGTATTGTTGTAAGCGCGGTAGGTAGGCAGACCACCCACGTAATAGTTAGGAAGCACCAGTTGGGGTTGAACTGGTGCTACCATAGGAATGTTTGAGGCGAGCACCGAAGGTCTATACACAGCGGCCTGTTGGGGATACCCATACCCAATCTGGCTGGGAGCTCCAGTTGGAATGACGAGTTGCTGAGCTGAAATTGCTCCAGTGTTGTAGATGTTTCCTTTGTTGGGAACAGCAGGCTTCCCCGGCACAAACGGCCCCATTGCCCCATTTGCTCTCCTCTTGTTCTTATTTAGAATGACTCGGCTGGGATTACTGAGGAAATAAAGTGCAATAAACGCAAGCAGTCTCATGGCGACACCGATGACGCCCATAAGTAGCATGCTAAGCCAGAAAGCTTCCTGAATAAGATGATATTCTTACCTTGAATTGATACTTTACCACCAGAATGTCGCACAGTTCTCCGGTCGGAGGGCACGGAACTAATCTTCGGTAGTTGTTATAGATGTAGGTTTGGAAGCCGTACTTGAACATAGAAATGTATTCCAGCGGGTAGAAGAGTTTAGGGACATTATTCAAGTTCGTGAAGAATCCTCCGACAAGCATAAGCGGCACAATAACCACCGGTACCAGCGCCATAACGACGGTCATGTCCTTGAAAGTTGCTGATAGGAGAAGTCCGTAGGATGCGCTCATGAAGTAGACCAGCTCGGAGATCAAAACAGCCCAAAAGAACACAAAGGCTCGATTGTCCAAATGAACTGGGAAGTACATGATAGCGATGAACAGTAACGGCATGAACAAGTCGAGAGGCATTCCTGCGAGATTTCTGCCGACGAAGAACGAGAATGTGCTGTAAGTGTTGCTCATCCGCTAACGAATGAAGACACTTCGTTCCATATTAAAGGCAGCCAAGTTAGCAAAGATTCCGGAAAAGGTGACGCAAGACAGGAGGTAGAAGATAGCACCTTCTGCGTTTTGTATCTGATTGAAGGGGATATCGGATCCCTTGTAGAAGAGAATAATGCCGATGACTGCTTGGAAGATGATCTGGGCGAATCTCATTCCCACATCAAGTGGATTTCTGAACTGACTGATGAGACTTCGAACGGTGATATAGTAGACTTGCCCAACGAACGGAAGGTAGCCTTGATTGGGATTCTTCACGATCGGGCGATTGATGGTAGGATGGATGTCCAGTGGAGTTTTTTTATAATTCCCTTTGAAGTACTCGACAAGTTGAGTGAATTCGGCTTTGGCTTGGTCGTCAGAAATGTGCACTCCTCTTTCCATGTACTTCATTTCGATTCCTTCCTTATTCATCGTCTTCATGTAGAAATCCGTTGGATTGGAACGAGGGGGAACTGGAAAGCCGATGTTTTTGAAGTAGTTCATGGATTGCTTGGAGTCTCCTTGGTAGACAACCCAGCCCTGCACCATAATCATAAGCCTATCGAACTCTGCGAAGATTTATGATGAAGGTTGATGGATGGTAGATACCACTGTTCTACCTTGCTTAGCTAGTTTGTTTAGGAACTGAATGACATGAAGGGCAGTGGTCGAATCTAATCCCGTGGTCGGTTCGTCCAAGAACAAGATGGAAGGGTTGATCAGTAGCTCTACTCCAATGGAAGTTCTTTTCTTCTCACCACCTGAAACTCCACGGATGAGCTCATTGCCAACATATGTATCGGCACACTTGCTCAGTCCGAGGATGGCTATGAGCTCCTCCACCTTCGCATGCTTTTCTTGCTTATTGAGGTTGATAAGTCGCATGTTGGCGATGAACATGAAGCACTCCCGCGGGGTGAAAGTAGCTAACAGCACGTCGTTTTGCATGACGTAACCTATTTTTTCTCCGAACTCGTTCAAGTCGTTAGTTGGTTTTTGGTTGGCATAAAGCTCACCCGTGAGAGTGAGATTTTTTGACAACAAACGTCCTGAGAGGAGATTCAGCATTGTTGTCTTACCGCAGCCGGAGGGTCCTACAATGGCAGTGAAAGTGTTCGGGGAGAACACTCCGGTACATTTGTTGAGAATACCCTTGTCCACCTTCACCTTTTTGGTTTTTCGGGTGACGGGATCCTTCACCTTCTACTTCACATGAGCCACGACGTTGAGATTAACGAAGGTGAGCTCAAAGAGGTCGACTGGTTTGAAGGCAAACTGCCTGCCGTTCGCCACGGTCTCTTCCATATTAGCGCAAGATAAATGTTATTCCAAGGACCCCAACAGGCCCGAATTTATTTGCCGGATCAGAAAAATTAATTTTAATGTGAAGCTGTACATCGTCACAGGTCAGTGATGACGTCGCAACCTCCAAGATTAGTTTTGACCTGATGACGGTACCCACATTTTGTCTACGGCTGTTTGTATACACGCAGCGAACATTATTCGCAGCCATAGATAGCATAACATCATTACAAAACCTTTTGTCAACGGCATCACCATAACTATCGGGTGCCCCATCAGCAAGGACACTGAATTTTGCACTATAAACATCTCGCAGCGTCACACGCCGATCTCTTTCTTGCGTGCCTGCCGTTGCTTTACTTCTTTCTCCAGGCTGTCCAGATCGTCGCCCTTCAGTCGGTACATCACGAACAGCGAAGCACCGATGTACCACAGGAGGAACATCATGCCGTATCCGAAGTTCTTGAGTCGGATGTCACGTGGCTGCATTTCTATCTATTCGTCCATCTTGCCCTTAAAGTAGGCTGCTTCCGGATTTGTTATAGGTCCTCCCTCACCAACCTTCCGTTTGTAAATACGCTGTCCCTTGAAGTCCTTCTTGTCGAAGCGTTCTTTGGGTGGGTTGAACAACGAGTCGTCAAAGTTCTTGAAGTACTTCTTGATGAACCTGATGATGCTCATATGTATTATAAGGTGTTGGCAAGGAAAAGGGGTCAGGGTTGCTGCCTCACGCTTGGGTTACGTCCGATGTACCTCAACGACGGTTTCTTGGGCATCTGCCGTTAGGACTGTGGTTAGGGTTGCTCTTCGGAGTCCTCTTGAAGCTTTCGTAAAACAATCATGATTGCTGTCGCGTTCTCAGCGCATTTCTTTTTCAGGGCGAGCTTCATAATTCGCTGTACGCACTTCTCCGCAAACATATGTTCGGTGTTGCTTAAGAATTCTGATTTGGTTTGCTTACAAATTGTGTCGATATCCTCTTAAGTGACTACTTCGAGAAGGCCTTAACTGCACAACATCACCCAGTTGAGTTCCTCAGTCTTCATGTACTTGATCTCCGGTGTCGCAAGCACTAAATTTTGGTTGCATATTCGGTTTTGGGCTTTCGCTTCGTAATTTCCCAAAGTTCGGGTCACCGTCAGACCATGTGGGTGTATTCTCAGAGGCCCCTCCACAAAGGTGTGAGCTGAAGATTTCAAGGTTATCTTGGTGCGGTATAATCGGCCTCCTCCAGCTGCTATACGCGCATACTCTGACAGGTTATTGCAGTCGTGCATGTTCGACAAACGGATTAGTTTTCCATTTTTTGAGCAACTTCCGAAGGCCATACTCGTTCCGAGGTTGGCGACATACAATATGTGATTCTGGATGAGACACACTATCGCTGAGGAACCGCTTTTATCTCCGTCTCGGATCTGTAGCTTAATCAGTTAGTCCTAAACTTGTGAAAAGACATCCTGAAGGATAGCCTCGACACTCTTTTTATCGGGGTACTTCAGTAGCACGTTAAGGAGCTTATCCTTGAGTTGCTAGCTGGCCATACTGCCGTTGTAGCCGTCGAAGAGCCCAAACATGCATCTGTTGCTGAGCACCACACTGACTTTATCCTCGTTGACGAGTCTGTAGAGACCGTGATGAGTGCTGACGGCGTACGCTAACACCGGAGGATACGGTCTCGTTGATGCGCGGATTATCGGGTCTGGTATTTCGACTTCATCCTGGGTGGTCTTAAGATGTTTGTGATACTTTTGCTAGACAACACTTTTGCTGAGACTTTTGCTAATGTTGCTGGAGTGTTTGCTGACTTGAATGGAGAACAGTTGACGTATCGGACTTTGCTGCTTACTGCCAGATTTATCGACATTTTCGGTTGTCCTTCTCTTCCTTTCTGTCCCTGCTTATTGAATGAGGATTGTTCGATGACTATGTGGTGTGCTGGGATAGCCTGTCATGCTCATTACACTCCTGCTGGTTTTCATGGTCGGCTGTGGTTACAACAAATTATCACTGCTGAGTTCTTAAACAACAGAGTTATCACATACGTGTCGTTGCTCAGCTGAACAGCTCCAGCAGGATTGTTATGATGTTCAAGGGTATCAGCAGGTCTACCATAGCGACTATGCGTACAGATGCCGTAAGTGCGCAGTGTGAGGATGAGCATGATGAGCTGTCCCTTGCCCGATGGTGCTTCCCCAGGAACCATAGTGTTAGCAGCAACCTCACCACCGAAGTCTAAGCTCAAAACGGCTGTACATTTCTTGATGAAGCGTTTATCGTTGAGGATGGCGATGGCGTTGACCACCAGCAGTATTGTCTTGATGAGCGACCCAAACATAGCTTGAGAATTATAAAATTAGAAAGGTCATGAGGCTGGGGTGAAGTGTGGTGGATTCTGTTCAGCCATTTTGGAGGCCTGCATTGCATCAGCTAACTTCCATTCGTTGCTGTCGTGTAGGCCGTTTTGGATTCGTTTGAAGGTCTCGAAGTCTGAAAATGGACTGGTCTTCTCTCTGCACAGCAACGAACGAATCTTCTTGCGGAGGTCCGACAAGTCCCGAGTATTCATAAGGTACTTGAAGCAGTTGTAGTTCTTATCAGACACCAGAGGAAGGTTCGTCACAAGCTGATGGCTGTACTTTTAGACCCTTGAATCTTCCTTGCCCTGATAGCGAGAAATGTTGAAATCCTTGATATCAAAGACATCTTGCTTTAAGTACAACTTCGCATCTTCCACCATCTTCTTGAACTGGTATTTCTTGGGGTTACCGGAGTTTGCTTTAGCTTCTGCGAGCCGAATAGCAAGGCAGTCTCGTGCGATCATGTGCTTTTTGTAGCGTTTATACAACTACTTCTCTTTCTCTTCGGTGATGTCTTTGGACTTCTTCAGTGACCTGAGGTAATACTAGACCGAATAATGATCGAAATCCCTATCGTACAGGAGGTAGTTGAGCAGCATGTACTCCACTTTGTCATCCACACTCTCGTTGGGTTCTTCCGTTCCCTCTTCCACAGTGATATTAGATTCGGAGGTAGGCTCGACTGTTCGTAAGATAAAACTTATTTCATCGATCAGCTCCTTTAAGTTTGGGAGTCTGTACTCCTATTTCAGAGTAGTCTCAACGAACGAAAGCCCTTCTAAAAGAGTTCGTGGGTTGAACAGTTATTGATCTTTCCTAGTCAATTCAAAGCTTGTTTTGCTGAAGTAGTCCCTTTCTAAACACATCAGTTCAGTTGGTATTTGGGCCTTGTTAGTGAGCTGTAGGAATGGACCGAGCAGCTACTTTGCCAACTTTTGTAGGCTCAAAGCATCACCTACAGCATAGGCTGCGTACCACTTCTTAGAATCTGCTTCGGCCCTTGAGTTCCCAAAGTCAGCAATAAGTGGTTGCCTGTCCTTGAAGAAGATGTTACGAGCGTCGAGGTCGTTGTGAGTTATATTCTCCTACATTAGGAAGCAGTAGCCCGTGAGTATTCCTGCGAAGATGGCGATGGCATCCTCCCAACTGAACCACTTGCCAGCTGCTTTGAGTTCCCTGATGATCTAATCCAGGCTGCCACCCTCACAGTAGGCTGACATTTGATAGATATTGTTGGACATGGAGTGGGTGTTGATAACTTCCGGGACCAGGAGATGAGAGTAGGTAGTGAGCCTGCGTAGCCTCATGAGCACCTCGTTCTCATGGAGTGTCTGCTCTGCATTCCGCAATGCATTTTTGATGACTTTGAATTAGGTAAGGGATGTTCTCAGTCTGGCCAGGTAGACCTTGTTATTGTTCGTCTTGCTGAGAAGTGGATTCAAGCAGAAAATGTACTCAACCAACCCTATTCGCAGTAATTTTGTGGTGGGTTTGGCCGTCCTGGGTCTTCGATTTGTTATATCCATCCAATTAATACCCGAACAAATACGGCGCATTGATCCATTCACCAATACAATTCTCAGACAATGTGTTGTTGGTATGCGTGGGCAGATCAAAAGTATTTCATAAGCCACCAAGGAATCCCCAGCATCCTCAGGATAGTATGGAATATTATGCAGCAAGATTCAGAGGCTTCCGATTATCGAAAATTAATTACTACATGGAAGGTAAAGCAAAGGAGCTCGCAGAGTTCATCCGCACAATCGGTCTCAACAGCAAATTCCTGGACGATCGGAGGAAGGAGGTTTAGGTGTACTCATCAACCAGCTAACCAGGCATGTTGGGTAGCCTACCATTGGGAGGCAAATGCCAGTATGGACATGAAGACATCAAACAGTTCCTCAACTCTCGCTGTATTAGCTGGAACGATCAAGACTTTGAGGCTATCCTTGAGCAAATCAACCCGAACGGAGTGCTGGAGATCGAGACCTACGAACTGGGATTCTTCTTTGGGATGTCGTAATCGATTGGGCAGTCAGGCACATAAAAGGACGAAATGCTTGATGCTCAGTTGGTTCGGCTGTTCGAGCAGGTAATTTCGTGCCACCGGAAGACCGAGCCTCTTCGAGAGAAGCTCAAAGCAGTTGGGCAGGTCATTGACCTCTACCGACTCTTGGATGACAAAGGTTTCGGTATAGTATCTGCCAGCAAGCTTATAGAATTCCTGCTGAAGCACGGTTCAATCGATACCTAGATTCTGTACCACCTGCTCAGAGAAATCGAAAAGAAAGGGGGACTTACTTTCCAGCTTTTGAATTGGTGGCTGGAGCCTGTGGGACTGAGAAGGCTGTGTATTGGACAGTTCAACCATCCCACTTCAAAGCCGGAAGATTTTAAAGTTAAGGACGATCACGTGAAGTAGGCTGAAAAGGATTACTCGTATATTGAAGATCTCAAATCATCAGGGAGTGGGTTTTGGCAGGCCAGGCACCCGCACAAAACAAGCCGATAACATTCGAAAGTCAGCGTCCAACAAGCTAACATTGAAAAGGGAAGTCCAAATCGACCAAGGGAAAGATCGACATTCTCTCGACAATTTTCCCAGTATCAGGTAAAACCAACTACAAATGAAAATATTCCTTTGATAAGGCTGCCCACTAAGACTGTGCTATATACCCAGCATCGACCCTTTACACCGACTAGCACAGTTCCACCGATTGTCCTTCAGCCTTTGAACAAGAGTCTTCCAATGACAGACCGGTGCTGGAATCTCGAACAGTAGCTCGGAAAAACCGAGTAGCAGATCCACAAACTAAGGAGTCTATTGGAGAGCTCCCATCTGGAGACAGGATTCAAGCTCAACAAAACCGTCAGATCTTTGAGCAAACCTCAAGAAAGTGTCGTTGTCGTCAACAAACCGATTCAGATCGTGGGGCCAA
>Ga0075152_10000980_pt1 | contig 20704 bp, 19 predicted proteins | sample JI61114C2DNA_FD_70964 | JGI IMG/M metagenome (GOLD analysis project Ga0075152, IMG submission 70964) | Wastewater effluent complex algal communities from Wisconsin, to seasonally profile nutrient transformation and Carbon sequestration -... | ecosystem: Engineered > WWTP > Effluent > Algae...
GGTGGCGTCGTCGACGATGGTGACGAAGTCGGGGGCGACCTTCTTGCCGAGCATGCTGGCGTAGATGCTGGTGCCCTTGCGGTTGAAGTCGGCCTCCATGCCGTGGCCGATGGCCTCGTGGAGGAGGATGCCGGAGGCGCCGGCGGCGAGCACGACGGGGAGCTCGCCGGCGGGCGGCCTCTTGGCCTCGAAGAGGATCATGGTGCGCTTGACGGCCTCGTTGGCGACGAAGGCGAGGCGCTCGTCGGTGTACCACTCGAAGCCGTGGCGGCCGGCGAGGTTGGCGGAGTTGGCCTGGCTGACCCCGTTCTTCTTGGCGGTGACGGAGCACCACAGGCGGGTCATCGGCCGCATGTCGGTGTGGATCTTGCCGTGCATGTCGACGATGACGACCAGCTCCTCGCCGTCGGCCCAGCTGACGGTGACCTTCTCGACGGCCGGGTCGGCGGCGCGGGCGAGGGCGTTCAGCTGCTCGATGCGCGGCAGCTTGCGGGCGACGCCGACCTCGGACCACGGCTGCTTGAGCGCGTAGAAGCTGCTGCGCTTGGCGTGGTCGTAGGCGACGGGGGCGACCTGCCGGGTGCCGTGGGCGATGCTCGCCGCGGTGCGGGCCGCGCCGAGCATGGCCTCGAGCGAGAGGTCCTCGGTGAAGGCGTAGCCGGTCTGGTCGCCGACGACGACGCGCAGGCCGACGCCCTGGTCGACGGAGGAGGACGCGCGGCTGATGATGCCGTCCTCCATGGTGATGCTGTTGTCGCGGCTGTGCTGGAAGTAGAGGTCAGCCGCGTCGGCGCCGCGGGCGGTGAGCTCGGACATCACGCGGGTGATGGTGGGCTCGTCGACCGAGAAGAAGGCGAGGTGTTCGGAGAGGTGGGATTGGTCGCCGGGGATCATGGTGGTGGAGGCGCCGCGATTGCAGCCGCCGAGCAGTCCTGGGCCAGCGACGCCGAGCAGGGCGATGCCGGTGGCCGTGCCGCGCACGAATGCGCGGCGGGTGGTGATGAGAGGGTGCATCTGGTTGTAAGTCTCCCGGTGACGAGGGGCAGCCGCGAAGCGCTGCCGTGGGGACTTGGAGCCCCGTGGAGGCCGTGAGGTTTCGCGCCGGGGTCGGCGCTGCGCTCCGGGCGAACAGGATGCCTCACTTGTCGGCCCAGCTGCGGGCGACGTGGGCCTCGGCGACGATCGGGACGCCGGGCACGACGGTGGCCATCGCGGCCTCCATGGTGCGCTGGACCAGCAGGCGGGCCGCCTCGGCGCGGTCCTCGGGGACCTCGGCGAGGTACTCGTCGTGCACGCAGAGCACGCCGCGGCCGCCGATCGGGCCGAGGGCGGCGTGGAGGTCGATCATCGCGCGCTTGAAGCCCTCGGCGGCGGTGCCCTGGACGGGGATGTTGAGGGCGGCGTTGAAGCTGAAGTGACCGGCGGGGAAGCGCTTGCGGCGGCCGAGGGCGGTGGTGACGGTGATGTCCTCGCGATGGCTGCGGGGCTCGAGGTTGCCGATCTTGCGGTGCCAGGCGGCGATGCCGGGGAAGGTGGCGAAGAAGGCGTCGCGGGCGGCCTGGGCGGCGGCGGGCTCGAGGACCAGGCCGTAGTTGTTGAGGGCGTACTCCTGGAACCGGCGGGCGCCCATGCCGAACAGGAAGCCGAAGTTGACGGCCTTGGCGAGCTTGCGCTCGTGGGTCGAGATCTCGGACTCGGGCTTGCCGGCGAGGGTGGCGGCGGTCGCGCGGTGGGGGTCGCGGCCGTCGCGGAACACCTGGCGCAGCGCCGGGCACGGGGCGAGCTGGGCGGCGACGCGCAGCTCGATCTGGGCGTAGTCGGCGATGATGAAGACCATGCCGGGGGCGGGCACGAAGCAGGCGCGCAGGCCCGGGGCGGTGTGCTCGGCGGGGACCTGCTGGAGGTTCGGCTGGCTGCAGGCGAAGCGGCCGGAGTCGGTGGCGAGCGGGTGCAGGTGCGGGCGCATGCGGCCGTCGTCGGCGACGAAGTCGCGGGCCCAGTGGGCGTAGGTGGAGAGCAGCTTGTCGAGCTGGGCGAGGCGCTCGGGCGGCGGGGCGGCGTCCTTCTCGCGCTGCCAGCCGGCGGCGATGGCGTTGAAGCCGGCGACGTCGAGGCCGAGGCCGGCGTCCTCCATGGCGAGCACGGACGGGAGCAGGCGGCACTCGAGCTCGTAGAGGCGGGCCAGGCCGCGCTCGCGCAGGGCGGGGGTGAGGGCGCGCAGGAGGGGGACGAGGCAGTCGGCGGCGGCGGCGGCGACCGGATAGCGGGCGATCGCCGGGATGACCTGGCCCTGCTGGACCTGTCCGGGCAGGCCGTGGTGGAGGTGCCGGGCGATCTGGCGCGCGAGGTCGAGGTCGTCGTGGCGGAGCTGGGCGCCCTCGGCGAGCAGGGTCGCGGCGGCCAGAGTGCAGCCGAAGCGCGGCGGGCTGATGGCGAGGGGCTGGAGCGCCGCGAGGGCGAAGTGCGCGTCGTGGAAGACCACGTAGGGCGGCTCGCCGTCGCCGTCGAGCAGGGTCTGCAGCGGGCGCAGGGAGCCGAGGCAGGCGAGGTGGAGGATGTAGACCTGGCCCTCGGCGGCGATGGCGAGCAGCTCGGCGCGCAGGCGGCGGGGGTCGTGGGCGGCCTCGCGGGGCAGGTCGGGGTGAGGGGTGGCGAGCAGGACGAGGAGGCCGAGGGCGGCGGGTCGGCGGGCGTGGAGTTCGGCGAGCGCGCGCTCCAGGGCGGCATCGTCGCGCAGGTGGGCGATCGGGGCCGTGGGCCAGGAGATGGTGGGCGTGGCCGCGGGGGCGGCCGCGGGGGCGATGGGGCGGGCCGTGGTGTTCGGCGGGCGCGGCGGTGTTCGGCCTTGCGGGGGCACGGGCGCGGGCAGTGTAGCGCGGCGTCGGGCGTGAGCGGCGACACGCAAGTGAGCTTGCGAGGATTGCGGTGAACTTCGCCCCTGCGCTGTTGTGTGCGGGGTTTTGGACTACACCTCTCGGTCATGGACAAGCTGACCATCGTCGGGCGCGACGAGCACCCGCAAAAGCCCCCGGTCGATCCGGAGCGCCTCGTGCACCGTCAGCTGCTCGGGGGGGACTTCTGGCGCAAGATCCCCGCGTACCGTGACATCGACGAGGCGACCTGGCTCGACCATCGGTGGCAGAGCAAGCACACGATCGTCAAGCCGGACAAGCTGCTCGACGTGGTCCAGGAGCTGGTGACGCCGGGCTTCATCGCCGACGCGCTCGACGGCTTTCACCGCGCGCCGATGAGCCTGCGCGTCTCGCCGTACCTGCTCAGCCTGATCGACTGGGCCAACGCCTACGAGGACCCGCTGCGCCGGCAGTTCATCCCGCTGGGCTCGGTGCTGCGGCCCGATCATCCCAAGCTCGACCTCGACTCGCTGCACGAGCAGGCCGACGCGCCGGTGCCGGGGCTGACGCATCGCTACCCGGACAAGGCGCTGTTCCTGGCGCTCGACACCTGCCCGGTCTACTGCCGGTTTTGCACCCGCAGCTACGCGGTCGGGGTCGACACCGACCAGGTCGAGAAGGTCAGCCTGAAGCCGACGGTGGACCGGTGGGAGCGGGCCTTCGCGTACATCGCGTCGCGGCCGGAGCTCGAGGACATCGTGATCAGCGGAGGTGACTCGTACAACCTGCGGGCGGAGCACATCACGACCATCGGCAACCGGCTGCTCGACCTGCCCAACGTGCGGCGGATGCGGTTCGCGACCAAGGGTCCGGCCGTGATGCCGCAGAAGATCCTGACCGACGACGCGTGGTTCTCGGCGCTGGCGGGCGTGGTCGAGCGCGGGCGCAAGCTGCACAAGGAGGTCGTGCTGCACACGCACTTCAACCACCCGACCGAGCTGACGGAGATCACGCAGCGGGCGATGAACCGGCTGTTCGAGGCCGGCGTGACCGTGCGAAACCAGTCGGTGCTGCAGCGCGGGGTCAACGACGCCCCGGAGACCATGCGCCTGCTGATCAAGCGCATGAGCTACCTGAACGTGCACGCCTACTACGTCTACGTGCACGACCTCGTGAAGGGGGTCGAGGACCTGCGCACGACCGTCGGCACGGCGATCGAGCTCGAGAAGCAGGTGCGCGGGCTGACGGCCGGCTTCAACACGCCGACCTTCGTCGTCGACGCGCCGGGCGGCGGCGGCAAGCGGGACTGTCACTCCTTCGAGCACTACAACCCGGAGACCGGGATCAGCGTGTACCGCAGCCCCAACGTCAACCCGGCGGCGTTCTACTGTTACTTCGACCCGATCGAGCTGCTCCCCGAGGCGGGTCAGCGGCGCTGGGCCGACCCGGCCGAGCATGAGCTCATGCTCACGGAGGCCATCGCGGCGGCGCGGGTCCGGCAGCGCTAGCGAGGGCGTCCGCGGGCGCGGGCGGCCTTCAGTCGCGTGCGGGAGGGGTGGAGCGAGGTCCGCTGTTTGCGGACTGTTCGAGACCGTGGGGGATAGGTCTGCGAAGCGGGGAGTGGCGCGTGGACCGCGGTCGCATTGGCCGCGTCATGCGTGATCGGGTCGCGTCATGCGTGATCGGGTCGCGTCATGCGTGATCGGGCCGCGTCATGCGTCATCGGGCCGCATCGAGCCGCATCGCGCGGCGATGCCTCAGCCGAGTTCGCTGTCTTCGGCGAACAGGCGGTGCTTCAGGCGGGCGTGGATGCGCCGCGTCTGAGCGCTGTTGAGGTGGTTGGCGTTGCGGTGAAATAGTTGGCGCAGAGGGTCCCCTTCGGTCGTTTCGCCGCTGGAACGGAGTTCGGTGGGGTCGACGGACTCGGGTGCTGCGGATCCCACGGGGGGAAGCGTGGTGTAATTGATCATAGGTGCCCTTCCAGGGGAGGGAGAAGCCCCGGGCTGAGTGTGTAGTGTCAGAACCCGGCGAATGGATCACAAAAATCTTCGGATTGCGCGCAAAAGCAGAGAGAGGGCCATGCGAACGTGGACTGGATGAGGTCGGCGATGGCGGTCACCCGCGCTCAATCTGTCTCCAAAGACAGGCTCATCGAGCACTGATTCATGCCCCGGAGGAGCGCGGGAACTCATCGCGCTTCACCCGGAGGCCCGATGATCGTAGGATGAAGACGTGGACGAGGACCCGAGCCTGCTGCAGCGCTGGCGTGCCGGGGACGCGGCTGCCGGGGAGCTGCTGTTCGCACGCCACTTCCCGGGGCTGTATCGGTTCTTCGCAGGCAAGGTCACGCGGGACATCGACGACCTGATCCAGAAGACCATGCTCGCGTGTGTGGAGGGGCGCGACCGGTTTCGCGGCGACGGTCAGGCGAGCTTTCGCAGCTACCTGTATGGCATTGCGCGGCACATGCTGTACGGCCACTACCGTCGGCACGCGCACGACCGCTTCGACGTGCTCGAGACCTCGCTCGAGGACCTGGCGCCCTCGCCGAGTCAGGTCGTGGACGGGGCGGCGGCGGAGCGGGTCCTGGCGGCCGGGCTGCGGCGGATCCCGGTCGACGCCCAGGTGCTGCTCGAGCTGCACTACTGGGAGGGCATGACCCATCAGGAGCTGGCCGACGCGATGGAGGTCACCCTCGGGGTCGTGAAGGGTCGCCTGGCCCGGGCCAAGCAGCAGCTGCGGACGCAGGTCAACCAGCTGCAGGCGCTCGGACCGGTGGTCCAGAGCGAGGACGCTCTGGAGCTGGACCGCTGGGTCGCCTCGCTGCCGCGTCCCGTGTTGGTGCCGGTGCCCGAACGCGACAGCTAGGCGGTCGGCCGCTCACGCGTCGAGGATCTCGGTGAGGCGGGCGATGAACAGCTCCTCGCGGGCCGTGACCTTGCCGTCGGCGCGGGCGAGCTCGATGAGGTTGACGAGCACCGCGCCGCGCTGCTTCTCGTTCATCTGCTGGCGCATCAAGTGGGCGTACTGCTCGGCGAGGGCGAGGCGGGCCTCGTCCGTGTCGACTTCGTTGAGCCAGGCGGCGGACTCGACGAGCACGCGGCTGATGACCGCCTGGGGCGCGTCGGGCAGCCAGCTCTGCAGGACGCGGGCGATGGCGTCGAGTTCTTCTCTGGCCAGCTCGCCGTCGGTGCAGTGGGCGAAGGTCAGGTAGACGAAGCCGAGGATGTGGAGGGCGGACGGGTTCTCGGGCCTGGACATGGCCGACGATGATAGCGAAAAGCCCCAGTGGGCTGGGGCTTCGGCGGGCGCGTGCATGCGCGCGGAGCGGTCCTGGGGGCTCGGTGGCGGCTCAGTGGACGTGTCCGTCGCCGCCGGTGAACATGCTGACGTCGGCACCGTGTGCGCCTGGGGCGAGCTCCATCGGGCGGTTGGTGTGGCGGGCGAACTGGACGGCGTCGCGGATGCGCTCGAAGAGCTTGCGGTGATCGGGCATGCCGTAGAGCACGAGGCTCGGATCCGACTGGTCGGTGCCGATGAGGATGATCTTCGCGTTGTCGAAGATCTGGTCGATCAGGTTGCGCTCGTAACGGACGTCGAGGACGCGCCACAGCTCGAGGGTGTCGAGGCGAGTGGTCACCACGCCGCGCTCGCACTCGACCCGCCGACGCGAGACCTTGTAGCGGGTCTTGATGTGCACGAGGTAGCTCCACAGGAGCATCGGCACGCCGACCAGGCTGAGCACCCACAGCGGATAGCCCGCCAGCGCGGGGATCTGCAGCAGGGCGTAGCCGAACAGGCCGCCGGCCAGGCAAACACCGACCCACATCAAGTAGGTGCCGATGTTGCTGCTGTGCTTGGCGATACCCTCGAACAGGACCTCGTCGGTGACCGGCTGCGGGCTCGAGCCGGCGGGCGGCTGGGCCTGCGGCGGCGCGGTCCCGGGGGCTGCTTGCGCGTCTGCGGGCGGAGTTTGCATGGTCGACAGGGTGGCACGCTCTGCGCCGTCCTGGCAACCCGGCGCTGTCAGCCCAGGGCGGGCGTGAGCGCCCGAGCGCCCGAGCGCGGCGCGGCGCGGCCTCAGGATCTGCCAGTGGGCGCGGGCTCGGGAGGCTCGAGGTGCCCGGGACGCTCGGGGCGCTCGGGGTCGTAGACGCTGCCGTCGGCGAGGCGCAGCGGGCTCGCGCGGTGCTCGACGCCGTGGGCGCGCAGGAGCTCGTCGACGAGGCCGGCGACCTGGCCGACGAGCTCGGTGCAGAAGTGATGGCGCGCGGCTCCGAGGAACTCGCCGTGCGGCGCGGTGAGGTTGTTGCAGACGAGATCGGGGCTGGCGCCGCGGTCGAGCTCGGCGGTGATGCGGGCGTGATACTGCAGCATGGCGCTGCGCAGCGCCGGGGTGACCTTGCCGCAGGGGTCGGGGTCGCCGAGAAATTCGCCGAGCAGCAGCTGGCCCGCGACGACCGCCCCGCAGGTGCCCTGCCCGGTGATGCCGCCGCGGCGCAGGCTCTGGTAGGGCGCGCCGGGTCGGTCGAAGGTCTCGGCGAGGGCGATGCCGCAGGAGCGATGGGGGGTGCGCTCGCCGGCGTAGAGGACGAGGGCCTTGCTGCGCAGGGGGGTGGCGGAGCTCATGCGGGGAGTGTGCCACGCTCGCGCGGCTGGGCGGGTTGGTCTAGTGTGTGGCGCATGTCATGGACCGATCCGCGAGGCGACATCGAGGCCCTGCTGCCGCAGCTGCGGCAGATCCGGCGCGACATTCACCAGCACCCGGAGCTCGGCTTCGAGGAGACGCGGACGCAGGCGCTCGTGCGCGGGTGGCTGGAGGCGCGGGGGTACAGCCCGCGGGACTGCGCGGGGACCGGTCTGGTCGCCGACCTGCGGCCGGAGCTCGGGGGGCCGACCATCGCGCTGCGGGCCGACCTCGACTGCCTGCCGATGGACGAGACCACCGACTTGCCGTACCGGTCGGTGCACCCGGGCAAGGCGCACAAGTGCGGTCACGACGGGCACACGGCGATCTTGCTCGGGGTCGCGGAGCTGCTGGCGCGCCACCGCGACGCGGTGCCGGGCAACGTGCGCCTGCTGTTCCAGCCGGCGGAGGAGGGCGTGCGCGGCGGCGGGGCGCGGGTGATGGTGGCCGAGGGGGCGCTCGCGGGGGTGGCGGAGGTCTACGGCCTGCACAATTGGCCAGGCTTCCCCAAAGGACAGGTGCACGTGAAGGCCGGGGCGATGCTGGCGCAGGTCCACATCCTGACGCTGACGATCACGGGCAAGGGCGGACACGCGAGCCAGCCGCAGATGTGCCGCGACCCGATCGTCGCGGGGGCACAGCTGGTGAGCGCGCTGCAGACGGTGGTCGCCCGCGGGCTCGGCTACCAGGGCGGCGCGGTGCTGTCGATCACGCAGTTTACGGCCGGCACGACGCACAACGTGATCCCCGACGCGGCGCTGCTGCGGGGCACGGTGCGGAGCTTCCACCCCGAGGTCACCGCGCGGGTGATGGAGCGGCTGCGGGAGGTCGTGGATGGGACGGCGCGTAGCTTCGGGGTTGCGATCGAGCTCGAGGTGGAGGAGGGCTATCCGGTGACGATGAACCACCCGCGCTGCGCCGCTGCGGCGGCCCGGGTGGCGGCGCAGCTGGTCGGTGCGGAGCGGGTGAGCGAGCTCGGGCTGCCCTGCGCGGGCGGGGAGGACTTCGCGTATCTGGCTGAGGCGGTGCCGGGGGCCTACGTGTTCCTCGGCGCCCAGCGGGCCGGCGAGGACACGCCGGTGTGTCATCATCCCGACTTCGACTTTGACGACGAGCTGATCCCGACCGGCATCGGCCTGTTTCTCGGGCTGGTGCGCGACCGTCTGCCCGGGCTCGCATGAGCGCGACGAGCCGGCAGATCGCGGTGATCACCGGGGCCTCGGCGGGGCTGGGGGAGGCCTTTGCGCGGCAGGTCGATGCGCACCCGGCGTTTTCCGAGGTGCAGGAGATCTGGCTGGTCGCGCGTCGGGAGGCGCGTCTGCAAGCGCTCGCGGCCGAGCTGCCCTCGGGGCGCGGGGTGGCGATCTCGGCGGACCTGGCCGAAAGGACAGGCGTGGAGGCGGTGCTGGCGCGGGCCCGCATGAGCGGCGCGCGGGTGCGGCTGTTGATCAATAACGCCGGCTTCGGGCTGCTGGGGCCTTTTGCAGGCCATGCGCCGGAGGAGCTCGGGCGTTTGCTCGATCTGAACGTCCGCGCAGGCACGCTGCTTCTGCACGGTCTGGCGGCCCATATGGATCCTGGCGCCTGCGTGATCCAGGTGGCCTCGGCGGCGGCCCATATCCCGGCGCCGTACTTCGCCGCGTACGCGGCGAGCAAGAGCTACGCGCTGGCGTTGGCGCTGGCGCTGCGCGAGGAGTGGCGCGGGCGGATCTCGGTGTGCGCGGTCTGTCCGGGGCCGGTTGCCACGGAGTTCTTCGCGGTCGCGGGGGCCCGTGAGTCGAGCGGGGCGCGAGCCGAGGACGTGGTGGCCCTAGCCCTGCGCGACGCGCTGGCGGGGCGGGCTGTCTCGAACGCCGGGATCGGCCCCAAGCTGGTGGCGCGAGCGGCCGGGTTCTTGCCGCGCGGCTTGCTGGTGCGCCTCGCAGGGCGGCGAAACCTCCGCCGTGCGCGGACATAGCAGGGGCGCGGATGAGGGCGCACACGCCAGCGTGGCTGGCCCCAGCATGGCGGTTGTGCGAGAGATTGCCAGCCCGGCCTCGCCGTGTAAAAACAGGTCTCCCCGACCGTCGTTATGCCCTCACTGCCGCTGGACGCGATCGCCACCCTCCTCGATCAGGGCGCCGCCGACTCTGCGGTGCGCCTGCTTCGAAGCTCGTGGGAGCCGGAATTGCCGCCCGACGATCTGGTCCGCATGTACTGCATGTGGATCCGCGGGCTGTGTGAGACGGGCGAGCTGGACAACGCGCTGACGCTGGCCCGGCGGGCGGCGAGCGAGTTCCCGCGGGAGATCGACATCCTGATCGCGCTCGGCAACGTGCACGACCTGTTCGGCGACCTCGAGCAGGCGCGGGCGGCCTTCGCGGTCGCTATCGACGTCGAGCCGGCGGGCTCGCTGCAGCATTACAACCTCGGCGCGGTGCTCGAGCGGCTCGGGCGTGAAGACGAGGCCGAGGGCTGCTACCGCCACGCCAACGAGGCCGAGCGCGGCGGGGGCTCGATGTTCGAGGCGACCTCGGCGCTCGGGGCGATGCTTCGTCGTCAGGGTCGGCTCGAGGAGGCCGAGCAGGTCTACGACGTCTACCTCGCCGACGACCCGATCCACGTCGAGATCCTCGTCGAGCACGGGATCTGCCTCTCGGACCTCGAGCGCTTCGAGGAGGCGATCGAGCGCTTCAACTTCGCCCTCAGCGTCGAGCCCGAGCACGCCGGGGCGCAGTACAACAAGGCGATCACGCTCTATCGCGTCGGCAAGCACGAGCACGCCCAGACGGCGCTCGAGCAGGCGCGCCGGCTCGACCCGGAGAACGCCCTGACCCTCGCGGTGCTCGGCGGCTGGCGCCTGAGCGCCCCGGACTGCGACCTCGACGAGGCGCTCAGCCTGCTGTACGGGGCGCTCGACCTGCTCGAGCGGCGTTACGGCGGCGACGCCGGCAACGCGGGTTACTGCAGCCTGGTCGTCGAGGAGGTGTTCGAGGCGCTGTGGCAGAACGGCCGCCAGGCCGAGGCGCGCGAGGTGGCCCGCATCGCCGGGCAGCGCGAGTGGATCACGCCGCACATCCTCGACAGCCTCAACGAGGCCGACCACGGGCGCTCGCCGCAGGTCACCATCTTCATGGTGCTCGCCCGCGCCGAGGCCGGTGAGCGGCCGGCGTCGTGGCCGGAGAATTCCGACGGCTACACCACCGGCCTCACCGTGCTCGCCTGCGACGAGGACGAGGCCCGCGAGTTCTCGCTCGCGTACCTGCGGAACATCGAACCGTCGCCGACGGTCCGCTTCCACCTCGATGTCGTGCCGCCGAAGCAGCCGGCCGAGCCGGCCGCCAGCGCGGCCGCGACCGCTGGCACCAACCTGGGGCTCGACGCCAGCGGGCCGGTGCAGCCCCGCGCTCGCGGGGTGTTTCGGGTGCACGCGCAGCGGGCCTATATCTTCCGCTCCTGAGCGAGCGGGGTCGCGGCCGACGCCGCGTTTGACCGGGATGACCGGGATGACACGCATGCCAGGGATGACACGCATGCCAGGCATGACATGGATGACGCGGTCGGCCTGCCTCGAAGCGCGGCCCTGAGCCGGCGCGCGCGACCTTTGCGGGAGAAAAGGTCGTCGCTGCTCTGGAAGCGTGGGTCGGGGTGTGGGAGTCTGTGGCTCTGACTTTTTCCTTGATGGAGCGTGCGATGCGACGAACAGATCAGCGGTGGTTGGTGAAGACAGCGGGGCTCATGGCGATGATGGCGGCGGGTGGCATGGCCCTGACGCCGACGCACGCCGAGGCTTGCGGCGGGACCTTCTGCGACAACGGCGTGCCCGGCCCGATGCCGGTCGACCAGACCGGTGAGAACGTGATCTTCGTGCTCGGGGACACCGAGCTCGAGGTGCACATCCAGATCAACATCGACCCGAACACCAACGCGGAGAAGTTCGGCTGGCTGGTGCCGCTGGCCGCGGTGCCGGAGTTCTCGGTCGGCTCGCAGCCGCTGTTCGCCAGCCTGCTCGCGGCCTCGGTGCCGACCTACGGCCTGAACACGACCTTCGAGAGCTGCGGCGGCGGCGACTCGGCCAGCGCCAGCGGCCCTCCCAATGACACCTTCGAGGGTGGCGGGACCACCGGCGCCGGCGGGGAGAGCGACAGCGGGGAGCCGCCGCCGCTCGTGAAGGAGGAGCAGATCGGCGCGTTCCAGATCGCCGTGTTGCAGGGGGCCACGGTCGCGCCGATCAAGACCTGGCTGATCGACAACGACTACCTGTGGGACGAGAACGCCTCGAGCATCCTGCAGCAGTACCTCGACGAGGGCAACGTCATCGTCGCGCTCAAGCTCGCCACGGGCCAGGGCGTCGAGGACGTGCACCCGATCACGTTCCGCTACGACGCGGTCGACACCTGCTTCCCGCTGCGCCTGACGCGGATCGCGGCGGTCGAGAACATGGACATCCGGGTGTTCGTGCTGTCCGACAACCGGGCGGCGCCGACCAACTACCGGCACGTGCTCGTCAACCCGCTGAAGATCGACTGGCTGAACTTCGCCATCAACTACAAGACGGTGATCACGAACGCGGTCGACGCCTTCGGCGCCGACGGCCGCGCCTTCGTGACCGAGTTCGCGGGCGCGGGGCCCGGGGGCGGCGACTCGACGATCTACAACCCGTCCTGGGACCAGACCGCCTTCGTCGGCCTCGACCCGACCCTCGCGGTGTCGACGCTCAACGACCAGGGCCTGGCGAGCTGCTTCGACCTCTTCCAGTGCTCCTGGAACCACCCGCTGGTGTTCCCGCTGCTGCTCGAGTTCCTGCCGCCGCCGGTCGGGGTCGAGGCGCTCGACTTCTACATCGACCTGCCCTCGTATGCGGCGCAGATCGATCTGATGAAGTGGAACGACGGGGCCGAGTTCTCGGCCGCGCTGCTGGACCGCGTGATCGAGCCCGGCATGCACGCCGACGAGCTGCTGACCACGTGGCCGTATCTGACGCGCCTGTACACGACGATCTCGCCGGCGGAGATGATGGAGGACCCGATCTTCCATCAGAACCCCGACCTCGCCGACGTGCCGAACCTGCGCACCGCCGATAACTACGTGCTGTGCAACGCGGACAGCGTGGTGACCCTGCCCGACGGGCGCGAGTTCTACATCCCCGGCGGCGGCCCCTGGCCGGAGATCCCCGGCGAGGAGTGGTTCGCGGAGGAGGTCCAGACGGTCGCGCTCAAGGGCGCGCCGATGACCCTCGTCAACAACACGGCGGCGATCAATCAGAAGCTGAGCGAGTGGAACCTGTCGCACGGCTGGCCGCGCGTGCCCGGTGACAGCGACGGCGTGCCCACGACCAGCGAGAGCGACGGCGCGACCTCTGGTGGCACCGGCACCGGCGGCGGTAGCGAGAGCGACTCGGCGACCACCGCCGGCCAGGGCGGCGACTCGGGCTGCGGCTGCCGCAGCACCGAGCCGCAGGGCCCGGTCTGGCTCGGCCTGTCGGTGCTCGGCCTGCTCGGCCTGCGCCGGCGCCGGGCCTGAGCCGGATCCGCAGGGCTGGCCCATGAGCCAGACGGGTTCGGTCGCGGTGCGCGACCGGGCCCGTCTTTACATGTTGGCGACGCGGTGGACGAGCCACCAGAGGTTCGCGGCGTGCTGCTCGGGCATCTCGCGGCGGACCGCGCGGAGGTTGTTGCACAGGGTCTCGAGCGCGCGGTCGAGGGCGACGGCCTTGCGCTGCTCGACCTGGACGGCGTAGCCGATCGGCTGCCACGAGGTGCCCCAGGGGATCTGCCAGCACATCAGGCGCTCGCCGGGCTTGACCAGCTGGGAGGCGTTGCGGTCGAGCGCGGTGACGGGCTCGTCGCGCAGCAGGTCACGTCCGCGCATGCGGTGCTTGCCGACGTGCACGTCGTCGATGCTCATCACCACCAGGCGGGCCTGCAGGCAGGCGTCGAGGGCCGCCTTCTGCCGGCCCTCGACGGGGAGGCCCGAGTCGGCGAAGAGGTCGATGACGCGGATGCCCTTCGGGTCGCGGTAGGTGTAGAGGAAGAAGCTGTAGAAGGCGGTGCGGATGCCCGGGTTCTCGCGCTCCTCGGCCGTGGCGGCGCCGTAGAAGCCCTGGGCGACGGCGTTGACCAGCGGGCCGAGCCGCCGGTTGGCGAAGGAGGCCAGCATGCTCTCGACGCGCTCGAAGTCGGGGCGCTCATAGCGGCCGAACTTCGGGGTGGCCGGCGTGGGCTCGGCGCTGGTGCGCGGGGTGGCGGCGATCTGCGGCCTGGGCCGCGAGGTCTCGAGCAGGCGCTGCTCCTCGGTGGAGATCGGTCCGGTGCCGCGGCGCTTGCGGCGAGAGCTGCTGGTCTTGTCCGCGTCGTCGTGGGTCTCGGTCATGGCAGGGTCGGGCTCAGAAGTGGCACACGCCGTCCTCGCAGCGGGTGCATTGTTCGTTCGAGGTGCAGTCGGCGCAGACGCCGTCGCTGCGCACGCGCGGGACCGCGAGCGCGAGGCTGATGTTCGGCGCGAGGGGCTCGGGGGCGGCGGCGTTGGAGAAGCAGGGGCCCTTGCCGTCGTCGTCGGCGGCCCAGGCCTCGACCTGCAGATCGTAGCGGGTCCCGCCCTCGAGGGTGCTCCACACCAGGTCGCTGGTGTTGCGGATCCGGTCGAATTCGCTGCACACGTCCTCGACGGGGAAGGGCACCTCGTCGAGCGTGACCTGGTCGCTGGGCTGACCGTCGACGAGCAGGGTGACGCGGGTGGTGCCGAGCACGAGGTCGCCGAGGTCGACGAGGCTGGTGGGGTCGCAGGGGCGGGCCAGCGGCGCGTCGGGGTAGGGCAGGTACTGGATCGAGAACGGGAGCGGGCCGCGAAACGGCGGCTCGGCGAGGAAGGACGCGATCGAGAAGTCGACGACGATCGGGACCAGCGCGAAGCCGGTCTGACCGATCGTAAAATTCGCGTTGTTGGGGTCGGTCAGGGGTTGGGTGACGGGGACCCCGTCGCGGTCGAGGCCCTCGACCGTCCAGCTGTGCTCGCCGGGCGGGAGGTCGGCGCTGAACGACTGCACGGTGGTGGTGCAGGGGATCGTGCGGGCGCCCGCGCCGTCGCCGTCGAGGGTGATGCGGAAGCTGGCGAGGCCGAGGCCGTTGCAGGTGGCGCGCGGGTTGTCGCCGCCGAGCAGGGTCGCCTCGAAGGTGAAGAGGGCGCCCGAGAGGTCGAGGTCTTCGCGGGTCTGGCCGTCGCGACAGGGTGGATCGGACAGGTCGACGGAGCCGTCGTTGTCGTTGTCGATGCCGTCGGCGCACTCGTCGGCGCCGATCAGGCGGAAGCCGCTCACCAGCGCGCCCTCGCCCTTCTCGCGGACGACGACCTTCTGGCCGTCGCGCGCGAGCACCGGCTCGGGGTCGTTCGGGTCCTCGGGGTTGGGGTCGGGGCGGGTCAGGCCGCGGCGGGTCAGGCCGAGCACGGTGACGTAGTAGTCGCCGGGGCTGAGCTCGGGGCCCGGGGCGGCGCCGTCGGCTCGCTCGAACTCGTCGGGGAAGCAGGGGAACTCGCGGCGGTCGACCTCGGTGCCGTCATCGGTGAGGGTGACGACGCGGACCGAGCTGAGGCCGAGCTCGCTGCACTGTCGGACGGAGCGGAGGGCGCGGTCGGCCTCGGCTTCGGTCCTGCCGACCTGCCAGCGGAGCACGAAGCTGGAGTCCTCGGCGCAGGCCGTGGCCAGCGTGAGGGCGGCGACGGAGAGGAGGAGTGCGCGCGCCATTCGTGCGTGTCTAGCCGGCGCAGCCGGGCTTGGCAAGGTCGACGGCGAGGGCTGCGCCGTCCTGGTCGACGAGGAAGTCGAGTTCACAGCGACGGCCGTCGACGTCGAGGCGCAGGAGATAGGCGCCGCGGTCGAGGTCGGCGAAGCTGTGGGGGCCGTCGGAGAGGCTGGCGCACGGAATCGGGCTGCCGACGAGCAGGCCCTGCTGGCTGCGCAGGGCGTTGCGATAGCGGTCGGCGGCGGGGTCGGGGTCGAGGAGGTCGGCGGCGGGGTCGGCGTAGAGGATCTCCAGAGTGAGCTGCTCGCAGGCGGCGGCGCCGCTGAGGTCGAGGGTCCATGGCAGGAGCGGGGTGCGCAGCTCCTGCTCGACGAGGAGGATCGTGTCGGCCGCGAGCTGCAGGGTCTGCTGGCTGGTGCCGAGCAACGCGCCGTCGTCGAGGTCGCGGGTCGCGGCGAACCAGCGCAGGTCGAGCCGATAGCGGCCCTCGCGCAGGTCGATGAAGATCTCGGGGAGATCGGCGACGCGGGCGGCCGATGGGGGGTTGCCGGCCGCGCAGGCGAAGCTGAACGTCCGATGCCGTCCGTCCGCGTCGAGGTCTCGCAGCTCGGCCTCGACCCGACCCAGGCGTGCGCCCGCGCAGCTGCGCAACCGCGCGGGGTCCGACGCCGGGGCGTCGGCCCGGTTGCCCTCCGGCGCCGCCCACAGCAGCTCGATGCCGGTCGCGCCGGGGTCCGGTAGCACGCATGCGACCTGTCCGAATAGACAGGTCGCAAGAGCCAGGCCCGCGGCGCGAGGGCTCAGGGGCTGGCGGCGCAGGTCGGGTCGGGGGTGCAGCATGCGTCGAGGTCGAGGCGAGGGCGGCCGCCTGCGATGCTCTCCCGGATGTTATCGAGGCCGAGGACGAGCAGGTAGACCTGGAGGTCGGTGACGAGGCCGGCCTCGACGGTGCGACGGCGCGGGCCGGGGACGAGGGCGCAAGGGGGGGTGAGGGCGCAGCCGCAGGCGCCGTCGCGGGGTGCGGCCACGAGGTCGACGACGATGTCGTAGGGCGAGTCGATGCGGGCCGGGACGGTGGAGAAGCCGCGGGCGGCGCTGCAGTCGTAGCGGAGGTCCTCGACCTGGCAGGCGGGGTCGTCGCAGCCGGCGGCGCAGTCGGGGTCGCACAGGCGCAGGCGCAGCTCGAGGTCGTAGGAGGCGGCTTCGGCGTCGGGGGCGAGCTTGCCGGAGAAGTCGCAGGTGTCCGCGAGGACGCCGAAGGGGGCGACGGTGGTGCCGGCGCGGTCGACGAGTGTCCAGTTGAGCTCGATCTGCCCGTGCTCGCGGTCGCAGGCGGCCTGGCCCCCGAGGCCGAGGCCGAGGATGAGCGCGCGGGCGAGGCCGCTGCGCCCGGGCATGCCCGGTGGCATAAAAGCGAGCCTGGGGCGCGCGGCGATCACGGGCGCAGGATAGCAGGGGGTCCGGTCGGGAGGGAGCGGGCATTGCCGACGGATCGCCCGCCCGGCGCGGGTTTGACGGGGAGCCGACGGGCCGTGTAGCCTGCCCCCGTGCTGGCCTCTCCCGTGTCCCTGCTCGCAGAAGTCGATGTCTTGCACCTGATGTTCGGTGGCAGCGGCGCCGTGTTCATCGTGGCGATCATCTTGACGGTGTCGCTGGCGCTGGCGCTGTTCGTCATCTTCTACAAGCTGGTGGCGATCAGCCAGGCGCAGTCGCAGTCGATCACCTTCCTCGACCGGTTCTGGGAGAGCAAGCGGCTCGACGACATCTTTCGCGTCGCCGAGACGCTGAAGTACAGCCCGCTGGCGGCGATGTTTCGCGCTGGCTACATCGAGCTGTCGAAGGTGAAGAAGGGCCAGGTCCAGCAGAGCGAGTCGGGCACGATGCACGACAAGATGGACGGCCTCGAGAACATCGAGCGGGCGCTGGCGCGGGCCAAGGTCAGCGAGACCACCAAGCTCGAGAACCTGCTGCCCTTCCTGGCCACGGTCGGCTCCGCGGCCCCCTTCGTCGGGCTGTTCGGGACGGTGTGGGGCATCATGGAGGCGTTCACGAAGATCCAGGAGGCCGGCAAGGCCGACCTCGCCAGCGTGGCCGGTCCGATCGGCGAGGCGCTGATCGCCACGGCGGCGGCGCTGGCGGCGGCGATCCCGGCGGTGGTCGCGTACAACTACTTCAACCGGCGCGTGAAGGTCCTGGGCGCGGAGATGCAGACCTTCGCCAGCGACTACCTCAACATCGTCAAGCGCCACTTCTTTTAGGCCGCGATGTCCTCTCATCTTCTCGACGACGGCTTAGGGGGCGGGGACGGCCCGGTCGCTGGCATCAACGTCACGCCGATGGTCGACGTGATGCTGTGCCTGTTGATCATCTTCATGGTCTCGGCGCCGCTGCTGGGTCCGCAGGCGCCGATGGAGATCAGCATCCCGCGGGCGGTCGGCAGCGCGGTCGCGGAGGAGCAGTTCCTGCTGACGACGATCTCGGTCGACAAGAACGGCGGCGTGTTCCTCGGGACGGTCGCGCTCGCCAGCGACCCGGTGACTCTGGCCGCCGAGCTCAGCAACAACGCCAAGCTCAAGGCCGATCAGATCGCCTTCATTCAGGGGGACGAGAACATTTCCTTCGATCGGATCGTTGATGTCCTGGTCGCGCTGCGGACGGCCGGCGTGTCCAAGGTCGGCTTCTTGACCGATCCGAGGGCCGAAGCCGCGCCCGCCAAGTAGGGGCCCGGCGCGCGAGGAATAGCCATGACTGACGAAATCAAGGTCCGCACCGTCCCCGCGCTGCTCTCGCCGTTCGCGTCGTTCGCCCGCGAGTTCGGCGACATCCTCCGCAACCCGCTCGCGTTCTTCGGCGGCATTTTTGGCACCGGGCTGTTCGCGGGCGGGGTCGCCGCGCTGGTGCTGTTCGGGCCGAAGTTCGAGGGCCGCGCCGAGGCGGCGGACGACGACGACGTGCTCGAGATGGAGTTCATGCCGGGCGCGCTGGTCCGCAAGGGCGAGAAGATGGACCCGATGACCATCCCGGAGAAGATCATCGTCGAGGAGACGGTCGCGGCCGCGGCCGAGGTCGAGGCGAAGATCACCAAGGACGAGAAGGCCGTCCCGAACCCCGACCCTCCGAAGGCGGACAAGCCCAAGGACAAGGTCAAGGCGACCGAGGCGCCGGACCCGAACAAGAAGGGCGCGAAGGAGTCCGACAAGAACCGCGAGGGCAACAAGCAGTACGACACTGACTTGCCGACGGTGAAGGACCTCCCCGGCGACCCCTTCGGCTCGCCCAACGGCTGGGCCGACATGGCGAAGGACGGCGACCCGTGGGCGACGGCCGTGCTGGGCGCGCTCAACGGCATGAAGGTCGGCGCGTACGGGGCGCAGGGGAAAGCCGCGACCTACAAGTTCCAGCTGGTGGTCTGCGCCGACGGCACGGTCGATCGCATCAAGGTGACGCAGCCCTCCGGCGACGCCCAGCTCGACGGTCAGATCAAGAACGCGGTCGAGTCGCTCAAGCTGCCGAAGGCGCCGGCGAACATCGCCCAGCAGCTGGCCGGCAAGTGCAAGCGGATCCCCTACGATTTCACGTGGAGCGCCAAGGGTGCTGGCGGCGTGGTGAAGTGATCCCCTCGGGCTCGGCGGGCCCGGGAAGACGCGTTGGGCTCCAGAGCTGCGGATGGCTCGCGGATGCGCTGCTGCGATAGCGCGGTAGTCGCGCGTTGCGGCCCGGGACGGCCGTCGCAGGGCGATGCGAGGGGTCGGGCGGAGGCAAACTTTTGCGCCGCGGGGGGTTTCATTGCAGCGGGGTGGCATGTATGGTCCTTCCGCCCACGGTCAGAGGTGTTTGAAGCCCATGAAGCGAACGCTGCTCGGAACCTCCATCCTCGCCACCCTCCTGCTCGCTGGCTCGTTCTACGCCGGCCAAACCCCAGCGATCGCCAACGCCGCCCCTGACACCAGCGTCGAGCTCGGCGGGACTGGTTTCCGCCTGTTGCGCCTCGCGGTGCCGGCGGACGGGCGGATCGGTGACATCCTCCGCAAGAACGCCACGATCTCGGGCGGCTTCGAGGTGATGGACCGGCGCTCCATCCCGGCCGGCCTGATCAAGGCCAGCGACTTCAATAAGAAGGGCTGGCAGGACATCGGCGCCGAGTCGGTGATCCTCGCCGACGAGGCCGGCGGGCAGTTCAAGTTTCGTCTATACGACCTCGGCTCGGGCGACAAGCCGGTGCTGTCGCGCGGCTACGCGGCCAATGACCCGCTCAAGGCCGCCAACCGGTTCATGAACGACGTCATCGAGCACTACACGAAGACGCCGGGCGTGTTCGGCTCGCGCATCGCCTTCGTCCGCACCAACCGCAACCCGACGGTGACGAAGAACGTCTACTCGATCGAGATGAACGGCGAGGCGGCGAGCGCGGTGACCAACAACCGCTCGCTCAACGTGTTGCCGTCGATCGGCCCGGGCGGCCAGGTCGTCTTCACGAGCTACGCCAAGCGGAACCCCGACCTGTGGATGAGCGCCGGCGGCTCGCTGTCGCGGATCTCGACCCAGCCGGGTCTGAACCTCGGCGGCGTGATGAGCCCCGATGGGTCGACGATCGCCCTGACGTTGTCGAAGGACGGCAACTCGGAGATCTATACGATCGACACCAGCGGCGGCATCAAGGCTCGCCTGACCAACAACGCCGCCATCGACGGTTCGCCGACCTGGAGCCCCGGGAGCAACCAGATCGCCTTCGTCTCGAGCCGCTCCGGCGGCCCACAGGTGTTCCGGATGGCCTCCAACGGCTCCGGCGCGGCCCGCCTCAGCAAGCAGGGCAACTACAACCAGACCCCCGACTGGAACCCCGGGCAGGGCGCGCGCGCCAACATGGTCGCCTACGCCGGTCGTGACAACAGCAACCGCTACGACATCTTCGCCGTCGACGTCGGCAGCGGCAAGCTGAGCCGCCTGACCCAGAACCCGGGCCGTAACCTCGACCCGAGCTGGTCGCCCGACGGCCGCATGATCGCGTTCCAGTCGACCGTCGGCGGCATCGTCGTCGCCAACGAGCAGGGCAATAATCAACAGCAGGTCGCCAAGGCCGGCACGACCCCCGACTGGGGCCCGCGCGCCAACTGAGCTGACGTGAGGGACATGTCCCGGAGACCCTGGTCTTCGGGACATGTTGCGTTTAAGGGTCAAGAAGCGCAGGAGCGAGACATGAGCGAGTGGCGTGCAGTCATCGACATCGGCACCAACAGCGTGCTGCTCCTGCTGGCCCGGCGCCTGGCGGACGGGTCCCTCGAGGTCGCGCGCGACCAGAGCACGATCACCCGGCTGGGCCAGGGGGCCGGGGAGAGCGGGATGCTGGCTCCCGAGGCGATCGCCCGGACTCTGGCCTGCCTCGCGGGCTATCGTGCGGTCGCCGAGGCCGCCGGCGCGACGCTGACGGCGGTGACGACCGAGGGCGT
>Ga0075152_10000981_pt1 | contig 20694 bp, 21 predicted proteins | sample JI61114C2DNA_FD_70964 | JGI IMG/M metagenome (GOLD analysis project Ga0075152, IMG submission 70964) | Wastewater effluent complex algal communities from Wisconsin, to seasonally profile nutrient transformation and Carbon sequestration -... | ecosystem: Engineered > WWTP > Effluent > Algae...
GTTTTGCCTCGAATGATAAGTTTTATGCTTAATCCATTGTACGTAAAAAAACTTCCAACTCAAGAATTTGCAGATGTTTCTATTGTATTTGCATGGCTTGTTTTCTTTAACGTAATCTTATCTTACGGAATGGAAACTGCTTTTTTTCGCTTTTACAACAAAGAGGATAACAAGAAAAAAGTTATTTCAACCGCTACAGTTTCTATTTTTTGGTCGTCAATTTCATTCTTATTTCTAGCTTTAATATTTAGAAATACATTGTCAAATTGGGCAGAAATAAAAGTAGAATACATCACTTATACTATTTGGATTTTAGTTCTCGATGCTTTAGTAATAATACCTTTTTCAAGATTGAGAGCAACTAAAAGACCAATGCAATATGCAATTATAAAAATTGGAAATGTAACTTTAAACATGCTTTTAAATTTATTTTTTCTTTTATTATTACCTCAATTATCGAGCTCAAATCCTAACGGTTTTTTTAATACAATTTACTTTGAAAACTTTCAAGTAGGTTACATATTTGTTTCTAATTTAATTGCGAGTTTGTTAACATTTGTAGTTTTATCGCCAGATTATTTCAAGATAAACTGGAAATTCGATTTCAATCTTTGGAAGCAAATGATGAATTATGGTTACCCAATTTTAATTGCAGGAACCGCTTTTGCAATCAACGAACATTTCGATAAAATTCTTTTGGATTGGATGAATGTTCCAAAAGCAGACATTGGAGCTTATGCAGCTTGTTATAAAATTGGAATGTTCATGGTTTTGTTCAGAACAGCTTATACACTTGGAATTGAACCTTTCTTTTTTAGTCACGCGAGTAATGAAAATGCACCTCAAACGTATGCAACAATCACAAAGTATTTTGTCATTTTTGGTTCGTTTATTACGCTTTTTGTAATCGTTTTTATTGATTTATTAAAACATTTATTAGTTCCAAATGAAGAATATTGGGACGCAATAAAAGTAGTTCCATTAATAGTTTTAGCCAATTTCTGTCTTGGAATTTATACTAATTTATCCGTTTGGTATAAACTAATTGATAAAACTAAAATTGGTGCTTACATTTCTATAATTGGAGCAATTGTAACTTTAGTTTTGAATTATTTATTAATTAAAAAGTTCAGTTACTATGGTTCAGCGATTGCAACATTGGCGGCTTATGGAACCATGATGATAATATCCTATAAATTAGGACAAAAAAAGTATCCAATTCCTTATGAAATCAATACAATTCTGAAATATTTAGGTTTATCAATTGCATTTTCAGCTATTGCTTTTTATATTCCTTATTTGAGAGAAAATTATCTTGTGAAAATCGTTTTACTTTCGCTATTTTTATATTTCATCTATAGAAACGAAAAGGAAACACTTTTAAAAATTATCAAACGAAAAGCATAAATTATGACAATTAAAATCATCAATAAATCACAACACGAATTACCTAATTACGAAACCATTGCTTCAGCAGGAATGGATTTACGTGCCAATATTTCGGAATCAATTACCTTAAAATCTTTAGAAAGAACGATTGTAAAAACAGGGCTTTTTATAGAATTACCAATAGGTTACGAAGCACAAGTAAGACCAAGAAGTGGATTGGCAGCCAAAAAAGGAATTACCGTTTTGAATTCTCCAGGAACGGTTGATGCCGATTATCGAGGTGAAATAGGAGTTATTTTAGTAAATTTATCCAATGAAGATTTTGTGATTGAAAATGGCGAAAGAATTGCCCAATTAATCATAGCAAAACACGAAAGAGCTGAATGGATTGAAGTTCAAGAATTATCTGAAACTTCTCGTGGTGAAGGCGGTTTTGGTTCAACAGGAGTGAAATAAGAGTTCAGTTTTTTACAGTTACAACATTACATTAATACATTATACAATATTCTAAGTATGAAAATAATAGTACCAATGGCAGGTCGTGGTTCAAGATTACGTCCGCACACATTAACGATTCCAAAACCATTAATTCCTATCGCAGGAAAACCTATCGTTCATCGTTTGGTTGAAGATATAGCAGGAGTTTTGAATCAACCAATAGAAGAAGTAGCTTTTGTAATTCATGAAAGTTTTGGCAAAAAAGTAGAAGAAGAACTAATTGCAATTGCCGAAAAACTTGGAGCAAAAGGAACAATTTATTATCAAAACGAAGCACTTGGAACAGGTCACGCCATTATGTGTGCTAAAGATTCTTTAAGTGGTTCAGCAGTTATTGCTTATGCCGATACTTTAATTCGTGCAGACTTTGATTTAGATCAAAATGCTGATAGTGTAATTTGGGTAAAACAAGTCGATCAACCAGAAGCTTTTGGAGTTGTAAATTTGAATTCAAATGGTGAAATAATCGAATTGGTTGAAAAACCAAAAGAGTTTGTTTCCGATTTAGCAGTTATTGGAATATACTATTTTAAAGATGTTGCCGTTTTAAAAAATGAGTTACAATCTGTTCTTGACAATAACATCATTCATGGTGGTGAATATCAAATTAATGATGGAATCAAACAAATGATGGCAAAAGGCATGAAATTTGTACCAGGTAAAGTAGATGAATGGATGGATTGCGGAAACAAAGACGTAACCGTTGACACTAATAACAGAATGCTGAATTTCCTTCATAACGACGGAATTCATTTAGTTGATTATGATGTTAAACAAGAAAATTCAACCATCATTCCACCATGTTATATTGGCGAAGATGTAGTTTTAATTAATGCTATAGTTGGTCCAAATGTTTCACTAGGAAAAGGTTGTCACGTTATTGATAGTACAATAAAAAATAGTTTGATACAAACTCACGCCCATATTAAAAACGCAAATCTAGACAATGCAATGATAGGAAATCACGCAAGTTTTGATGGAAGTTTTACAAGTATAAGCATCGGAGATTATTCCGTTTTAGAATAGAAATTTGATGAAAAAAATAGTTTTATATAGTTTTCTTTTCGGAATGTTTTTCATTCCAAATGTTCTTTTGGCTCAAGCTGAACCTGAAGATATCGCTTCTGTAAGTGATGATTTTGAAAATCATTTCTTCGAATCCTTAAAACAAAAAGGAATTGAAAACTACGATAAAGCTATTGAAGAATTAGAAAAATGTAAAGATTTACAACCAAAAAATGCTATTGTTTATTTTGAATTAGGTAAGAATTATTTATCTCAAAAAAAATATAAAGATGCTTATGATAATTTTGAAAAAGTAACCGAAATTGATCCTAAAAATCGTTGGGCTTGGGTAGGAATGTACGATGTTTGTTATGACACAAATGATTTTAATCAAGCTATAGTAATTGTTGAAAAACTTGTTGAATTTAAAGTGGATTATAAAGAAGATTTAGTTTCACTTTATATGAAAACACAACAATTTGACAAAGCGTTACTTTTAATAAATGAGTTAAACGAAACGGTTGGAAAATCCGAAAAAAGAGAATTATATAAAGCAGAAATCCTTAAAGATTCAAAATATCAAGGTTCAGAAAAAGCAGATTTGATGGATAAAATTAAAAAAAATCCAAAAGAAGAATCTAATTATGTCGAGCTAATTTATATGTATTCAAAAAGCAATCAAGAGGAAAAAGCTTTGGAAATTGCTAAACAATTAGAAAAAGAAATTCCAACATCAGATTGGGCTCAAGTGAGTTTATTCAAATTTCATTTAAACAATAATGATGGAGTTAAAGCTGTTAAAGCAATGAATATTGTTTTGCCAAGTGCAAAAATTGACAAAAAAATTAAGCATAGAATTTTAAATGAATTCCTAATTTTTTCAAGAAATAATCCAAAATATGAAGCCGATTTAGAAAAAGCAATTTCTTATTTTGAAGATGATAAAGAAGTTCAAGTAGCAAAAGAAATTGGTAAGTTTTATCAAAATAAGAAAGATTGGATAAATGCTGCTAAATATTATGAAAAGCATCTTTCAAGCGCAAAAGAAGACATGGAAACCATTTTGCTTTTATTGCAAACATATACAGAAAGTGCCAATTTTGAAAAATTAGCTAAAGTTTCTGAAGATCAAATGCAATTGTTTCCAACGCAACCACAATTGTATTACTATAATGGATTGGCTAACAATCAATTAAAAAATTATAAAAAAGCAAAAGATGCGTTAGAATCAGGAATTGATTTTGTAATTGATGATGTTGCTTTAGAAATCAATTTCAACATTCAACTTGGCGAAGCATTCAGCGGATTAGGTGATATGAAAAAGAAAGAATTGTATTTTACAAAAGCGAATGAACTGCTTAAAAAACAGAAAAAATAAAATGAAAAAGATAGTTAGTTTAGTAGTAATAATTTTGATGATTTCTTGCAAATCAAAAGCGGTTTTGGCTGAAAGTGTTGCAACAAACATTATAGAATCTGATAAAATAATTAAAAGCCATTACAACAATAAATTTGAGTTTTCTACATTATATATAAAGGCAAATGCTAAATATGAAGATGAAAATAACTCTCAAAATGTAACAGCCGAAATAAAAATCAAGAAAGACGAAAAAATATTAGTAAGCATTCGATTTCTTGGAATTACAATGGCAAAAGCATTGATTACACCAACAAAAGTTCAGTATTATGAAAAGCTTGGTGGAAAATATTTTGAAGGCGATTATGCTTCATTAAGTCAATGGCTTGGAACTGATTTAGATTTTAATAGAGTTCAAAATTTACTTATCGGGCAAGCTTTAGATAATTTAAATGATTCTAAATATACTGCTTCAATAATTGATAAATTGTATAAATTAGATGATATAAAAGATTCAAATACTAAAAAGGCATATTTTTTTGAAGCCGAAAATTTTCTATTAAAAAAGCAAGAATTTGATCAGCCAAATCAAAATAGAAAGTTGGAAATAAATTATCCTGAATATCAAAAACTATCCGATAAGATAGTACCTTTGAACTTTTCTATTGAAGCGCAACAGAAAAAAGGAAAAACAAACATTGATATAGATTACAAAAACATTACTTTCAACGAAGAATTTTCTTTCCCATACAGCGTTCCTGAAGGTTATGAAAGAATTTACATTAACTAATATATATGCAAAAAGCAGTATTTACATTTTTTCTGATTTTATTGACTTCACTTTCGTGGAGCCAACAAACGCAGGAACAATTGGAGCAAAAGAAAGCAAAACTTCAAGCTGAAATTCGTGAAAAAGAAATGATGCTTCAAGATGTTAGAAAAAAAGAAAAATCAGTTGTAAAATTATTGACTATCCAAAAGGAAAAAATTGGACTTAAAGAAAAATTAATTACAACAACTGAAAAACAAACCAAGTTGTTGAGCAATGATATTTATTTAAATCAACGTGAAATAAATAAGTTAAATTCTGAATTAAAAGTTCTAAAAGAAGATTATGCTGATATGATTGTAAAATCATATAAAAGTCGTTCAACTCAAAGTCGTGCAATGTTTTTATTATCTTCTGAAAATTTTCTTCAAGCTTATAAAAGATTGCAATACATGAAGCAATATTCGAGCTACAGAAAAATGCAGGGTGAAGAAATAAAAGAAAAATCCACAAAACTTGATGATCACAATAAAAGATTGTCAGGTCAAAAAACAGAAAAAGAAAAACTTTTAGCCGAACAAGAAAAACAAAAGCAAGATTTAGAAAAAGAAAAACAAGAACAAGAAAAAATTGCCAATAGTTTAAACAAAAGCAAGAAACAAATTGCTGCTGAAATCAAGAAAAAGCAACAAGAAACCAAGAAAATTGATGCTCAAATTCAAAAAATGATTCGCGAAGCAATTGCTGAAGCCAACAGAAAAGCCGCTGCAGCGAGAGCAAAAGCAAACCCAAAAACAACAACTGCTGCTGAAATAAAAGCGATTGAGTCATCCACAAAAATTGTTTTAACGCCAGAAGGAAAAATAATATCTGATAATTTCAAAGCTAATAAAGGAAGTTTACCTTGGCCAGTTGAAAAAGGTGATGTTATTATGGGGTTTGGAAAACAACCACATCCAGTTTATAAAAATCTTGAAGAGTATAATAGCGGTTTAAAAATCTTAACAGAATCAGGCGCATCGGCACGTTGTGTTTTTAAAGGTGAAGTTACTCAAGTACAAAAAATAGGAAATAAATTTGCTGTAATGGTTAGACATGGAGAATATTTTACGGTTTATCAAAATTTGAGTGTCGTTTCTGTTAGCGAAGGCGATATGGTTTCGGCAAAACAAAGTTTAGGTAAGATTAAAACCGATTCTGATGGAAAAACCATTTTGAAATTTATGATTACTCAAAATGAAACAACAAATAATCCATCACTTTGGCTTACAAGAAGATAGAATTAAAAAGTCCGCTAATTTTAGCGGACTTTTTGGTTTATATAAATAATGCCTTTAATTCGGTAGCTTCATGCGGATTCATTTTTCCTGCTAAAACCAAACTTAATTGTTTTCTTCGTAAAGCTGCATCAAATCTTGAAATTTCTTCTTCAGTTTGAGGAACTAATTGAGGAACTTCTACAGGATTTCCAGTTTCGTTTACAGCAACAAAAGTATAAATAGCTTCGTTAGCTTTAGTTCTATTTCCAGATTCTCTATCTTCAATCCAAACATCAAGGAAAATTTCCATAGAAGATGTAAATGCTCTTGAAACCTTTGCTTCAACTGTAACAACACTTCCAAGCGGAATTGCTCTATTAAACGCCACATGATTTACAGAAGCTGTAACTACAATTCTGCGCGAATGTCTTCTTGCCGCAATACTTGCCGCTCTGTCCATTCTAGCAAGTAATTCGCCACCAAAAAGATTGTTTAATGGATTTGTTTCACTTGGTAAAACTAAATCGGTTAAAATAGTTAAGGAATCTATTGGATGTTTTGGAGTCATATTTTTTTTTTTGCAAAGGTAGTATTTTCTTTAAAAAAGAAAATCCCGAAATTTTCGGGATTTATTTTATTTCTTTAATCATCATCCAAGCTTCAGGATTATGAGTTTTTTTAATTTCCATCATCGCGTTATAAGCTTCTGTATAACTTGAAAAACTGCCGTATAAAACAGGAAACATTCCAAATTTATTAGGTTCTAAACGAATAGGCTTATATCCTAAATTTTGAAGTTCAGCAAATAATTTATTGGCATAAAATTCTTTTTGATAAACTCCAGCAACAACATGATATGCTTTGTTTTCTGTAGCATTTTCATCTACTGAAAGTGTAACATTTGGAAGTGGAATATCAATTACAAAAGTAGCTTCTTGAATTTTTTGTTCTACTTGTTTTTGAACTTTAGTTTGAATCGCTAAAGTTTCTAGTTGAATTTTATTTTGATAATATTCATTTCCAAAATATCCTCCAGAAGTTAAAAGCCCAGCGCCAAGAACAAAAATGGCAGCATATTTCATGAAATTATTGGAACTTCTTTTTTCAGGAGTGAAAACAATTGGAGTTTTTTCTTCTAATGCTTCAACTTCTTGTTTATAAACTTCACGTTTAACAGCAGGCGAATTATAGTTGGTTAATCCAAAAGACGAAGTCAAATAATTAACTTGATCATAAGGAGAAAACACAAGATTTCTTTCATTGTTTAATGAAATTTCACCAATGTTTTTTATAGTAATCGCACCAAAATCATTCAATTTTGATTTCCATGAAGTTACTTGATTTTCAATAATAGAAACGGCAACTTCGTAACTCATTTTTTCTGATTGAGCTATGTGATTTGCTAATAATCCATCATTATTTTTCAAATAAGGATTGAAGGAAACCAATTTTTTTGGAGGATAAAACGAATGGGAACTTTCATGCAATTGCGCCGATTGAATTTCGGTTAAAAAAGCACCAAATCCTGGAACTGTTACACATTGGTAACGATAAAGTAAATCCGATAAGTATAAATCCATTTTCATAATGACAAATTTAATTATTTAATGTGGAATGCAAAATTTTATCAACAAACTTTGTTAACAATTTTAATTGTTCTTACTTTTGGAATCTTATTTATATGCACCATACAGATTTAATACAATGAACGACACAGAATTACTGCACTTATTGGCATTACTAAAGGTTGATGGCGTTGGCGATATTGTTGCCAAAAAATTACTTTCTCACTGCGGAAATGCTGAATCAATATTCAAAACCAAAGCATCTAAACTGTCTTCAATTGACGGAATTGGTAAATCTTTAATTAAAAGTTTGAAAGACAAATCGGTTTTTAAATTAGCCGAAGAAGAACTTAGTTTTATTAAAGACAACAATATAAATCTTCTATTTTATCAAGATAAAGAATATCCAAATCGGTTAAAACATTGTATTGATAGTCCGGTTTTGATGTTTTCCTCTGGGAAAATGGATTTGAACAATCAGAAGATAATCAGTATTGTTGGAACTCGTGAAGTTACTTCGTATGGAACGGAATTTTGCAAAAAATTAATTGAAGATTTAGCGCCTTTAAATCCAATCATCGTCAGCGGATTTGCCTATGGAGTTGACATCGTTGCTCATAAAGTTGCAATGGATAATAATCTGCAAACTATTGGTGTCATTGCTCATGGTTTGAACCAAGTGTATCCAAAAGTTCATAAAAAATATGTTGGAAAAATGGAAGAAAATGGAGGTTTCTTGACCGAATTTTGGAGCACTTCAAATCCTGAAAAGGAAAATTTTGTAAAACGAAATCGCATCGTTGCCGGAATGAGTGAAGCTACAATTGTGATAGAAAGTGCCGAAAAAGGAGGTTCGCTAATTACAGCCAATTTAGCCAATGATTATAATAGAGATGTTTTTGCTGTACCAGGAAGAATCTCAGATAAATTTAGTCAAGGTTGTAATAATTTGATTAAAACCCAACGCGCGCATTTGCTAACATCAGCTGCGGATATTTTGTATATTCTCAATTGGGAATTGCATCCAAAAGAAGAAAAAGTAATTCAAAAACAACTCTTCATTTCTTTAGAAAACGACGAACAAAAACTCTACGATTATTTATTAAAAAACGGAAAGCAACTACTTGATGTAATTGCTCTCGATTGTGATTTGCCTGTTTTTAAAACGGCTTCTATTTTATTAAACATGGAACTAAAAGGTGTTGTTAGACCTTTGCCAGGAAAATTGTTTGAAGTGGTTTAGAAAATTAATTAACTAAAAAACGCCATCTTCATAATGACCATTGTCAATCCATTTATTTTTTACTTTTTTCATTAAAACTGTAAAATGAGTAATAGCATAATTACCAAAATCACCATTACCAATATCAAAACTAATAAAAGCAGTCTTTTTATTTATTATTAATGGTCTTGATATAAAAATAATTAAGTTACCTCTCAGATATTCACCTGTATTAGTTGTTTTTATCAAATCCTCAAATTTTAATAAACCCACTTTAAAATTTTTAAAATCTGATTCTTTCCAATGATAGACTTCTTCATTTTCTAATTCCTTTTTTATTTTTTCCACATGTAAACTATCTATTATCCACTCATTAATAAATTTTCCCCAACTTTCTTTATATTTATAATTAAACTCATAAGTTGAAATTGATTTTTGTTTTTTAATAGCTTCTTCAATAACAACAAGATTATAATTTTTTTTATATTTATATCTATCTTTTTTTAGTTCCTCAGTTAAAAAATCATTTACTATATTAATTTCAATAACTGATAAATCATTTTTATTTGGTTTAGTAATATTATTGTTGATTGTATTTTGACTTTTACAAGATAATAAAGTCATAAATAGTAGAAAAAATAAGTTTTTCATGACTAATTAATTACAAGGTTGACCTATTGGGTTAAAATACATTTTAATTACCACGAAAAATTAGGATCATAATAATAGGAGTCTATTTCCCACTTTTCATTTTCTGATTTTTTTAACAGTGCAGTAAACACATCTATGGTTGAATAACCATACCAGGATTCCAAACATATAAAATGTATTAAAGCATATTCTTTTTTAAAAATTAAAGGTACAGATAAATAAATGATTAGATTATTATTATACTTTTCATATTCTTTACTGTTTTTTCTTGATTCATTTATTTTATTTACACTAATAGTATCAACTTTAATGTTTGTTATATCAGTCGATTTCCATAAATGTTTTTTTTCTTTTAATGTGTCCTGAATATTTTTAATTTCAAGGCTGTCTATTATCCAATCTTTGTTTGTAGAACTTCTAATCTTTAAATTTCTTTCTTCATAACAATATCTATAAATAGACAATGATGATAATTTGCTTGTTGCTTCTTTAACTAACAAATAATTATAATCTTTATAATTTTTATATTTATTTTTTTTTAATTCGTTTGACAAAAATTGATTTATTATCGTACTCTCCTCGATTGTTAATTCTTTAATATTTAACAATTTGGAAGTATCATCTTCATTTTTAATTTGACTTTTACAAGAAAATGATGAGATAGTAATTAATATAATTAACAGATATTTCATGATAGAATTAATTACAAGGTTGACCTATATTGTTTTGTGTAATTCCACCTTCGGTTACAGGATGACCTGATTGCTCACTTGCAATTCGGTTTTTTATTCTTTGCCTTGATGTACTTCCCTCAGGATGAATAGAATTAAAAATTTCTGTACCCATTAATCCCGATACCGCGGATTTGCAATCCGTGCCTACAAAACAATTATACTTAAAAAATGTTTTTAGAAAAAAAATCATTGTTAATGTGTTAAAATTTTTATTTTGATAATAGGCACAAATTGCAAATCCGCGCTATCGGGTTACATATTGTTTAGCTAAATTTATTCCATTGAATGACTTAATTCAGCAATTTTAGTCCAATTATTATTTTCTTTTCTAAAAATTAAAGTATTACTAACATGTGGTAATAAAATTGTTTTGTACTGAATAAAGAACACATCTTTATTTTTATTAAAAACAGGTTTTGAAAAAAAATAAACAAATTTTTCTTTTTTTATTCTCTCTTGTCTATCTAGATCTTCGATAAGATTGTCCTCATAGTATGGAAAATCAACAAGAACTATTTTTTTGTTATTATTTTTAAACTTTTCCTTGTTTAAAAATACTTTTTTTTGTTTAGACAATGATTTAATCATAAAATCAATTTCATTATCAGTTATTGACCACGAATTTTTTTTATCATTCCAATCATAAAAATTGTCAGATGCTTTTATTTTTTTATTTAGAATTATATCTTTTTGAATTTTATAACCGTTTAATATTCTTTCATCTAATTTATAGCAATAATCTACAATTTCAATTGAGTCAATATCTTTATTAAAAAAAGGTGTTTTTATTAAACTTACTGTGTTTGAAATTGCAATATGTTCATTTTTTTCAATAGAACAACTACATAAAAACAATATTGATAAAAAGAGGGATAATATAATAATTAATCTAAACATGGTGGTTTTTAATCTAAAATATTATTTTTACATAATTCTCCTTTAAATATCCACTTTTTGTTTTTTTTCTCCATAAGTATATATTCACTTTTTAGACAATAACTTTTTTCTAAAGTTTTTATATTACACTCAAAATAAAAAATAGAATAATTATTATTTATACTTGTTATTGGTTCAGAGAAATGATAGATAATTGAGTTTCTGATATTAATATTGTTTATATCATTGTAATTTGTAAAAACAAAGTTATTAAAGGTTAATTTTTTATCATCAATTAAGTTGTTTTCAACATTTGATTTTAATATTTGATTATTCAAAGACATTAAATCTTCGGCATCTAAAGAAAACTTTTCTTTACAATCTATCCAAATTGAAAAAACATTATGATTGTTAACTTTCTCGGTAAATAAATGTCTTTCAAAAGTTCTATTACTCCTAGCTATTGTACTAATAAATATAGTATCAGGAATATCGATTTTATTAGAATTACAAATTTCTTCAAACTTATTTATTCTATTTTTATCTAACAAATAGCTTTTAATTATTCTATTTTTATCGATCGAAGAACACGAAAAAAAAAGCATTAAAAACGATATATATACATATTTTTTCATTAGTTACAAGGAGTGTTTTTTGGAGTTATTAATGAACCATCCAAGCTCTGCAAAGTTTCCTGACTTTGAGTTTTAATATTTTAAAACTTCTCAAAAATAAAAACATTCAGCAAATTCAGGAGACATTTGCGGAGTATTTTATAATAACTCTTTGCTTAGTAGAGTGTTAAGAAATTATATACCATAATAATTTGAATATCCCACAAGGGTCCATTCAGAATTAATTTTCAAAAAAATACAAAAAAATTCAATTTGTGGATTTACTAATTTTTTCATAATAATTGCTTTATCTTTTTTTTATTGAAGATTGGTGTACTCAGCTCGTAAAAAAAATTGCAATTTATTATTTGTTGAGTGTAATTTTTATTTTTTTCAACAATATTATTGTAAACAGAAAGATTAGAGGATAATATTACTTTTTTTGATTTTAATTTATTTAAATTTAAATTAATTTTTTTTGATTTTTCCCCCAACATAAATTTAATATCATCATCATCCAAAATCCATTTCTTTTCATTTATCCATGTTATATATGGATGATACGATGGAAAATCATTATTCATTTTTTTTAACTTTGAATTTTTGTAATATTTAAAAAAGTCTTTATTAAATATTGTTGTATTTTTAGTAATTATTGTAGAATCACAATCTTTACTATAATCGTTATCTAAAGTCTTCCCAATAATTGCGTAACATTCTCTTTTAGAAGAACAACTAATTATTAAAAAATATAAAACAATTAATAAGAATCTCAACTTCATAACGATAAATTTAAGGTAAGCACGGGTTAACACCATTTGCATTTATAAATCACTATTTGCTTTTTTTTCGAAAACAATCCATTTGCCGTTTTTCCTTTCCATAACAACAACTTCATCAAAAATACGATTATTAAAAACGCGAGTTTTTTTAATTCTAAAAAGAACATTTTTGTTATTATTATAAAAATATGGTTTTGATATGAAATACATGTTAAACTTATCTGCAAAAAATTTATTTTGAAGTTTATTTCTTCTAGCTTGTATATAATTATTTATAGAATCTTCATCTATTATTATGATATTACTTAGATTAAATTTTTTATATGTCCAGATTTCTTCTTTATCATTTTTGTATTTAGTTTTTAGATCATTGTAAGTTTTTAATTCATCACTATTAAATGATACTTTCATTCCCTGAAATGTTCTTAATGTCTCAGAGAAAGTAATTTGTTGCTTTATAATTACATTGTTTTTTAATGTATCATTTGATATTTCATCTTTCAAGTACTTTTTTATTATCTTATTGTTTGATTGACAAGAAAATAAAAGAAGTAAGACAACTAAAAAGGATAAATAATTTTTCATAATTTTTGCTTAATTACATGGAATTCCATTTGGATTATGTGTTGTAATAAGCACTCCCATTATTGAGTATTGTTGCTGAGGTAAGTTTGAAGATTCTGCTTGACCTACTAATTGGACTCTATTTCTATCATCATCTGTCAATAGTCGTGTTGTTGGATTATTGTTCTCATAAGGTATTGTGCCATGTAAACCACCCCATGCTAAATCTCTATAATATTGACTTGCTAAACCAGGTTGGTATTCTTCAAGAGCTTCTGCTATTATATTTACATAACTTAGTGCTAATTGATTGTGTTGACTTATTGGATCTGTAATTATTCCATAACTATTACATTCTTTATAGAAATTCCATAGTTCAGGATAAGTTTGTAGTAAATCACAATTACTTCCAATATGACAATCATCTATTAAACTTAAGAAATATGCATGGATAAGTTCGTGTAAAGTTGTTGCATAAATTTTCAGTTTTGTGCCCTGATTAACTAAATTTGAATTTATTTTTATACTATAATCGTATTTTGTATAATTTCCTCCTCCATTTATTGCTCCTGTCCAATTTGTTAACCCTAAAGTTCCGTAAACAGAACCTAAAATTTCATTAATTATTTTGGTTTTATAAACTGATGGAGAACTATCTAGTTTTGCAATTATAGTAGCAACATCATTGTTTTGTGAGTTTCGAATAGCATTTAAAACCGCTTTACTACAAGGATCCAACTCACTATCATCAATTTGTTTTTCAATTAAAAAAGGTTTTATTGAGGTAAATAAAGTTGGGTTAAGCATTATTTGTTCTAACATTTCTTCAGCAAAAACAAAGGTTGGATTTGCTGTTTCAACATCTGTAATAGTTTGATTATCTGTTAAATATTTAATGATTTCATATTCTAAATCGTTATTTAATGGGTTGTTTAACCAGGCTATTTGAGTAGCAGTTAATGTTGCTTCAAATTCAAGCTTGATTTGAGTAGGAGTTTTAATGGTATTAAAACTAGTTGGTATTAGCACACCAACAGGATTAGGATTATTTGAACTTGAATAACTTCCTCCGCTAGGAGTAGGATTTGTATTAGTATTAGTTGATGTGTTTGAAGCAATTCCAGCATAAATAGTTGAACCTCCACCAAAATCAGTGCAATAAACAGGATAATATTCATAGGCAATTACTTGTCCATCATGTACAGTACATTGTGGATCGTCTGGACCATGATTATTGCCATGAGAACACAAATAAACAGGAATTACTTGATAGCCACATATGGTATAATTTGCAATTCGATTTAATTCATGTAATTCAACACCATTTTCATCTATAAAAAACATTTTACCATCAAGTACAGCTTCCATTCCTTGTTTTGTAATTTCAGGTGTATATTTCAAGTAATCATATGTCCACTGGCCATCTTTTAGATATATTAATACATTATAGAAATTTTTAATATCGGTATCTTTTGTTTCAACTCTTAGTGTGAAAGTGGTAATACCATTTTTCAACATTTGAAGAACTTCTGTTGAGTCAATATATTTTATGAAAGAATCTCCTTCAAATCTTGAAGAAGTATTTGAGTTATGATTTGAAGCTTTATCTAACAACAAATTTAATTTTCCTCCTCTTGCGTTATCTTGAGTAACAATACTTTTTAAGTTTGAAAATGTTATCGTTTTCTTTTCGGCTGATGGAATTCTATTTTCTATGATAGTTTCTTCACTTTCACAACTAGAAAGTAAAAATAGAAAAGTACCCATTATTAAAACAGTTAATTGTTTAAGAATTGAGATTTGCGATTTTATCATAAAGAAGGTTTTAATTGATTAATTGTAAGCAATTTAATAATTAAAACAATATGAATTATGTTTTGTAGATATTTATTTACAATATTCTACTCAAACCCTAATTTCACTCTAACTCTTCCTAAAACTTCATTAGCAACAACATGCGCTTTTTGAGCACCTTTTTGCAACAAAGCATCCACTTCTTCAAGGTTGTTGATGTAGTAATTATATTTTTCTCTTTCGGTTTTAAATTTCTCGCAGATTAATTCAAACAAAGCTTGTTTGGCATGACCATAACCATAATTTCCACCAAGATAATTTTGTTTCATAATTTCAATTTGCTCCGCATTAGCAAGTAATTTATAAAGAGCAAATATTTTGCAAGTATCAGGATTTTTTGGTTCTTCAAGCGGAGTACTATCACTTTCAATAGACATAACTTGTTTGCGCAATGCTTTGTCATCAAGGAAAATATCAATAATATTTCCGCGTGATTTACTCATTTTATTTCCGTCGGTTCCAGGAATGTACATGGTTTCTTCTTGAACTTTTCCTTCAGGAATAACAAAGGTTTCGCCCATTTGATGATTAAATCTGGACGCTACATCACGTGTAATTTCTATATGTTGCATTTGATCTTTTCCAACAGGAACGAAATTAGCATCATACAATAAAATATCGGCTGCCATCAACATTGGATAAGAAAACAAACCTGCGTTTACATCTTCTAATCTATCGGCTTTATCCTTAAATGAATGTGCTAATGTCAATCTTTGAAACGGAAAGAAACAACTCAAATACCATGACAATTCTGCCGTTTGTGGCACATCGCTTTGACGGTAAAATGTAACTTTATTAATATCTAATCCACATGCTAGCCAAGCAGCAGCAGTACTGTAAGTATTTTTTCTTAGAGTTTCACCATCTTTAATTTGAGTAATGGAATGTAAATCGGCTATAAACAAAAACGATTGATTATCAGGATTATTTGATAATTTAATTGCCGGAATAATTGCTCCAAGTAAATTGCCTAAATGTGGTGTGCCTGTGCTTTGTACGCCTGTAAGTATTTTTGCCATTCTAAATTTATTTGATGCAAAGTTAAACCTTTGTATTAAAAATTGCATACTATTACTTATTTTTGACGCTATGAGATTACTAAAAATTATTTTTTGGATACTTTGGCGTGTTTGGTTTTACATTGTAATGGGTTTACTAATCATTATAATGCTGCCTTTTTTAATTATTTCAATTTTAAAAGAAGAATGGTATCCTTACTTTTTTGTGATGGCAAGAATTTGGGCAAAAGGAATTCTTTTTGGCATGGGATTTTACACTAAAATTGAACGTGAGCAAGAGCTTGAAAAAGAAAAGAGTTATATGCTAGTGGCCAATCACACTTCAATGATAGATATTATGTTGATGTTAGTTGTTGCTAAAAATCCTTTTGTTTTTGTTGGGAAAAAAGAATTGGCAAAGATTCCTCTTTTTGGATTTTTCTATAAGCGAACATGTATTTTAGTTGATAGAAACAGCCCAAAAAGCAGAATGGAAGTCTATGAAAGAGCTCAAAAAAGACTGAAACAAGGTTTAAGTATTTGTATTTTTCCGGAAGGTGGCGTTCCAGACGAATCTATTGTTTTAGACGAATTTAAAGATGGCGCTTTTCGATTAGCAATTGAACATCAAATTCCAATTGTTCCAATGACATTTGCCGATAATAAAAAACGTTTTTCTTATACTTTTTTCAGTGGAAGTCCAGGATTATTAAGAGCAAAAGTTCATTTATTTATTGAAACAAAAGGATTGATTTTAGATGATAAAAAAGAAATTAAGGAAAAGACGAGAACTATAATTTTAAAACAACTTGAAAAGTTTAATGTATAAAAAAGAGCGCCTAACTAAAGCGCTCTTTTTCGTTATTACTCGGAAGCAATAACACCACTTAACTAATTTTAACCTAACATGTATTAAAAAGTATAACTTAAACCTGAGTAAATTCCAAAAACATAAGGTTTAAAGTTTCCTGAATCGTTATTGAATGTATTGACTTGATATTTAAAAATTGGTTCCACATGAGCATCAAATTTTTTCCAAAGATTATATTTTAAACCTAAACCAAGATTTCCGCTAAAATGTATAGAATTTAAATTATTAGCTTTTCCAATTGTCATTTCGGTTCCCGATGTTATTACAGAAACTTCATTTTGATTTAAAAACAAAGAACTCACTCCGCCAATAACTTCAATTCCAAATTTTTTATCCAATACTTTATATGATAATTCCAAAGGGACTTCAATATAACCAATTTTTTGATTTAAAGAACTGTCGTATTTTTTCAATAAACCACCATTTGCTTCTAAAGTTGGTATAGTTTCTAATGATTTGTTTTCAATTTGCATAAGCGAACCTCTCAAATTTGAATCAACGTGTTCAATTTTACTCGCATTTGAGTTTTGATATATTACAACATCATTTGTATTATAATCGGCAACTAAAGAATTAACTCCTGTTCTAATTTTAACTTTTTTATTTAAAGCATATTTAACACCAATACCATAACCAACATTAGTATTGAATTGTTTTGTATTATCTTTAAATTTTTCATCCAATGGTGAACCATTACTTGATGAACTAAAATAAATAGGCGCAACGTTCGATGACAATTGCCACCTATTTAATTTTGGTTCTTTAATGGTTTTCTTTTCTTTTTCATTAAGCAATTCTTCCATCGCATTAGGCACAACACTAGCAATTGATGTTGAGTCTATTTTTTTAATTTCTTCTATTTCTTTTATAACATCTTTAATGTTTTCATTTGACGCTATTTTATTTTCTATTTGAATTGTATTGTTGTCAACGTTTAAATTTGTTGTGTTTTTGGTATTGTTTTCAATTTGATTAGTTACAATACTTGAATTGTTTTTTAGAATTTCATTACTTTCTTTTTTACTTTTTCCAATTTCTTTATTAAAATTTTCTGTCTTATAGTTATCTGTAATTCTATTGTTTTGTATAACAGATTTGTTTATTTGGTTTTTGTCTTTTTTGTCAGAAATAGCCACAACAGAGTTTTTTTCAGTGGTGTTATTTTTGATTATATTATTTTCTAAAACATCTTTTTTTGTTGAACTATTATTAGAAATTTCTGACTGAATTTTGTTGTTTTCAATAGTATTTTCTTCATGAACGATTACATTATTATTCTTGTTGACGTTATTGAATTCGTTTGGATTAGAAGAAACATTTGAGTTAACATTTTTTATTTCTTCAGAATTGACAATAGAATTGTTTTGGCTATTATCAAAAACAATATTCAACAAACCTAATCCTAAAACTAATGTAGCCGCAATACCTGAAAATTTCCACCAAAAAGGAATGACTCTTTTTTTCTTTTTTTCTTTCAATTGCTCTTCAATATTTTCCCAAACAATTTCTTTGGGTTGATAATCAAGAGATTTAAATTTTTCTTGAAAGAGCTTGTCTAAATTTTTATTTTCTTTCATTTTAAGAAAGTGATTTTATTTTTCCGTTGCCGGATTCTATTTTTTCTTTTAAAATTAATCTTGCTCTAGATAAATTAGATTTTGATGTTCCAATACTAATTTTGAGAATATCAGATATTTCTTGATGTGAATAGCCATCGATTATATATAAATTAAAAACTAACCTATACTTATCAGGCAATTCTTGAATTATTTTTAGTAAATAATCCATTGAAACATCCTCATCATCTATTTCTACTTCAACCTCTTTGTCTTCAAAATTTTCATCAACAATATTTAAAAACGTTTCTTTTCTATACTGTTGCAGAACATAATTTATCAATATTCTTTTCATCCAACCTTCAAAAGATCCTTTGAATGAAAATTGATGTATTTTTTCAAAAATCAACAAAAATCCTTCTTGCAAATTATCTTGAGCTTCCTCATAATTGCGTGAATATTTCAAGCATACAGAAAACAATTTTGTAGAAAATAATCTATATAATTGTTCTTGTGCTTTAATATCATTTTTTCTGCAATTATTTATGAGTTGCTCTAAACTCAAATTGTTGATATTTAGTTATTTATAAAACATCTACTTCTTGAATCAAATACTGATCAACGTTTTGTGAATCAACTCCAAGCCAAAATTTGAAAATGTAAGTTCCAGATGATTCAGGTTTGAAATATAATGGAATTTCAAAAATCGATTCACCATCAGGCATACAATTACTTTGATTTAATTTCACGGCTTCAATTGCAACAAACCTCGTATTTTGGTCGTATGAATAATAAATTCTATTAAAAATATGACAATCAGATGGTCTTTTATACCTTAATTTGATTTCGGAAATATTTCCAACACTATACTCTGTAGCCATTTCTACAGAATCTATAGGTAATAAAACAAAATCTCTATCTTCTGCTTTTCCTATATCACATGAATTGAATAAAAAACTAAGCGTTAGAATAAAAATTATTTTCTTCATTTTACATTATGTATTATAATTGTAGATGCAAATTTCCTTAAAAGGTTGCGTATAAATATAAAAAAAAATCCGCCGAAGCGGATAATTTATTTTTAAGCGTTATTTTCTTTGATCAATGCTTTGATTTTTAGTTCTAATTCGTCAGCCAATTCAGGATTGTCTTTTATCAATGCTTTAACTGCATCTCGACCTTGTCCTAATTTGGTTTCGCCATAACTAAACCATGAACCTGCTTTTTTAATTACTTCAAATTCTACTGCTAAATCAAGTATTTCACCTGTTTTAGAAACGCCTTCTCCATACATAATGTCGAATTCGGCTGTTTTAAATGGTGGCGCAACTTTATTTTTAACCACTTTTACTTTAGTTCGGTTTCCTATAACATTTTCACCATCTTTAATTTGTGATGAACGACGAATGTCTAAACGAACAGAAGCATAAAATTTCAATGCGTTTCCTCCTGTTGTAGTTTCAGGATTTCCAAACATTACACCAATTTTCTCTCTCAACTGATTGATGAAGAAAACAGTACAATGTGTTTTGCTAATTGTTCCTGTTAATTTTCTAAGTGCTTGTGACATTAAACGAGCGTGTAATCCCATTTTAGAATCACCCATTTCTCCTTCAATTTCACTTTTTGGAGTTAAAGCAGCAACTGAGTCAATAACCACAATATCAATCGCACCTGAACGGATTAAATTTTCAGCAATTTCTAATGCTTGTTCACCATTATCTGGTTGCGAAATGATTAAATTTTCAATATCAACACCCAATTTTTCAGCATAATTTCTATCAAAAGCGTGTTCTGCATCAATAAATGCTGCAATTCCACCTGCTTTTTGAGCTTCTGCAATAGCATGAAGGGTTAAAGTAGTTTTACCTGAAGATTCTGGACCATATATTTCTATAATTCTTCCTTTTGGATATCCATTTACGCCTAAAGCTAAATCTAAACCTAACGATCCTGAAGAAATAGTTTCTACTTCTTCAACGGCTTTATCGCCCATTTTCATTACGGTTCCTTTTCCGTAGGTTTTGTCTAATTTGTCTAGCGTAAGTTGTAACGCTTTTAATTTTGCATCTTTTTCTGAACTCATCTTTTCTATATTTTTGGCTTTTAAAGTTGTAAAAATAATTAAAA
>Ga0075152_10000983_pt1 | contig 20683 bp, 10 predicted proteins | sample JI61114C2DNA_FD_70964 | JGI IMG/M metagenome (GOLD analysis project Ga0075152, IMG submission 70964) | Wastewater effluent complex algal communities from Wisconsin, to seasonally profile nutrient transformation and Carbon sequestration -... | ecosystem: Engineered > WWTP > Effluent > Algae...
TTGCCACGATCTGTTCTTCTGTGTGTTTGCTCTTGCGCATTTACTTCTCCCCTTTCTAGGTTCAATTTTAAATGCAGTTGTCACCTTTGCAACGGGTCAATTTTCGGGGAGCAGGTCAGTTTAACTCTAGATGCTGGAACTTTACGTCATACCAGTTGCTGCCGAATTTACTTGTAAGCGAGTCATTTAAAGTGTTTCTAAATAGGAGCTCGAATGTTTGCATCGGAAAGTGGTGGCTACATATTCACATGGAATGCGCCTGAGATTCTTCGAATCATTCCATTTGATTCAGGAAGATCAATGGGGGATAAGAGATCTGCGTCTTCTGCTGGTGCAGGAAAAAGTGACTTCCAAAACTCCAGTTCGTCGGTAATGTCATCGATTGGTGGAGCGAAATACGGTCTGTTTACCTGTATCTCAACCAATCTGCCTAACAAATTCTTAGGAGTTATACGAGGTCGAGCGTTGGTTAGCATTGTTGTCGAACTACTGTCAATTCTATAGACGGCGAATGGAATTTCCGCAATTGTGTTCGAACTGCCAAAAGGTTCTCCACTAAACTCACATACTTTTGTGGTCAACAGAACATAGTACCTGTAAATGTACTCAATCGGAGTTTCACTAGGACTGGACGGCGGCACGTCCAGTAGAGGATTCATAAGCAGGAACTTCGACCTATCTATAGTCAAACCACCAGTCGGTGAGTAGCTAACAGATTGATTTAGCTCGTTTGGTGCAAGAGGTACAAACTCAGAATCTGGCTGGAAGTACAACTGATATGGACCAGTCCATTTGCTAATGAAATTGACCGGCGGGCTCTCTGACATAGGTATCGCATATCGAGCAAATTCAACCTCCGCGAGCCAGTGAGGAGCCACACCCTCAGGAGGTTCAAGTACGTAGCAGCCTGCATGCATTCCGACCTCTCGCGCAGTTGTTTCAGCAGTGAGACCAAACGGACCCCATATTTTGAGATCCAGGTTCGCGGCATTCCACTTCTCAGTTGGATTCACTAGTGGCAGTGTATTACCTAGATTGAAATAGTGGTCGGGCGAAGGTCCAATTTGGGTAATCTCCGATTCTGCTCCGCTAATAGAGATTCTCTTCTTGGTGTAGACTCTTGCTCTCAGAGTTTCTTTGTATCCGCACTCCACAAAAGGAATATCGTTTGTGACAACTAGATAGCTACATGGTTTTGCAAATCCGGGACGAGGCGTTGATGTTGATTTTGTCTCCCAGGGATCTGGGAATGCGCTCGTCATCGCAACTAATGCAAGGATAGAAGGTGCCTTAGGTTTATCACCTCGATAGGGAACCCTTTCCACTTTTGCATCGCTAGAAATAATTCCCGTCTTTTTCGGAAGAACGCCCGCATATCTTGAAGCCGCTTCTACTGAATAGTGCAAGAATTCAGACCCTTTGTATCCTTCTCGGTCATCAAGAAAAACAGGAATTTCTCCCGGTTTCGGTGTGATTTCACGATGAATAAGAGGAACATCAAAGCTAGTCGAAGGTCGCTCGACCATTGCATTGCCCCAAGGAAAAAGTTTCTCCTGGGCAGTGTTATCGTTATCTGCAGCGTGAACTACAGGAAGTCCACGCCACTGCCAATGTTTTCTAAACACCTTATACTTAACTATGTTTCGTACTGCTTTTGGTCTTAGCGGATCTTGCACCATCAGCGTGGGTTCGATTGCAACCTTCACCGCTCCTGTTGCGTTTGTCGCAATTGAAAATGCGTCAAATAACTCTTGCGGCGTGGGCAAATCGGTATCGACAACCTCTACTAACACCTTTGCTCCTTCCATTGCAAAAAGGGATAGAGCCGTTTGCCAGGTGCTGTTATCGCCAATCCATGGAGTTACTGTCTGTGTATTGGGAACAAACCTGCTGTTGTAATCGCTTTGATTTACAAGCGGGAAAAACTCAAGGTAGCAGATCGCCCCTTTGGTAAGCGTAACTATAAACAGATCATCCTCTGGCAGTGAGGCATCTGACTTAGCTGTTGAAATTCCAGTGTTCGACGCGTCAAAGGAAACTTTCACGCTTAAACGCTTTGTCTGAAGTTGTCCGTCTGAATCAACCTTCAGTGATTTCTGCCCTGCTATACAGAATGCGGTTTCAGCGGCATCCGCAACTTGCAAAGTACAACCTATTCCAACGACTGCAGGATCGGACATTGGCACAAAATTCGGATCTGGAACATATGTGTCGTGGAAGGTATTAAGATATTGACGCAAACAATTGTTGATTCTCTTAGCCTGACTTTGCTTGTTGCCATCGTTATAAGCAGGTGCAGCATATGTCTTAATAACATGTTCTGTTGTCGTAGGAATTCCAACCAGGAACTCATACTTCGTATCGAGCTTGTCGTTCTGTTCGCAGTGAAGCAGGACTAGCGGAGGATTGGCATCTGCTCCTGGGGCAAGCGCGCCTTTCGAATAGACCTCATTAGCACGTGGAATCACATCTTTTGGAATCTGCTGCCACGTGCTAGATAGATGGTCTCCAGCAATGCTAGGAGTTGGAGTTATGTTAATCTGTCCAACTTTTGCGGCTCGACGGTAATCTATGGTTATTGCATTAAAACCACTAACGCCTTCGACCGAAGGATTGATGACATACGGATTATTTACATCAGTCATCGCCGCAGGACCAAAACCAGTACTGTCGATGACAAATCCAGTCAAGTTGTATGAATCTCCACACCTAAGAGCTGGAACTTGAAAAACGTTCGCAATGCCTTTCCAACCAGAAGTCGTTTTCTCTATTGATGGTGTAAATCGATATAGTTCGTCGGGATATGTTTCAATTCCTTCGGGAAGTGACTCGACAAGTTCCTCTCGGACGCTTGCTATTGGATCTTCCGCACCAATGGGAAAGCCCTGATAAACCACTTGCGGGCGCAAGAGAGTATTGTTGAAAACTGGTCTGATTGGGATTAGAACCGGAGAATCAACGAGAAGAGTGTGTGAACCCGGTGGTTGAGCGAATTTAGCTTCTACCAAGCCGGTGTTAACAATGTGCCAAGACGTTTCACTCGTCCTCTTTATCAAAAGACCAAACCCAGATATTTGCCTAAGCATCTCGTCGAAACCAACACTATTGCCTTTGTCTTGAAGAAATGGCACTGCGATGGGCAAACCATCCGCAGACATGCCATTGTTTGGGAAGTCCCAGATCGAGTCACTCCACTCCACCGCAGGAAAGAACTGCTCTACATCGAGATCGTTAGCCAAACCAGCAAAACTAATTGCATTTTTGATTGACATACGAAGAAAGCTTAAATCAGCTGGGTTGGCTGGATACATAAGTGCTGCCGCTTCTGCCGCAGTCTTCATACCTGCAAGCTTTCCTACAAACTTTTGAACCTTTGCAAGGCGCCGTTGTTGGAAGAATGTCAAACCGTGTTCTGAAAAAATCTCATCTAAATTTGTGAACTGGTTCCATGCAGCTAAGACGGAACTATCTTGCTTAACCGCAAACTCCCATCTTTGAACCATCAGTTTAGAGCGCAGTTTTGGATCATCAACTAAGATTTTGATCAACCTTCTGGCTTGTTGCCAACGAATCAAGGGATCGTCCGAAGAACTAGGCAGCTGAAAAATCGTTTTATCAGTACCATCGATATTTGCAGTCTGCAAAATTGCGTTAACTGCGTCAATCCAATTCGCAAAAGTGAACGGCGTGGTTGCGGCTACTTCTATGACAGCTTTTTGTGCACCTTTGGCCAACAAATAGTTTGCAACTCTTTCAAACTGAGAGTTTACCAAGGTACCCGCTGCTGCGTTTAGTTCCGAAAAGTCCTCATAGAGAGAACCTAACAAGAGCCCAAATAGAATTGGCTCAATTAAACTCAAATCGTAATTAGGATCTGCTTCTTTTACCTTTTGAAGATCACACTTCAGATACATCCTGACCAAATCCAGGCCTTCTGTTGCTCTCTGGTCTGCCTGATTTATCCAGTCAGTGCCAGTCGCAATTTCCTCCACATCACACCAAAGCGTTTGCAAGGCTTGGTGTGATGCTTTAGAAAGATCAAGCGGCGGCCCCGCGTAGGATTTTGCTGAAAATAAACTGCTGCTTGAATATTCGATTTCCGAGCTTCCATCGATTTGATTGCGAAGTATTCTGTTCGGTTTTGCCTGCGTAGAATCAATGGGTAGTTTGATCAATGGCGACGCGATGATCTTTCCTCCTTCATATCCCGCCGGAATAGAAACAGCCGGTAAGTAGAGGACAACATTCAAGTTTTTCACCAATGCTGGCGGGTGCGTCGCCATTTGGTGCAATAGCTCATGAAAGGCCGGTTCGGCATTTGCAAAATCCGTTTCGGAAGGTGGAAAGGGTGGCACTGCGCTTGGTGGTGTCCACTTCAAGCTTAGTCTCTTTTTCTTGAATGTCTTCAAGAATTCATCCGCCAATCGACTATCACCGCTGTGAAAAGCCGCGGAAACAGTAGGCAACAGACCCGCTGAATCAGTGTAAGCCGCATCAACACCTGGAGTTTCAGAAGCTCTATAGATGTACAGAACTACCGAAACATTATTTGAAGTCTCATTGAGGAAATTCCAAGGACACGCAGCTTCTAGGTACGTCTCATACTCAGCCTCAGCAGGCTCCAATTCGTAAGCTCCAGCAAGCTGCAGCGCAAGATTTACAGAGTTGGCCCTTGCGAGATTTTGTCTGGGTCCTACTGGAACGAGATTTGAAATGATTCTGAATTCTTGCATTTTATGTTCCTACCACATGATCGAAGCGAAGTGCTGGTCTACAAAATTGGGAATATCATTCGCGAAAAGTATCCTTGAAGGAGGTTTCCCTTTTCTCAATGTCATCCTCACGGTGCGGCGAATTGAAAGTGTAAAACACCAACAGATTTCAATTGAGACATCTAACAGCCCTGTGCCCGTAAGCGAACCGGTACCACCCAGATACTCCATTTCGAAACTAAGAGAAAGTCTTGCTGATGCGATTCCTAAAATTCTAAGTTCACCAGAGACCATGAAACCTAGAATTACGCGCAGTTGCTTGCTGTTTGCACCTATCTCGTAGTTTGCTTCAATGTAGAAGAGTGCAGACACCTTTCCTGATGCAGGGCCGAGGTTAATGGCCATTGTTGCACCAGCTGCGATACCAACAGTGAAGAGTGCAGCTAATTGTCCGTTAATGGAATATTTGCACTGCAATCCAAACCATCCACCGCCACCAAGGCACAAGATGCTGAGGTTAAAAGGACTTGCCTTTCGAGAAAGCCAAAAGCCAACGCCAAGAGTGAAATCGTTTTCTGTGGTGACATCAAAATTGACTGATAGACTCACACCTGTAATTGAGAAAACACCCCCAGTGAGATCCGGCAGTGGCGCGGAAATTAGCGCACGCAAGCCGGATTCTAGCCTTTCAATCGAAAGGCCACCGGAATCGCCAGCTAGCTTTTGCAACTGGTTAACAAGAAACTCCATAGCACCAGGAAATCTGATATCCCTGGGCTTCAGCTGAAATGAGAAGTGACCATCGTTGTCCATGTCAAGGGACGAATTGCAAAGCGATATCAAGTCCAGACCAGACAATCGGACTACCCAGTCTGCTGTGATACCTCCTCTTACTAGTCGGCTGACAGAACCAGATTGAGAGATTTCTACTCGACTTGTCGCTCTGAATCTTGGGTTTTGGACAAACACGGCTAGTGGTTGTTGCTCAAAAAGAGGATGTCTTCCTGGAAATTCTTTGTTGATTTCACACAGCGCCCAAGCTGTGTGGGTCGATTTGTTAATTCCATGCGAAATCTTGAGCCAATTGTATTGGCTAACCTTGCCGATACCAAGGCTTTCCTCGTCAGGCAGTTTCAACGTTGGCAATAATTTCTCCAACTTTAGGCCACCGAAGTCGGGCAGGATATCGCCGAGCTTGAAATTCGCAATATCGGGAAGAACTCTGCCGCCAATTTTTGTAAATGGAACAGCTGCTCCAAGCGCAGAGATCTCATTGTCGACTTTATTCAAAAGCACAGCGCAAGGCGTTGTTCCTATGACGTCTGACCCTTGTTCAAAGTAGTACGCCAGTTTTTCCCTCGCGAACTCCATAAGTTCTGTCTTTGGTGCGTCGCCAAAAGCTCGAAGCATGTTTACTGGAGAACTTGGTGGGATTGATTTGAATGCCGTCTCATGTTCCAAATTCTGAAACTGTGATACGACCAGGGTTGTAAGGGCAGGCCTGAATACCTGATCGTAAGTTCGCCTGGCTAGAACCAGCTCGTACAAAAGATAGTCCGGCGAATTGGCAGCGATTTTCAACTTATCAGCGAAAGTTGTGAGGGGCGAAGAGGAAGAGGACAATAGCCCAGTGAGATTGCCAAGCAAATGGGCTCGATCTTGAACTATCTCATTTCTTAGATTGGTGCTTATCGCCACAATGGTATCAGTTATTACTTTTTCCTTCGGCTCATAGGCGAGGTGAGTGAGTATACTTCTAATTACATCAATATCGTTGCCAGACGTTAGAATTCGATTGATTTCAGTTGTGGCAGCCGAAACCGCTCGTCGCACTTCTGCTTTTACAATATTGACCGCTCCGTCAAGTCTTGCAGAGAGAGCAGACAAGGTCGTATCGATCTCTGTCATTTTCGCATCAATACTGGCCGTAAATATTGCTACTTCTGCAAAAGCAATAGCTCTAAGTTTCGCATCTGGGTCAGGCGCAGCAAGAATATCTTTCTTCCATTGAGAAAGCTGGGCAAATAAACTCGTTTCGATGCCCTGAAATAGAGTTCTCACATCAGACGTGCTACTTGAAACTTCAATCCTTGCAAAGTATCGACCTATACCACAGTGCAGCCTTTTGTCCATCTTGTTAAGTGTTGAGTACATCATGGAGGCATCACTTTGCAGTGACAGCATAAGTTGCGGCAAAATGTCGTCAATTGACACGCCAGAATTCAGAAAGCTCACAGCCTCGTCGAACCTACGCCTCAGGCTTTTCTCTAAGTTAAAGACGAATTGTTTCGAGGCGTTGCCAGTAAAGCTTCGAGCTTCTTTGACCCGAGATTGTGCCTTCTCCGCCACAATCTCTAATGCGGAAAGTGAGAAAATGATTACTCTATTTAGCTCGGTAACAACACTATTCAGCTCCTCATCAACATTACCTGAGTACAATAATACTTGTGAAATGTTGACTGTGGCTTCTTGTAGTGACTTTGAGATTTTTTCTCTGATAGCACGAAAATATACATCTGTCTTACTGCGCTGTATGCTGTCCCAGTCGAGTTCGGGAATTTCAGTACTCAGTGCGTAACAAGCATTCAACAAATCTCTGACATCATCAGAAATTACCTCAGCAATCAATTCATTGCATCTAATTCTCCAGCCATCTTCGGCTTCATTCAGCACGTAATAAATTTGAGCTAGGGTATCTGTAATCTTGCTTCCTATCCCGACCACGTCAAGATGTTTCTCGATCACAGCCTTTTTTGAGATTCCACTTAGAGGTGGCTGCGCTCTACAAAGTGAAACATTCTGTATCAGTGCTTGCATTGAATTGGGCTGCCGCCCTTTCAGTACATCAGAGAACTGTGTCGTGTTTTCCAGTTGGAATGTGAAGTCCTCCAGTCCAACCTCTATTTCGTCTGCATCGGGAAGACTGATTTTTCCCGGCGACTGCTTGCGAGAACCTTTTGGCGGTCTTACATAGCTTAGAGGACAGTCAATACCAGGAACTACCGGCCACATCGAAACATCAACATCAGGTTGGTTGGTTAAAGAATAGAACTTCAGTATCTCGCAGTTCTCGATTCTTCTATGGACTAAGATAGTTTTCTCATCACTCTCTCGGACGCCCTCATCTTCGGTCGGAGAATGAAGTGCAAGCTGAATAACGGGCTTGGGAATTGGATCTTTGAGTGCTGAATTAGCTTGTGAGTCATACAAAGGAATCATCCATCCTTCGAATCCATTGATACTAAAATCGTGCCCCCATTCAGGCAGTACTCGAATTTTTGTTGTTACAAAGTTGCACTGGGCAACGAAACCATTTGTCGCATCAGCTTGACCTCGATAGTCTTTGCATTGTTCAAGGATTTCTATGTATTCGTCTACTTTCCGCATCATATGAATGCCGTCATAGGCGTCACTTTGCTTAAAGTCAGCAACAGATATCGGTGTTCGTTCATGAACTATAACGTGTCGAGCTAAGTTCCATGTGCAAGAAATTCTGCCATATCTCAACACCTGAATGTTTTGGTTTCGGCCTTCAGTTGTACTAACGTCAACTTCGCTTTTTCCAAAAACTGATTTCTGAATGCCCGACGCACCTCTTGCGCTGAAGGACAAGTTTGCCAACTCTCCGTCATTGGTAACTGGTCTACCCAGAACCTCTGTCAATATATTTCGAGATTCAAACAACCAATCAAAACCACCTTGTAGCAGCTCACCATTAAGTTTGTTAAAGGGCGTATCCAAACTAGCACACGTTCTTGTCGGGCGAACTCTGTGAACATTGTCTGTAAGCAATTCGAACGGTTTACGCTCTTCTCCGGCTCTAAACGGAATCCAATGAGCAAAACGGTTGCTCATTGCTTTCAAGCACTCAAAATACTTTTTGGCGAACTCCCTATTCTTTTGGTCATTCGATTGAACGCAAGCTGCTAGTGAGAAGACGCCAAGCTCCGCTTCCTGAGCCACTTGCTGGACAATATCAAGAACATCTGGGTCAAGCACAAAGCGACCAACTAGTGCTTCCAATTCTGTAATTCTCAATCCCTTTGTGTTTGCAAAAGCAGTTAGTCCATAGAGCAATTCAAATTCCATTGCAGACAACTCTGCACCTGGACTTGAGGTGCCGGCATAACCTAACAGGCGCCTGAGATTCCAAGGCAGTGGCGTTCTGGCTTTATCTAGGTCCGATTGAATTTTACGAAGTGCGAATCGAACAGGAGGAGAGAATCTGTAATCAAAGGAACGCCCTCTGTGAGGAGCCGTGTCGGGAGCTGGAAGAACATGCCCACCACTCTTCACTACTTCCTCGCCCATTACACCAGGCGGAAGTAGAATGGTAAAACCTTCTTGGTCAGCCTTCCATTCCCATTGAGCACTATCTGCGCCGATGTCTTTATAGCTTGCAATGATCGTACCCTTCTGTTGTTCCCCGGATCTGGCAACAACTCGAGACACGCAGAATGGGCTGAAGTCCAAAACAATTAGATCCGCTTCCGCTCGTTCGAAGGAATCAGAGCCAATCCTTAGAAATAGCTCCAGCTTTCTGGTTGTGACTTTGGAGCTTTCTTCATTCACCTCCAAAAGGAGGGGTCCTCTCAATACTGGAGAATTTTTAATAGGCCAGCAAAGAGGCTTTCTATCTCGGATCAAGGAAAAGGCATCTTCTGTTCCAATAGAATCATCTTGCGAGCCAGGGTTGGCTTCAGCGAGCCACAAGCTCAGTTTCTCCTGTATTTCGGTGATGGCCCATGGTTCTGAACGACCTTGTTTTTTTAGCAAATTGACTCTAACAATTCCCGAAGTGGATATGCTATATGAAGTGTCAATGTTTCCAAATTTCAAATCCAAAGCGCCGACTCGAATGCAATCAGCGCTCCCCGGAACTGTCGACTGAGTTACGTCGCGTAGTTCCAATCTAAAAATCTCTTCGCCAGCCATTCCCCATGGCTGCTTGGATAACTTGAATTCCCTTTTATTGATCGGATCACCGTCATGGCGAAAAATCGAAGGCATTGAGATTTCACTTTGTTGATCGGCGACGAGTATAAGTGACTTCCAGGTAGCGTTAAGCACTGTACCTGCATCATCGCAGTTCAGATCAAATCGATACCACCAGTCAAATTTGTGCAGCATCGACAAGTCAAGAATAAAAGAGCCTGTCTTGGGCTGACGTAACCGCTCTAAACCGCTTACATACGGTTCATAGACCAGATTGCGCCACAGCTTGGACGGATTTATGTCTCCGCCATCCTCCGCAGGTCGCCCAATATACTGGAATGAAATACACCAAGTCTGCTTTTCTGGATCATTTACTAGCGTTTCACGGGGACCACATTTGAGTTGGAAGGGCTCACGATTTGAAGCCGGCTGATAGTAATGACTATCGGCAGCAAATGTATTTGCCGACCTTGCTATGTGAATTTTCTGCTGTGGATTAGAAAGGGTTCCCAGCTCAGGAGCTGCTTCACCATAACAGACAAGATGATAAAGAGCAGTGCAATCTGCGGTTGGCATTTTATCAATTCGAGCAAATGAAAACCTAAAAGTAGTAGTGTCTATTCCAGCAGGCGCATCAAAAGGATTATTTTGAAAAACGGCTGCCATCAAGCTAAGGTCATCCAACGTAGAATTCCTGAAAGCTTTTCTAAATGAAGCGTTGAAAAGATTCTCAGGCGCGACTATTGGTGAAATGGCAGACGTTATAGAAAGAAGGTTATTAAAGTGATTTCCATCTGAACAATATAAATCAAATTCCGTGAACACAGCTGGCACTTCATTGGAACCCAGTTGAGAGTCTCGATATTTCAGGATACTACTGGTATCAGATGTAGTGCCAGTGGAATATGTCGCCAATCCCTTTCCGTGTGGCGATAAAGGCTGAAGAATACAAATCTTTAGCTCTATTTCTCCTTGCAATTGCGCTAAGGTGTATGAATCCTGATCATTTGGATTATTCGTCGTCGCGCCTCTTATGACAACGATCGACTCGCCAGGATTACAAAATATTCTGTTCTCTACTGCGGGGGGAGCTACTTGAGTGGGAGCTTCATAGGTCAGAAAAGATGCGAATGTTACACCAGAAAAGGTTACGGTAGCAGCAAAGACACTCTTTGTTTCATACCGAAGACGCAGTGCTGGTAGCCCCCCGGCGAAATCGATTATTGCATCCGGCATTTATATAGGACCTCGCTGAAGTAGGAGACCAAGTGATATTCAAGAATCGAGCCAAATGCAATGTTTACGACGTGCAGAGCGCTGAATACTTGACTATGGCGTAACGCTTCAAGTCGCATAGGAATGCAAAGACAACAACGCAAATTCAAAGAATTGATTGGACTCAACTCTGCAATGTTAGGCAATCTCTAGCGCATCGAAAAGTCACTTCATAGAGTGCCGTTCTCTACAATATGGATTCCGCATCTCTCAATCTCAGGAAATTATTCCATGGGATGAATTTGGTGTCACTATAACGCGGCATTAAATTTGAACTCTTGGTTAGTGAAAGTTTCGCCCAACCTAATACTTCCGACAATCACCTATTTAGGTGATTGAAAATTCAGGGGCAATGTTCTAGCTTGCATCTAGCCATCAGCTACCATTTAGTAAGTACGGTGACAAGCAAGTTTATTTCTGAAAAAAGAGTGGGTAGATTCAGATAGACCGGTCAAATGCTCGTGTCTTGTACGTCAATTTGTAGTAATTATTGAATAGGTTGACAGAATCGCCGCTCAGCAGTAACTTTGAACACTCGAAGCTTGAAATGGAATCCTTGTGCCGGTGCCGATTAAGGAGCGAATGAGGATGCAAAAGAAGAAAGCATCTGTTAAAGAGCGAAAACAATTGTCACTAGTAGGTCTTGGATTCGGTGATGCTGGAGACAAAGTGGAAATCCTGCAGAGGCGACTAGAGTTGTTTGGGTTCCTTTCATTTTCAGTAAGTAATGGAACGAACAAGAGCCTCGCTGGACTGCGAATTGCAAGCGTACCCGCAATGCAAGGTGTGTTTGACGAAGGGACATTAGTTGCGTTGCGCCAATTCCAGTTGTTCCATGGCACAAGCATTTTTGATGAAGTAGATGAAGCTACAGCTTTCAAACTCATGCATGCCAGACGATGCGCGACACCAGATATTCGCCCACTCGGAGCTGGAGATAAGTGGAGCAACTCCGCCCTAAAATACAAATTCAAAAACTTCACATCGGATATGACGGAGGCAGATATCAAAAGTGCAGTGAAAGCTGGTGCAAAACTCTGGACAGATGTTGCAAACATCACACTTACTTTGGTTGCGTCTTCCCAAAATGCGGAAATTGAAATGTACTTTGTCTCTGGAAATCACAATGACGAATGTCAGTTTACCGATGAGGCTTCCAGGCTGGCATATGGTTATTACCCTCCGCCCCCAAACAATTCCCTTCGAGGAGATATTCATTTCGACGAGGCGGAAACATGGTCAAACGCATCACCCACTCCCTCCGGAAAAACGGATCTAGTAACTGTTTCGGCCCATGAGATAGGTCATGCGCTGGGCTTAGATCACTCATCCAATCCAAGCGCGCTCATGTATGACGAGTATAACGGGCCTCATCGATATCTTCACGACGAAGATAAGAGACGCATTCAGGCACTCTATGGTCCGAAGCCGTAGCTCAACTCTATGCAGTGTGAAACGTGTCAGGGCTCCACATAATTTGGCGAGAGATTCATTGAGCTCAAGGGAACCATTACTTACGCCAGAAACGGTTGCCAACATCAAGCGCAACACCTAGAAAGGTATTCCATTTAGGCAATTCGATGGCTTGAGCGAGATCGCCATTAGACATTGCCATGTAACGAGCCAGGCGTTCCTTTGAAAGGGCCTTCTCGATGCGCCTGAGCCTGAATTTGTTCACTGGGCTGCATAAGTCTCACCGTGTGAAGCTAATAAACCATTGTTCTTAAACTGATTGAGTAGGGTATTGCCAAGCGACCAGACTGTGGGGTAACATCAATTTAGTTGTCCCGGTGTGCCTAGGTTAGCTTTGGCTAGCATGCTATCCGGGACTCAGTTTTTATATTGAGACTGAGTTAGTTCGATTTTGCGGTGCAATTATCGACTGTGTGTCTTGCTGCATGATGTTGATGACAGCTGGGGAGTGAGAGCTCCCCTCTGTCATCAACATCATGCGGATTTTAAAAAATGTGACCTGCTATCTCATTTCGAGAAGATGCTTTTGTGCGCCTTTTCGCCAGATCCTAGAGTAATTTCTAGCCTACAACCGCATTGTTCAAGATGCAAGCGCTATGCCTGCAGAATTTTAGTTCAATTTTCTGCACGAACATTTTGTGGTATGTATCCATCATGAGCAATTGCAACCTATTAGCTCGAATAACAACTGATAGGGTTACTGCTACGGCTTCAACCTATCGATTTTTGCTTGTGGCCGTTGCTCTCTTGCCGCTTGATTTTCTGCTGGCGTATCCAGCTTTTGCACAGCAGCCTTTGTATGTTGGTGATTTCGACGGTCCGTCAGAGAGGAACGAATATAGTCCACATGGACTTAATAGAGGTGACATTGAAGGTGACCCGTTCACATCAAAGGAATCGGCGCCCGCTGGATTTCCACCGAAGATGATTCCCGGGAGAGCAAAGTCGAGGCTCGTGTGTTTCAAGATAGAAAGCAATTCCAAAGGGCAATTGTTTATCAGGCCAGTACGGAAGAGAGTCAAGATACTCGGGCTTCCTGAAAATAAAGTCAGATTTTTCTTTGGTTCACCTCTTAGTGTTAGAAAGTATGACAAGCGAGTAGAGACTGCCAATCTTGACCAAGTATTCGAATATCCTTGTCACTGTGATTCTCGGATAAATAAGCTCATCCTGGGATTTGAAAATCAAGTTGTGCGCAGAGCAGTAGTGGTCCCACTAAGTTCTAAAGCCGAGGAGCAAAACTATGGACGTGTTGAAGCATCCATGTTGAGCAATTGCCAGTTATTAGCTCGAATCACCGCAAACAAGGCTTGCGATCTGCCGTTGGTTCATCAAATGTTGCTGGTGGCTGCGGCCCTAGTGTCGGTTACTCTTGGCGCGGCATTGCCTGTGTGTGCTGAGTCGGTGTCGGCTAGAGAGAAACCGCTGTATGTTGGTGATTTTGGACCACGCTATGTCTCGTCTCATGGTGAATTTCTATTGCCTAATGACTCGCGTGTGCAATGGACTATAAGGAGTCTTCAGAACCCTGGGGCTGATTCATCAACTAGTCAATCGATAGGTCGGTATGGCGTTCGCTCATATAGGAGCTATGACGACTTGAATAGGCCTCGGCGATTTCTCAATTCGAAGCGGGTTTATGAGCCGGGGTCGATATTACAGTCGCCGTTCTTGAATGGTGCTCGTGTTGAACCAAGTTATTTTGGTGATCTCGGACCTAGACCGAGTCGCTAAGCCATTCTTTTTGACCTGTTGTGTTGTAAGAAAGTTCAATTTGTCTTTCTGAGCAACCTCTGTTTGTAAGTGCTCCAAGCGCTGATGGCTGCGTAAGCTGCTTTGCTACGTTTCTTTAGGTGATACTACGCCTATTCAATTCGTAGATTTTACAGAGGCTTTTAAAGCTTTAGTAAATGCCGGAATCTCTCCAACCATAACGCCGAATTTATCGAGCTTTGAGCATGCGTCCTCAGCACCAAAAGAACTAGCTAATTGAGCAAACGCCACTTCTACCAACTGACGACTGTGCTCCTCATAGCCATTTTTGTACCAATCAGCAGACATTTCAAAAAGGCGCCCGAGAGTAAAAGACGCTTGATGCATGCCAGAATATCGACCCTTTTGGGCAACGAGCATGAGCAGATCAAAATATTTGATTTGCGCTTCAGCGCTGGCCGCGTAAAAGTCTTTTATAATGCCGTTGAGAAAGTTATCTCCGGCTCTAAGGCTGCTTAAAAGCCTCCAGTTATCACTTTTCTCGGGTATCGTTTCGATGGCATCGAGAGCCTCGTTTAGCGAGCTATAACAAGCCGCAAAGTCACCCGTCTTAAAACTATTGAGAGCGCGGTCTACTCTTCTAAGCCAGAAATCATCTAATTTACCAGACATAGAAAAATCCCCACTTCTATCACTGCCGCTGCAGCAAAGACCAAGTCTCACAGAGTGCCTTAACTGCTCGCTATCTATCTATCTATCTATCCTCTTACCACAGGGAAGCCGCGACCACACATCAAGGCGCTTGTATCTCAAATGGACAACTTATGCGTAAAAGGCTATTACCCTTTTGTTCTGCCTTACCGCCGCTTTCCTTTGCCCGGGCCAGTTTCTGTGGTCTTACTTTGCCGCAAGCGCACATTCAATTGCAGTGAATTGATAGAAAATTTGCAATTGTTATGCTGGGCGAATGGAGGGCAATGCGATGTCAGACGTATCCACAAGAGAAGCGCCCAGTTGGTATAGAGTAGAAAGTTGTTTCCAGTGCCGGCAAGACACCAAGCAGCTTCTCCACGGATACGATGAAGACGGGAACTTGTGGAAAGGTCACGTGTGCGAATGTCGCGGTTTTAAGTGCACCGTATGTGAGAGGCTTTGGGACCAACAGAGGGACTGTTGTCGCTAAGTTATCGCTTGAGGTGGTTCGAACTGCATCATCGTTCTCCGTTCTCCACTACTTTCGCGCAGTTTGCCAGTGGCGCTTTTAGTGCTTCGTTGATCGAAATTAGCGTGATTCGACGCCGCCGCCGAATTCAATTTCGAGGCTGTGGTCTTGCGATTCATCGAGAGAGTCAGAGCTTGAGTTGGTTCGCTTCTTGGCTATGAGATTCATCTAAATACTTTGCAGTTGGTCATCTCTGTCGACTATATTGATGGTGACTTTCTTGCCTAGGGCGGAAGCGACACGCTGAAGCATCTTTACCGAATGCCCGTCATATTCAGCGCTTTCCAGCCTTGAGATAACCGAACCAGTAGTGCCGACGATGTCAGCCAACTCTTCTTGAGTGAGATTCGCTTCTTTGCGCAAGTCGTATATCTGTTGGCCGATTTGTAGCTTCTCGAACTCTTCTTCGACCATCTTCTTCATTTTTTCGTCTTTGCGAACATACTTTCTGTCTAGCAATTCGACGCCGTCAGTGATTTTTCTGGTTTTAGGTTGTTTGTTCATAGTATTGCTCGACTTCGTGATAGCTGTATTTGTCTGGATCTGAGATATATAGGTTTTTGTTTTCGACTGCCTTGGCAATTTCTTTGTCCGGGACTACGTCTTCCTTAGTTATGCCGTGGCTCATGATGACGCAATTTTGACCGTGAAAAAAATAGAGCAATCTGTAATTGACGTTTTGAATCTCTGTTCTCAGCTCGCGAACGCCATCTCTAAGGGTGTCAGCGCGAGGGCGTTTGAGTTCATATCCTTCTTGCGCAAGCAGCTTGATTAGCGCGATGCATTTTGCTTTGACTCTATCTGGTTTTTGCTGATTCAAAAACTCAATCACTGGCACTGACTCGTCAGCGGCCTTGAAAAATACTATTTGAGTTCTTGGCATTGTACACCTCATTATTTCGCAAAATTGCTAAGTTAGCAAGTGAAAAACTCCGATCTAGGCTGATGAACTTTTCGAAACCTCTATTCGGCTCCATAAAGAGCCATAACTATGAGAGGGCGTGTTTCTTGATACAGGTTGTTGCTGGCAGCGGGGAGTGAGGTCACCCCGCTGTCATAAGCGATAATCGAATTCTAAAATTGTGACCTGGCTATCTCGTCCGGAGAGGATGCGTTTGGGCCCCTTGTCGCCAGCTCCTAGAGTAGTTTCTAGCCTATAACTGCATGGTTCAAAATGCAAGCGCTATGCCTGCAGAAATTTGGTTCAATTCTCTGCGCGGACGTTTTGTGGTATGTATCCATAATGACCACGCTTTCTGACGCGCCAGCCAACCAAATTGCACTGAACGAAGCCGACCACGCGGCCCCATCGCTTGCCGGGATGCTGCTGCTCGTCGCCATGGCATACGCGTTGCCGTTTGCGCTGTATCCGACGACCCATGCGTTTAACGGCCCAACCAGCCCTGAGATTCTCAATCTCAATTTTCTGGTCGGATGGATGGGCCTCGCCCACTTTATTTACGCCTATTATGGGCAGGCCAAGGCTTTGTCGCGGGCGCGCAAGAAAATAGCGCCATTTCTTGTGTTGCTCATTGTTGGAGCCGCAGTTCTTCTTGAACTTCGCCAACTTCTTGGCTATATGATGTTCAGCTTTTTCATGTGGATTTATTTTCTGCCCCACTTCGTCAGGGCCGAGCTACTGTTCACTAACACTCTTAATGACAAACCAGAAGCTTCGGCAAAACCCGGAGTTTACATTTTTCCCGCGCTGGCTTTTGCGTTTTTCACGTTTGCTTTGTTTGGTCCAGTCGAGTTTATTTCGAACAGATGGAATCTAATCTTGTTGGCTGAAGCTACTGTGGTTGCAGGATTTTTGCTCAATCTGCGGCAGCAATTGAAAGACCCACAGCTCTCTAAGTATGCACTGCTGGCGGTGGCTCTAATTGCAGAGGGTTTGGTTTGGGCGACCTATCGACAATACATGGTCTTCCAGTTTCAACAAGGCGTCTATGTTTTTCACATCGCTATGGCAAGTTTTTATCACTACCTCAGAGCTTATGGCTATGCACGTCGGATAGGCATTTCCAAAGGGAAGCCTGTGGGTAAGATGTTTCTTCCTGGAATTCTCGCTATAAACTTTGGCGTAATTGGCGTTGGCTACGTTTTGTCGAACTACTTCGCTGATGCGCCTACTAGATACGTTTTCGACGTTTCTTATTTCACATTTTGGGTTGGTTTGCACCAATATGCCAGCGATGTCTTCAACTGGTTGAAACGTAAGGCTTGAATGCAAATTTAGTCGTCGCCTTATTCTTTTGCTCGCTTGAGAGATGGTTTAACTAAAATCAAGATTCGATACCATTGGTGGTGCCATTGCTTCCGCTCCGGCGAAGGCTGTAGTTGCTGCAATGATCTCTCAGGCAACCGGTAAATTATCATCGAACTACCATTTCTCACTGGAGTAAGTCTAGTTTTGCTAAACTGATGTTTTCATTCTGTATTTGCGAGGCTAATGTGTTTCACTGCAAATCTACTGTTACTGGTTTGGCTCTTGGCTTGGTGGCCGTTCTGCCCGTGCTAGCGCAGGGAAATGCTGACAGCGGCAATCAAGCTGCTAGTCAGGGCTCAGGGCAAGTGATGGGCCAACGTTTTGGACAGGGCTTTGGTCAGGGCTTTGGACAGGGCGGCGGGCAAGGGATGCTCCAAGGCGATCGTGCTGAGAGGTTCGCTAAACTGCAGAAACTAATGCAGGCTAAACAGGCTGCCAATGCTGCAAAATCGAACAATCCCAATGTCATTATTTCCCTGCAAGACTGGACAGACCCCGCTCGCAAGCGCACCATTCCAATTAAAATCTATCAGCCTAAGAGTGCTGGCCCTTGGCCGGTCGTGATCTTCTCCCATGGCCTGGGCGGCTCCCGTGAAGCGGCTGGATACTTTGGTGAAGCCATGGCTGAGAATGGCTATTTGTCTATGCATCTACAGCACCCGGGCAGTGATTCAACCCTCTGGCAAGAAGCCTTTAAAGATGGGCGCATCAAAATTCAGCCCGGCAATTCGCAGGGCATGAAACAAGGCCTTATGCGGGAGATGAAACAGGGTATGACCGGCGAGAATTTGCGCGCGCGGGTTGATGACGTCAAGTTTGTACTCAATCAGCTTGAGCGGCTCAATAGCGGAGCTGGGGCTTGGCACGGTAAGCTCGATATGAGCAAGATTGGTTGCTCCGGGCACTCATTTGGGGCGGGCACCACGATGGCCATTGCTGGTCAGACCTTTGGCGCTGGTGGTCAGAGGATCAATGTGGCTGACCCTAGAGTGAAGGCGGCGATTTATATGAGCCCGCCTGTCAATCTGGCTGGTCGTGATGCCAAGAATCTGTATGGCTCGATCAAAATTCCCGGCATGAATATGACCGGAACTGAAGACAATTCGCCCATTAACAACAACTCCGCTGCCGATCGTTTGATTCCCTACAAAAATATCAATGCCCCTGACCAGTATCAGGTCATTTTCAATGGTGGCGATCATGCTATTTTTGGTGGAACTCAGGCACGGGCACTGGGTCAGCGTGACGTGGCCAAAGACGCTCAGTTTCATGAGCTTATCAATAAACTTAGCGTGGCCTTTTTCGATGCTTATTTGAAGGGTGACGCCAAGCAGAAGCAATGGCTCAAGCAGAATGCGGCGGCCTATCTTGGAAAACAGGCCACGTTCGAGTTTAAATAGAGTTTGGTCTTTTCTCACTTGCTTTGTTACGCCTGGCAACTTTTGCCAGCGTCTTTGCCCTCATGACATGGTCAATGCTTTATTCTTTAGCGAGGCTCCATTGAGGGCTGACGCTTTGTTGTGGTCGTTAACCAGGGTGGATAGTTGAGGTGCTTATGCGCGGTCGCAAAAACAGATGCAAATTGGTAAAAGTCGCTTTGTCAGTTGGCCTGACACTTTTTGCTGCAGCACCTAGCTGGGCGGGAGTGACTGTTGATGAAGCTTTGCTTTCGCCGCAGAGTTTGACTGCTAGTTCTGGCAATGACGGCCGCGACGAATTGCAGGGCATGCTAGACCGCGTGCGCAAGCTCAAAGGCTACACCTACGATAGTGTTCTCACTACCTATACCAGTGGCAAGCCAATTGTTGAAATAGGCAAGCTTTATTTTAAGAGCCCTAATTTAGTGCGCTTTGAAGTAATCAAAAGCGGCTCCCGCAGTGGGGCTGTGGTGGTGAAGCAGGCCGATGGTAAGATTCGCGGGCATATGGGCGGAGCTTTTCGGGGCATAAAACTTACCCTTTCGCCAGATTCGAAGATACTAAAATCGGCGAACGGATTTAGCATCATGCAGGCTGATTTAGAGAGCTTGTTGAGCGGTGCCGATAAGAAAGCCAAGGGCGATCTCAAGTGCTTGGCGGTTGGTCCGGGCTCTGGTCGTCCAGCGGTGGTGGAGCTTTTAGAGAGCGACGGTGATGTTAAAGATCGTATCGCAGTTGACTCGCGTGCCAAGTTGCCATCTGAATGGAATATCTTTAACAGCAACAAGCTTGTCTCTGCTCTGCAACTCAATAATGTTGAGACGCGCAGTGACCTGTCGGACAATCTTTTCACGTTTGATAGCGATAGTGAGTCTAAGTCGCTAGTTTGTGATTCGCTCTCGGCCACCTCTGGCTTGGGGGCTCTCAAGGCAGCGCCGGAGCGACCAGTTGATGTTGCTACCTGCAAAGACATCGAGCGCATGATCAAGCAAATGACTGTGCTTGCTGATTATATTCCTAGTGAAGTGGCTCAGGGCGATGGTTGGGCTAGTGGAACTAGAGAAGCGCTACTTTCTACTTGCGTCGATCTTGAGTCGTTGCAGTATGCCTTGGGCCCTGTTAGTGGTGCTATTAGTAATACTAGGAGCGGTGCCACGGGTCATAGTCAAAGTAGTGCTGTTCCAAGCATTGTTTCTCAGTGGGACAGCTCAGCTGCTTCCTTCCACACAGCTCTTGATCAATTGTTTGACCAGCTCTCCAATGACCAGCCAGATAGTGCTGCAGTGAAGAAAGCTGCTAGCGATCTCAAAGCCGCAGTGAAAGCTCTTCGCGCTGCTAGTGAGCGTATCGAAGACTTGATATAGATGGTTATATCATTTCGCTTTGCGGCATTTTCTGCCCTGGCTTTCCCGCTAGTTATTGCGTTCTCTAGTGAGCCAACTTATGGAGCACCAGCGGCTAAATCGTCGGAGGAGACTGATACCGCTAAGCTCGCCAAGGCAAGTGGCCTTAAGCCTTTGACTAAGGATGAGCAAGATAGTCCTGTGGAAGCGGGCCGGAGCCTCATCTCGCGTGGTAATTATGCGCGGGCTCTGTTCGTGTTGCAGAGTAATATTGATGGTTGGGTCAATCGCAGTGCCAAGAATCCGATGACTATAAATGTCGG
>Ga0075152_10000984_pt1 | contig 20680 bp, 33 predicted proteins | sample JI61114C2DNA_FD_70964 | JGI IMG/M metagenome (GOLD analysis project Ga0075152, IMG submission 70964) | Wastewater effluent complex algal communities from Wisconsin, to seasonally profile nutrient transformation and Carbon sequestration -... | ecosystem: Engineered > WWTP > Effluent > Algae...
GCCAATAAGCATAAAGGTTCTCTTTCCAAATTTATCCAGGTAGAGTCCACTCAGCAATGTGACAGCAGTTTGGGCAAGTCCCAGGTAAAAGCAGTAGCGTTGTGCCAAAATACCGTCTTGAGTGATGTGCAGCAATATCGATTTAGCATAGAATAGAATTGCATTGATTCCAGAAACCTGCCCAGATACACCTACCACCAGAGCAAGGATAAACCTTTTGCGATGGGCGCGGCTTTTTGGGCACATCAGCTCCTCTTCTTCAGAGTTAAGTATGGTAGGCTGTTGCTCTAGTTTGAGAGATCGTATGAGGGTCTTGCCATTCATACGTTGATAGACTACATCGCAGTACCGCTCGATCATGTTGTACTCCTCCAGCTGGTAATGGCGGTCTAGTGTGTCAAAACTACGCTATCAAATCTTTGTACGGAAAAATGAAGACAAGTAAGAGTGTTCTGATGAGACATGTGAATGCTGGGAGGTAAAGCACGTACCTCCAAGGTTAGTTGAGCGACATTGGTGCATTGCTGATGCTGAAACCCATGGCGTAAGCAGCTGCGATACCAATCGTTATGAACAGCTGATTGAGGCTTCCTGTCGCTCCCGACATCGATGGAGGTGACAATGAGAGCAGGTACTTTGGTATGACTGATGAGTTCATTCCAATGAGGGTTCCCAACACAAACCTTGTGAAGATCATGAGGAAGGCACTGAGATCGAGCATCTGCAGGGATATGAAGATGATTGCACCAATATCGAAGAGTATGAGTGATCTGCGTGCCCCCAACGCGGGCAGCAACCTGCGAATGATAAAGCATCCCACAAGCGCACCGAGTGGTAGAGCAGCCGTAACCATTCCAAACATGACTGCTTCCTGGCTACTATCTGGTTGCCAACTGTTGTAGATGCGAAGAAGAGGCTGTAGGCATCCCATGATCATCATTTCGTAGCCGAATAGAAACGATCCGAGCACACAGTTCAGGCTAAGCGCATACACGTACTTCTTGGACTTAACCTCGTCTTGCATTAATTATTATGGGTGGAAGTGATAGCAAGGATAACCAAACCCAACTGCAGGTGGAGTCCCTCATCGATAATGCATTCTCCAATGCAAGTAAGAACCGAGCCCTCACCAAACAGGAGTTCAACCAGGCTATGAAGGTGTTCGAGTCATTCAATACACTGAATATCTGCAATACCCATATGGCCAGTAGGCTCTTCGAAGTGCTCGAGGAGGGCCGTGGAAGGGTCGACAAGGAGTAACTCATTGAAAAGTTCAAGAAGTTCATCACAGAGCCGGACAAGTGTGTAAGATGTACGCAAAGTTCGATACTGTTTAGACTCGTTTCGAATGTACGATGCTGATAACGACCGTAAGATCAGTCGGAGAGACTTCTCAGACTTCTTCGAGAAGTCCTGGCTGGCTCAAGTGGAAATTGTGTTGGATAAGGTAAAGAATATCCCGAATACCAACGTTCAGCAACTGAATGCATGGTCTAGGGAACGGCGGCAGGACATTCTGCAACTAGCCACACAGATATTCAACGACCTTGACGATCAAAAGAAGCAGGTACGTCTCTTAGTTATGCCAGTATCTGGAGATGAGGGAGTTCGAAAGGTGGCTTTCCACCAAACAATTCGACCTCATGGTATTCAAGTACCAAGATGCGCTTATCAAGTTCCCACTGCACATCGACGCTATGATTAACGTGATCTGACGGAAAGATGTGTAATGCATTTAAATGGAAATTAAAGAGGACAGGGAAAGGAATACTGAGGAGGAGGATAAGTCATCGCCAGTCAAGAGTGATGATCAACCAGATGTTGGGGAGCACCCTGGAAAGATATTTGGAAACTTTCTTGAGGAGCACGATGTTTCTGCGGAGGAACCCGAACACGAGGAGCATGAGCCTTCAACTGAAGAATCAAAGGTATCTGCGATGGAACAGCCAACGAAGTTGGTTGAAGAACCCTTGTTACCGAAGACGCCAGAGTTCTTATCGCAAGGATCGAAAGGAACTGATATCGGAGAGCAACCAATCAATCCTTCAGCTGGGCTTCCGGGAGCCCACTCACAACCAGTGTTAGTGTAATAGCCTCCTGTAACCCCGCCAGTAGGGCATTCCAGCAACAACAGTATGGAAGCCGAGAAAGATCCGGCTTCGGATAGCGAACTCCCTCCGATTCCCACAGCAGTCTAACCTAACCGGTCTCGCAAGCTATCCGAATTGATGACTCTCGCCTACAAGTAACGAAAGGAGATTAACCGCGCTGACTTCCAACAACTGGTGAAGCGACGCAGTAACTACTATGAGAAGCACACCAGCGTGTACGATCATGCTACCTTCAGCTTGCTCAGTCGCATGAAGGAAACCAACGAATTCATACCATCCATAGTCAAATACTATAATCAACTAGCAGATATCTACAAAGGGTTTCAGGAAGGATCAAGGAAGATGTCAGCGTTTCGCTTTTTAGTTGAACCAACTGACACCAAAAAAGGTCCTGATGCGAGGCTAGGTTGGTCTAGTGATATCAACAGAGGAATCAAAGGCATGTTAGAGCTCAAGGACTAAACAAGCGGGAAGATGAAGAGCATCGAGAACGAACTCTTAACTAACCTGCTGCCGTCGTTGTAAAAAGCACTGAGCAGCTACAACAAAAGGTTGGAACATCTTCACAAACTGTCCGACAAGCTGAAGGAGAAGTACCTAAGCAGTGAGCAGGACGTGCAGAAGAAGGTAAAGAAAGTTAATAAACTCTTTTCAGAAGAGAATCCTGAAGGCAAGGACAAGAAAGATCTGTTGGCGACTGAGCTTGATGTATTCACTGAGTTCAACAAATCAAAGGGCGACCTGACAGAATGGGGTGTGGCGTTGCAGAACTGGTGGAAATAAGCAATCGCAACTGAAAAACTTCTTGTTGCTAACATCAAGAAAAGTGTGTTGAGCCTATTGGAGCTTTATGGACAACTACATGGTCCTGGCGAAAAGCTACAGCATTGCGGGCTATACTGGCAACAGCTCGACTGTAACATCGATGTCGATAAGAAGTATTCGCTGGCCAGTATTCTACCGCTCAGTCAATATGACTTCTTCAAAGTCAGCATGATCAGTATGTATGATCGCAGCAAACACGAGTACACGCTCGAAGATTGGGAAAAGTTTGGTTAACTGGAAGCCGAGGATAAGGTAATGGGAGACCGAAAGGCACTATTGCACTCCCTCATTTTAAAACGGTTTGACTGTTAGATGCTTGAAGGCGACCGACCGAAATATCGTGCAACCGTTGCCTCCACTGTCGACGAATTCCTCGTCTTCTACGATGACTCTGAACTGACCTGCTACAACCGTATGCAACTTAGGCGTCTCACTAACACCCGCCGATCAGACTACCAGGTCTGCGTAAACGAAAAAATTGAAGGCTTTATAGTGGATAGTTGGAATAAGGAGGTACTTCACTTCCGCACCTCCGACAATGCCGAGTAGTTCATGTTCTACACCGAAAACGCACCCGACGTGAAAAAGGAATACGTAGTTTCGTGATATTCGAAGGTGACGCTAATGTATCAACCATTGAGGCGGCTCTGCATGAACCTGCGGATTTTCTGTTTGATATCGTTGACTTCGCTGTCCGGTAGCTATTTTATACGTTTATCCTTTCGGAAGGGAAGGTTTTAGTGTTGCTGGGTGCTGTCCTTTAGTGCCTATTGAGGCTGGAAGGTTGGTTATTCCACCGTTCGGTCGTAGCACAGTGATTGGGACAGATGTGTGGGTTCCGCTGGGCGTTGTGGACGAACTTGCAGTGACATCCTCTTTTGAAGGGTCGGTGGTTCACGAAAGCCAAGGCAGCTTTGTACTGACGTTAACGTCCTTCCAAGATTCTTTTAGAACTGTTGCAGTTGCCACCAAAAACCAGGGTTAGGTCTCACAATTGGTCTTTTTTCCTTTGCCAGACGGTAAGCTCCCTCTAAACTCATCCCAACATCTTCCATCAGATAGGCGATAACTATCGATGCTGACCTCGACTTCCCTGCGTGGCAATGCACCAACACATTCCTGCCCATCTCCCGGTGCATTGCAATAAACTCCGAGCATTCTCGAAAGTGCATGTCAAGCGAATAATTTTCAGTGTCGTTTGCTTCAACGACTTTATGGTGGAGACCAAGGCTGGTGATAGTGCAACGCATCCTTTCCGACTTTTCACCCTGCTTGAAAGTTTCCCCGGAGCATGTCAGTATCGCACCGATATCGTTAGTAGTAAGCACCTAAGGTTTCAGTAGGCAGATGACACTGCCGATGAAGAGTCCACCTTTGCCCGAATCACCTGGAATGATGCTGGAGATGTGTGTGTGTGGGTCAATTTGCAGTGGCCTCATGTTCCCTTCCGAACGTTAATTTATAATGGCGGTGAATGATAGCCATGGACAGGCTCAACTTTCCCTTCAGGGAAATTTCGGAAAAGGGGGTTATTGGTACATCTCGAGTCACCAGTCAAACCGCTTGGATCAGAACAAAAAAGTAATCATTTCCCCTGAAATATAAAATCTAACCACAAATTAGTAGCAATGGAGGGTAGCCATCCCATTTACTTAGCGTTTGGTTGGCAAATGGTTTCAATATATTTGATGCGACGAAGAAAGCGAACGATCGAAAGAATTGCCATTGCGATTAAATATTGGCCCTGCTTGAAGTCTGCTGGTCAGATCCGCTCTGCTTATAATAAGTTTATGTCTGAAATTGATTCGCTCTTTGAGTAGAGCTTCATCAAGGAGTCCATAGCCGACTTCATCCGGAAGGTGTACGTGTTGCTGGAGGTACCTCGGCAAGTAACCTAGGGTCGTCGCTATGAGGATGTAATTGGCTGGGACACCGACAACCGTACAGTGGTGATTCGTGAGCCTGATAAAATCACTGAGGAGGTGTTACCTGTGCTCTTCAAGCAGAAGACGTTGAAATCGTTCATTCGGCAGGTACTCGGCTTGGTTGATTCAGCTCAACATGTACAACTTCCGCAAGGTAAAGCATGCGGAGGGCGAGGGCAATCCCAACCACCTCTACTTCGCCAACGAACATTTCGCGCGAGGCAATCTGTAAGTGCTTCACTAATGCAGCGAAAATTTGATCTTCATAAAGCGCAAGCAGCGCGGTTACGTTGAACCCTCCAAGCTTGAGAGTCTCGAAAGCAAGTCCACTTTGGAGAAGTACCAGATCTATGCTTCCGGGGTACTGAACAAGCTACGCGAACAGTTTCTTCGAATTCAAGACCGCTTCCCCAGCGTAGCCAACGATCTCATCAGCCTCGTGAAGAACACCTTGCCACCGCATTCCACTACCCACCTGCCATTCAATATGAGCGAGCTGGAGATTTTCCACCCACTCAACCAACAGGAACGGTCGAGGCTGTACCTTATGGACTCGATTAGGGAGATGAAGAGTTACTATAGCTTCCCTGCCATGTATTCAGCGTTCAGCTTGCCAGAGGGAAACGATCAGCAGTGATAGTCCCATGCAAAACACAATATTCGCTACTTAGTTATTATCATGTCAAGAACGTTTGTATAGCTGAACCAATTTCTATTAGAGTTACGTGTTTTGTCGGAAAAGTCCTCGGAGGCGATACTTCTCCTTCTACCAGGCACCAAACATGCCCTGCATTTGGCGATGCCGATCGTGTTTTAACTGCTTTTCGAGTTCAACCATAACGGACTTCTGGTCGATACGTGTTCGATTTTGTTCTCCACGGGTCTTCTCAGCTGCTTCCTTTAGCATCTCGAGGTTATTGTTGTAGACGCTTTCAAGTGACTGCATCTTTGCCTTCGCAATACGTAATTGCTATTCGTGTGCCTTGCGTTGCTGATTCTGCTCGTCCAATAACTTCTCCTTCTCCAGCTGCAACACTAAATTGTGACTATAGGTAACAATCGACAGTACATTCGTTCGACATAACGAAGCTTCTCGTTACGAAGCTCAATAAAACAGCGCAACTGTTCATCTTTCAGTTGGTCGTTGAGGTGCTGGCCTTACCGTTGGATCTTCTGAAGGGAGTGTTTTAGGTTTTTACGGATTAAATCGGGGCTCGCCAGCTTCTTTTTTTGATGATGTGGCTTGAGTTTCTCCTCCAAATACCGTTTGTACACATTCTTCGCTCGTGTGAGTGCCTCGTCCGATTGGGGATCTGCAAAGTTATAACCAAACCTTTGCTTAGAAGCAGCTGCTTCACGGGCCTTGGTTATCTACTGGACGATATCCTCAGTAAATTCTTCGGATTGTGGGATATCGGGGCCCATTGGAATTCCTTTGCTGGACTTCCCTGCGGGTTTTTCGGAGATAGGCCGGCTTTTCGACTCCTTCTTTTGATTATTCTTACCAGAGATATTTTATTTCTGTTTCATTCCCTACGCACTATCCTTGTGCCTATACATACTGTCAAGCTTGTATGCTGATGAATCGCGAGAGGATGGTACCTCCAGCCGAAGGTCCTTGCCTTTCTTGTTTGACGGCTCAGGTGCTTTCTCACTCTCTTTTAATGGTGGAGGCTTCGGCCTTTCTGACTCCTTCTGCAGTTCCTTCGGAAGTTACTTAGGCTTCTCCTTCTTCTCTTTCTTCTTGGCCTTTTGCTCCTGTTATTTCTGGCGTTGCCGTTGATCTTCCATCAACCCCTCCAACAGTTCGTAGAGAATGTCCAATAGCTGCACTGCCTAAGCATAGTCCCCTTGCGCAATCTTGGCTGGGTCCACGTCTAGCTCTTGCTCAATAACCTCGGATTCTATAAAGTTGACGATCGCTGCAAGCTTCTCCTCAAACGACGATTGTTGGTCTTCTTGTAGCTCTCGATAGAAGTCTTCGTACTAGGGCAACAACTTTCCCAGGATTTCGAGGTAAATTCTTTCACTCTTGACCAACTCAGCTAGGTCATCAACGGGCCTAACTCCGAGCACCTGACCGAACAGTCCGAGAAGTTCCTCGAGTTCGGTTAGAACCTACTGTTACATTCGAATTAAAATCAATTGCGGAGAAGCACTTCACTCGGCATCCATCGGTAGCGCCGGGTTATTAATGAGCCTAGCAGCGAGCGTCCACTAGTAATATTAAAATGGAGGAACTGCTGAAAAGTGTGAACAATCTCAACGAGCAACACCAGAAACAACGAGAGGAAGCACCGGCTGACAGCTAGCCGGTGCAGTGCATGGACTGTTAGTCGCAGTTACCCAAGCATCGAGCAGGCATTATGAAGTGCGTGTGCAAAGAACTGTCTGTATACTGCCCAGACTGCCTATAAACAGCGGAAAACTGTCCGAAGTGCAAACAGAAGTTCAGTCAGCTTCGGGAGAATCTTCTGGTCAAACGTCAGATCGACACTGCACGCACCAAACAAAAGATCATCAATATTATGGTAGCCACTTCCCTGACTGTGAGACGATACGATAGTTCGGCAATGGTTCGTGTCTACCAATGCCAAATGTTCGAGGTTGTTGATGAACTTCGCCAGAACTTCAAAAAGCGGTTAGAGACTGAGATCCGTCTCGTCGCCGAGCGAGAACTGGAATCATCTAATATCGAGGATAACGAAGACATGAAGGAACTTGATCGCATCCTTAAATAGTTCAGGGGCGAAGGCGAAGAATAAGGAGACTTCAAGACAGTAATGAACTCCGTGAACTCATACATGAACCAGAAGCGTCAGGAACAGCTGCAGAACAATCCCCAGATAATCGTGGTGAATGCGCCACAGTGATCAACCCATAGTGTTTTATTAGTTCGGAAGTGTTCGCGCAAGTTCGATTAATTACGGAGTATGGCCGGCGACAAACAGGAGAGTGAGGAGCGGGATCGCAAGGTAAGCTATCCGTTATGCAGGTCTTCTAGTTTCTCTTCCAGTCACACGAGGTGGATTTCAAGAATATGGAGGTAAACGTGATTGCGCTCACGGCTAATTTTTTGCTGGTGGGATGGGGGTGGGGCAATGATGGGTTCCTCGGGCTATGGAGACCACTGCTTTTACCATCATCATTGTTCTACGGATGCGTCGGTCTAGTGGTGCTGCTGTTGCTACAGATAATAGTGGGAGTACTCTACCAAAAACAGGTGTTCTTTCTCTTACAGGTCAAGATTTTTCGGTTCGTCTTGCTGTGCCCGATGGTGGCTTACTGTATACAGTTGGGGCAGAGCAGCACGCTCGGAGCAGCATACTTCACAGCAGGGGCACTTCTTGTGATTCTAGCCTTCCTACTCAACTACTTAGTGTTCAATGAAAGCTTCATGGACGGGTCCATACGAAGGTATAGCCGACGCATTAATGAAGCTTCACAGTCCCTCGAACTGTATATCTGCTGGTGCTAGAAGTTGTGTTGCTGGTGCTTCAAAACACAAACCAACATGAACCAAAACTCAAATAGCTCATATTGGCGTCGGTGCTGCTGGTGGCTATGCTGCTGCGCGAATCCCTCATGGACACCCTCTAAGTCAATTTCGAACTGCGACTGAACAAGATAGTCCTCTGGTGCAATTTACTGCTCGTGGCGTCCATGCTAGCTTATAAGCTTGCAAACGGGGAATTAGAGGCAGTTACGCATGGTTGCATCACAGTTGTAGGGCTGCTCGGCATCATAGTCGCTAATCTTCTCTCGTCTTTCGAACAGCCTTGGATATTATTCCAGACACCGGAATTCCTACATAACTCCTTCACTCAATATGTGGAAAGTGCAGAATTAGCCATCGCAGAAGCCGATCAGAAGACTGCAGAGAAGGAGTACTTCAGTTCAGTCATGATCGGCTACGTATATTATCATTGCCGAACCTGCACCGACAGTGACTGCCCGATTAAGCATGAAATGTCTCGAGTTGAGCTGCCTGAGTTCGTCAGTCCCGCTCATGTGGCAAGAATGTCCGGCCGGTTCATCAAAAAGATGAATTCAATCTTCGAGGAACAGCAAAAGTAAAACCCGGAGGATCTGAACGTGAAGGTAAGCCATCTCAAACTGGTGCTGATACACAGCAGATACAAATCCAAGGGGTTAGAACTACTGGCCGACATTGAGGATATGAGCACTTCATGGCAGCATCGCTACCTCACCTACACAGTACGCAAGAAAGTGGAGGCACTTGACAGCGGCTTTCTCGAAGTCGGCGAGCAAGCAAAATTAGAGGAGGATATTGCGCTGTTCCGTTACGATCTCTACTTCATTCTCAACCTCATGATGGACTTCTGGTCTCAATTCTTCGAGGAACGAGTGGATTTGAACAAACTCATATCAGTGTCCACCAAGTTATTTCCATTCCGTCAGGAAATTGAGCAGCTGTGGAACCGGATTAAGCAAGTGGAAAGCTTTGCAACAGCCCACACAATGCTACTCTATGCCGAATATATGTTACAGATCCTGAACAATGAGGATGAAGCCTAGAAGATTCAGGAAGAGGCAGACAGAATGAAAAGCCGATTGAGAGACGACAAAACAATTCGATTAAAGGAACAGGAAGAGTGTGGTGTGATGATACTCTCCCTCAACGACGTTAATCTTGGTGAAATCAAATAGGTGAACAGCTATGCTGCCAACCTGTTCGGCTATTCCCGTAAAGATGCTTTAAAGAAACGCATCAATGATTTCATGCCAAAGATCTTTGCGGAGCACCACGATGCTTATCTGCAGAAGTTTACAGCGAATCGCAACAAGTCAGTCAATACAGACTAGCGAGTATTGTTGGGTCGCCATCGGAACCATTTTATCTTTCCAATCAAGCTTCAGCTTCGACGGCAGCTTAGCAACTACAGCGACGATATCCTGTTCATGGCCAGTATCGGACAGGTCAAGTTCAGGAGACCCGAGGTATATTGCGTAGTCGATGAGGAAGGAACCATTAGCGATATGTCCTCCAGCTGGAAGTATCTATTCAAAGGCAGTAGTGACTCTGGCATTTAGAGTGTTGTCAAAAACTTTTGGAGTCTGATATGTGGTGACGAGAAGCCAGCCAACACTTTCATGCTGACTGTAGGACTAAAGCAATGGGGACTACCCGCCTGGTCATGCGATCTTTACATTACCAGCTTGGGTTTCCTGTCTGAAAATTGCGGCTACATTCTTCGTGGTGAGCTTGTCAAGAACTGCCAAGAATTCCTCAAGCAGTAGGATGAGCAACGTGCAGCTCTTTCTACCTTAAAGTTTGAGCTGACAGATTATGGTTTTCTCGGCCAGTTTTGTTCTCCCCAGGCTTACGATGGAAATTAATTTCGTGGAACGATGCCATTTGCAGCTGTTAAGCCATCTGCTTCCTCATAGCTACAGGAAAGGGTGTTTGAGAACTACGGAGTGGGAATCAAATCGTATAGGTTGATCGACAACGATCTGTACAGGGTTGAGGAAGAGGTGGATTCCAACTGGGACGATTTTGACTTCGAGGGTCCTTAGAATAACGATTCAGAAAAGCGGCAACTCCTGCAAAGCGCCAAGGAAGGTAGCCTCAAAAATAGCAGTAACCGATCAATCACGTGTATGCGCTACATGACCCATCTCTTGGTCGCAATAATTGTTGGGCTAGTTCTATACCAACATTTCTACGACGAGAAGATGTTCGTCATTGAATTTACCAGGCTGAGTACTAATGAACACAAGGCGAAGACGCAGACACTGGCTTCATATTTGATCTGTCGCATTGCTGCTGAGAGAGCAAACTTGAACCTTTCAGCGGTATCACTGAGCATTGATGACTTACGAGCACGGCTGCAGGAGGAAGTCAACCAGGTCGACATAGACCTAGCAAAGAAGTAACGGTTGATGAAGTTGATCTACCTTCACCGCAACGATCAGATTTAAAGTTTTCTGACGGACGACACATTGAACTTCGACTTTACAGAATCCGACAACTCACTGGATCTCAATAGAATCCTCGAAAGTATTCTCTTGCCGTTCGGAGTGCTGTCCATATTCCTCCTCGAGAAACTATATCAGAGACTGCAAATCAACATCTTCTCAATCTTCCTGGAGCTCGACGAAAGGCTAGTTAGACACCTCTACCACAACTGTTCATAATTTGTTCGGAGGATCGAGAAGGAGAGTGATCGGAGTGATGACATCACCCTTTGCCCTGTACCACTTTTAGAGGATACTGTCGAACAGGCATGTGGAGATAACCACAAAGTGAAGAAGCTGAAGAACAAAGGTATTATGAATCGTGCCTTCTTCATCAAAATTACAGTGGTTTTGCTGGTGGTGCTCGCCATCCTTGGGGTTGAACAGCTCTTGGATGCCATGTTCAATCAAAATACCAGCGACGCACTGTCCCTTCAATAAGCTATACTGCACATGGCTCCTGTCTCCTCGATGCTGCTTATGCGCACAGTTCTGCAGTTCCAAGCAGGCCAGAAGGTCCCATTACCTGCCAATGAAGATCCTTTTTACTCGATGACTTATGCTTACGACATTGCAGTCGTGTCCATGCTGAGAAAGATCACGCCAGAAGTTGCAGCCAGTATGAATGAGCTACTCTACACCAATATGTGTGTGAATGACCTTGTAAATAGCTCATAGTGCCAAACAGTCTTCAATGGTGTGCTAGCTCTTGGTGGCAATCAAGCGGTGAATCTCTTCGCCAACCATATTCGACTTTTTCAGTAGTAAATCGCGGCTGGTAAGTTTAACCCACAATCAGCGCAGGATCTCCTAAACCTTGAGTTCGTCTACATCAAGCCACTCATGGATAGACTCACAGAACTCGCTGACTCAGCAGTGGCACTTCGAATATCGTACGACCGGTACCTTCATGAGTTCATGGTTGCACTCATTCTGTTGATTACAATCAGCGGCGACTACTTAGTTGTTCGATATGTAATCGGTCGAATGCTCAGAGAAGTACTCAATTTGTTAAGCTCAGCTGCATCTTACCCGATAGCTCATCAACTTCATCCCAAGTCTCAAGGACACCTCCCATAGCGGCTATACTTCTGTACCACAACAATGATCTAATATTTTATCGTGAAATGAAAAAGCTGAAGTTTCTGCAAGGTTGCACCAATCGTTAGGAAAGAACTCCCATCGACTTTCCTGGCGTTGTCTTCATCAAGGAAAGGAAAAGCAAGAAAAAAGAGTTTCCGCATGCTATCTTTCAAACAACATTGTAGCCTCCGACAGCCAGAAGTAGTCCACCACTCAAACTACGAAGGCTCGCACTCTCAGTCCGAGAAGTTTTCAAGAGAGACTGTGAGATAAGGTAGGGGTGGTCACCGACATGCAAACAGCTCAGCGAAAGAATCGCCAGTATATATCGCAAGTCGGGTCGCAAGTCCTCATACCTTGCCAACCGTGAAACAGCAACCTCCACGATAATACAAGATGTAACTATCGATCGGCTGAGACTTCATAGTTTTGATGAGAAGAAACGACCAACCAAAAAACCTTCCCTCAAGAAGTACTTGGAGGATTCAAGCACCTTCCCCTAATAACCTCGTCGGACGATCGTCAACCATTCTGTGATGGAAAGGCCCTATGCGAGTGTAAAGTTAGAAACCTTACGACCATGGACTAACGAAGGCTTTCGCGAATGAACTGCATCATCTCAAAGTTTTGGTTAGGCTTCCAACGGTCTTATTACTGTACGCCGGCCTGTCAGCGGATCTATCCTTTCTACTTGGTAGCTACAGTAGTCCAGTTGAGATTCGAATCGAAGTCCACTGTTCTGACAGAGTTCTCTGACGGCAAACCCATGGGTTATGAGGATTAAACACCGATTTGGCTTTGGTGAACTTGTGAGTCTTTTGACCGCTGTGCGTATCTTACTTTGAAACTGGCCGTAGTTCTCCGGGAAGTTACCGTCCGCTACTTTGTATTGATAATTTCCGTTTAAATACTTTTTTGAGTGGGAAGTCGTCAGTATCAACTTGTCCATCGGCCATTCTGAGAACCACTACATGCGCAGATATTCACTGAGGCCTTGATCAACAGATATGCTGGGCTTGTTGAGGTCAATGGCAAGTTCATCGGCGAGGATCTCTGCTGTCATCAAGCATCGGAGAAATGGCGAGGATACTAGCTGTATGTCTTGGATATTGTGGAGCTTAAGGAGTGTCGCAAGTTATCTCGACACCACTTGCACTGCCTATTTTGCTTGATTGGACACTGGTGGATCGTATGGAACTTCCGATTCACTACGTTAATTTGAGAGATCTCCCCTTTAGGCATGACGCATTATTACAATCAGCATGCTTTCTTAATATAATCCAGGAAGTTGTAATTGAGATTTATAACATGTCCGGTGATTTTTCGTTCGACTACTGCCAGAGTGTTCTCTACTAAGAACACGATTCTTCTCAGGCTGAACATTCCCCACCGGCCATACTTCAAAGCGTACTTCAAAGGGTGACTAGCGAACCACCATAAGCCCCAAAATCACCCAAAAAGAATCCACCGCAAGGTAAATGGAGGGCCAAACCGAATCAAAAATCGACTGGTGATAGCATGAGCTTCAGCAACAAGAACAAATACTTGAAACGCATCACAGAAATGATAGAAAGCGTGCAGCGGGACGACCCAAAAGTATTGGAAAGACTCGGCGTCATCGATCGTAAAAAATCTGCGACGTTGCAAGGGAGCACCGATGCAATCTCTCTACAAGACAGACTATACTCTGAAAAGATGCGAAGAAATCGGCAAAGTGCGAAAGACACCAGAGAGCGAAGAAAGCTCTATATTGATCTTATGGAGGCCAAGCTTGCTACCTTGTAAAGACAGAAGAAAGACCTACAGGAACGGCTAACTGAAGCAAATATGCACCTTGCAAAGGCATCATCGCAAAGCCAACCATCGACCGGTTTTACAGCTGGTCGTCATCATACCCTCAAAAAACTCGAGCAGCTACTTTTGAAGCAGCAGGACGCCGACATCGACTAAATCAACATCATTATCGACAGCATGAGGTATCGGATTGGAGCAACGGGAAAGTAAAGGCTTACATCGCTAAACTAGTCCTTTAAACAAATCACTAACACAAGTCTGACAGTCGTCCAGCGCTACTTAATCTGGGCAGCGAGCGAGCAACGTCATTTATTCAGTGTCCAAGCAGACTAAGACAAATGGTTCACAGAATTAATGGAAACAGTTCAGTTCACTACCGAACAAACTTAGTTTATCAAACAGTTTCGTGCAACGATCGTGGAAAAGCGAGCGGATCTCGACGAAATGATGGAGGATATTCGTCTGAGCAAGGAGCAGCTATCAAGACAAGGAGAAATTATTGAGGAGGAGGTCGACTCGTTCCGAACGATATTCACGCCGCTGCAATGCGCCATATTCCTGCTCTTCATTGAGGCGAATCGGTACCGAAGGGAGTTGTGTATGTGGGAGGAGCGCTCAACGGGGGAACTTTAATCGGAACTGGAAGCTGGTGTTACAAAGAAAGTTAAAATGACATGATTAATAAATAAGTTTTGTAATTACACTATGCGATCAAACCAACTGTAGGATCGAATGGAAAGGGTCATGGAGGGCTTTCGAGGCCTTGTCGTCGACAACAAGGTTGCTGAGTACCTTCCGGAGCGAGAGACCGACCTTGAGCAAATCACGAAGACTTTTGAGATAGTAGTGGAGCGTACCGAGGAGGTATTAGAAGAGCTGCAGCAGAAGGACCTCAACCGTGAGCTTCTTGAAGTAGTTTATGAGTACTTATTGAACAAGGTGCTCGCAGAACTCACAACCAAACCATCAGTTAGCTAACCGTATGCTGCAGTGCTCATAATCAATGATGCGAGATTGCTGTACCTATTGCTTGCCATTGATAACTGCAAACAGCTTGACGACGACATCATTGTACTGAAGGAACGTCATCCCAACTACCAAAAGTTGTTGCCGCTCATCCGCCGCATCTACCCTAAAGATAAAAACTTAATCAGGAAGGGCTATGACGAATACGAAGAGGAGATGCTGAGTACCTATGCCTCGACTATTGCCTCTGAACGGTCGAAGAACAAAAGCGTGATGTTTGGTATATCCAAGTCCAAGTACAAGTTGGCAAGCACTCAAGCTAGAATACTCACTTACGACTTCTTTCGGCATCCGAGTATTCCCGTGCTCAAACGGCTTTGGAACCTTGCAGACAAAGAGTAGCTGAATAGCGTCGACCTCGATTACATCTCGATCAACGAAAAATTATACCTTCCACGAGTGCAACTTCCTCCCGACCAACGAATAAACCTGTTTCAAGCTCACGCAGAAAAGATTTGTGTGAGATTACTTTGCGACAAAAGCATTAAGTTTCGCTATCAGGAGCCGGCGAACTTATGCTGTGTGGCCCGACCAAAATTCGACTCTTATGAAAGGATTATTGTACACTTGCATGGTGGGGGGTTTATCTCGCTGAGCAGTCGATCATCACAGACATTCACTCGGAGATGGGCAACTGAGTTAAGGGTTCCAGTCTTTTCTATAGACTATAGGCTGGTACCGGAAGAAGTGTTTCCGTCGGCATTGGAAGACTGCTACAGTGCTTATCTGTTCATCACACAAAACCTGAGCAGCCATATGAATATCAAGCCGAAGAAGATAATGCTTGTAGGGGAGGGTTCAGGAGGGAACCTTGCTTTGGCATTGGTTGGCCTTCTTCTAAAGAATAAAAAACAGATTCCCCACACTGTCATATTGATGTACCCCGAAGCCGATTTGAGAGAAGATTTCTCGCCGTCTCGACTCAATGGGCTCGACAATTGTCAACTCTTCCCAACACTAATGATGCTATGCCATCGAGCATACACAGGATAATAAACTGATAACCCTTGGGTCTCTCCGATACTGCTAACAGAGGAAGCCGTTAACGAATCAGCAGTTGAGGATATGCGTTGGCCTTTAAACTGGCCTCGAACAAGAATCTTCGTTGGAGATAACGATCCATATTACGACGATAGTCTTAGACTGCTCGAACAAATGGCAATTAGCAAAATTGACTGCCAAATGACGGTATTCGAAGGCCTCGGGCACAGTTTTTTGGAGATGGAAGGGAAAGTCCCACAGTGTGCAGGTGCTGTACGCGAAACTATCCGCCTCATGGACAAACTACTGGACAACTGATTCTACTATCAAAGCATTTCACGTGTCAACATGGAATATCACAGGTAGACGGTGGTGCCCTGTTGTTTCAGCTCTGCCAACAGTGGTTTGCTTCGTTGTTGATTGACGTAATTGCGTCCGAAATACACTTGTCGAAGATGTCGGTGAACTTTGCAAAAGTTTACTAACGTCAATACGCTCTGTTCAGTGAGGTAATTGTTGGAGACCACTAACGAGGCCACCTTCTCGGCTCGGGCAATGAAGCATAGTAGAAGGTTGAAATTTTAATCTGTGAGACCGACTTTTACAAACTTAACGAGTTCCACACGTGGCGTCCATTTAAGCATTTCCAAGTAGCCGAGGAACTGGAGATCCTGGGTAGGATAACCAATAAGTTCAATTGCGTTGTTGCTAGAGAGGGTATTATCGAGAGCTTAGCATATGGTGCTAGTCATCACCCGCTCAGGATACACCCTGAGTACGGACGGTGGTTTTGTGTTGTAGCCTTTTGGGATGTTGTCCCGTCGATTTAGCAACTCGAGTATTTTTTCGCGTGGCCATTCCCTCATCTCGGTAAGATCAACCGGTGGATAGACCTACTGCTTGCGTGTTCCTCCTATGCTTTTCCTCGGCTTGATCATAGTGCTTGGCTGCTTAACTATTTCACGGTGCGTTGTAGTTTCTTTTCGGGTACTTAGGTACGTTGATTTACTGGGTTTACTGTCTGCATGGTCTCGTTATCGAAATACCAGTGGCGTACAGTTCAGGAGGTTCTCCTTGTCAACTGTACAGTCAGCCTTCTTATGGCTATTTTGGCTCTTCTTTTGACTGCTTTGCTGCCTTTATGTACGCTGTCCGTTCTGCATGTTGACCATTCTGCTGGATTCTAGTAGCAGCATTGACTCCTACGGAAGGCAGGAATGTTCATCTACTCCAAGCTAGCTCTTTTAAGTGAACTGTAGTAACTGCGAGTCATCGAGCTCATTCTCAGTAATTAATTTTTGCGAAGGTAGCACGACCTGCTTAAGGGAGAAGTTGCTTGCGAAGAACTGGTCAGGGTTCACACGGAAAGCATCTTTCAAACCGTCAAGCTTGAGGTTCTGAAGCGTCTAAAGCTCGATTCGCACTTCCTGAAGCTTATTGTTATGAAGCTGTGGGTCGAACAGTCCGGCTTCGTCATGCTGCACATCGTACTGGTAGCTCTCCAGTTTCGACTTTATGCGCTTCCGCTAGCATTAGATCAATGCCGAGGCCCTGTCAATTTCAGCCAGAGTACCTTTCCAAATCTCCTCGATCCTGGATAGTTACTGCCGGTAGAGGTTATTAACGAAGTCTCTGAAGGGTTCACTTGATTGGAAAACCTCTGATTCCAGGCGTTAGAACTCGCCAAGAACCTCAGACAGGCTTTTCAGTTTTTCTTCTCTCCCTTTCCTTTGGTAGAATTCTGCCAGTTAGTTAATGGCTTGGACGTTGGTACTGCGACTTTCGTCGGAAGGCACTCCCGTACGTTTAACACAAAGCTCGTAAACCTCCAAATCCACTGGATCGAGAACCTTCAACGATGAACCGTTTTTAGCCTTCAGGAAGCATTGTTAGCAGAGATTGATGCTGCTGGCGGGTTGCATGGGCTGCCTACTTGTATGCCAGTCACAGCAAAGGTTGCAACGGAACTGAGCCACCGCCGCTCTATGGATTTTCATTCTAACTGATGGTTTATTATTAAAGGTAGGCAGTGCACCTCCACAATCAACGAGATCAGGTCCTCCACGCCATCAAACTTACATAATTTGAGTGTCCGATACCTCAATATACTGGAATGTTTGCGGCTAGCCTCGAGGCGCTCCAGAAGGCCAACTAAGAACTTCGAGCGACTCCAATAGCAAACTATTATTAACGGGTACAGCGCAACTATAGCAGCAATTACAGTTTCGAACCAGAATACCATGCTCCATCAACTTTCACGAACGAATGGTCTGAAGGCGGAACTAGCCTTCGCTTGAATCGCTCAGCAACGCTTCGGGGCGTGTGAACAACACAGAAGGTTGGGTTTCCAGTGTCGTCACTATCGATGGTTTCTCGTCGTGGTTAGATTTGCATCGTTGGTGCTTTATCTTAGCCTTTGCTGTCTATGGGACTAAACGACTGGAGCCACTAGCACCTTGCTCACAAATTCGTATCTCTATCGACTCGAAACAACTTTGATGCACTTCCGTCGGCCTAACATCCTCGACCTTAGACAAATATTTGAGTAATGGGATGACCTGAATCAGTTAACGATCCCGCTCCTCGCCATTAAATAACCTTACCTTGACAAAGTTATCTGGGTGGATGATCGCTGCTTCTTCGGAATTCTGAGATTGTTTTATTGATTACATCGAGCAACACAATTTTGGACAGCTCATGCCCAAACAGATTAAGATTCTTTGCCTGGTAGTTGTTGATCCTCGTGCAGTGCGGGCCACCCAACACCATTTTCACTCTTTTTTCCTTATCAATGTGGGCGAGAATTTCCCTGCATTCATCTTCATTGGATTGGCTGAAAACGATAAGAAAGTAGTCTTCAGCCATTTCCCTCAGAAAGTATTCCACCCCAAATCGCTTACGGACGTATGTACAATGCTCAGCCTCAGTTGATTGACTCTGTATTACACATTGTTTACTTTCAGAGGGAAATCGCTGTTTTTTTTCTAAGCTTGTAACTTCACTAAAAGCCCTTGGAGGCTCATTACCAATATCTTTTTACCTCCCAATTCGGGAAGGGGAATCGTGCGCCGCACTGGTTGACACCGCAGTCTTCTAATAAATCTCTGTAGTTCAAGAGAATCCAGAATCTTGACTTGTTGTTGTTGCGGACAAAACAACTCACGAAGACGCTTCAGCCCCACAAGCAGAAACCTCAACCTATCACGTTACTAAGGTTTGGGTGCAAACGTGCATTGCGTGCGATGGTCGTTGGCATCATCTTCGTTGGCTTCATCTATCTTCCTACATACCAGCATCTACTACATCAGGTTATCCGCTCTGGTCGTGCAGGGACGACTGGTATTGGAATTCGATAGGAAGTTTGCCGCGACTTCACTTCTTCTCATAATAGAAATAGTGATAAGTAATGGAATCAAACCGATACTGAAGCGAAACAAACGCGACGCGACTGCAAGAGTGGATGCAGGTAATTAGTTGCATAAGTTTTGTCGATAACTCAGTGGTTTTCTATAAAATATCGTAGAAAAGAAATTAAGCGATGGAAAGGATCCAAGACTACCGAGTGCTCAAGGTTCTTGGCCGGGGAAGCTTCGCGACGGTGTACCTTGCAGTACGGTAGGGGGATCCCACCAAAGTCGCCCTCAAAAAGGTATGGATGTGGTTGAAGGTAGATCTCGCTCAAAGGCGCTCCAGAAAAGGATAAGAAGAACGCCCTGAATGAAGTAAGGCTATTATCCTCCATCAACAGTCAGTACGTGATAGGATTTCACTCGGCCTTCTATGAACCAACAACCGAAGAGCTCTATATGGTTATGGAATATGCGGGTAAGCAGTGGAATAAAGTAGAAAGAGGAGATCTCGCACAGAAAATCTAGCGATATGTTAAAAGCGATGAGCGCATCCCTGAATCGGAAATCTGGACGATTCTCGAGCATACGGCAAAAGGGCTATCTTACCTCCACTCCAGCGGCATCCTTCACAGGGATTTGAAGACAGCTAATGTGTTTTAGACGGGAACAGGTGTCTATAAAATCGCAGACTTCAACGTATCTAAATTTGTCGAGAAGGAGGGTGGGCTGGCAGAGACACAAATTGGCACTCCTTATTACGCCAGTCCTTAAGTCTGGGAAAATAGCAAATACGATAGCAAAGCTGATATCTGGAGTCTCGGGGTACTGGCATATGAGCTCGCTTCTCTCAAAATGCCGTTCCCTGCCAAGACTGTAAATGAGCTTTACGCCAAAATAAACAAAGGAAAGTTTAATAGGATTCCTTCCATATACAGCGAAGGCCTCAGTATACTGATATCAGATATGCTCAATCCTGACCCAGTGAAGAGACCAAGTTCTGAAGCAATCGTGGCTTGTGCAGTTCTGAATAAATTTGAAGTACCATCCCTCACAATTAAACCTTTGAATAGAAGAAAGATGCCGCACCCATCTATAATCGAACAAACTCTTGACCCTGAGCTTAGCAACAAAAGCATGAGGGAGCAAAAAGATGGAAGGGAGAGGTTATCAAGTATGAGAGGGCCGATAAAGAGCGAGAGAAAGGGAATATCTTTGATGTTAGGAAAGGAGAATGAGGATAGTTCGATCTTTAAGGAAAGAAAAGGAAATGAAAAAAACGTAAGCAGACTTTCAAATCGGACTGAAAGGATAGCAGCTGAAGAGAAGGGAAGAAGAATGTCGGAAAGGAAAGGAGTAGCATCGCGATATATATGAAAGGACGGGAATATTGAAAATATGGGAGAAAGTGGGGTATGTTTGAGTGTTCACACATTATCATGCTCAGTTGCCTCCACGGAGACGGAGCACAAGGTGAAGGGTGGATTCCTTCTGGATGTTGTAGTCGCTGAGAGTCCTGCCGTCCTCGAGCTGCTTTCCGGCGAAGATGAGCCTCTGCTGATCGGGAGGGATGCCCTCCTTGTCCTGGATCTTGGCCTTGACATTC
>Ga0075152_10000985_pt1 | contig 20668 bp, 20 predicted proteins | sample JI61114C2DNA_FD_70964 | JGI IMG/M metagenome (GOLD analysis project Ga0075152, IMG submission 70964) | Wastewater effluent complex algal communities from Wisconsin, to seasonally profile nutrient transformation and Carbon sequestration -... | ecosystem: Engineered > WWTP > Effluent > Algae...
GGCATCTTCAAGCGCTTCCCCCAGCGCATCCCCAAAGAGATCACCCCCGAGTTCGTCCGCTCCGAAGTCGCCGCAGGCCGCGCCATCATCCCCTCGAACATCAATCACCCCGAGCTCGAGCCGATGATCATCGGCCGGAACTTCCTCGTCAAAATCAACGCCAACATCGGCAACAGCGCCGTCGCCTCCAGCATCGAGGAAGAGGTCGAAAAAATGCGCTGGGCCACCAAGTGGGGTGCCGACACCGTCATGGACCTCTCCACCGGCAAGAACATCCACGCCACCCGTGAATGGATCCTGCGGAACTCGCCCGTGCCCATCGGCACCGTGCCGATTTATCAGGCGCTCGAAAAAGTGAACGGCAAAGCCGAGGACCTCACCTGGGAACTCTTCCGCGACACCCTCATCGAGCAGGCCGAGCAGGGCGTCGATTACTTCACCATCCACGCCGGCGTCCTCCTCCGCTTCGTCCCCATGACCGCCTCCCGCATGACCGGCATCGTCAGCCGCGGCGGCAGCATCATGGCCAAGTGGTGCCTCGCCCACCACAAAGAAAACTTCCTCTACACCCACTGGGACGACATCTGCGACATCATGGCCGCCTACGACGTCTCCTTCTCTATCGGCGACGGCCTCCGCCCCGGTTCGATCGCCGACGCCAATGACAAAGCCCAGTTCGGCGAGCTCGAAGTCCAGGGCGAGCTCACCAAACGCGCTTGGGCCAAAGGCGTCCAGGTCATGAACGAAGGCCCCGGCCACGTCCCCATGCACATGATCGAGGAAAACATGGCCAAGCAGCTCGAATGGTGCCACGAGGCCCCCTTCTACACCTTGGGCCCTCTCACCACCGACATCGCCCCCGGCTACGACCACATCACCAGCGGCATCGGCGCCGCCATGATCGGCTGGTATGGCTGCGCCATGCTCTGCTACGTCACGCCCAAGGAACACCTCGGCCTCCCCAACAAGGAAGACGTGAAGGCCGGCGTCATCACCTACAAACTCGCCGCCCACGCCGCCGACCTCGCCAAAGGCCACCCCGGCGCCCAATACCGCGACAACGCCCTCTCCAAAGCCCGCTTCGAATTCCGCTGGGAAGACCAGTTCAACCTCAGTCTTGATCCCGTCACTGCCCGCGAATACCACGACGAAACCCTCCCCCAAGACGGAGCCAAAAGCGCCCACTTCTGCTCCATGTGCGGCCCGCACTTCTGCTCCATGAAGATCACCGAAGACGTCCGCAAATACGCCGCCGAACAAGCCATCTCTGAGGAGGAAGCACTCCAGCGAGGCATGGAAGAGAAGAGCAAGGAATTCGTTGATAAAGGCGCGGAGGTTTACACGAAGGCGTGATATGCCTGATAAGAAAAGTGAACATTTTATTCTTACTGCTATGCCAACAATACTAGAGCAATATCGAATCTCAGACTTCCTAGACTGGCAGAAAGATAGCAAACTCATATTGAGTCCTCACTTCCAGCGAGGAAGCGTATGGCCGCCAGCAGCTCGCTCATACTTGATTGATACAATCTTGCGCGAATTGCCAATGCCAAAGATCTACTTTAGAACATCCGTGGATCTCACTTCGAAAAAGTCCGTGCGAGAAGTCGTGGACGGCCAACAACGTTTGAGAGCCATAATTGAATTTGCAGGCGACAAATTCTCGCTGTCGAAAGTAGCCAAGGAGTTCCAAGGCAAGAAATACTCATCTCTTGAGCCGGAGCTTCAGGCCAGATTTTTGAGTTATCCGATTGCTGTCGGCCAATTACTAAACGCATCCGATTCAGAGGTATTTGAGGTGTTTGCACGCCTGAATTCATACAACGTGCAGTTAAACGCCGCGGAAAAACGCCACGCAAAGTTTCAAGGGGACTTTAAATGGGCGGTTCATGAATCGACGCTCAAGTGGAATAAGCTGTGGGACGAATACAAAATTGTATCGATCAGAGATCGCGTCAGAATGCTCTCAGATTCGTTGATGTCAGAGATGTATGAAATTATTTTGTCCGGAGTTACAGACGGGGGCCAAACCAAGATCGATAAATTTTACGTAAAGCATGACAAATCGTTCGACCTCACTGCACAGGCGAGAGTCGATCAGACACTGGATTACTTCGTTCGCAACATGGCGGACGACATTCGCGGGACTCCCGTTTGCAATGCGCCGCACTTTTTGATGCTTTTCGCGGCCATAGCCCACGCGCTGTTCGGCATACCCACAGGTGAGCTAAATTCACTCCCTTCGCGATCAAATGAACTACTGAGCAATCTCCAAGTATCCCGCAACAACCTCGCCCAACTCAATTCTGTAATTGGTTCGGACGAACCTGTTCCGGGTTACGAAACCTTCTGGACGGCGTCTAAATCTTCAACGCAACGCATCGCTAGCAGGAAAGTAAGATTTCCTTTCTTTCTTAACGCCCTGCGGCCCATCCCCTTGTAGCCGTGCCAACAAACAGCCTCGATTTAGCATATCGAAGGTTTTTGCAGTCGTCAGCGTGGCTTCAGATGGAATTCAACCGTGAACTAGCAGCGTTTAGAACTGGCAAGCTTTCGATAAAATCGTTCTCCTTATCGCCTGAGATGGCAACTCTCAGATTGCATGATGACTGGGCGCGATGCTGTCGAGAAATCGTTCTGGCGTCAGCCGTTGATGAACCAACTACAATTACGGGCACTGTTCTCGCCAAAGCCCCCGGCATTGCCACGCTGTCTGATGCGGTTCGCGCAAGCATTCAATCAACATCGACGAGAAGATACGAGCCTAAGTGGGCAACGGCAAGAGAAGCAATCGCCGCTGCGGTTCACCTTCGGATTGCGAATCTCGCAACCGTAACGGCAGCAGTTGGTGCGACCAATTCTCCTGCCGAAGACCTTCGACACGTCCGAAACTTTTTCGCACACCGTGCTGAAAACACGGCAGCTAAAGTGCGCGCGTTAAGTTTCTTCGCACCCGGAATGAGTTTAAATGCGGCCGATCTGCTCTGGGGGCCTGTCCTGGGTGGTGTTAGTCGGTTTGAGTCTTGGATTTTTGGTCTGCGAGCTATCGCGTCTGCAGCAATACAATGACGGGGGAAACGGGGTCAGTGAAAAACCTGACAAACGCCTCTCCTCTCACTGCTGGGTGATCCAGCTAGGCACAGGATGCCTAAATCGCCCCCCCCGAAAGCATCCTCAGATGCATTCTCGAATCGTGACCAATTATGCGTTGGGGTCATCACCAAGCTTGAGGAAGTCACACCCCGGAGGGATTGAAACTCGCAATGGTTATCTGATTAAACCTGAATTACATTTCAGCACTATGAAACCAAAATTCTCCATTGGAGATGTAGTCTGTGTCAAACTCGAGTATCAGACAGCCGCAGGGGAGGTCGTTGACCTTCTAGGAACTGGCTCGACGGGCCAGAATCTCTACCTTGTGAAGGTTCCCTTGAAGGATGACCCATCGGAAACGTGCGAGGGTACCTACCCAGATAATAAATTGGAGGAGGTCCCACTGCTAGGTAACGAAACCCCGTTTTCTGCGCGACATGTAATCGACTATTTAAAGGCGGGCGCACTCATTGACATTTTGGGACGCGCATCAGGAGGAAAAAATCCGTCTCGGGCGCTGCTGCGTTTCCACCAAGGCGAACTGACATACACATTCATTGATGACCCTGAGCACCTCGCCGGCGCAACAATTCCGTTTTCGACTACGGACAAGGACAAGATGACGGGGGAGTACAAAATCTGCCGTGAATCTATGAACAGAGTGGCTTTATACCTCCGTAGCTTCGGCCTCAGCCGAGAGCAGGCGAACGAGGTCCTGGCGGTCTTTCCCACCTTACCCTCCTAGATAGCTGTGGGATACGGGAAAAGCGCGTCAGGCTGAAATTGGCTGACCAATCTCTTTTCTCTCTCGCGGCTGTCCTGCGCGGAAGGAGCCTGGTGACTGCCTACGCAGCGTGATCACATCTTCGGCGTCTTCTCCACAAGAGCGGCAAACTCAGCCGCCTCAAAGGCGCGCATGGTGCAGGTGTGGACGTTGCCCAGAGATGAGAGGCTCGTCATCAGGCCGGTGGCGGCGGCATCGTCCTTCGCCTGAAAGACGATCACGCCATCGTGGGCACCCATGGTCCAGAAGAGGTGCTGCACCTTGCAGCCCCCTTTTTTGGCCGCCTTCCGAAAAGCGTCGGCGCGGTGCGGGGATTCGTGGATGTTCTGATGTCCCTGCGGGGTAAAGTTGATGAGTGCGACGTAGGTGTTCATGGCTTGAAGAGTGGATGGGCCACGAAGAAAACGTCCGGGCAGCCCCCGGCACTCACCGCCCCCGCGTCCGATCCTGAGACTGTGAAATCTTCCTCTCCCATTTTTCTACCCGCTATCCGTCCGACGCTCCAGAAGGACATATATCCAGTCTGACAAAAGTCTCAAATCGAGCTTCCGTAGGCCTTGGCGGCCGCCTCCAGCAGAGAGAGAGAGGCGGAGAATCGTTGATCCTGTTTGATGGCGTCGGAAAGCTTGGTCAGATCAGCCATGATCGCGGCGACCTCAGCCTCGCTCGGCGCATCTACCTTCACTGCAGCGGCCGTACGATGTGCAGCTGCCAGGGCACCCGCAACTCCATCCAGCGACTCGTAGGTGCCATTCAGGATGTCACTGTCTTCAATAATCACCTCACAGCCGATGACATAGCTGCGCAACTGGGCCAGGACACTCAAGTCCTTGCCCTGGTCCGCAGGCTTCGGCAGAATGACTCCCTGCTGGAGCGCCTTGAGGGCGACTGCGATACCGCGCTTATGCCACTTGAGGGGATCTTCATCCAGTCCAACGGGGGCGGCCATCAAGGCTTCCTGCAGGAGCTCATTGTGCTTCTTCAACGCCGCCAACGGATCGACCTCAATCGAAGGCAGGGGAGTTTTCTTCGCTGCCTTTTTCACTGCCTTCTTTGCTGCTTTTTTGGCCATAATAATGTTGATGCTAAGTTTAAGGCTTGAACTACGGGAATATGAGGCTGTTCCTGGATGCTAGGAGGACTTCTTCTCCTTTTCCTTCTCCTTGTCGGCATCGAGTTTCTCTTTGACCAACCGGCCAAACTTCACCAGTTCTCGTAACTGGGCGAAAGTGCTCTTCTTCTCACGCAGTTCAGTCAAGGCTTTGCGTGCTTCCTCAAGGTTGGCTTTGCCAGCATCCAGATCTACCAAACTCCCGAGAAGCTCCTTGCGGATCTGGCGCCTGCCGTTGATGGCCTTTTCAATATTTTGCGTGTCGTCCGTGATGCCTTGACTGACGTACAGCATTAGGTTTGCCCGCGTTATTGGCGTGCCTTGTGCCAGTGTTTTGTCGACCAAGGCAATGCCATCCCGATTGGCCTGGATATTTATCCGCTGATAGATGCCGCGCCTGCGCACCAGGGCACCATCTTCGACCTCACCATTGGCTTCCATGGACTTAAAAGATTGCAACTCCACCAAGTTGTCGCCTTGGGTGGCATAATAGGCCTCCTCGGCATTGATCTTGTCGTCCATCTCTTGCTCATAGGCGGCGATTTGACTGATCGTAAGGCCCGCCAGATGGGCTGCAGTGCGGCTTGAAGGCGTGGTGCAGGATGCTAGGCAACAGGCCATCCCCAGGGGAAGGAGCAGGTGTTTCATCGAAGGATACATCGGGAGTGTGGGAGATTTGAGTTAGAGCTGTTCGGCGATGGAACCGAGCGCCACCACCTGAGCGATGCGCAAAATCTGTGCCGCATGTTCTGGGGTGAAGCCGCCTGAATGATAGGCATGCAGCCCCTCCACAGAGCGAGAAATGACGGCCCGGCGTCTGGAATCATTAAAGGAGGAGTGAACAATGGACCGTTGGTGGTCCAGGCGGGCCAGGGCCACCTTCATCAGCGCCTGCGAGCGCCTGAAATTACTTTGAGCCACCGCCAATTTTCGAACTGCCACCAATGTCGTGCGGAGTACATTGTGATCTATGTCGATCTGGGTGCCATTGCCCAGAGCCTTGCGCATTGCGACCGAACCAGTGGCCATGAGAGAGGTCACCGAGACACTCCTGTCGTCATAGTCGTCAAAGGTTTTGCGCGCGTCTTTGGCCAGTTCACCCGCGACCACGGCCCGGGTATAACAATCTTCCAGCATTTCTTTCACATTCGCCACATAGCCGAGTTCTGCCTTGGCTTGATCGCGGTCATACTGCAGCAGGTCCAGGGCTAGGCTCAGAATCACCAGATCAATGCCCGGGGCATGCGGGATGACGGCGACTCCCTTGCCTCCTGAAGCGCGGTGGAACATCGCCTCCGCCACCTTGCTCGCCTTTTGAGTTTGAGTTTTGCCATCCCCGTCGACAAAGGTGATCTCCTTGTCCCCGAGTGCCTGCAGTTGCTCGGCGGCTGCCGAAAGAGTGTCCTTCTCGTCGGCGCCGGCAGAGGCACTCTTGGCCGCCTTTTGCAGATTGGGAGACTCAACGATGGCGGTCCGCAGCAGTGCGATCGAGCTGTTGAAGGCGGTGATTTCAGCTTTTTTCTTTTTGATCAGCTCGTTGGTCTTGGCGATGGGATCTTTAGCTGCTGCGATAGCCTGTTTGGCGCTGTCGCTGATGCCGTTGAGTGTCAGGATCTGGGCGGGGAGCTCTTGAGTCAGAAACTTATCAATGTCCGTGTTTAGCTTGTTCAGACTGGTCTCGATAGTGCCGACGTTGTCGTAGGCATAACTGGCCATGGCTGCAGTATCCGCGTACTCGTTAATCACGCGATCTTCCTCTTTGGCGAAGGCGTCCACGTTCGCCTGCATCGCTTTGTATAGAGCTGGGGCTGTCGTGTTGTGGGCCGTGATGGCCTCCTTCGCCTTCGTGATCTTCTCCTCATCCGCTTTGCTGTGCAGGTGGGAAGGCAGCATGCCACAGCCGGTTAAAGAGATGGCCATGGCCAGCGGAAGAATCGGCATAGCGGGAAGCGAAAATTTTGAAGGCAGGTAGATCATGATTTTATCGTTCTTGTCTTGGAGGCGTCGTCAGAGATCCAGGGCTCGTTTTACGAAACCACTCTGCCTGTGCAGGCCACTTGCAGAAGCGAGCGAGGTCGCAAGCACAATAGCTAGGCAGCCTCTCAAACACATATCGGGAGATAGTTTCACAAGGATTAATGGAACCTAAAATTATTTTATGAGCTGCCGCATGCCAATTTACAAGAGAATTTTTCGCCACTTAATTTGTGATTCGCTGATCATTTTATAGCAAATTCTGGAAACCTTATTTTTAGGCGAACTGCCGAATATTCCGGGTGGCTACTCAGAGAAGGAAACGGTGTCAGAGTGCAAAATTCTGACAAACTATACTCCCACGCAGCATGAAGTTTCATTTTGAGAAGAAGTGAAAGTTCAAGGTGAGCAGGGAGTGGAGTTCCTCGGTGGTTGAGTTCAGAGCATTGAGGCAATCGTCGATGGCGTGGCGGAAGTCGTTGAAGGTGGGGTAGTAACGGTTGGTCAGGCAGCGCTTTTTGACCAGTTTCCACAGGCGTTCGATGAGATTGAGATTGGGGCTGTAGGCTGGCAGGAAGAGCAGTTCGATATCCAGAGTCTGTGCCTGCTCGCGCACCAGCTCGCAGCGCTGGTAGCGTGCGTTGTCCATGATGAGGGTGATGGCGATGTGCGGATGCTTCTCTCGGATCGTGGCTAGCAGTTCGCACACGCTTTGCGCATTGATGTTGCCCATGGTCCGATGCGTGATGATCTCTTTGCTGTGTGAGTCCACCGCTCCGAGCACGCTGTAGCGCTGTCGCCCTGGGGCCGTTCTGATGAAGGGTCGAGCAAAGCACCAGATGAGGCCCAGGAAGGCACCGAGCACAAAATGTGCGGCATCGACGAAGAACACCTTGCGCGCACCTTTGGCCGCCTGCTCAAGGCGCGGGGTCATCTCCAGGGTGTAAAACTCAAGCTGGAGTTGCTCATCGACCTTGCCAGGCAGCGGTGCAGCTTTTTTCAACGACATGCCCATGCGCTTCATCGTGCGGCGGCACTGGCTCTCGGAAAGGCGTATGCCGGTGAGTTGCTCAATGCGTTGCACGGCCATCTTGGCGTTGGCCACCGGTGCGGCGGCGAAGGAGCACTTCAAGCACTTCAAGCACTTCAAGCACTGCCAGAACGGCTCAAGACTGCTGGAGGGACGGTAGCTGCGATCTTCGAGCACTCGTTCAAGACCGCCCTGCTGATACTCCAGCAGGTAAGTGCGCAGGGTGGGCTGGCTGATGTTGAGGCAGCGCCCGATGAAGCCATGACTGGCTCCTTCATGGTGCATTCGCAAGGCCAGTAGCTTGTGGTGGAAACGCTGTTCGATGTCGCTGTCTTCAAGGGCTTCACCGATGTCTTGAAGCTGTTGGGAGGTAAGCTGGAGTTCGATCACCAGTGATAAACGCATGCCTCAACACCCTATCTCACCACTATCCCGTTTTGAAAGTTTGTGATGCGCGGGAGTATAGTCACCTCTCACCAGTGGCTTATCCCACGATGCGAAGGAGCATGCATCCTCTTGCTCTCGCGCTGGCTCTTCCTCTCCCCTCGGCTGCCCCGAGAGAACCCGAGTCAGAACCCGCGCCTGAGCCAGAAGCCCTTTCCTCCCGCTGTCTCGTGCTCCGCCTATTCCGCTCCCCTCACCGCCCCCACCCGTTGTCCTGAAACACCTGATGATTGGCAGAAGAATGAAGGCAGGAGAATAGTTCGGTTCAGAGCCATTCTTCTGCCTTCATTCTCCTGCCAGTAGGATCGGATCGAGAGCCATGGACCCACAAGGTGTGAGCACAGATCGAGGAGGCATGCCATCCGCTCTCCGGCCTTCCCGGCGGCCAGACGTTTTGAACCGCTGATGGGACGCTCATACCAATCCTCTGACATCAGCGTTCTGTCAGCGTCTTATCAGCGGTTTGTCTCTCACCCAATGAGCGCTGCAGCCGCCGCGAAACAGAAACCCACCAAGATTGCGGAGCCGCCGGTGCGGAGCTAGTCTCTGGATCCATTCGCCGCCTTACTCGACACGCCCATGCCCCCTCCCCGCATCCTCGCCTTCGGCGGCAGCCTACGCCGCGATTCCTTCAACCAAAAACTCGCCGCCGTCGCCGCGGCAGGAGCACGGGAGGCGGGCGCGGAGGTCACCTTGATCGCCCTGCGCGATTTCCCCCTGCCGGTCTTCGACCAGGATCTGGAGGACGCGGAAGGCATGCCCGCCGCCGCCAAGGCTTTGAAACAACTGTTCCGCAAGCATGATGGGCTGCTCATCGCCGCGCCGGAATACAACAGCAGCCTCACCGCCGCCTTGAAGAACGCCCTCGACTGGGTCTCCCGCGCCGAAACCGACGACGAACCGCCGCTGGCCGCCTTCACCGGCAAAACCGCCGTCCTCTGCGCCGCCTCCCCCGGAGCCCTGGGCGGCCTGCGCGGTCTGGTGCATGTCCGGGCCATCCTCGGCAACATCGGTGTCACCGTCCTGCCCGATCAAGTCGCCGTCAGCAAAGCGCACGAAGCCTTTGCGGCGGACGGCACGCTGTCCGACGAAAAGCAGGCTGCCCGCGTGCAAAAACTCGGTGCCCAACTGGCCCGCCACCTGACCAAGATGCTGGCCTGAGACGCGGCCCCTCGGTTGGCTTGAGGTGGGGCCTCGGGTGATTCAGTGCTCATACTCCACGGAAAAGTTACCGTACTTTGCGGCAGAGTTATTGTACTCCACGGAAAAGTTACCGTACTCTGTGGCAGAGTTACTGTACTCCACGAAAAAGTTACCGTACTTTGCGGCAGAGTTATTGTACTCCACAGAAAAGTTTCCGTACTTTGCGGCAGAGTTATTGTACTCCACAGAAAAGTTTCCGTACTTTATGAAAAAGTATGAATCCCCTGGAGAAAGGGATTGGCCCTCAGGCCCTGCGGACACACGCCCTCCCAGGATCACCCGCGACGATGCCGGCGCAGGGCCTGGCAGGTGCGCTGGCATTCGCCACGCAGGGAACGTGCGAGTTTGAGAAACTGGGCGCGCTCCGGCGGCTGGGAGTCCAGCGCATAAGTCTCCGCCTGGGTCATTTCCTCGATCACCTGATCATAAAACTCAATGCGCTGGGCAGGACTCAGATGGCGCAGCTCCTTCGCGATGCGGGTGTTGACTCCCTTGATAAGATGCCCGGCCGACGCGAGTGAAAACTGGCTGAGCATGTATTGGAGAGACTCCGGGAGATCTTTGGCCTCGGTAATCCCCTGCCGCCCGGCCACTTCCAGAATGATGTTTCTCATGTGGAGAAAGACCGCAAAAGCCTCATCTTCCGACTGTTTGCAGAGCCATTCATTCAGTTGCTTCTGGAACCGCTCACCATCCACCGCGTCATTGATCTCCCCGCCGGAGATCTCGTGAAGGTAGTCAAAATTCGCCTTACTGATTTCAAGGGTCCAATCCTCTATCTCCGTCACATCATTGGCGGCTTCGCGATCTGTTTCCAACATGTTTTTATGGGGATCGAGGGGTTCGTTCGACATGTGAGGCATTTAAAATGAAACGGACCCGCTTTGTATAGAAAAAAGCAGGCTCCACCAACAGTCCTGATAGCTACCTGGAGCAGCTTCCAGTGGAAGACTTCTCCACACAACCCAAGCAAGGCATTCCTGCCAGAAGGGTTTACTTGTTGAACCCGGGAGGCTGAAATACAGCTCGGGTCATGAGCAGAGCAGCGATTCTTCTGGGGTGGGGCCATCCGGCGGGCGACGTGTCGGGCGGGACAGTGCTGGACGTGCATTTGCATCCCGACTGCCCCGACGGGCCGCTTTCGCTTGGGGAGCGCTGGGGCAGGGTTTCGGGAGTGGGGGCACAGTTTACCCTGAAGGAGGCCGTGCAACGGGAGGCGGAGCATCTGCGCGCCTGTGGCTGCGAATGGCTCCTGCCCCTGGCCCAGGAGGAAAGGCTGCGTGGGCGGCGATACTCGCCCGAGGAGATCCTGGCGAATCTCCCCCGGCCAGTGACTGTGGCGGTGGAGTCCCGCCAGCCCGTGCCTGCGGTGAAGCCTGCTGCGGATACCCTGCCAAAGATCCGCGCGGCCATTGCTGCGGCCGACTTTGAGGCCCTGGAAAGTCTGCGCGATGCGCTGACGGAGGAGATCGTGGCGCAGGTCGTGAAGGATTGGCAGGCAGCCCTGCCGTGGAAGACCAAGGATGCCTACGCCGCCCTGCTGCAGGACCAGACAGCGGAGTGTGTGCGGCCCCTCTTTCGCGATGCCCTGAAGTCCCCCACCGTGGAGACGCGGGCCTATGCGCTGTGTGTGCTGACGGGGAACTTTGCGGCCTTCACCGCCCTGCTGACCGATGGCTGGGTGGACGGCACCAAAGTGGATGCGGCGATCTCCGCAGCAGGCCTGGCGTGAGTTTTTGGCGAAGCGGGCTGGCTGCAACGGGAGGCAATATTCTGACGATGCCATCGCCTTCCAAAGGTGGGCGATCCATCGTTGCGAATGGGCCTGATTCGAGCCAAGAAAGCTGCATGAATCCGGTCCTCTGCATTCTCGGCGGCTGCAATGGCGCGGGGAAGACCACGCTCGCGCGAGAACTGCTGCCTCGGCTGGGCGTGATGCGCTTTCTGAATGCCGATGAACCGGAAGCCTTGGGAAGGCTGGAGATAGACTGATCGAAGATTAGCCCGAAGGGCGGCGGACTGGGATGTCCGCCGGAGATGACCCTGGTGCCCGAGAAGCCGAAGCGCACAAGGCACAAGGCCACGTGATGGGTTGTCACCTCCAGCCGTTTCCTGGGCATCCCGGCGGCTCCTCGGACGCGAGGCCCGACGTGGATCCCGCCGCGTCGGAAAACAACCACGGAAGACACGGAAGGCTGAAATCCCAAACCGGCCTTCCATTCCGTGTGTTCCGTGGTTCCTGCTTCAGCGTGTTGGGCCTTCTGGCTCTCGCTTTTGTTCTTCATCTCACCTCTGTTTGGCCTGACACCGAAAGAGCAAGAGCTGGATGGCGCGCAGCCTCCAACGTGTCCCCAAAGGCTCGGAACACCGTGCGGGCACAGAGACCTGAAACAAGTCAGGCGGCGAGGCTGCCTTCGTGGATCTTGAGCACGCGCTCCATGCGGGCGGCCTGGGCGGGGTGGTGGGTGACGAGGGCGAGGCTGACGCCGGTGGTCTTTTGCAGATCCAAAAGAAGCGTGGTGAGGGCTTCGGCGTTCTTTTCATCCAGCGCGCCGGTGGGCTCGTCGGCGAGAATGAGCTTCGGTTGATTGATCAGGGCGCGGACGACGGCGACGCGCTGACGCTCGCCGCCGGAGAGCTGGGCGGGCTTCCAAGAGAGGCGGTCCTGAAGGCCGACGGTGGCGAGCAGGGCCTCGGCACGCTGGCGGGCGCTTTCGCCGCCGCCAGTGGCGGGTGTTTTTAAGGCAAGGGTGGGGAGGAGGACGTTCTCCAGCACGGTGCTCTGGGGCATGAGGTGGTGGAGCTGGAAAATGAAGCCGATCTTTTCACTGCGGAGCTGGGCGAGGCGCTGGGGGCTGCATGTGGCGATGGATTCGCCATCGAAGAGGTAGTCGCCGGAGTCGGGGGAGTCGAGCGTGCCGAGGATGTTGAGCAGGGTGCTCTTCCCGCAGCCGGAGGGGCCGACGATGGCGACGGACTCTCCCGCTGCGATGCTGAGGCTGATGTCACGCAGGACGGGGACGGTCTGGCCGCTGCCGGGTTCGCGGTAGGATTTGGCGATGTGGGTGAGGGTGATGAGGGACATGGAGGGGAAATGACGAATGAGTAAAACCGAATGACGAAGGAATGACGAAGCTCAAGGGATGAATCCTTGATTCATCAGCTGTGCGGAGATTGTTTTGTCATTCGTCATTTGAGATTGGGAGTTCTTTAGTCATTCGGGCTTACTCATTCGTCATTTGAAGCAGGAATGATCTGCCGCTTTCCATGAGACTTTAGAGGCGGCGCCAGCGCCTGGCTTTGAACTCGTGGCGCGGGAGGCTGCCGGAGTCGGCGAGGCGAACGGGGATACGCAGGGAGAAGGTGTCGCGGAGGCGGGATTCGAGGCGCTTGAGGAGGCGGGGGGCGAGGTCGGCGGGGGCTTCGATGAGGACTTCGATCTCGTCCATGGCGTCTTCTTTCTTTTGCTCGACCATGTATTCGATGATGTCGGGGAACTGGCGGACGACGGCCTCGATGGCGCTGGGATAGACGTTCACGCCACGGACGACGACCATGTCATCGACACGGCTGAGGACGCCGCCTTCGAGGACGATGCGTCCGGCTTTTTCGCGCTTTTTCACCCAGTCGCCAGTGCGGTAGCGCAGGAGGGGGCAGGCGGCGCGGTCGAGGGTGGTGAGTACGAGCTCGCCATGCCCGCCTTCGGGCACTTCGAGTCCGGTCTGTGGATCGATGACCTCGGCGAGGTAGGCTTCCTCGATGAGGATGAGGTCACGCGGCTGGCGGGTGATCTCGTAGCTGACGGGGCCGACCTCGGTCATGCCGTGGTGATCATAGACGCGGGCATCCCACAACTGCTCGATGCGGGCGCGGACCTCGGGGATGCTGCCACCGGGCTCTCCGGCGACGAGGATCTTGTTCACGCGCAGGGCGAGGCGCTCGACGCCGCTGGCCTCACCGATCATCTCACCGAGGCGCAGGGCATACGTCGGTGTGCAGCAGAGGGTGGTGGCGCCATAGCGGGCCATCGTTTCCAGGCGTGCCTGGCTGGAAAGCCCGCCGCCGGGGATGACGAGGTAGTCGCGTGCGGCGGACTCGAAGGCGGTCCAGAAGCCGAGGAAGGGGCCGAAGGAGAAGGCGAAGAAGATGCGGTCGCGACCGCGAACCAAATCTGCGCCCACGAAGACACGCCGCCAGCAGGCGAGCATGGCCTCCCAACTGTCCACGGTGTCGAGCCAGGCCATGGGCTGGCCGCTGCTGGTGCCGCTGGTCTGGCAGAAGCGTGTGTATTGCTCAAAGGGGCGGGTGAGATTCGTGCCGAAGGGCGGGTGCTGGAGGCGATCGTCCAGCAGCTCGGACTTCTGGGTGAAGGGCACCTGCTGGATGAAGTCCTCAAGGCGGTTCAGGGAGGTGACGCGGATGCCGTGCTGGCGGAACTTTTGTGAGTAAAAGCCCTCGGTGGTGGCGAGGTGGAGCACGATGGAACGCAGCTTGCGCCATTGATTGGCACGCAGGCGGGCTCGGTCGATGAGCGGATGGTCGGACTCCACATGAGCAGCGATGGCGAGGGCCACCGCAGGGTCAAGAGCCCAACGCGAGAAGCCTCATGATGCGGCGGACACTTCGGGCATGGAGAGATCCGACATGACGGGGCGCAGTATGGCCTCCTGCCACTCCATGAGTGGGCTGTCGGCCACAGGGTCAACGACGAGCAACTCAAGATCACTGCGGGAACCGAGGAGGCTGCCTTCGACATCGAGGTTTCTGGCGATCTCATCCCGGCGGGCGCAGAGCTTGTCCACGGTGTCGCGCTGTACGTCAGTCATGCGGCTCTTGGCGCGCTTCTGCCTTTGCGGCCAGGTGGCCTGCCCCTGACGGAAGACGGCGGCGACGAGGTCATGGAATTCCTTTTTCCACCGGGGGCGCCAGCCGCCGGGTGGGTTCATGACGTCGCCCAGCTCGAAGAGCTCTGCGTAGGCGACCATCTGCTTGTTCGACATGATGCGGTAGCAGGGAATGTCACGCTCCTTGGCGATGCCTTCGCGCCACTCCCACATGGATTTCAGGATGGCGAGGCCTTTGGAATTGAGCCGTCCACTGCCCTGCACGCGCCATGGATCTTCGCGCTCAAGCAGGCTGCGCTGGGCGACATCCTGCTGGAGCGAGAGGCAGCTCTGCTCGAACCATGCGACACGGTTTTTATCCTTCAGGATGGCGAGGAAGTGATCGGCGATCTTTAGCAGGTAGCGGACATCATCCACCGCGTAGGAGAGCATGTGCTCTGGCAGAGGCCGGCGGCTCCAATCGGCCTTTTGGGAGGCTTTGCAGATGGTGAGGCCGAGGACGTTTTGCAAAAGAGCCGCGAGGCCGAACTGACGCGCGCCTGCAAGCCGGGCGGCGATCTGGGTGTCGCGGATCAAACGCGGCTCCCAGTTATAAGTGCGGCGGAGCATGGTGAGGTCGTAATCCGCACCGTGGAACCAGAGCTCATAACGATCCAACAGGGCGAGCAGCGGGCTGACATCTGTGACGGCAAGAGGGTCAACCAGGGCGAAGCGACCACCACAAGCCACCTGGAGGAGACAGAGCTTCTCATGGTAGTGGTGCAGGGAGTCCGCCTCGGTGTCGAGACAGACGCGATTTTCTCCAATGGCCTGAAGATGGGCATCGCTCTCAGCCACCCAGGTGGCGAGATGCTCAGGGGTGGAGATGAACTCGAAATCGCGGGCAGGCGCTTCGGCGGAGGTGTCTGGACTGCTGACCGCGCTCATGATTTACTTCAAGCCGGTGAGCAGGAGCTCGGCATTGTTGCTGGTGCGGTTGATATTGCGGATGAGGAGCTCCAGGGCCTCGACAGCGGGCACCTGGGCGAGCTGACGACGAATGGCCATGATGCGGCGGAACTCGTCGGGGTGATAAAGGAGGTCGTCTTTTCTTGTGCCTGACTTCAGCATGTGGATGGCGGGGAAGATGCGGCGCTCGCTGATCTCGCGGTCGAGAGTGGCCTCCATGTTGCCGGTGCCTTTGAACTCCTCGAAGATGATTTCATCCATCTTGCTCTCGGTATCAATGAGGGCGGAGGCGATGATGGTGAGGCTGCCGCCTTCTTCGACATTGCGCGCGGCACCGAAGAACTTCTTGGGCTTCACGAGCGCCTTCGAATCAATACCACCCGACATGGTGCGGCCTTTGCCGCCCATCAAGGAATTGTAACCACGAGCGAGACGAGTGAGGGAATCGAGCAGGATGACGACGTCCTTGCCCATCTCGACGAGGCGGCAGGCGCGCTCGCGAACGAGTTCGGCGAGCTGACAGTGGCGCTTCGGGCTTTCATCGAAGGTGCTGCTGTAGATCTCGCAGCCAAACACGGACTCCTCGAAGTCGGTGACCTCCTCGGGGCGCTCATCGAGCAGGAGGATGATGAGGGTGACTTCTTTGTGATTGTGGACGATGCACTTGGCGATGTCCTTGAGCATCATCGTCTTTCCCGAGCGAGGGGAGGCATTGATGAGACCGCGCTGACCTTTGCCCAGCGGGGCAATGAGGTCCATGATGCGCGCGGAGACGGGGCAGATGGCTTTCGGTATTTCAAGGATGATGCGCTGCTTCGGGAAGGTGGCGGTAAGCTTCTCGAAGTGAGCAGGCGGCTGGTAAACATCAACATCGACGCCGTCCACCTGGGTGATGCGGTCGATGGCGAGGTATTTGTCCTTGTCCTTCGGCGCGCGGGCGATGCCTGCGATGCGGTTGCCCGGGCGGAGGGCGAACTTGCGGACGAGGAAGAGGGGGATGAAGACGTCCTCAGGCAACGCGGCAAAGCTGTATTTGGGATAGCGAATGAGGCCGAAATTCTCGACTCCAATCTCAAGGATGCCTTCAACAAGCACACGCGTGCGGTGATCCGCCATCCAGGAGAGCACGTCGTAGATGAGCTGGTGTTTCGTGCGCGCAGCATTGATTTTGTAATTCACGCTGGCGGCGAGTTCAGTGATCTCGGCGAGGCTCATCTCATGGAGAGAATTGAGCGAGATTTCGACCGGGAATGGAGCCTCAGGCGGAGGCGAACACGGCCGCTCAGACTGCGTTTCACTGCTTGAACTGGACGCATCAGGCGTTGCCGATTCCGCATTTTCGGCAGATGCGGTGGAAATTTGAGCGGACTCAGGGACAACGGATGAAGCCTCGGAAGGAGTCTGCGGGCTGGTTGAGATGTCGTCGGTCTGGACGGACATCTCGGTGGATACGGGGGAGTCTGTGGGATTCATGCTTGCCTGAACTGTCTTGCCAGTGTCAGCACCTGGGCCTCAAAAGCAGCCAGGTCACCATCATTCCAGATGACCATGTCCGCTTTTTCAACTTTGGGTTCGATGGGCCACTGAGACCTGAGGATTTGCTCGATTATAGCATCATCAAGACCCCGGCGTTCCATCAATCGCCTTGCTTGTACCGTCCGGCTGGAAGCCACCACGATGACCAAGTCTGCTTTTACTGATGCACCAATCTCATAGTGCAAAGGCACCTCCGCAAGGAAAAGTTCTGCCTCCGCTTCTCGAGCCTGCTTGCGCCCTTTTTCCAAAGCTGTCAGCACTCCAGGATGTATGATCGTCTCAAGCTTATCCCGGGCGGTTTTGTCCTGAAAAACCAAGCCTCTGAGTTTTGTCCTGCTGACATGTGAAACCGAACCCGCCATTTCAAGGATCGATTCTCCGAAAGTGCTGGTCAGAAGAGCCTGGATTCCAGGTTCATCCATGACACTTCGCGCAGCCTCGTCCGACGAAAAAATTTCAACCCCATGGCCGAGCAATGCCTTAAGCCTCGCAGTCAGGAAGCTTTTCCCACAGCCAATTCCGCCAGTGATGATGCATGAGGTCATTCCGAAAAAGAAGAAGGCAGGAGACTTGCATCTCCTGCCTTCAAGTGAATTTAATTCTTCAATCAGTTACCGATTGGAGGAAGCAATGAACTATCAGGGCCATCACCTTCACCCGAATTATTTGAAACAGGGCGAATACGCTGACCAGCAGGGTCAATGAGGGTTGCCGTGACAAAAATCATCAAATTGCGCTTGAAGTGATCTTCTACTTCGGAACGGAAAAGACGACCAATGATCGGCACGTCACCAAGAACTGGCAGCTTGTCTTCGACATCCTGAACGTCCTCACGGATAAGACCACCAAGAGCCACTGTCTGGCCATCCCAAACAGTCACCGATGTCTTCACTTTACGCGTGGAGAAGATAGGTTGGTTGATGATGTTGGGAGTAAGCTCGACAGGAGCAGGGCGAACAAACACACCGCCAATCAACGAAGGGGGGGAAACACTGTAAATTGGACTTCCATAATTGATGAAACCATCGAACTCCGTTACTTCAGGAAGAAGATTGAGATCAATCGACCCGTTTTCACCAATTACAGGATCTACTTCCATACGCACCCCCACCGGGCGCATCTCAAACGCAGTCGGAGTGGTAGGAGTAACAGGGATAGAGGACGTGCCACCACCACCGCCAACACCACCAACACCACCGCCACCAACGTTGGTTGGAATCTGTGGAGGATCAAACTCGGTTGGGTAAATGAATTCGCGAACAACTTCCACCGTAGCCTGCTGACCACCTTTGGTTGTGACACTTGGTGCACTCATAAGATCCACACCTTTGCGCTGGGCAAGCGCACGAATGACAACGCCAAATTGAGGATCAGTAAAGATGCCAGCAATCGAGAGCACACCTGGCGCAACGGTATCTGCAGTGGCGTCAGACGGAGTAAACAGACCATCAACACTGTCACCGCGAATGGCCCTGGAACCTGTGCGCAAACCACGCGCCACAGGAGCTACTGCGCCAGCACCAACCATTGTGGCGATATCTCCAGTGTAAGAAACACGCCCCCCCCAATTTCCATTGGTGCCACCACCAACGGACACGTTGTCGGCATTCACTCCAAGACCACCAAGCAACCAGTCGAAACCGAGTTCATCCGTGTTTTTCTGTGTTACTTCGACAAACTTTGTAGTGATATAAACCTGCTTTGTGATTTGGTTAATGATCGAATCAACAAAAGCTTCAACTAAATCAAGATTGGGTTGAGTGTTTTTAACGATCAACTGAGAAGTCACTTTATTGAAGACTGCTGTAGCGCCATCTGGGAACAAGATCCCCTGCGCTTTCAGAATATCCAAAGCACTTTGACGCTTGGTCAACCCAGAAGCAGGGGCTCCACCAGCACCACCTGCAGCGAAAGGATCAGCTGGAGCAGCCGGAGCTGCGGCGTCACCACCACTACCCATGGTTTCAAAATCTGGTGGAACCTTGTAGATGCGTGTAAATTGCTCAGTCGTAGTTTCGGTGACTGGCACAATAAGCACAGCGAAAGGCTCAACCTTGAATTTCATCCCGGCGAGTTCCGTGACATAACGAAGAGCTTCCTGCATGGGAACATCCTTGAGGTCCAGACTGATTGATGCTGTTGGAGCATCTGTTCCAGCCTTCAGGATGATGTTGACACCTTTACGAGCAGGGTCGGTTTCGAACACATCCAAGTCACGACTTTTAACACGCAGGAATTCAACTGCTTCCTCAATGCTGGCTCCAGAGAACTGAACCTGCGGAAAAACAATTTTCTGCATCTTCTGGCTCAAATAAACAGTCGGAGCTTTGGCACCTGAAGTAGTGCTCTCGACTTGGAAACCTTTGATGGCAGGCTTGTGCTCCCAAGCTTCATTCACCATGTTAAGCATGCGGGAACGCTGATGATCATAGGCACTGCTGAAGTATTCTGTACGTTTACGCTCAGCGTTTTCCATGCCACGACGTGCCGCTGTGTTATATGGGTCGATCCGCAGGACATCCTCATATTGCTCCAGAGCCTTGTCGTAGTTGCCAATTTCGACCGAGCTAGCTCCGAGAAGCAGTCCCTTTTGAACTTTACCGACGTTTTCAACATGCTCTGGAGTGAGGGCTGGTGGCCAGCGATCTGGATCATCCAATTGGGCGGCAAACAGCATCGCTTTCTTATGGCCGGGAACAGCAAGAGTAGCCTCATCAAGAAGCTTACGGGCGGCAACATAATCACCTTTGGCAGCCTTCTCGCGGGCAACGACCACAGCGCAGTCAGCAAACTTCAAGTTAGCGAGATCACGCCAATCTTGAATGAAGGGAGCATTCGGCAGTTGGTCGAAGATTTCCTTGGCGGCACGATACTGGGCGAGAGCACCTTCATGATCTCCCTGAGCGAAAAGCTCATCACCACGCTCCATGGCTTTTTGCGCATCTTGGATACGCGCCAAGCGGCGGGCGATTTCGCGTTCAGCAATGCCAGGGACGCTACCAGCGCCAAGGCCGCCTTCGCCTGCGTATGTGTTCAGACTGGCCATGGGGATGGCTGCTGCAACTATCAGTGCAATCGGGTGTTTCATCATTCGGGAGGTCGGGGACATAAAGGGAAGTGGGAGAGGAAAATTGGCAATAAGCTGCGGTCTTTATCAGGTTTCGGACAAGTTTGGCGAGATGTTTTTTCTCTTCGGGGTCTGTTTTTTATCCTTTTTTCACTGTGATTTGTTCTCCTGAGGGGTTGGGGCCTTCAACAGGCACAATCACCGCCTGATTTTCATCGATGCTCAAAAGCTTGAACGTGGCCCCGATTCCAGGAATCTGGAAGGTCTCGCCTTCTCTCACTTTACGAATCTCAGGAGTTCCAATACGGAATTCAAGTTCTGCCTCGTAATCGGCCAAGTTGGTTTCCTTCCCTTTCACCAACACAAACTCACGCTTCGTGGAGTTATCGAGGCACTTGAGTTCTGAAACGTCTGTTTCAAGACCCGTCGTGGGATTTTTCTGCACCTTCTGAGTGAATTCCAAGGCTTTGAAGCGAGTAGCAGCCTCCTTATCAAAACCAAACTCATCGCCTGGGGAAACAAATTTGCTGGCCTTAGGCTCAGGCTTCATCCTTTGAACCTGATAGGGTGGCGAACTGCTGTTGAGCTTGATGATATAGTCGTGAGTGATTCGTTGCTTGAGATAAAGCTTCTT
>Ga0075152_10000987_pt1 | contig 20648 bp, 10 predicted proteins | sample JI61114C2DNA_FD_70964 | JGI IMG/M metagenome (GOLD analysis project Ga0075152, IMG submission 70964) | Wastewater effluent complex algal communities from Wisconsin, to seasonally profile nutrient transformation and Carbon sequestration -... | ecosystem: Engineered > WWTP > Effluent > Algae...
GCCAGCTTCGACATTCGTCGGCGTGCAGCGGTGGAAGCCGGTGGCGACGATCTGCTCCGGCGTGGCATTTGGCAGCAGATCACCCGCGACCTGCTCGATGGTGAAGCGATCGAAGGGCATGTTCGCATTCAGCGCCTTCACCACCCAGTCACGGAAGCCCCAGATCTCCCGCAGGTCATCGCGCTGAAAGCCGTGCGAGTCCGCGTAGCGCGCCACATCCAGCCAGGGCCGTGCCCAGCGCACGCCGAACTCCTTGGAAGCGAGCAAGCGATCCACGGCGGCAGACACGGCCTTGTCCGCATCCTGCGCATGAGCTTTCACAAAAGCCTCCACCTCCACTATCCCCGGTGGCAGGCCAGTGAGGTCGAGCGAGAGCCGCCGATACAGCACGGCGGGGTCTGCCTCGGGCGAGTGAGGGATGCCCGCCTTCTCCAGCCTCTCCGCGATGAAGCGATCCATGGGATGTTTTGCCCAAATCGCATCTTTGACCGCGGGCAAAGCTGGCCGCTGAGGCGGGATGTAGCTCCAGTGCTTGCCCGCCTGGATCGAGTCCGGCCAGACGGCACCACTTTCCATCCAGGCTTTCAGTGCGGTGATCTCACCCGGTGTGAGCGGCGTGCCGCGCTTTGGCATCGCCTCTTTATCCGAGCGCGGCAGGGCCACGCGGCGGAGGATCTCGGCGTGATCGGCTTTTTCAAAAGCAGCCCGTTCATGCAGACGCATCTCCCCTTTGGCCACCTCGGCACCGTGACACTCGAAGCAGGCACGCTGGAGCACAGGATAGACCTCTTTGATGAAGTCCACCGGTGCTCCCATGAGAGCGTGAGCGGAGAGAGACAGGCTGATGATGGCGAAACGCATTACCGCTGTCAACGCCGGGCATCGACACCGCCTTTCGGCAGGCTGTCTGTGAGCATTCGAGGCCATGACGCTTTATTTCCCACTCAAAACTGGCAGCGCGCTATGGGCTGTGCTAAGCGCTCCGGTTCCCCGGATACCACTCAGGTCAAAGGGGGCCCCCCAAGCATGTCCGACCTAATTTCCAAGATCCCTGAGCTGATTGCCAAATGTGAACCCCGTCTCCGCGATGAAGCGGAACGTCTCGTGGATGCCGACTCCGTCCGCGGACTCGATGTCACCGCCGAAGAAGTATTGGCCGAGGTGCGCCTCGACGACCGCAGCGTGAACACTCGCTGGGCTCTGGAAGACGGCAGCTGGGTGGGCGAGACAGATGTGGATGACCGCGTGCTACATGATCTGTCCCTCTGCACGGCACTCATCGCCATCCAGCGCAAGGCCAGGCGCGAGCCGGAGGCCTTCAAGCCTGCGGAGATCGAGATATCCTTCCAGGAAGTCGTGGAAAAGCGCATGGCGCGGCAGTTCACGCCTGAGGAAGAAGCCTACTTCGGCAAGGTGGAGAAGCGTTTCCAGCGGGTGCAGCAGACCGGCACCATCTTTGACCATGACATGGTACGCCTTCACCCGAAGTGGAGCATCCAGAGCGTCGATCCCCTGCCCCTCTGGCCAGAGTCACCGAAAACACTGCGTGAGTTCTGGGACTACGTCGCCCTCGCCCTGACGGATCGCGGCCTGCCCATCCCCGGCTTCCTGCGCAATGTCGCCGACCTCACCGCCGTGCGGGATCGCCTTCGCGAGTGGCGTCAGGAGCGCACCGTTCCGCTTTGGAAAGAGCGCATCCGCCGCCTACTCAAAGATGATTCCGGCCTCGGCGATCAAATCCGCCGCGCGGGAGATCTGCGCCTGCTCATCTCTCCAGGGGAAGCCCGCCTCCAGGGCCGCTTCGGCGATGAGGAGAAGTTCCGCCCCATCACCGGTGGCGAACTGCGCGAGCTCGAAGAAGCCCAGTCCATGGGCGGCCTCATGGTGCCACCTGAGGCGGAGCTTCTGCTGCTCTCCGCCATCGGACAAAGCTCAGCCAATGCCACCGATGTCTGCCGCTTCGATCTCGATTCGTATGGGCAATGGATAGGCAGTCTCTTCCAGCAGCCCGCCCTGGAAAGCCGCCTCGTCACGCTCGATGAACATGCCTTCCGCCGCGCCTCATCCCTGCTCCGCTGGCAGGGCGTCGAGGATCTCGAAGTGAATCAATTGAAGCTCAGCCTCGTGACCGATACCGGCGAAGCCGCGCCCAGCCCCCTGCGCGTGCTGCATGGCAAAGAGACCCAGTATTTGTCCGAAGACACCCTCTTCCTCGGCCCGCTCTGGATGAGTGACGAGACCAAGGTCGAGGCCGCCGTGAGCATCCCCCTGGCCGCACTTAATTCCCAGGAAGGCATCGAGTTCATGGAAAAGCTCGGCGTGCCACTGCCACCGAGCATCGCTGGCCGAGTGAAGCACGAGGTGCTGAATGTGCAGGTGCGCGCCGCCTGCCAGAAAAAGGCACCAGGCTCGAACATCGAGTACGCCACCTTTCAGGCCGAGGCACTCAGCCAAGACGGCAAGGTGCGCGAAAAGCTCAGTGCCAACGGCTGGGCTCCCGTGCTGGACCACAGCGCGCGCGATGAAGACTCTATCATCTGCCGTAACCGCGAGGCGCTCGCCTCCGCCGAGGGCATCATCCGCCAGCTCCATCCTACCTGGGACATTGAGGCGCAGGGCTACCGCGTCCGCCTCACGAAGACATTCCCCGATCAGTTCAACACCTGGGCCACTCAATTGCCCGAGTGCGTCTCTCTCGCCACCGACGAGCGTTTGCAGACCATCCTCGCAGATCCGCTGATCGCCCGCGTGCGCATCGAGGCCACGCAAACCTCCACCATCGACTGGTTCGACCTGCGCATGATCTTCGAGATCGAAGGCGCGGACCTAAAGGCGGCGGAAATCCGCAAGCTCGTCGCGGCGAAGGGCGGCTTCGTTCAGCTCGCCGATGGCACCTGGCGCCGTGTGAAGCTGGAACTCACCGAGGAGCAGATCGCCCTCATGGACCAGCTCGGCATCGACCTTGATTCCCCCACCGATGAGCTGCATCAGCTCCACTGGCGTCAGCTCACGGGAGACAAGGCCGAACAAATCATCAATCCACGCGCCTGGCAGACCATCACCCAGCGCATGGAGCAGGCAAGGCTGGAGGAGAAGCCCGAACCACCCGAAGGCCTCGCCGTCACCCTGCGTCCCTACCAGGTCGATGGTTACCACTTCCTCGCCTACCTCACGGTGAACAAATTTGGCGGCATCCTGGCCGATGACATGGGCCTCGGCAAAACCATCCAGAGCATCTCCTGGGTCCTCTGGCTGCGCACGCGCTTCCGCAATGCCTGGCCCACCCTGGTCATCTGTCCGAAGTCCGTGCTTGATGTCTGGGCCAATGAATTCACCAAAGCCGCCCCCGGCCTGCGCGTGCAGATCATCCGCGACAAAGAAGAGCTCGACCTCGAGAAGCTGAAGTCCGAGACCCAGGTCCTCGTCATGAACTACGCCCAGATGCGCGGCTGCATCGACCATCTCGAAACCGTGAAATGGCTCGCCATCATCATGGACGAGGCGCAGCAGATCAAAAACCCCGACTCCCAGGCCGCCCGCGCCGCACGTCGTCTGAAGGCGGAGAACCGTCTCGCCCTCACCGGCACACCTTTGGAGAACCGCCTGCTCGACCTCTGGAGCCTCATGACCTATGCCATGCCCGGCGCGCTCGGAGATCGCGCCTACTTCACGCGGAACTTCGACCGCCGAAAGGATGGCAAGGCCAGTGAACGACTCAGCGCACGCCTCCGCCCCTTCATGCTGCGCCGAACCAAAAGCCAGGTAGCCCGCGATCTCCCATCCCGCAGCGAGGAGTCCCTGCTCTGCGAGATGAGCACCGAGCAGGCAAAGCTCTACAAGGAAGAGCTCGCCCGCGCCCAGCATCTCCTGCTCACCAGCAGCAACTTCGAAGTGCTCACGCGCAAACGTTTCGCCGTCCTTCAGGCGCTCACCCGTCTGCGCCAGATCTGCTGCCACCCGCAGCTCGCCAATGCCGAGAACAGCAAGGCCGAGAGCGCCAAACTCACCGCCACCCTCGAACTCATCGAAGAGCTCCACGCCGAAGGCCACAAGGTCCTGCTCTTCAGCCAGTTCGTGAGCATGCTGGAGATCCTGCGCGAGCGCCTGACCGAGATGAGCATCCCTTATTACTGGCTCACCGGCAGCACGAACAACCGCAGTGAGGTCGTCGATCTCTTCCAGAACGACTCCGACGCCTGTGTCTTCCTCCTCAGCCTCAAAGCCGGGGGCAGCGGTCTGAACCTCACCGCCGCCAGCTACGTCATCCTTTACGACCCCTGGTGGAACCCCGCCGTCGAAGCCCAGGCCATCGACCGCGCCCACCGCATCGGCCAGACCCAGCCCGTCATGGCCTACCGAATGATCACCAAGAACACCATCGAGGAAAAGATCATGCTCCTGCAGCAAAAGAAGCAGCTCATGTCCGCCAACATCCTCGGGGAGGGCGGCTTCGCCCGCACCTTGGAGAAGAACGACTTCGAGTTCCTCTTCGGTCTCGAAGCCGAGGAAAAGATGCGTCAGGAGGATTAACAGAGCGCGGAATGGGACACTGTTTGCCGTTGGAGATGGCTTTGAATGGCCAACGACTCCCTTTGAAGCGGGCACAGTTCAGCAGGGCCGCCGGAGAGTCTGGCGCCCCCCGGGACAGAACCGTGCGCGCATTCCTCTGCGGCCTTCCAATCTCTGCGGTGCCAAAGACTGGAGAGGCGGGGCTCACTTCCCGCCGAGATGCTTCCGCAGATCTCCGGCATAACCTGCCAGCTCCAGGAAGGCGCGGCCGATCACCTCGCCGTGCTCATTTAGTACATCGCAGGCACCTTCCCAATAGGGCAGGCCGGTGATGCTGCCGCCCTGTTCCTGGTCTAACACCAAGGGACGCAGCTCAAAGACGCTGCCCGCGCTCTCGATGCCCACGCGGTTGGGATAATCCGCGCCGCTGTGCGGGCTCTTCCAGGTGGCGAGAGCCTTCCAGGTGAAGTCTGCTTTTTTCAACCTGCCATCCTCTGCGATCCACGTCAGGGTCGAGGCGGCATCCGTGCTGCCATCCGTGCGTCTCATGCGATACACCATCACCTCACGGCCATCTTTGAGCTGGATGGCGGCCCAGTCCCAGCCGCTCTGACCTTCATCGAGCTGCGAGCTGCTGAACTCATGATCCATCCAGGCCTCACCACGCACGCGATGTTCCATACCTCCGCTCTTCACCATGCCCGCCGCTTTCAGCCTGGGGAAGGTCAGGTAGTGGCTGGCGGCACTCGCCGCTGCGCCTTTGCGCGAGACGCCGTCTTGGCCAAAGACAACCAGCGGCTTCACCTCCTCCAGCTCCAGTTTTAAAAGAGCCTCTGCCTGCACGGTCACGATGACGGAGATCTTCTGCGTGGCTTCATCAAGCTTGAGGGACCAGTTCGCATTTCGCACATCGAGAGTCTTGGCGGATGAGAAGGCATCCCAGCCTTCACGATGCAGCTTTTCCTCATGCAGGAAGCGTCCGCTCGCGGCATCCAGCAGCGCTGCATGGGCCAGATGAAGGTGAGTCACCTTTCCCCCACCATCTCTGGCAGCTTGGCGGAAAAACGTGACCTGAAAGCCAAAACGCCGCCCGCCTTCACCATCCAGATGACCCGTGAGATACCACCACTCCGTGCGGAACTCTTCATGGCTACCGTGATCTCGTGGAAACTCAAACACACGCCCCGGCTGCGGCAGTGCGAAGCCATCGGGGGTGGTTTGGGCGAATGCCTGACAGGCAATGGCCCACGTCATAATGATCCAAGCTCTCATTCCTGTTCCTCCCCTTTCATTTTCGCTGCCCACTTACCCACCAGTGCCGCCACCACAGCTCCGACACCGACGACGGCCATGAAGAGCCCGATCATCTGCATGGAAGGCACGGCCAGACTCAGCGTCCAGCCGAAGCACTGTTTGTTCACGCGGAAAATGAGTAGCCAGCCGAGCCAGCCGCCGGAGAGCAGACCCATCACCGCACCTGCGGCGGCCACGCCTGCACCTTCCCAAGCACTCACAGCGGCGATCTGACGCCCTGTCATGCCGAGCGAACGCAGCGTGCTCAAATCTGCCCGACGCTCCAAAAGCAGGCTCGCGAGTGCTAGCCCCAGCCCCGCCACGGCCACAAAAACTCCGATGACCTCCACCGCATAGGTCACAGAGAAGGTTTGGCGAAAAATGCGCAGAGCCTCACGCCGCAGGTGGGCATTCGTGAAGACTGACAAACCAGGGTTGGCCTCCGAAATGACCTTCGCCACAGCCTCGGCATCGGAGCCCGGCTTCAGCATCAAAGCCACCCGCCAGGCCATTCCACCTTCAAACCATTGCTGAAACACTTCGTTGGAGATCGTGACAGCTCCACGCTCATTGCCGTAGTCCGCCTGAATGCCTGTGATGCTCACCCGATGCCCGCCGGGCAGTTCGAGTTCGTCTCCCACGGTGACCTCGAACCTTTCCCCAAAGCTTTCATTGATGAGCGCACCGCCATCCTTCCACCACTCCCTGGCTTTCGGAGCCTGCACCCAGGCATAGACATCATGCTGGAGCGTGTGTGGCCCATCCACGCCGAGCACCATGGTGGGCGATCCACGCAGGGTGATCCGCTGCGCACTCAGCACAGCCACTTCCGCAGCTTCAGGCATCTGCCGCAGACGCTGCACGGTCTCGGGGCCGATCTGGTGCGTGCTGCTCGCGCTTTGGGCACCGGCGCTGGAAACATAGAGGTCCGCCTTCATCGTGCGCTCGATCCAGCCGCGCATCGTCGAGTCAAAACTCGCCACCATGATCGCCATGCCTGCCGTCATCGCCACTGCACTCGCCAGAGCCGCCACGGCGAAGCGGTGCCGCACCGTTGGTTGGCGGAGGTGGCTCCAGGCCAGTCGTTGTGTCACGAGGCTGGACTTAAAAGCTGTCACACGCGGCAGCAGCCAGCCAGCCACCAAGCCCGTGCCGAGCAACCATGAAAGCGCCGCTGCATACGCCGCCAGCGGGATTCGTGTGCCGCCACTGAGCCGCCATGGACCGATTTGTGAGAGCACCAAGGCTGCACCCATCAGCGCCCAGCCCAGCCATTCGGCACGCCACCAGCCACCACCGCCAAAGGTCGCCGCTTTACGGCCTAGCATGTGGACCGGCGGCGTCTGCGCTGCCTCGCGAGCAGGCCACCACGCAGCGATGAGGCTCGTCATCAAGGCAATGGATAGACTCAGCATCGCCTCGCCAAAATACAGGGAGGCTCCCTGCACGCTCGAAGCTCCGTAGAGGGCGTTCACTGTTTTACTGACCCCAACCACCGCGGCCTGAGCACCAAGCCAGCCCAAAAGCAGACCCAGCAAACCTCCCACGATGCCGAGAAGAAAGGCCTCCGACAAAAAAGCACGCTGGATCTGACCATCGGTGACGCCGAGCGCCTTCAGCACGCCGATCTCCTCACGTCGGCGGATCACCACACCATCCAGCGCTTGGAAAATGAGATACCCGCCGACAAACAAAGCCAGCAGCGAGAGGATGGTGAGGTTCAGCCGAAAGGCCTCCGTCATCGTGCCAGCGAGTGCCCGGCGATCTTCCGCACCGCTCACCTGCCAGCGATCCTTTGCCGCAGCTCGGAGCTGCTCTCCCACTTCATTTCGCAGATCAGGAAAAGCATTCCCACGCATCACCAGCACCTCCACACGATTCACTTCTCCGCTTCGCTGCATCACCTGCTGAGCTGCTGGCAGGTCCATGAGCAGCATCGTCTCTGGCAGTGTCGGCACACCTGGCTGCTCCACCACCACGCCGCCGACTTTCAGCGTGATCACCTTCTCATGCAGCACCACGCGCAGCTCATCGCCCACCTTTTTATGGAGCTTTTCACTGACAAAGACTCCCTCCGCTGTGCGAACATCTCCCGTTAGGCCAGCGGGAGCTTCTCCACGCAAATTCAACAGACTGACAAAATCCGTTCCCAGCAGTTTCCAGGTAACTCCCGTTCCAATTTCAGCCTGCTGACCTTCCACAAAGGGCATCACCGTTTCTTCCACCACTGACAGAAGATGCACCGGACGCTCCGCCAGAGCTTCCCGCATCTCACGAAGCCAGTTTTCTGATAAAGCACCCGTCGCGCCTGTGATCGTGTAGTCCGTCTGCCGCGTGATGCCGCTGGTGAACTGCTCAAAGCCTGACAACGCAGCCCGATTCGCCAGCCGCATGGCAAGATAGACGCCACTGCCGAGAGCGAGGATCAGCATGAGTGCGAGCTGCTGCCGCCAGGCGAGCCGCCAGTGCCGCAGGGCGCAACGTTCGAGAATGAGACGGGTGGTGCTCATGCCTCGATCAACTCCCCATCACGCATCCGCAGCACGCGCTCGCAGCGTTTGGCCGCCTCTTCACTGTGTGTCACCATCAGCAGTGCGGCGTTGGTTTCCCGCACCACCTCCGCCAGCAGATCCAGCACCTGCGTGCCGGTGGTCGAGTCGAGATTGCCCGTCGGTTCATCCGCCAGCAGCAAAGCGGGCCGATGAATCACCGCCCGCGCGATCGCCACGCGCTGCATCTCACCACCGGAAAGTTCTGAAGGCAGTGCCGAGGCCCGATGAGCTACGCCGACACGCTCCAGAAGAGCTCGCACACGGGACTCACGCTCCACCGTGCCCACGCCGAGCAGTTGAAGTGGCAGTTCCACATTCTCCGCCGCTGTCAGTGTGGGCAGCAGATGGAAAAACTGAAACACCGTGCCGATGTGTGTCCGCCGCACCCGCGCCAGAGCATCCGAGTCCAACCCGTGCAGTCCCGAGCCTGCCAAGATGACCTGCCCGCTGTCCGCACGATCCACGCCGCCGATGCAGTTTAAGAGAGTCGTCTTGCCACTGCCTGAAGGCCCCAGCAGCGCAGCACGCTCTCCGGGCCGCAGTTGAAACGAAACTCCACGCAGAATCGGGCGCTCCGCATAGGATTTCGTGAGCGAGGAGACTTGGAGAACAGCAGAAGGCATGAGTATTCCTTTCCTACGTCCCGATCTCAAAAAGAGCCAACTCACACTGCGTCTCCTTTGGATCATTTTGAATGGCGGAAGGTTGCTCAGCGGCTCTTTCCAGTCGTATAGGAGCCTTTACTTCGTCTTCCTTTGAAAACCACTCTTCGCGTCTTCTCCTACCTTCGCCGTTATCCATTCATGGCCGCCGCGCAGCTTTTCTGCGCCATCACCGGGACTTTGATGGTCGTGGTCTTTCCTGCCGTGACGCGTGAGGTGTTGGATGTCGTGGTGCCGCAGGCGCAGTGGGAAAGGCTCACGCCTCTCGCGCTGATGGCGCTGGGGGCCTACTTTGCCCAGCATCTCTTCAACAGCCTGCGCATCCAGCTTAACAACACCTTCGAACAGATGGTGATCTATGATCTGCGCAGTGACATCTATGAGCGCCTGCAAACCCTGCCGCTGCGTTGGTTCGACAACCGCCCGACGGGTGACATCATGACCACCGTCAGCGAGGACATCCCGAGTGTGGAGCGCGTGCTCATCGATGGTATCGAGCAAGGACTGGTGGCGATTCTTCAGATCATCGTCGTCGGTGCTTTCATGTTTCAGGCGGACGCGCAGCTCGCGCTTTATGCGCTTATTCCCATCCCCTTTCTGGCCGCAGGAGCGCTGGGCTACACGATGACCTCAAAGGATCGCCATCGCGCTGTGCGCAAGGCCAGCAGCGCCATGAACAGCCTCCTCCACGACAACGTCGCTGGGATGCGTCAGATCAAAGCCTATGCGATGGAGCGTGAGGAGCACGCTCGCTTCAATGCAGCCAGCGAAGCGCTGAAAAAAGCCACGCTCCACGTCATGCGCATCTGGGCCATGTATCGCCCGGGGATGCATTTCCTCAGCAGCGTGGGCATGGTCATCGTGCTTTGGCTCGGCGCTCATGCTTTGAAGGAAGGCCGTATCGCGGCAGGTGATCTCGCAGCCTTCCTGCTGCTGCTGAAATTCTTCTACGACCCCATCGAGAGCCTGCATCAACTCAATCAGATCATCCAGAGCGGTCGCGCTGCCGGAGAGCGCGTCTTTGACATCATTGACGCCGAGCAGGAAACCGACACCAGCACGGGCCGCGAGCTGCCCGCAGTGCTCGGGCATGTCCGCTATGACAAGGTCTGCTTCAGCTACGGCAGCATCCCCACGGTGCAGCAGATCGATCTCGAAGCGCGGCCTGGGCAGACCATCGCGCTCGTCGGCCCGACCGGGGCGGGGAAGTCCACCCTGATCAACCTGCTCACCCGCTTTTATGAATACAGCGAGGGCAGCATCACCATTGATGGCATTCCAGTGCATGAGCTGAACAAGAACTCGCTGCGCCAGCAGATCGGTTACGTCACGCAGGAGAGCTTCATGTTTAATGGAACGGTGCGGGAAAACCTGCGCATCGGCCGTCGTGATGCCACCGACGAGCAGCTCTGGGACGTGCTGAAGAGCGCCAATGCCACCGAGTTCGTGAAGCGCCTGCCGAAGGAACTCGACACCCATGTCGGCGAGCGCGGTGTGAAGCTCAGCGTGGGGGAAAAGCAGCGTCTCAGCATTGCTCGCGCTCTTTTGCGCAATCCACCGATCCTTCTGCTGGATGAAGCCACCGCCAGTGTCGATACAGAAACCGAGCGCCAGATCCAGGCGGCGCTGGATCGCCTGATGGAAGGCCGAACCAGCTTCGTGATCGCGCATCGTCTGAGCACCGTGCGGCACGCAGATCGCATTTACGTCCTGGAGCAGGGAAAGATCACCGAGCAAGGGACGCATGATGAGCTGCTCGCCAAAGGCGGGCTCTACGCCAACCTTTGCAAGACCTCTTTAATCGAGAAGTGAGTGCAAAAAAGCGGCGCAACCTAAGTTGCGCCGCTTCGAAAGGATTGACGTGGTGGATTAGGCCAGCACTTCGTTGAGGATGCGGCCACCGTTGACGATGTCGATCGGGCGAGCGCCGTCGGACATGATGCGCTTCTCGGAATTGATGCCGAGGAGGCGATACATGGTCTTGGCGAGATCTTCTGGACCGACCGCGTCGCGATCAGGCTCACCGCCGAGGGCGTCGGAGGCACCGTGGATGTAGCCTTCCTTCACGCCGCCGCCTGCAAGGGCGACCGAGAAGACGCGTGGCCAGTGGTCACGACCATTGGTGCCGTTGATCTTCGGCGTGCGGCCGAATTCGGAGGAGACCATGACGAGTGTGCGCTTAAGCATACCGCGATCCGCGAGATCGGTGATGAGGCGGGCGAAGGCCTGGTCGAAGTTCGGAGCCTGACCATCGAAAGCACCCTTGATGTTGCTGTGGTGGTCCCAGCCGCCGTAGTTGACGGACACCATGCGGACACCGGCTTCCACGAGACGACGGGCGAGCAGGAAACGCTGGCCAGCAGTGTTGCGGCCGTATTCGTCGCGGAGCTTGTCGGTTTCTTTGTTGAGGTCGAAGGCTTCGCGGGCCTGGGTGCTGCTGATGAGGCCGTAGGCAGCCTGATAGAAGCTGTCCATGGCGTTGATGGAGTCGGCTTTCTCAACGTTGCGGAAATGCTCGTCCACAGTGCCGAGGAGGGAGCGGCGGCGGTCGAAGCGCTTCTCGTCGATGTCCTTGGGACTCAGAAGATCACGGACAGTGAAGTTTTTGTCGGCTGGATCACTGCCGAGGGCGAATGGACCGAAGGCACTGCTCATGTAGCCCGTGCCCTGCTCAGGTGCAAACACGCTTGGGACGGCAACGTAGGGAGGCAGGTTGTTGCGGCTGCCCATTTCATGGGAGACGATGGAACCGAAGCTCGGGAACTTGATGGCCGGGCTCGGACGATAGCCAGTGAACATGTTGTGCGTGCCACGCTCATGAGCGGCTTCACCATGAGTCATGCTGCGGATGACCGACAGCTTGTTCATGATCTTGGCGATGTTCGTGAATTTCTCGCCGACATACTCTCCTGGAAGGGAGGTCTTAATCGGAGTGTAAGGTCCGCGATAGTCCGGGCTGGCAAAGGGTTTCGGATCCCAGGACTCGTGCTGAGCCATACCACCAGGGAGGTAGATGTGAATCACCGAGTCAGCGATGGGCTTGAAGCTCTCCACTTCAGGCATGACCGAGGCGGCCTGAAGGCGGAGCATCTCAGGAAGGGAAAGGCCAAGGCCCCCGAGCATACCGACATAAAGAGCATCACGGCGGCTGATGCCGGAGCGGAGATCAAGATGGTTGCCTTGGCAATTTGGATGCATTTTCATGGCTTTTTGTGGGGGGATATTGTCTTTGAGTGCATCGGGAATACGAGGGGCATTTTTTCTTTCTTGCAGTCCTGAAAAATATTTTCCGAATCCGAAGCATTTTTGCTTTGCCGAGGAGACAGGCTGACTTGTTCACAAGAGAAGAAAGATCTTTGCCAACTTTCGCATTACGTCCAAAGGCCGATTTTAGGGCGGCTTGAATCAATCCCGCGCCGATTTTGGGTCGAGCGCATCTCGCAGGCCATCTCCGAGGAGGTTCAAGGCCAGCAGCGTGAGCGTGAAAAAGACACTCGGGCCGACAAGCATCCAGGGATACACAGCCATGCTGGCCGCCCCCTCGCTGATCAGTACGCCCCAGCTTGCATCCGGCGGCTGGATGCCGAGGCCGAGGAAGCTCAGCGTGGCCTCCAGCAGCATGACCCCCGGCACGGTGAGGCTGGCGTAGATGATCACCGGGCCCATCACGTTTGGCAGCATGTGTTTGAAGAGGATGTGCCAGAAGCCCGCTCCAGCCGCGCGTGCGGCATGGACGAACTCCAGCTTTTTCAAAGACAGCACCTGACCACGCACCACGCGAGCCATCGTCAGCCACTCCACCGCACCGATGGCGACAAAGATGAGCACGAACTGCCGCCCGAAGATGACCACCAGCAAGATGACAAAAGTGATGAAGGGGAAGGCATAGAGTACATCCACAATGCGCATCATCAGCGCATCTGTGCGCCAACCGGAAAGACCGGCAATGAGGCCATAACCCACGCCGATCACCGCTGCGACTGCTGTGGCGAGCACGCCGACGAGCAGGGAAATGCGCCCGCCGTGCAGGATGCGTGTGGCGAGATCCCGCCCGAGCGGATCAGTGCCCAGCCAATGCTCACCGGTGGGAGAGATGGCGCGCAAGTCGAGATCCTGGTCATTCGGCCCATAGGGTGAAAACCACGGCCCTGCGACACAAAGCATGATCATCAGCGCGAGCAGCAGCATGGCCGCCACTGTGACCCACGAGCGGGTGAGACGTTGCCAGGCCTGCTGCCACGGAGATTGGGATGCGGTGCTCATTCTTCTTTGAAGCCAATCCTTGGGTTCAGCATCGCCTGCGCGACATCGACGAGCAGATTAAAAGCCACGATGAGCAGCGCGTAAAAGGCCGCCGTCGCCATGGCGAGCTCGTAGTTTCGATTCACCGCTGCGCCGACAAAGTGTTGTCCCAGCCCTGGTAATTGAAACACCGTCTCCGTGACGATGGAGCCAGTCATAAGTCCCGCCGCCGTGGGTCCGAGGAAGTTCAGCACTGGCAGGCAGGCGAGTTTAAAGGCATGACGAAACACGATCGCCGCCTCCGAAGCACCCTTTGCCCTGGCCGTGCGGATGAATTCCTGCGCCAGCGTTTCCCGCAGACCTCCCCGTGTCAGCCGGGCGATGTAGGCGCTGTAAATGATGCCCAATGTGACGGCTGGCAGCACCCAGTCATCCGCATCATACCAGCCGCTGGCATTGAACCATCGCAGCTTCAGCCCAAACACGAGTGCGATCACCGGCCCGAGCACCAGACTGGGCGTGCAGATGCCAAAAGTCGCCGCCACCGTGCTGGCGCGGTCTTCCAGAGTGTTCGGCCTCAATGCTGCCAATGCCCCCACGGGAATACCGATGGCCAGTGCGATCATCAACGCGGCGATGCCCACCTGCGCCGATACCGGAAAGCCCTGCGCGATCACCTCCTCAACTCCGCGCCCCGGCATCTTGGGCGATGGCGGGAACTGAAAGGTGGCGAAGTTGACAATGTGATTCCACAACTGCACCACCACAGGCTTGTCGAGTCCATACATGACTTCCTGCTGCCTGCGGATATGCTCAGGCACATCGCGTTCGCCTTGAAAGGGGCCGCCCGGTGCCAGCCTCAGCAGCAGAAACGTGATGCAGAGCACGCCGATGATGACGGCGATGCCCTGGAGGACGCGGCTGAGGAGGAATCGAAGCATGGAGTGCTCTTTAAAGCGAGATCACAGGCGAGAGCAATCAAAGCTGCGGGATGCGCAGCGCTTCATTATGAATCTGCGCGATGCGCCAGTCCCAGGGCCAGCGGCCCTTTTTATGCCAATGAAAGAACCAGGGCTCTTCGATGCTGTTCACCTGCGAGATCACCATGTCCGTAAAGCCCACGCCCTTGCCCTCAATGCGGAGTTTCACTTTCAGCATGGCTAGGTCAGGCAGCACCTGCTTCTGCACCATTTCTGGCTTGATCGTCAGGGTGAAAAAGCTGCCCAGCGCCTGCTTGGCATCCTCCACGGCGCTGTCGCGATCATGCCCGTAGTCGTCGAGGTAGTCGTCCGTCAGCATGGCCTTCACGTCTCCCCAGTCCCGCTCCTCCAGCGCCGTGAGAAACGCCGCCTGCCGGGCCATGAGCTGCTCCTCAGGCGTCCGCCCAAAGGCCCACCAACCAAACCAACCGAGGCCGAGGAGAAAAAGAACGCTGATGATGAGGAGGTAATGGCGGGGGCTCATTTAATTAAAGCATGAAGGACTCCGCCCACGGCTGTCAAGAATCGCTTGGAATCGTCCCCGATCCATTCCCGATGGGAAAAGATATCTTCAATGGACTCTGGGGTCGTTTCAGAGGGGGAACCCTGCCAATCCAAGCGGCGTGGCATCCGTGGAGGCGGTGGGGGAGCCGTCGAGGTTCGGCCAGCGAACCAGGAGCGTGGCGTTATCGCTGCGGCTGAAGAAACTGGCGCGGTTCAAGCCAAAGGTGGTCAGGGCCGTGGTGGCGTCGGTATTGTCCAGGGTCATAGTGTTTGCGCCGCCGACCAGGGACAGGCTGCCGACGCTTTCGGTGCGGGTGGTGTTTTGAATACTGGTGACGCGGCAGTGAGATGGTCGTTCGGACTTCAGTCCGCGATGGAGGTTCATCGAACCGCCCCGCTTTTAAACGGACTTGAGCGTACGCAGAACTGCCATCTCCACGAGCTAGTGGGCACGGCTATGGCAGCAGGGTGGTGGCTTCGAGACTGATGCGGTAGAACTGGGGCTGGCCGGTGGGTGGGGTGGGGTCTTCGAGGGTGACGCTGCCGCTCTCGTTGAAGGTGAAGGTGCCGATGCGGCTCCACACGTCGAGATCACTGCTGGTTTCGAGATGGTAGTTCACACCAGGTCGGACGTGGTTGATCTCGAGCTTGAAGCTTCCTCCTGCGCTGCTGGCTCCCGCAGACACACTCGGCGCGGTGCTCAGACTTTCGGCGGCATCGACGGGACTGGTGCCGGCGAGGTACTCGAAGTAGTTGCTCTGGCCGTCAGCATCAGCGTCGCCCAGCGCGTCGGCTGCGGTGCCGCCTAACTGGGTTTGCTCGTAGGTATCGGGGAGTCCGTCGTTGTCAGCGTCGGCTGGATTGGTGACGACGGTGATGATGAGGGTGCGCACGGGGCTGGCTCCGCCATAGTAGTCGCTGGCTTTGAAGCTGAAGGTGGCCTGGCCGATGAAGCCGGGCGCGGGGGTGTAAACCCACTGGCCGTTGGCTTGCAGGCTCAGGGTGCCCTGGCTCTGGGTGCTGCCGACGCTGCTAAACAGGATGAGGTCGTGATCTGCATCTGTGCCGCTGAGCTGCCCGGCGACGGGGACGTAGGCCATGGTTCCGGCGGTGGCATCGCTGGCGTTGGGGTCTTCATTGACCAGGAACTCAGAAGAGAATGGCTCGGGTGCAGGCAGGGGCGGGGCTCCGGCGGGCATGGGGATGCTGTGGCTCCAGAGGTCGCTGAGGCGTCCGGTGCTGCCAAAGGCATCGACACCGCCGCCGCCGAAGATCCACAGGGCTCCATTGAGTGTGACCCAGGTGCTCGGCGTAAAGCGCGCGCCGGGCTGGTTGCCGGGGGCGGCGACGCCGAGCGTGCCATACACACCGACGGTTCCCGTGGTGTTGGCTCCTTGCATCCACACCCAGTTGTTGGTGAGGCTGTCATAGATCCAGACGTCGCTGAAGGAGAGGTTGCTGTTTTGGAAGCCGCCGACGAGCCAGAACTTGCCATCCACCGTGACCCAGCCGCTGCCGGCGCTGCGGGCTCCGGGTGTGTTCGCTGCGGCAGGCGTGCCTTTCACTCCATAGGTGGCGGCTCCGGCGAGCGCGTTGCTGCCTTTCATCCAGGTCCACTCATTGGTGACAGGGTTGAAACGCCACAGATCGTTCATGTCGCCATTCGTGGCACCTGTCGCCGGACGGCCCAGACCGCCGAACAGCCACAGCGTGCCGTCATTGGCAACCCAACTGCTGGCATCACGACGAGCGCCGGGAATGTTGGCGACGTCGGGAGTGCCCTGCGTGCCATAGGTGCCGTTGGCATTGGCACTGCTGCTTCCGGCAACCCAGGTCCAGTTGCCGGTGGCGATGCTGAAACGCCAGAGGTCATTATGCATGGCCGTGCCAGTGAAGCCGCCAAAGAGCCAGAGGCTGCCATCGCTGGTAAACCACGAGGCGGCTCCCTGGCGGGCTCCTGGGGTGCGGAGAGAAAGGTCCGCATTGGTGTAGTCACCAGGTTGTCCGGTGCTGCTGCTGCCTTTCATCCAGGCCCACTGGCTCGTCGTGCGATTGAAACGCCACAGATCGTTGTGACGGCCAGTGAGACTGAGACCGCCAAAGAGCCACAGATTGCCGCTGCCATCCGTCCACGTCGTCCCGGTGTGGCGTGCGCCGGGTGTGTTGCCAGCGGCTTCCACCGTGATCGAACCATAGACTCCAGTGACGTTTTGCGTGGTCGAGCCACTGCGCCAGATCCACTGGCCGAGCGTGCGATCATACTGCCAGAGGTCATTGAGATAACGCGGCGGATTGGTCACTGCGCCGGCATAACCATAACCGCCGAACATCCACAGGCTGCCATCCGCGCCGCGCCAGATCATGGCACCTTGACGAGCGCCTGGGTTGTTCGTCCCTGCGGCGACATTGATCGTGCCAAAGCTCGCCGCGTTGTTGCGTGTCTTCGGCCCGGCAGTCCAGCGCCAGGCCGGTGGGCTGGCTGGGGTGAAGTTCGTTAGCGTCAGATCATTGCCTCCGACACCGCCGGTGTAGTTCGCCTGGAAGTAATAGATGACACCATTGAAAGCCATCGCCACCACGCCGCCGTCAGGCAGGTCATTGAATTTGCCGATGATGCCCGCAGGCAGCGGCCCGACGATGTCGATGAAGGTATAGGTCGTGCCGGGAGTCGGAATGAAGCCCAGGTCGGTTTCAAAGTTCAGGCCCGTCGCCACAAAGCTGCCGCTGGGGGGTATCGTCACCACGGGGGTCGTGCCGTCAAACAAACTGCCCATGATGTTCGTGCCTGTGCCGGTGAGAGTGATGTCGAAAGGGTTTTCATCCACATCATCGTTGGCGATGTGCATCACCGCCGTGCGCGGGCCTGCTTGCAGCGGCTTGAAGGCAACGACAAACGTCGTGCTGCCAGCCGCCGTCACCGGAGAGGTTGGAGCCGCGATGATAGTGAAGTCGCCGGGATTGGAACCGTTGAAGGTCATGGCACCGAGGTTCAGGTCTGAGCTGCCGATATTTTTCACGGTGAAGGTCAGGCTGGAAGTCTCCGCCACATTCTTCGTGCCGAAGTCCACGCTCGCCGTGCCATCCACGAGGATGTTGGTGAGCGGCTGCTCGATCTGGATCTCAGGATTAGCCATGCTGATCACCACATCGTTGCCCGAGCCGCCAAGATAGGTGATGCGCGCAGTCAGGCCGGAGCCGAGGAAGTTGCTGATCAGCGCCCCTTCTGCCAAGCCGGCGAAGGTGCCGGTGCCGCCCGTGCGGTTGACGATGAGATAGCTGTCCGTGGTCAGCGGCACATAGCCGCCGAAGGAGGCGAGGCTGAGCGTGGCACCGCCGAGGGTCACGTTGCCGCTGCCGTTGAGTTGGTCGTAGCCGGTGCCGACGGTGGCTCCGCCGATCTCCACGCTGAAGGTCGAGCCGCTGCTGAAGGCGACGTTCTTCGTGTTCAGGATGCCGAGCCCCGCGCCGGGAGCGACGCTGCCGCCGGAATTCACCTGGGTGACGCCGTTGATGGTGCCGCTGCCGTCGAGCGTGCCGGTACTGTTGACGATCACGTCCGTCGCAGCAAGGCCGTCAGCGAGGGAACCGTTCACGCGCAGAGCACCAGCGTTGATCGTGGTGGTGCCGGTGAAGGTGTTGGCACCGGAGAGGTTCAACGTGCCGCCTCCTGCCTTGACGAAATTCCCAGCGCCACTGATGACGCCTGCGAACTCGGTCGATGTGCCATCGCCTCCCGTGGTTAGATTGCCGTTACCGAGGGTGATGCTGGTGCCGCTGACGCCTGCGATGGAGCCGAGGGTCTGAGGGATGCCGTTGAGATCAAGCACCGCGCCACTGGCGGTGAGTGTCACTGCCGTGGTGCTTGGCAGTGAGCCAGAGGCCCCGAGCGTCACGTCATCAATTCCCACACTCAAGTCGGGCGAGGCCACCAGCCCGGCGAAGGTGATTATGTGTGACCCGGCCGTGGGCACGGTAATGACGGTGCTGAAGCTAGTCCAAGCAGTGTTGCCCGTCTGCCATGAATAGACGTTGATGCCATCCAAAAGAATCTGACTCGGGTTGATCCCGCCCCCCCTCGAAGCCGCATTCCAGGCAAGCGTGTAGTTGCCTGGAGCGGGAAAATTGACAACTTGGCTGATGGTGCTGTCGCGCTGCAGGCTGAGGGCCTGCCTGCCATCTGGTGCGGACTGGTATCCCCAGGCAGCATTGTTCGCCTGCACGGCGACAGCATACGGTGCATTGCCGGTGCTGGTCCAGCCGAACGCGGTCTGCTGCGCGCCGGTCATGAAGTTGTAATAGACGGCGTCACCAGCGGCCAGCGCGGGACTTTCAAAGCTGCCGTTCTGGATCAGGGACCTGAGTCGGATGGTCCCGGCGTCAATCGTTGTATCACCCGCAAAAGTGTTGGCTGCGATCAAATCAAGCGTGCCAGCTCCCAGCTTCGTCAAACCACCCGCGCCACTGATCACACCGCTGATCGTGGTCGCAGTGCCCGTATTCGTCACGGTCACGCCACCATCGCTGGTGATCGCCGCATTCACGACCACATCGACGGCTGCGAGATCGACGCTGCCCGCGCCTGTTCGGATGGTGGCAGGGGTGGCCAAGGTAGCGACTTCCGCAGGCGACAGAGCGCGATTGAAGACGGCGACCTCATCCATCAACCCACCGAAGGCCTGCCAATCGACGAATCCGCCACCGAGCGAATCCTGATCCTGACCCAGCACCAAGATGCCGCCACCGCTAATGGGTGAGCCGGGGGTAATCGTCCCTGCAAATTTCTGCACACCGTCCACATAGACCACCAACGCGCCGCCTACGCTGTTCCAGGTCATCGCGACGTGATGGAATTGGCCATCACTCAGGATCGGACCAATCGAAGGAGTGATGGTCAAAGCGTTGCCGTTGACCCAGATGTCATTGGCAGAGAACAGGATTTCATTGTCGGTGCCAGGAACGGCATAGGAAAAGAAATACCCTGCGTTCGACGGTTTCACCCAGGCACTGACCGTCAGGGCCGTCGTGGGCCAGGCCCCGCTGACCGGATTGGCGATGGCGTATTCAGTGGTGGTGCCACCGGGGAAGCTGAGCGCCCCGCCAAACTTGCCTGCGACAGCGCCGTCACCCGCAGCGCGAAACACGGTGGAACTGTTGCCCGAGCCGCTGCTGTCGGTGAGCGTCACGCCATTCGTGGCGGGAGTTTCATTCATGGTGTAGTGCAGCACCGCACCTGTCGGCAAGGCCGGGACAGGACTTGTCGAGACAAAGTTACCGCTGCCGCTGGCGTCGCTATCGGCGAGAACCACGATGTTTCCAGCGTCGGCCACCAAGGCTCCGTTCGTGGTGATGTCACCCGCTGCTTCGAGTGTGAGGTTGCCGCTGGCGGTCGTCAAACTGCTGCCCACTGCAGTAGTGATGTCTTGACTAACTTTCACCGTGATCGTGCCCGTGCCGGAGGTGGCGATGCGGGCGTTGTTCCCAACGGCGACGTTATCGATTCCCGGCGAGGCATCATCATTCTGCAAGTCCACGTCCAGATTGGCATTCGCGGCAAAGGTGATGCCGCCATTGAGGCTCACCGTATCATTACCCGTGCCGCCGTTCAGCGTCAGACCGTTCAAGGTCGTGGTAAAGGCACCGACGTTGATGATGTCCGTCCCACCCGCGGCATTCACGGTGATGAGGCCCGTGATGCTGCTCAGCGGAATGCTGACGCTATTCGTGCCGCTGCCCGCACCCGCGTTCGAGCCGATGACGGAGCCGCCATTGGCGGTGATGACGAGATCACCTGCGGATTCGCTGATCGAGAGCGTGTCATTCCCGTTCGCCACATCCGTGATGGTCAAGGCGCCGCCGGAGAGTGTCGCGATGATGTTGGAGACAGTAGCCACCTGCACAGGTGCTCC
>Ga0075152_10000988_pt1 | contig 20644 bp, 16 predicted proteins | sample JI61114C2DNA_FD_70964 | JGI IMG/M metagenome (GOLD analysis project Ga0075152, IMG submission 70964) | Wastewater effluent complex algal communities from Wisconsin, to seasonally profile nutrient transformation and Carbon sequestration -... | ecosystem: Engineered > WWTP > Effluent > Algae...
TGGCGAAGAAGCAATGGCCCGATCTCCCCGCCTTCACCCACTGGCTCTACCTTTCCACCCTCTGCCGCGAGCCTACCCAAATGGAACTCAGCGAAATCACCGCCGCCCTGGGCCATGAACTCACCGAGCAAGCGCTGGCAGACACGCTGTGGAGCGTGGTGATGCTGCCGGAGTTTCAGCGGGTGAGGTAAACCCTACTCCACCAGATAAAGAATGCGTCCACAGCTCTCGCACTGCGCCAGCGTCTCGCCGACTCGCGCGGCCTGGATGGTGCCGGAGACCACCTTCATGTGGCAGCCACCGCAGGTGCCATGGGAGAGCGGGACGATGGCCGCATCGCCCTTCTTGGTAAAAATGCGCTGGTAGAGAGACATGGCGATTTCATCAATCGGGGCGGCGAGGGCGGCGCGTTCGGCTTCGACCTCGGCCAGCCGTGACTTCAGGCCTGTGGCACGCTCGGCCAGCACTTTGAGCTCTTCATTCACCCGGCCCTGGGTCAGACCCAGCTTCGCCTGCGCTTCCTTGAGCACGGCCTTGGCGGCCTCCAGCTCCTCCATGAAGCCGATCTCCTTGTCCTCCAGAGCATGAACATCCGCCTCGTAGCGCTTCACCTCGATGCCCAATGCCTGAAACTCATCGTTCTTCCGCGTCTCAAACTGCTGATCATTCAGGCGCTTGATGCTGTTCTGCCGCGTCTGGATGTCCAGCTCCACGCCTTTGATCTTCACCTCGATCTCCTTCGCCTTCAGGGAGGCGGACTCGACCGCCGCCGTATCCCCGGCGAGCTGGGTCTTGGCCGCAGCCTCATGCTTCGGCACATCCTTGAGTTCTTTCTTCAGGTCACGGATGAGCTGGTCGCGTTCTTGGAGCTGGAGGAGTTTCGGGATCTCGGGGTACATGTGCGCCCATGATGGCGCAGGGCACGGCGGAAAGGCAATTATGGATTGCTGTTTTTACAGAATGCTTCTCAGACCCGCTTCCGCTTCGCCGCCTTGAGCTGACCGCAGCCCGCCGCCACATCGAGCCCACGCCTTTGCCGGACCGTGCAGGGGATGCCGGCTTCGAAGACGATGCGCTGAAACTCATCCGCCGCCGTCTCCACACTCTCACGCCCGGCATAACCACTCGTTTCGTTCAGCGGGATGAGATTCACATGCGCATCGATGCCCTGGAGCAGGGCCGCCACGCGCCGCGCATGATCCGGCGTGTCATTGACCCCGGCGATGAGTGTCCACGCAAAGAAGATGCGCCGTCCCGTCTTATCCCCGTAGGTCCGGCAGGCCGCCATGAGTTCACTCAGCGGCCAGCGTTGATTCGCCGGGATCAAAGCGGCGCGCTCCTCCTCCGTGCTGCCGTGCAGACTCACCGCGAGATTGCAGGCACGCCCCTCCTCCGCCAGCCGCAGGATGCCAGGCACGACACCGACCGTGCTCACGGAGACCTTGCTGGGGCCGATGTTTGCCCCGCGTGTGTCGCTGATGATCTCCACCGCCTTCATCACGTTGTCATAATTGTGCAGCGGCTCACCCATGCCCATGAGCACGATATTCCGCAGCCGCTCACCCCGCTGCTGGAGGATGCGGCGCACATGATGCACCTGCGCCACGATCTCCCCAGGCCGCAGATGCCGCACGAAACCCATCTGCCCCGTGGCGCAAAAGACACAGCCCATGGCGCAGCCCGCCTGCGTGCTCAGGCAGGCCGTGTGCCGCCCTGTGTAGCTCATGACCACGGTCTCGATCTCCTGCCCATCACCCAGCCGCAGCAGGAACTTCTGCGTCAGCCCATCCCCGCTCGGGATGTCCGCCGCCACGGGCGGCACATCCACCTGATGCTGCCCCTCCCCTGCGCCGACATGCTCCGCCACCCAGCGCTGGAGCGGCGGCAGGAAGTGCTCACAGGCCATCAGATCCGTCACCGCCCGATGATGCAGCGCATTCCAAAGCGTGGCCCCATGCGCCGGACGCAACCCACCCTCCGCCAGCAGGGCCAGGAGTTCAGCATGGGTCAGGTCGAGGAGATGCATGGGCGGGAATGATGAAGCCAGAGCAGCACCTCGATAGGTCGAGATTCGTCATTTCGCCAGCACGACAACAGTTCTCAGGCATCGCTTTGAAGCCAAGGCAGACAAGGTCGGCACGGCGCAGGGCTCAGCATAGGTTTTGACCTTCCTGCGTGAATGGCATAAGGGACGAATCTAGTCAGTCGAGCATCGCCCCGGGTTTTCGTTCATCTCGCCCCACCCATCGAAACGCGAGAAGGATCAAAAGTCGTTGCCGCTTCTCCCAAAGCTTCCCCTTCTATGACAACCACTCTTTTGCAGGCGATCAGATCTGGTGCCTCCGCACTTCTCGGCCACAAGCATTGCCGCCGCTTTCTGACTTGCCTCTCCGTCTGCCTTGCCCTGCCCCTGAATGCACAGATCCCCAATACACTGCTCCACTCCATCCCCGCGCCGCCGGTGGGAGTGCAGACGGGGAGCTCACAACTTGGCCGTAGCGTGGCGGTGGACGGGGGCTACACTGTTGTTGGAGCGCCCTATGATGATTATGCCGTGACAGACTCCGGCGTTGTGAAGGTGTTTGATTCCAACACCGGGGCGCTTCTTTTCCTACTGCCCAACCCCAGCCCCCAGGGCTTCGAAAACTTCGGCTACTCGGTGGCGGTCTCCGGGACGCGGATAGTAGTGGGGGCTAACCAGGATGATACGGGCGCGACCGATGCAGGCATCGCGTATGTCTATGACCTGAGCGGTAGCATGCCGACTGTGCCGGTAGCCACACTAAACAACCCCGGCCCGGCGTCGAGTGACTACTTTGGTTTCTCGGTGGCGATCTCCGGGACGCGAGTGGTGGTAGGGGCTTACTCTGATGACACAGGAGCGACAAATGCTGGCAGCGCGTATGTGTATGATCTGAGCAGTGGCACGCCGACCGTGCCGATTGCTACCTTAAACGATCCCAGTCCGGCAGTGCAGGACTACTTTGGCATCTCGGTGGCGATCTCCGGCACGCGGGTGGTTGTGGGAGCTATTGGGTACGATATGGTAGTGACCGACGTTGGTAGAGCCTATGTGTATGACCTCAGCAGCGACACACCGACAGTGCCCGTGACCACGCTGAATAACCCCGCCTCTTCGTTAGGTGACCTCTTTGGCATCTCGGTGGCGATCTCCAGCACGCGGGTGGTGGTCGGGGCTTACGAGAGCTATTTGGGAGCGGGTGAAGTTGGCAGAGCTTATGTATATGACTTGAGCAGTGGCGCACCGACCATGCCTGTGGCGACACTGAACAATCCTAGCCCCGAGGCATTGGATCACTTCGGCCGTTCAGTGTCGATCTCCGGCACTCGGATAGTGGTCGGCGCTTACCGGGACAATACGGGAGCTAGCGAGGCGGGCAGCGCGTATGTGTATGACATGAGCAGCGGCACACCGAACGTGCCTGTGGCTACGGTGAACAATCCCAGTCCGGCAGCAGATGATTATTTCGGCTACTCGGTGGCAATTTCTGGCTCGCAGGTGGTGGTCGGGGCTTACGGGGACGATACGGGCGCGGCTGGCGCAGGCAGAGCGTATATTTATGACGTGATCAGCGCCACGCCGACAGTGCCGGCGCTCACCCTGTATAGTCCGGCGTTTGGTGACCGCTTTGGTACCTCAGTGGCGATCTCTGGCACTTTGATGGTTGTGGGAGCCCACCTGGAGGACACTGGAGCCAGTGATGCGGGCAGCGCGTATGTGTATGACATCAGCAGTGGCAAACCAACGGTGCTGGTGGCGACGCTGAATAACCCTAGCCCGGCAGAGCAGGACTTCTTCGGCTACTCGGTGGCAATCTCCGGTTCACGGGTGGTGGTTGGGGCTTACAAGGACGATACGGGAGCAGACGATGTGGGAAGTGTGTATGTGTATGACCTGAGCAGCGGCACGCCGACCGTGCCTGTGGCAACGCTGAACAATCCCAGTCCGACAGTGCAGGACTTATTCGGCTACTCGGTGGCAATCTCCGGTGCGCGGGTGGTGGTCGGGGCACACGCGGACGATACGGGAGCAGACGATGCGGGAAGTGTGTATGTGTATGACCTGAGCAGCGGCACGCCGACAGTACCGGTGATCACGCTGAACAATCCCAGTCCGGCAGCGCAGGACTTCTTCGGCAACGCAGTCGCGATCTCCGGCATGAGAATGGTAATCGGGGCCTTCGGCGATGATGCTGTGATCTTCGGTGGTGGCAGCGCGTATGTGTATGACCTGAGCAGGGCCACGCCGACCGTGCCGATGGCAACGCTTTCCAACCCCAATGGGCAGTTTTTTGATTACTTCGGCAGTTCAGTCGCGATCTCTGGCACGCGATTGGTGGTGGGAGCTAACGAGGACGACACTGGAGCGACTGATGCAGGTAGTGCGTTTGTGTATGACATGAGCAGCGCTACTCCGACGGTTCCTGTGGCTACGCTGAACAATCCCAGCCCGGCAGCACAGGACTACTTCGGCTCCTCGGTGGCGATCTCCGGGACACGAGTGGTGGTGGGGATTTACCAGGATGACACGGGTGCGACTGACGCGGGCAGCACCTATGTGTATGACCTGAGCAGCGGCACGCCCACGACACCCATAGCCACCTTGAACAACCCTGGTCCAGCGACGGATGACAACTTCGGCTCTTCAGTGGCGACCGATGGCACGATGATCGCCATCGGCACGCCTTTTGACGACACCGTCACCTACGACAAAGGCTTCGCCTATGTATTCGGCCCGCCTCCGGTCCCTGACATCAGCGTGGCGCAGGCCGGCCCGCTGACGGATGGCTCAGGCAGCATTCCCTTTGCCACGACACTTGGCAGCAGCAGCGCGCCTCTCACTTTCACCATCAGAAACTCCGGCACAGCCCCTCTCTCAGGACTCTCCGTGACCAAGAACGGGACAAATGCCGCTGAGTTCAGCGTCAGCGCACTGAGTGGGACGAGCATCCCCGTGGGTGCAGACACGGTCACCTTCACTGTCACCTTTTCCCCCAGCAGCGCCGGGGCTAAGACGGCGGCCCTCCACATCTTCAGCAACGTGACTGGTGCGAAGAACCCTTTCGATATTAACCTCACGGGAACGAGCCTGCCTTCCTCCAATGCCAATCTATCCGGTCTGACCCTGAGTGGGGTCACTCTCTCACCTGCTTTTTCTGTGGATACCCTCAGCTACGCAGCCGAAGTGCCCAATACACTCACCTCGCTCATGGTTTCACCCGTCAAAGCCAATGCGCTTGCACTGGCTCAGGTGCGTGTGAATGGCGGTAATTACAACCTTCCGAGCAGCCCTCTGGCACTCAACGTGGGCGCGAACACGGTCGATGTGCGCGTGACGGCCCATAATGGGACGACAACGAAGACCTACACCGTCACTGTAACAAGGGCGGAAGGCCCAGAGATCGCCATCAGCGGAAACGGTGCGCTCATCGCCGATGCTGACAGCACGCCGAGCGAGCTGGACCATACCCATTTTGGATCGCTGGCAGTAACGTCAGGAACGAGCACACGGACATTCACTCTGGCCAATGTCGGTGCTCTCGCCCTCAACCTCACAGGCACGCCTCTGGTGCAGGTCAGCGGCACTCATGCCGCTGACTTCCAAGTCGTTCTCATGCCGAGTTCTTCCGTTGCCCCCAGTTCGAGCACGACATTCCAAATCGCCCTTGATCCGAGTGTGAGCGGTCTGCGCACTGCCGTGGTAAGCATCGACAGCGACGACGCGGATGAGAGCCCCTACACCTTCGCCATCTCCGGCACAGGTCGGGTAACCACCCAAGCTGCACAGACCATCGCCTTCACGCCGCCTGCCAAACTCTTCCTCGCCGAGAGTCCCTTCACGCTCAGTGCCAGCAGCAGCTCAGGCCTGCCCGTGACTTTCACCGTGGTCTCGGGTCCAGCCACTGTGCAGGGGAATGTCCTGACTCTCACCGGCCCAGGTGCCGTGAAGGTGCGCGCGAGTCAGGCCGGTGATGCAGACTTCCTTACGGCAGTCCCCCTGGAGCGCACGATCACGGTGGCTGCAAATCCGACGACTCTGACGCTGGCGAACCTCAGCCAGACTTACACTGGCACGCCTCGTGAAATCACCGTGCTGGGTGCCACTGGAGAAGTGGACGTGACTTACAAAGTGGGGCTGACCTATGTCCCCACAGCGCCAACCAATGTGGGTTCTTATCCTGTGAAGGCAGGCACCAAGACTGGCACGCTCGTCATTACCAAAGCGCCGTTGTTTGTTCAGCCGGATGATCAGCGCAAGTTCGCCGGGCAGGTGAATCCAGTGCTGGGCTTCAGCTACAGCGGCTTCCTCGACGATGACAACGCGGCGAACTCCGTGAGCAAGGCCCCCGTGATCGCCACGACGGCCACAGCCTCCAGTGCGGGCGGGCTTTACCCCATCACCGCCAGCGGTGGCACCTCGGCGAACTATCTCTTCGTTTATCAAAAGGGTGCGATGGTGGTGGAGACCTTTGCCGCCTCTTATGAGGCGATGTTGATGGATGGGGAACCCAAGCGCCCCACCGCCAAACTAGAACTAGCTGTGGCAGCGAGCAGCAAAGCCTTCAGTGGCAAACTGACCATCCCCACTGAAACCACCGCGCTCAGCCTCAGCGGCACGCTGACGATAAATACTCTCACCGAAACGGCCACAGGCACTGCCACGGTGAAGAAAGGTGTGAACACTTATCTCATCGAGGTGACACTGCCTCTGACTGGGGACTTCACCGCCGAAGCCAAGCTTAACGGCGCTGTGATCGGCAATGCCACGAATGGAAAGAAGCTCCTTTTTTTAGCCAAAGGGCAGTCGCTCAGCTACATCGGCACGCACAGCGCTCTGCTGGCCCCGGCGACAGGTAGTGGTGCGCCTGCCGGAGCAGGGTGGGCAGTGGCCACGATCGATGCCAAGGGCCTGCTCAAGCTGACCGGCAAGCTGGCTGATGGCTCAAATCTGACCGCATCACTGGCGGCGGATGTAGGCAGCAATCCTGGTTACCGACTGTTCATCCAACCTTACACACCTGTGCGCACCGGAGCCTTCCTGGCGGGCTCTTTTGCGCTCAAGCCGCAAATGGATGAGGAGCTGATCGGACGGCGCTACGTCGCCTTTGAAGACGAAGCCGACCTCACCTGGGTAAAAGCACCACGGCTGCAAGACACCTCTTACCGCGCCGGGATCGGTCCAGTGGTCACACGCTTCACCCTCGATCCATGGCTGCCCCCGGCTCCGGCAAAGGGTCTCATCCCTGCGATCACTCTGGCTCAGCGGCTGGGGCTGACAGCGAACCAGTTCACGGCCCAGCACAGTACCATCAGCAGCACATCCTTTGGCGACCTCCCTCTCACATTGGCCCTCTCGGCGACGAATGCCGTGAGTGTCATCGCGCCTGCGAACAGCACGAAATGGAAAGTCACCCTCACTCCTGCCACGGGAGCCTTCGTCGGCAGCTTCGAACTGAATGATGCCGGGAAGAAGCGTCTCGTGCCCTTCACCGGCATCATGCGCCAGCCTCCGAGCACCGATACCAGCGGCCTGATCGGAGACGGTAACTTCCAACTGCCCTCACTCACACCAGCACCCAACAATGAGATCCTCTCCGGTGAAGTGGGCTTCGAGCGATGATGAAGGCGCCTACTTCGCCAGCAGGCCGGCGATGCAGGCCGTGCTGTAGCAGGCGAGCAGGCCGCCGAGCATGGCTTTGAAGCCGAGGCGGGCGAGATCGGCACGGCGGGACTCGACGAGTGCGCCGATGCCGCCGATCTGGATGGCGATGCTGGAGAAATTCGCAAAACCGCACAGGGCGTAGGTGGCGATGGTGACACTCGCGGGGTTCAGCCCCGTGGCCTTGCTGAGGCTCAGGTAGCCGATGAATTCATTCAGCACGATGCGCTCCCCGAGGATGCTGCCCACGGCGCGGCAGTCGCTCCAGGGGATGCCCATGAGCCAGGCAAAGGGGGCATTGATCCAGCCGAGCAGGGTTTGCAGCGGGTTGGCACATAGGATCGGAGCACTTCTCCACTCCAACCAAATCAACAGATCGCCAAGGCGAGCCAAGCCATAGCCAAGAGTAAAGTTCGCCATCGCCACCACCGCGACGAAGGCGATGAGCATGGCCATCACATTCATCGCCAGTTTGATGCCATCGCTGGAGCCACGGCAGAGAGCATCCAGCCCGTTCACGGTTTCGCGTTCGATCTGGCGGGTGGTGCCCCCGGCCGTGTCACTGACCTCTGTTTCAGGCAGCATGATTTTGGCAAACATCAGGGCCGCAGGCGCGCTCATCACCGAGGCGGTGAGCAGGTGCCCGGGAGAGATGCCAAAGGAGACGTAAGCTGCCAGCACCCCGCCCGCGATCGTCGCCATGCCGCCGACCATCATGGCCATCAGCTCACTGCGCGTCATCGTCGGCAGGTAGGGTTTGATGACCAGCGGCGCCTCGGTCTGGCCCATGAAGATGTTCGCCGCAGCGGCCAGCGTCTCACTGCCGCTCGTGCCCATGATGCGCCGCATCCCCCAGGCCACCGCGCGGACGACGAGCTGCAGGATGCCGTAGTGATAGAGCAGCGAGGACAGCGCCGACACGAGCACGATGGTGCCCGTGACCGTCACGGCGAAGAGGAAGGCATTCTCCGGCCCCCACTTCTCTGAAAGCAGGTCCTTGTCCGCCAGCGGTCCGAAGACCATGCTCACCCCTTCATTGGAAAAGCCCAGCAGGCGGCGGAAGACGGCATCCATCCGCTCAAAGAACCACGCGCCGCTCTGCGTGCGCAGGATCATCCAACCCAGCAGCACCTGGAGTGCCAGCCCCGTGCCGACCGTGCGCCAGGGGAAGCGGCGGCGATTTTCCGAAAGCAGCCAGCCAAGGGCGACAAACACGAGGATACCGAAGAGAGCGATGCCGTGGTTCATGGAGGGAATTGCGTTAAAACCTTCCTAACAGCGCGGCTGCCCCCGGGGTTAGTTAATCCCTGAGCGGCCCTGCGTCGGTGTGGTGCTCTGGATCTTGTTCTGCTCGTTGATACGATACCAGTCTTCCGGGGTCATCTCCTTCGCATGCATACGACTCTTGTGCGTCACCCCGGTGACAAAGCAGGCCACATCCGCCACCAGGATGATCATGGCGATCACGATTCCGTATTTCTTCAGACTCTCGTCGATCACCTTGTTCTTGTTTACCGAGAACTCCTCCCCTTTCGAGAACATCGACTGGTAGAGCCGCCTCCACTGACGCGGCTCCCGCGCAATGCTGAAGGTCCACACAAACAGTGCGGTCAACACGATGCAGGCGATTTGATATTGAAGGGGGAAACTCGCGTCCATGACGATGCCGCAGAACCGGCGCGGGATGGAATAGTGTGCTCCGCCTAGGATGGCAATGACGATTCCATCAGACTCCTGTAAAAGTATCTCCCCCAGGACAGGCCCCACGAAGACCCCGACCTGAACCGCCCCCCGCTACGGAGCGTCCGGCAGGCCGATGTTTGGCATCCAGCGCGTCTCCATCATGGTGTCGATGTAGGCGCTGTTTTCGCCCGGCTTGAAGATGCCACCGGCTCGCTTCACCCAGTCCTGGGCAGTGGCCTCTTCCTTCTTGTGAAAAGCGATCGCCGCTTTGCTGAAGTAGTAGGCCGGGCTGTCATCCATGAAGGTGAAGTGATCCGCGAGTGTCTTTTCAGCAACGGCCATCTGTTCCTGCTTCAACTCGCAGACGAGGCGCTTGAAGAGGATCATGTGCCGGATGTGCAGGGGGATCTTGGGATTGTCATCCAGCAGCTTTTGGAAGGCCTTGGCCGCTGCCGCCCATTCGTGTTTCACAAAGACGAGTTCGGCTTTGTTGAAGTGCAGAGGGAATTCATTCGGGGCGATTTTGAGCGCCTTGTCGAACATCTCCTCCGCCTTCGCGAAGTCGCGCAACTGAGGCGTCATGTAAAGTGAGCCGCGCATGTTCAGGAGCTCCGGGCGGTCGGGATGCTTCGCCTCGATCTCATCGAGCAAATTCAGCGCCTCCACATAGCGGTGCTTCATTTGAAACTCCTGGATGTCCTGCACCTGCAGCATCACGTCCGCCGGCAGAGGCGCCAGCCCCTGCTGTGCGCGGCTGGCGCTCGTGAGGGTGAGAAACACGACGAGATGGCAAAGGAGGCGCGGGTTCATGCAGGGCTGATCATACGGGCGGCCACAGGGCAGGCAAGTGAAGAGGTCGTCAGGGCATTCTCACACAGCCCAACATTTCAGTTTCCCCACGGCCCTTTTCATCTCATGGCTTCCCGCATGAAGCGTCGTCGGTGGATCATCGCACTCAGCCTGCCCGTGCTCGGTGCGGTGCTGGGCTGGTGGGCGCTGCCCTGGTGTGTGAGTCTGCCGCAGGAGCTGGCAACGCCGCGCGCTGCATCCGTGCGCTACCTGGCCCGCGATGGTACAGCGCTGCGGCAGTTGCTCACGAACGAGGGGGATCGTGTCAGTGAGGTCGTCGAGTTTGCCAGGCTGCCGGAGCTTCTGATCAAAGCCACGCTCGCTGCCGAGGATCGGCGATTCTGGAGTCATGGCGGGGTCGATCTCCTCGCCATCGCACGAGCGGTGCGGGACAATGCCAGCGCTGGGCGAGTTGTCTCGGGGGCTTCCACGATTCACCAGCAGCTCATCAAAGTCGCCAAAGGACAGATACGGCAGCGCACGCTCGGCGTGAAGCTCACCGAGGCGCTGCAAGCACGGCGGCTCGCCATGTCCTGGCCGCGCGAGCGCGTGCTCACCGAGTATCTGCACCGCATTCATTACGGCAATCTCATGACGGGCTGCACCACCGCCGCGTCCGGCTACTTCAACAAGCCTCTGCATGATCTCACGCTGGCGGAGTGCGCCTTCCTCGCCGCCATCCCACAGTCCCCGACGCGCCTGAATCCCTTCCGCAACCGTGACTCCATCCGCCCGAGGCAGCTCTCCATTTTAAACGCCATGCACCAGCTCGGCTGGATCAGCGAGGAGCAGCAGCGCGTGGCTTTAGCCGAACCTCTGATACTGCAACGCTACACTGGCGGCTTCGCCGCGCCTCATGCCGTGGAGATGCTGCGCGGGCAGCCCATGACCTCCGGCGACGTGCGCACCACCATCGATGCAGCCCTGCAACGTCAGGTCGAGCAGATCATCTCGGCGCGCCTGGCTGTCTTAAAAGAACGAAACGTCACGCAGGCGGCGGCGGTCGTGATCGACAATTCCACGGGTGATCTCCTGGCCCTGGCTGGCTCGCGCGATTTCTTCGCCACTGACGGCGGGCAGATCAATGGAGCCTGGGCGCCGCACTCGCCCGGCTCGGCGATGAAGCCCTTCACCTACCAACTCGCCTTTGAGCGTGGCTTCACCCCGGCGACTGTGCTGGCGGATCTGCCCATCGAGTATCCCACACCCACCGGCATCTACCGCCCGGAGAACTACGCCCACCGGCTCTACGGCCCCGTGACCTGCCGTGACGCCCTCGGCAACAGCCTCAACATCGCGAGCGTCAAGCTCCTCGCCAGCCTCGGTGGTGCAAAGACCTTGCTCACTCGTTTACAAACCCTCGGCCTAACCACACTCACCGAATCCGCCGAGCACTACGGCCTCGGTTTGACCATCGGCAACGCGCCTGTCCGCCTCATCGAACTCGCCAACGCTTATGCCTGTCTCGCCCGCCTCGGCCAGTCTATGCCATGGCGGCTCATCGCCGACCAGCCTTTGGAAAAAGCCAGCCCGCTGCTGCACACCGATGCCAGCTATCTCATCGCCGACATCCTCAGTGATAATCAAGCGCGCATGCTCACCTTCGGCACGCATTCGCCATTGCGGCTGCCTTTCCGCGCCGCGGTGAAGACCGGCACCAGCCAGTCGTATCGGGACAATTGGACGCTCGGCTACACACCCGACTACACCGCCGCCGTCTGGGCCGGAAATTTCGATAACACCCCCATGCAGGAAGTCTCCGGCGTCACCGGGGCGGCCCCCATCTGGCGGGACATCATGCTGCACCTGCACGAGCATCGCCGCCCGACATGGTATGATGAGCCGCCGGAGATCATCCGCGCGCGCATCGATCCCCGCACTGGCAGACAACTGACAGCTCAGTCGCCCCCTTCGAGGCTCAGCCGCGAGGAGCTTTTCATCAAAGGCAGCCTGCCGCCTGCAGCCATCCGACAGGACTACGATGATCGTGGGCGCGCCATCCTTGCACCCGATTTCGCCGCCTGGGTGCGCAGCCGGGACAACTGGCTCGGCGACCTCGTCACCAGCCCAACGAATGATGCCTCACCACGCCCCTGGCGCATCGCTCATCCCATCCCCGGCACGGTGATCCAGCTCGACTCTGATCTCCCCGGCGGAGGCCGCCGTCTTTTGCTGGAAACCGAGCCTGCCAATGCCGAGATCGAATGGCAGAGCGACTCACTTCCCGTGCAGCGGGATGGTGCTCAAGCCTATGTCATCCTAAGTCCTGGTCGCCACACATTCACCGCCCGCAATCCGGCCACTGGGGAAACTCAGCGCACACAGATCATCGTGCACGAAGAGGAGTGAGCGGATAGACGCGAACATCCACACCCGGCGAACCTATGATGTGATCCGGTGGACGATTCGGATGAGCAAAGCCAGCTTGCAGCAGCGGTGCCGCGTCCCATGCCTCCAGTCTGACTTCAGCCAGAGGATAGGGCGTGTGATGCACCTGACCGCTGCGCACTCCGTGTGGAGTTTGAGAGAAGAGCAGGTAGCGCTCGGCAAGGAAGAATTCCAAGCTGCCAGGCTCGGCCGGGCGGGTCTGCTCAGCGAGCCTGTAATGATAGGAAGAACTCAGTGACTCGCCTCGTCGATGGCAGGAGTAGCTCACGATATCGCCCTCAAGAGAGGCGGACATCCTGGCATGTTGATAAGGCAGATGGAAGAAGGTGCGCGCGGTCCAGACGGCGAGTGGTTGATCGCAGTCGAGAGAGTAAAACCACACGCCATGACGGCCCTGACCATCGTGGACATAGGTGCGCACGTTGAGTTCGAGGAAGTCGCTGATGCCCGGCACAGGCGGGCAGAATCGCGGACGGATACCGCGCATGAAGAAAGGCACGATGGCCAGCCAGGCAGAGTCTTGGAAAGCATCGACAAAGAGACCAGGTGGAAGAGTGCGCTGGATCTCAGCGGCATCCCAGCGCCAGTGCAGAAAGAGCAACTGCTCCCAGCGCTGATACATCACATGCTGCCGCGCTGGGCACTCACGCAGAGCGAGCAGAGACTGGGTGGTGGGGTCCGTGGTCATGGGGTGAATCCTATACGCGCGGCGAAGAAGGACGACCGATCATTCACCGCGCAGCAGACGCGAGACATCATCTTTCCGCGCCCGGCTGCGCAGTTTCCTATCCTTGGCCTCGCGGCTCAGCTTCTTGAAGGCGCGCTCGGCTTTCAGCGCAGCGGAGTGACTCACGGCAGGCCAGGATTTCAGCAGGAGCAAAGGGCCCCGTCCCCGCGTGTAGCGTGCGCCTTTGCCACACTGATGCTGGGCAAACCGTCTCGGCAGATCATTGGTAATGCCACAGTAAAGAGTGCCGTCTCCACAACGCAGGACATACAGGACCCAGGGGCGTGGAGGTGTGGCGGGCATGAGCGAAGATAGACGGCCACTCCAGAGCCGAGATTCGGGAGCTTGGCAAACAGGAGACGCGATGAGCGTTGATAGTCTGCCGCTCAAAAACCATTGCGCATTTCCAGACTTCAGATGACATCAGCCGCGCCCGCCATGAAAACACTCCTCACCTTTGCCACCGCCCTTCTCCTCATGTCCACCGCCCCAGCCGCCGATGCCCCTTACCGCCATGTCGTATTCTTTAAGTTCAAAGACAGCGCCTCCGCCGAGCAGGTGCAGGCCATCGAAAAGGACTTCATCGCACTGGCGAAGAAGGTCGATACCGTGAAGGCCTTTGAGTGGGGCACCAACGTCAGCCCAGAGGGTCTGAATGATGGCTTCACACACTGTTTCCTCGTCACCTTCGCCGACAAGGCAGGCCTGGAAGTCTATCTCCCGCATCCCGCGCATCAGGAGTTCGTGGGCAAGCTGAAGCCCATTTTGGACAAGGCCTGCGTGCTCGACTACACGGCGAAATGACGGCCCGTGGCGGCAAAGTCTGGCCAGACAAAATTTCCAGGCTTGCCTAACATCAGCGGAGTTGATATTCCGCTGATTATATGAGACTCCCGCTCATTCATCGTCGTTCTTTTCTGTTCTCGGCTCTGCCTGCCTTGGTGGGTAGTGCCTGGGGCGCGGAGGAGAGACCCAGGCAGTTAGGCGTCCCACTCCACCAGGAGCCCCTGGGTTTTGATTTGAACGATCTGGAGCCCCACCTGGATTCCCGCACGCTGAAGCTCCATTACCACGAGCACCATGCACAGCATTTGATTCAACTGCATCAGGCACTGGATGAGGTGGAGCTCTCCGTGGGAAATCTCACCTCATTGATGCCCTGCATCCAGAGCATCCCACGTCCGCCCCAGGTGAGGCGATCCATCCTGCAACTCAGCCTAGCCAAAAAAAGATCTGCCACAGGAGTGCAGCAACCACTGCCGGAAGAGGCCCAGAAGGCCATCCGCAATCATGGCGGTGCGCATGTGAATCACACCGCCTTCTGGCGCTTCCTGGCTCCACCAGCAAAGACACCCCGCGGACCCCAGGGCCGCACTGCGCAGGCCATTGACGAAGAATTTGGCACCCTTCAGCAATTCAAAGCAGCCTTTACCGCCGCCGCCCTGGCCCACCCAGGTTCCGGCTGGGCTTGGCTGGTCTATCGTCCTGACGGCAAACTGGTGATCACCACCACCCGCAACGAGGACAATCCACTGATGAAGGAATTCGTGGACTGGCGGGACTATGGCCGCCCCATCCTCGCACTCGATCTCTGGGAGCACTCCTATTACCTCAAATATAAAGACAACCGCCGCGCCTACATCGACGCTTGGTGGAAGGTGGTGAACTGGAACTTCGTGAACAAAGCCCACGCCATCGTTCGCGACATCTAGGGGCAGTGATCCTCGACCGTTTTTCCATGCAATCTGAGGACGGGTGAAGCGTTCACAGCGCACGATGAAACTACTCGCCTGCCTCCTGCTCACTTTCGCCATCCTGCCCGCCTTTGCTCAGAAAGCGAAGAAGCCCGCCAAAGGCACCATCAAGCTCACCACCGCACCGGTGAAGGCGAGCGAGGTGGTTTATAAAAAGACCCCGCAGGGTGAGCTGAAGCTGCATGTTTTTTCCCCCGCAGGCGAGGTGCAGGCGGCTGTGCAGCGGCCCTGCGTCGTGTTCTTCTTTGGCGGCGGTTGGAAGAGCGGCACCTTCCAGCAGTTCGTCCCGCAGGCTGAATACCTCGCCACGCGTGGACTCGTGGCGGCGTGCGCCGATTACCGCATCCTCAACGAGCATAAAACCCTGCCTGACAAATCCGTGGAGGATGCCAAGAGCGCCATCCGCTGGGTGCGCGGCCATGCCACCGAACTGGGGATCGATCCCACAAAGATCATCGCTGCTGGAGGCTCCGCTGGCGGGCACCTCGCCGCCTGCACGGCTCTCGTCAGCGCCTACGATGCCGACACGGATGACAAGGCCATCTCCGCCAAACCCAACGCGCTCGTGCTTTTTAATCCGGCCATGAACATCGGCACCCTCTTCAAAGAACGCAGCACTAACGAGCGCGGCGGTGTCACGCTCGAAATGGCCGAGGCCATCACGCCGAATAACTTCGTCACCAAAGACACACCACCCGCCATTCTGTTCTTCGGCACGGCTGACAAGCTCAAGCTCGGTGCTGACGAATATGTGCAGAAAGCCCGCGCTCTGGGTCTGCGAGCTGAGATGTGGACGGCCAAGGACATGCCTCACGGCTTCTTCAACCGCGAGCCCTGGATTCATGTCACGGCACGGAAGATGGACGAATTCCTCACGTCCCTCGGCTATCTCGGAGGCGAGCCCACCCTCAAGCTGCCTGAAGGCGCGCCATCGCTGGCGAATGAGTGAGAGCCTTGCTGGATTTGCGTCTAGCTGATCAGCAACCATTTGACACTCAGGGCTGTGCGTCCTTAAACCAATGCAGCCGCGAGGCTGTGGTAAGTTTGGCGCATGGATTGAAGCGCTGGTATCCATTCCACGGTCTCCGCCGTTCTCTTTTGCTCTGATCGTGACTTCCTCCACTCCCCAACGCACCCTCATCACCGGCGCGGGCATCGTCTCGCCGCTGGGCATGGACTGGCGGGAGAATGAGGCATCGTTCCGTGCAAATCGGATGAACTTCACGCCGGTGACGATGTTTGATGTGAGCCAGCGCATCGCACAGACTGCCGCGCAGGTCACACTGCCGGACGAGCGGCTCTTTTTAAAGCTGCCACAGCGGCGGGATCACCTGATCGACCGAGGCACGAAGATGCTGCTGCTCGCCATCCGCGAGGCATTGGCGATGGCAAAAATGCCGGGCATGGGCGGCATCGATGCCATCATCATCGGCACCTCCGCCGGTGCCATGAGCGTGGGGCAGGACTACTTCCGCAAGGCCATCTCCAGTGCCGGTCGCGTGCCGGGCCAGCTCTCGCGTGTGGAGTATTATCAGCCGCAGAAGCAGATCGCCGCCATCGCCGCCGAGTATGACTGGCGCGGGCCCATCATCGTGGTGTCGAATGCCTGTGCCAGTGGTGCCAATGCCATCGGCGATGCCATGGCGATGATCCAGACAGGCAAAGCAAAGCGCGTGCTCGCTGGTGGCTACGATGCCCTGGCGGAGCTGGTCTTTGCCGGATTCGATACCCTGCGCGCCCTGGCTCCGAGTGGTGTCCCCCGCCCTTTCGATGCCGCGCGCGATGGACTCGCTCTCGGCGAAGGCGCGGCGGTCATGCTGCTGGAAAGTGAAGCCGCTGCCGCCGAGCGCGGAGCCACCGCTTTGTGCGAAGCCGCAGGTTATGCGACTGCCACAGATCTGCATCACCTCACGCAGCCTGACCCCGAAGGCAAAGCCGCCATCCGCACCATGACCGGTGCCTGCGCCATGGCGGGCATCACGCCAGGCGAGGTGAGCTACATCAATTCCCACGGCACCGGCACGCCCTACAACGACGTCGCCGAAGCCAGTGCCATCAAAGCCTGGGCGGGAGCGGATGCCTCACGCATCGCACTCAGCTCCACGAAGTCCGCCATGGGTCATCTGCTCGGTGGCGCAGGCGCGGTGGAGGCGGTCATCTGTCTCATGGCCATGCGCGGCCAATGGCTGCCCGCCAGTCTGAACGTGCGCGAGACTGACCCTGCGGTCTGCTTTGATCTCGTCAAAGCATGGCGCGAGGCCAAGGTGGGCGCCACGCTCACCAACAGTTTTGGATTTGGCGGCACGAACGCCACGCTGGTCTTCACCGAGTGCGGTCGTCCGCGCGCGCACAGCCTTATCCCGCCGACATCCGCGCTCCGCATCGGCGGCGTCGGCACCGTCTCCGCCGCAGGCTGGGGCACGGAGCCGATGGTGAAAGCCGTGACCGAAAGCGCTGAACTGCCCACCACCGACTGCCCGCGCACCGTCAGCACGCGCGACTGGCCCTGCCCCGTGCGCATGGTGCCGCCCGTGCCAGCGGATCGATTGCCGAAGTTCCCCCGCCTCCGCCGCGCCAGCCCGATCACGAAGTTCATCATGGCCGCCGCGCTGGAGGCCTTGGAGAAAGCAGGCTTCCCGAATGGACAGGGCGCGGGCCGCCTCGGCATCATCCAGTGCATGTTCAATGGCTGCGTGCAGTTCAGCGGCAAGTTTTACCATGAAGTCATCGAGACACCCGCACTCGCCAGCCCACTGATTTTCCCCGAGACCGTCTATAATGCGCCCGCCTCCCATGTGGCCGCCTTCCTCGGCGTCGATGGCCCCGTCACGACGCTCATCGGCGAGTCCAGCGCCATCATCGAAGGCGTGTCGATGGCACACACTTGGTTGGCGCAGGGGCTGGTGGATCGTGTGCTCGTCATCGGAGCCGAGGAGTGCGACTGGGTCGGGGCCGAGGCCGTGACCTACTACCACCCCGACCTCCGCGCCACCGAGGGCGCCGCCGCCCTGCTTCTCTCTCTTGGCGGCGCAGGCCCGCAGCTCACCCACACGCCCGCCTTTGCCTTCCTCAGTGAAAACGAGCGTGCAGAGCGGCTGCGGCACATTCTGTCATCTTCGCCGCATCAGGGAGTGAGCGGCCAATCGGGCATCACCATCCTCGATGAAGTCGAAGTCACAGCCTGGGCCGCGCGTGGAGATAGGCTCCTGCATCCGCGCAAGATCCTCGGGGAGAGCATGGGCGCTGGTGGAGCCCTCCAGCTCGCCCTCGCCGCCGAGCTCGCCCGCTCGTCTGGCACTAGCGTCGAAGTCATGCTCCCCGGCAGCCTCTGTGCGGCTTATGGATGTGTGATTTCCGATGGATGAAGCGGCGAGAGTGCGGCGTTTAGATTGGCCTCCATCCAGCCATGAAACACATCGCCCTCGTCTCTCTCCTTTGCCTCTCCACCCTCCATGCCGAAGACTGGCAGCCGGAGCCGGGCTTTAAGAGCCTCTTCAATGGCAAGGATCTCACGGGCTGGTGCTTCCGTGCCAAGACGGACCGCAAGGACCCGAAGATCGGTGCCGTGACGGAGACCTTTGATGGCAAGACGGTCACTCCTGACACCTACTATTCCGTGAAGGACGGCGTCTTCGCCGTGAACTTCCCGACGGATGCCGACAAGCTCACGGGCCAGATTTACACGGTGGAGGAGTTCCCGAAGAACTTCGTCCTCAAGCTGGAATTCCGCGCCAGCGTGAACTCCGACAGCGGCATCTTCATCCGCAAACCGCAGCTCCAATGCCGCGACTACCTCGTGGCCGGTCCCTACAAGGAGCTGAAGCAGTACAAGCCGCAGGAGTGGAACCAGATCGAAGTCACCGTGAAGGGCGGTGTCGCCCACTGCACCTGCAACGGTGAAGTCCTCGAAGCTGCCTACGCCCTGCCCGAAACCGGCCCCATCGGCCTCGAAGGTGATCGCGGCCTCATGGAGTACCGCCACATCCAGCTCAAGGTGACGGAGTGATCTCAACGAACGCGTCAGGGCGGAGTTGAAACCGGCTCAGGAGCGTGACATACTCCGCCCATGAGCACCAAAGTTCTTGAACAAACCGTGACTGATCTACAACGCCGAGTCGGTGAGATCGAAGACAAGCTCAGTGGCAAAGCTCGTGATGGCTGGAAGCGCATCGTAGGCGCGGCCAAAGATGATCATCACTTCGCGGAAGCGATGCAGCTTGGGGCAAAGTGGCGGAAAAAAGCCAACCAGGAGAAGTGGTGAAACCATGTTCGTCGTGCTGGATACCAATCACTTTGCCGAGTTGGTCCATGACTCTCTGCGCGGCACCCACCTCAAGAAGCAGTTCACGGCACGCAGGGCAGACGTTTTGACGACCATTATTACGGCTCAGGAGGTGACGGAGGGGTGGTGTGCTTTTATCCGAAATCAGAAGGCTGGTAGCGCCAAGCAGATCCACGGATATCAGCAGTTTCAGCACAGCTTGGAGCTGCTTATGGAACTGACAATCTTGGCCTTCGATGATCAGTCGGCCGAGATCTTCCGACGCTTGAGAAAAGAGCTGCCGCAGGCAGGCACTCAAGATCTCAAGATCGCCTCCATCTGTCTCGCACACGATGCGACTCTGCTGACTCGAAACTTGGTGGATTTCAAAAAAGTGCCCGGCCTGAGGTATGAGAATTGGCTGGACTAACCCCGGCATGATCGAGCTATCATGCCGTTATGAAAGCTCGTTGCCTCAGTCTTCTCCTCGCTCTGCCGTGGCTCGTTCAAGCGGCAGAGCTGCACACCTTTGAGCGCGTGCAGCTCATCGACCGCTATTACTCGGAGGGCATCAACGCGGCGGATATCGATGGAGACGGCCACATGGATGCGATCCACGGGCCGTTCTGGTTTGCGGGACCGGATTTCAAGAAGAGCAGCCTCATCTACCAGACCGCGCCGCAGAATCGCGAGGGTTACGCGAACAACTTCTTTTCCTGGCCGCATGATTTCAACAAGGACGGCCTCGTCGATGTGCTCACGGCGGGATTTCCCGGCACGCCGGCCTTTGTGTATCAGAATCCGGGCAAAGAAGGGCATGGAGGGCCGTGGCCGAAGCATCAGGTCTTTGACTGGGTCTCGAACGAGTCGCCACACTTCGTCAATCTCATAGGCGATGATCCACCGGAACTGGTTTGCACGCGCGACGGCTACTTTGGTTATGTGGAGATCAATCCGGCTAACGGATTAGAGGCATGGAACTTTTATCCCATCTCGGATCGTATCGCTCCGGAGCGCTTTGGCCACGGGCTCGGCGTGGGGGATGTGAATGGTGATGGCAGGCTCGATGTGCTGATGAAGGACGGCTGGTTCGAGCAGCCGGAGGATCTCACGCAGGGGCACTGGACGCTGCACAAGGCCGCCTTCGCCCCACGCGGCGGTGCGGAGATGTTTGCCTATGATGTGGATGGTGATGGCGACAGCGATGTGATCACCAGTCTCGCCGCGCATGAGTTTGGTCTGTCGTGGCATGAGCAGACACCCGCAGGATTTAAAGAGCACCTCATCATGGGAGATCGCCC
>Ga0075152_10000989_pt1 | contig 20629 bp, 25 predicted proteins | sample JI61114C2DNA_FD_70964 | JGI IMG/M metagenome (GOLD analysis project Ga0075152, IMG submission 70964) | Wastewater effluent complex algal communities from Wisconsin, to seasonally profile nutrient transformation and Carbon sequestration -... | ecosystem: Engineered > WWTP > Effluent > Algae...
GCACCTGCGTTAAGCTTTAACCGATCACAAATAAACAAGGAGATGATTGCCCCGGCCGCCAGGTTCCACGGACTTGGAATTTGAAGCAGCAAAATCAGAAGTCCAGTTCCGGCACCCACAAAGTTTGCTTTGATTCGGGTGAGCGCCAGGGCAAGTGCGTCTTTACCTTCCGGGGATAAAACGAGCATAACCGAGATCAGGCTCCAGGTGTAATCCACCCACTGGTTCAAAAAAATGAAAATTGGGAAGCACAGGAAGATGCCGGTAACACATTTGGCCGCATAAATGGCCAACGTTTTGTTTCTTACACTCAGAGTCATTCAGCGAAATTGTATCTTCGAATTTAGATAAATGGTAACACGAAAGCTATCGGCAACCCTTCTTCAGCCTGAACTGGAATTCAGCGCATCGCGCAGCAGCGGTCCGGGTGGACAGAATGTAAACAAAGTGAACTCAAAAGTTACCCTGAAGTTTGATGTGCGAAATTCGCTGGTGCTAAACGATGATGAGAAATCAATTTTATTGAACAAGCTTGCATCACGACTGTCAGCTGATGGTGTGTTGAGCCTCACCTCACAGGATAAGCGGTCGCAACTGCAGAACAAGGGAGCGGTGTTAGCCAAGCTTGACGTTCTGCTATCAAAAGCATTTGAGAAGAAAAAGGCACGCAAGGCTACCAAGCCATCCAAAGGTTCCGTTAAGCAACGGATCAAAAGCAAAAAACAGCATTCCGAGAAAAAGCAATGGCGACAAAAGCTAAGCTAGTGCCGCATGGTAGCTTTAATAAAGGTTGGTATATTTGTGCCCGATTTATTACGATATCATGAGACTTGGACAATTAGCACGCAAGCTTTCGCTCAGACCCTCACAGCTGGTAGATTTTCTTGCGTCAAACAATATTCAAACCGAAGAAGGATCGAATACACGCCTGGCAGATCAGCATACGCTGCTGATTGTGCAGCATTTTGCACCCGAAAGCCTCTCGGAAATTATTAAACCTGCAACGGAGGAAGTGATGCAATCAAAATCGGAACCTGAACCTGAACTGGAAGAGCCGATCTTTACTGAGACCGAACAAACAGCAGACGAGCCGATTGTTGTTTCTGAGGATAAGTCTGCGGATCAGCAACCAGAGCCCGAAGTAATCCGCGTTCAGAAAATTGAGTTATCCGGACTGAAAGTTTTGGGTAAGATCGATCTTCCTGAGCCGAAGAAGAAAGAGCCAAAACCGGAAGGGGAGGCTGCGGACGCTACGGGTGAAGAGCAACAAAAGCCTGAACGGAGAACTCCAGTTAAAGTAAAGCATCCCAGACGGGAACGCGATCAGCGTACCTATAGAAATCCGCTTGAGGTTCAGCGTCAGCGCGAGGCCCGTGACCTTGAAGAGAAGCGAAAAGCAGAGATAGAAAGAGAGAAGGAGAAGCGTAAGCATCATTATCAAAATAAAGTAAAGCAGGTGAAGCAACCCAAACGATCCAAGCCTGCCAACGAGATTGTTACGGTAAAGAAACCAACGGAGACTCGACCCGCACCTAAAACCTGGGTGGGAAAATTCCTGCGCTGGTGGACTACCTAAACAGTTGCGGAAACAATTCCCGATGACATTTGTTTTTGATGTGGGGCACGGACTTTGTGTCCCTTCCTGACATGGCAAAAGGCAATATTATAAAGCTGGTTATCTCTCTGGTACTCCCTCTGGCGGTTGGTTTTATGGGAAGCATTTATACCAGTAACTCCATTGGTGATGGCTGGTACGCCTCCCTGAATCAACCTTCGTTCAATCCGCCCAGTTCAGTATTCGGACCTGTGTGGACAGTCTTATACTTGTTGATGGGTATCTCATTGTACATGGTGTGGAAAGAGGTTCCTGGCAAGAGACGCGAAAACGCGTTGGGTGTATTCGCACTTCAGCTTTTGCTGAATTTTCTATGGAGCCTGTTCTTCTTTTATTTTAAAGACATTGAAATTGCGCTGCTCGATATTCTCGCGCTATGGATCTCAATCGTAATCATGATCTGGATGTTTTATCGCGTAAAACCGTTGGCAGGCTGGCTTAACATTCCATACCTGCTATGGGTTAGCTTTGCGACTGCACTCAATATCGCATACTACGTTTTGAATTAGTCTTTAATAATCTCTATCTCAATACGATCATTAAGCCGCGCGCTGGAGGCTGTTTCCTTAACTAACATGTTCGTTCCACCCCAGGCCATAATGTCCATTCGCTCGCGCGCAATTCCGTGCTCTACCAGATATTCCCTAACCGCTTCTGCCCGGTCTTTCGACAATTCTTTCGAAGTACCATTTCTTTCAATAGAACCTTTTACGTCAAAATAATTCCGTGTTTCACCAAGCCCAATGATCTTGCGCTTATCATTGCCGTTTGTGTGCCCGTGGATTTTTATTTCATATGCCGGATTTAGGTTCATCAGACTAACTAATTCATCAAGTTCTTCTTTCGCCCGGGGAAGCATGATTACGGCATCCCTGTAGAATGAAACGTTATACATTACGGAGACATCACCTTTGTTCAGCCGTTCGAGTTTGAACGGAACAACCCATGCTCCGTATTGATCCTGTTTCACTCCTTCCGTAAGGGCCGGATTGTTATAATCTATCAGTTGCATAACTTCCTTATATCCGAATATTCCACAGATGAAGGTCATGGGTTCCTGACGCTGACTGGATGGGAGTAGGATATCATTATAATCGTAGCTGTTATACGATCCCAGGTCGCGACCGAGCCTAAGGTCTACATTGTGTATTTTTCCCGTGAACGGCTGTCCATCAGGCGCGACTAAAGCAAACTTAAAATATTTTCCATTTGCTTTCTTAGTAGGCGGCAGCGCAGAAGCGTTGACATCCGGAGCTATCACATTGGTTGTTGTGTCAAGCGGCAAGACTACTACTTTAATTTCTTGAACACTATCGGTGGGAACCGGAACTTCTTTGACTGAATCAACGGGGACTACCGGTTCAATAGGTTGAGGCTCTACTTTTGTTTCAGGTGGCAGCGGCTGACCCCCTACGTTGATCAAAGATCCCCTGTAAACCCAGGCATCAGCGAACGTTGGTTCTTTTTGAAGTACCCTGACTTCCGTAAAAGCCTCTGTCTTATCATTTGTTTTGATTACATACACAAAGAAGAGCCGTGATTTAGGTTTCTTTTCGTACGTAGCCTGGAAGAATCTGCTGCGTGCAAAACCCACAAATTTTTTTGCATTACTTTCTTTCGCGAATGCTCCAATCACAACATAGTATTGAGGAGGGGTGGTCGGGGTGGTCTGCGCATACAAAGCGCTGCTGCAGAGGAAAGCAATCAGAAAGAATAATTTGCGTAACGTGGGGTTCATAACCGTAAAGTTTCCATCTAAGTTAATAAAAAATTGTACGCAGTGGAACTGATCGGGCGGCAGAAAACTGTCCTATGACCTCCCAAGCCCAACCGTTAAACGCTTAAGGCGCGCAGACTGTGCTTTTTCATTCATATCCTTATACAAGCTGATCAATTTGGTCCGGATATGATACTTTTCAAATTGCGTTATAAGCTGCTTAGAGACCGCAAGTCCCTGATTATAAAAGGTTTTGTCTGACGCTAGCTTTGCGATCCACTGAACGAAGTCCTCATGGGTAGTACCTTTGTAAAATTCGTTCTTATAAAGTAGTCTGTACTCGCGTAAGTCGCGGTACATAACCGGCATCCCGGATGCTGCAGCTTCGATAGGGGCCAGGGGTGAATTTTCCTGGTGTGATAAAAAGATGAATGCATCCGCAGCGGCATACAGTGCGGGCATTTCTTCCAGTGAGAACAATCCCGCAAATTTTATATTCGAAGGCGCTTCCGCTATCTTTTTATCTAACTGCTTGATCCCTTCCGTCATGGCACCAAATGGCCGTCCGCCAATCCAGCGAAACTGAATGTGAGGCAATTTTTTACCAATTTCAATAAAGTCCTCCGGTCCTTTTCGTTGCTGCAGTTGACCTACATCCAGCACACAGAACTCACCATCCTTTACATTCAGAATTTCACGACCTTTTTTTCGTAGGGCTTCCGTGCGTTGCCATTTTTCTCTTTGTAGAGGATTTGCCATTTGCACGATGCGTGTGGTTACGCCTAGTTCGCGGATGGACTCTTCCACCATGGGGCTTATGGCAATCAAAACATCTGCAAACGAATAGACCTGCCTGAAATACCAACGCACGAAAGGCATCAATTGTCTGGCAAACGGTAATGAGCCTTTTATTGAATCCGGGATTACATGAACTGTTAACACTTTTCGCTTAGGATAAAACAACCCTTTAAGAAAAAAATAAGGTCCATACGTATGGCTGTGCATCACATCTCCATGGCCCTGACCGTTGATTAGAACTTCTACATCTTTTCGTTCCTGTAATAACTCCGCGCACTCCACAAAGGCGGTATTAACGCCTTCGCCCTGCATTTTAAGTAACGCGGTTTCTGAACAAACATTGATTTTTAACGGATTGCTTGGCTCGGTTGAGGTTGCGTAAAGCTGCATAGTGTCGGATACGTAGTAGATGCTGCAAAACTATGCAGCAAAAACCTTGCGGAGCGTTAAGATTAGCGCACCCGAGCAAAGGTTTTATTAACATCCGTTCAAATCCTTTGCTAACGACAATAATTCCATAAAGAGACCTTCATAGAATGGTAATATGAAATAGGATTTTGGAAAGCTTATCAACTTTTTATTCGTGTGATGAGGACCTGCTTTCACCCACGCGTTAGCTGCAATACCCCAGTGCTACCCAGATCAAAATGAAAACAAGAATGGTTCCAAGACAACCGCCTCCGAGTTTTTTGGCGCCATAGCCGGCAATGAGTCCTCTGAAAATATTGTTCATACCTATTTTGAATTATAATGGATTGCTAAAATTCCGATCAGCAGGTTAATCAACAATGCAAATGAATTTGAAATTATAATGATAAGATCGGTCTTGAGAAAACCGTACCAAACCCAAAGCGCAAGTCCTGCAAATAAAACGCCCAACGTAACCAGTGAGATGTCCTTTGACTTTTTCTCTTTGAGAATTTTGAGCAGTTGAGGAATAAGAGATGTTGCGGTCAGGGTACTTGCACTAATACCTACTGCTGTATCGAATTCCATAGTACGTAGTTTTACTAGCGGCCGATGCTAGTCTCATTCAAGCCGATCAATGCATTTGCGCAGATCGTTTTTATCCGTAAGAACGTTCGCAAAAAGATCGCCAACTTTATCAAGGCGCTTGTGAATTGTTTTGATAGTGAAATCCAAGGGGGTGAGACCATGCTTTACCTCTTTCCATTTCAGTGGTGTGGAAACACTTGCCCCGGGCACGGGCCGAATGCTATAGACAGACGATAGCGTCTGCCCGCGTCTGTTCTGTAAAAAGTCAATGTAAATGCGGCCTTTACGTTGATTCAGCGGTCTTTCAACTGTTGTAAAATCAGGAAGCTGTTCATTGGTGAGGTTGGCAATGAGTTCGGAGAATGGCCGGGCCTGATCGTATGTATAAGCACCTTGCAGCGGAATGTATACATGCATTCCTGTTGCGCCAGAAGTTTTACAGTAACAGGTGCAGCCTGCTCTATCCAGGATGTCTTTGATTGCCAATGCTACGTCAATTACCTGGTTGAATGTATTTTTTTCAGAGGGATCGATATCCATGATCAGGTAATCGGGATTATCCGGTTTTTTAATCCTCGAGTTCCACGGGTTGAGCTCAATGCAACCAAGATTACTTAGATAAATCAATGTTGCCTTATCGTTACATAGAATATAATCGATGGTTTTGTTGCCGCTTTCGGAATAAACTTCCACGCTTTTTACCCACTGCGGGGCTTTGTCACCTGCGTCTTTATGATAAAAGCCCTTGTCTTCAATGCCGCCCGGATTGCGCTTAAGTGATTGTGGTCGATCAACCAAATAGGGGAGGATGAAATCAGAAACTTTATTGTAATGGTTAATTACATCGCTTTTTGTGTATTTTTCTTTGGGCCAGAAAATTTTATTCTGGTTGGTTAATTTAAGCTCGTGGCCATCAATGTTGACAATTCGCTCGTTCTCTTTGCTGGTGCCGATGTCATTTGATTTTGACTTTGCTGATTTTGCAACGGCAGTATTCTTAACTGCCTTTTTAGCTGCAGTTTTCGTTGTTGTTTTTTTATTCGACTTAGATTTTGTTTTCACAGGCTCATCAACGTGGTCTACCTCTTCAGGTTCCTTATCAATTCTCAGGCCCATAAATACAGGATGGCGCATGATTCCCTCATCTGTAAGCTCGCTGAACTTTACATTACACACTAATTCAGGCTCCACCCAGGTTACCGCTGCATTCACGGGGACTTTCTCAGTAAACGGTGATTCATCCGTAACCAGCGGCTGCATGTTGGCATGAAGGTCTTTTAACATCTTATCGCTGAAGCCTGTACCACTATGGCCGATGTAGCGCAATTTTTTCTTATCGTAGACTCCCAGGATCAACGCCCCAAAATATTTGCGACTTTCGCGAGGAGCAGTGTATCCCGCAATGATTGCTTCGTGCGTATTTACAAGCTTGATCTTCAGCCACGAGCGGCTTCTCCTGCCTTCTTCGTATGTGCTGTCGGCCCGCTTGGCCATCATGCCTTCCATGCCCTCGAGCTTGATGATCTCGTTGAAGAACTTTTCACCCTCTTCTTCAATATGATCCGAATAGATAATCGCATTGCTTTTTGGAATCGCTTTACGGGCATATTTTTTCCGTTCAAGCAGCGGAAGGTCAGTAAGATCTTTTCCATCGTACTGAAGGCAATCAAACACATAATATAAAATCGGGAGCCTTCGGTTCTCATCGAACTGCTGAAGCTTCTGAAAGCTGGGCTTACCTTCTTCATTCAGCACCACGATCTCACCATCCAGCACACAATCTTTTTTGATTTTGGTTAACACGCCTGCAAGCTCCGGATAGAGTTCCGTGAAGGATAGCCCATTACGCGAGTAAAATTTAATATTCTTTCCTTTCTTTTCTGTGAGGGCACGATATCCATCCCATTTGATTTCGAACACCCAGTCTTCATCGTTAAACGGAACATCACTGGGAGTCGCCAGCATGGGTTTGATGTAATGGGTAAACTTATGAGATTTAGCACGCACTGAATGTGCTGCCTTAGCACTTTTCTGCCTGGAGTTGGGTCGATTGGATTGCCAGGTTTTATCAGCTTTGTGGGGCTTGATCGCAGCGACCTCCTCACTGTCGTATTCATCCACTGCGTACGTATCGCGGTGCTTGATGAGCAGCCAGTTTTTTTCATCGCGTAAGCGCACCAAAGCAAATGAACCCTTTACATTTTTGCCGTTCATGACAAACTTCAACTGACCCTTCTCCAGCATTTTCCGGAGCTCAGCTTTCTCATTTTTTGTTTTCGCGTGCAGTGGGTCAACGTTGTATGTACCTTCATCCCAGATATCAACCGTGCCTGCACCGTAGTTACCTTTCGGGATTACACCATGGAATTTGTTGTAATCCATAGGATGGTCTTCTACCATCACCGCGAGGCGCTTGTCTTTTGGATTTAAGGATGGGCCTTTAGGAATGGCCCAGCTTTTCATTACGCCATCGAGCTCAAGCCTTAAGTCATAATGAAGCCGCGAAGCATCATGTCGCTGAATCACGAAGCTTAGCTTACTACCGGCAGTTTTTACTTTGCCTTTTGGCTCAGGCGTATTATTGAAGTTCCGCTTTTTCTTATAAAGATTTAAACCCATTTACGATGCCTTTTTCAGACTGGCTTTGAGCTGTGCCATCAGATCAGTTGTTTTGCGGTGGGTTATTTTCAGCACGGGTTGCTTAATCTTCTTGCCTTTTGCTTTGGCTTTGATCAGCTTCATCAGCTCGGCTGAATAGGTATCTTTGAACTTATCGATGTTAAACTTCGTGGTAAGCTGATCGATTAGCGAAAGCGCCATCTTAACTTCTTCGGGTTTAGCTTTTGTTTTGGGAATGTTGAGTTCACCCAGATCCCGAATCTCTTCCGCAAATCGGATCTTATTCAATAAGATAATCCCATTATAGGGTTTTAGAATGCACAGATTTTCTTTGTTTCTAAGCACGAAGCTTCCCAATCCGGCCTTGCCGCTTTTTTGAAGCGCATCGTGCAGAAGCACGTAGGCCTTTTCACCTGATTTATCTGGCTCTAAAAAATAAGGTGTTTCGAAATACACACTTTCTACTTCTGACTCCTTAATGAATGAGCTGATGTTGATGATCTTACTTTTCTCCGGGCTGGCCGCCTGGTAGTCCTTATCCTCCAGGATTACGTAGTCCCCGTCCAGGTTAAAACCTTTAACGATATTTTTCCATTCGACTATCTTACCCGTACCTTCATTAACACGCTGATAGCGGATGCGGGCATGGTCCTTTTTGTCCAGCATATCCATGCTGATGTTGCTTTCCTGTGATGCGCTGTAAAGCTTCACCGGGATGTTAACAAGGCCAAAGCCGATAGCGCCAGTCCAGATCGATCTCATACTATGTTTACTTTTTAGTTGATCAAAAATTAATGCCTTCCTGTATTCGAGAAGGGCTTTAAATTTATCTCATAACATTCTCATTTGCAACAGGTTCTGGATACATAATTCTGTAATTAATGCACTCTTAATTATTGTCCCATTCTCCGGGCTTATCCTCCCGGACCAGGAATGTAATTTTCTCATTCTGAAAGGCTTGCAGAATTTTCAGGTTGATCTCCTGCTGAATGTCCATATACCGCAAATAGTCCGGAACTGTCATGAAGTACACAACTTCAAACGTTAATCCATATTCGGTAAGCTTTGCAAAATGGGCCCTGTCGAAGCGCGTACTGTCGGCCCCTTCGATGATGTCTTTTATAATTCCGGGAATCATTTGGAGCTTATCAATCGGGGTTTGATATCGCACGTTTACTGTAAAAGCGATGCGCCTTGTTTCCTGACGTTTAAAATTATGAACCCGGGATTTAGTCAGGTCGCTGTTGGCAATGATGATCTGCTCACCGGTAAGGCTTCGCAGCCGGGTCGTTTTAAGTCCGATAAATTCAATCGTACCGTTTTTGTCATCTACATTAATTGCGTCACCCACCTCAAAGGGCTTATCGAAGAAGATCACAAAGTAGTTGAACAAATCACCTACAATGTTTTGGGCGGCAAGCGCGATGGCAATCCCACCTATACCGACACCCGTGAGAATAGTCGTTACACTGTATCCGAGGTTATCCAGCAGAAATACCAGACCAAGGATCCAAATCACTATATTAATGATGATCATCAGGCCACCAATCTGTTTTATCTTTACTTCGCCATTTTCCTGCTTGCGAACGCGGGATGTTATGATATTCTGAATAGACGCAGATATTAATCGCATTATGAAGTATGCAAGTACAACAGCTGTAGCTACCGTGACCACCTTTTCCGCCTTATCAGAAAGCGTTAGTGAGTTAATAGACCAGTAAATTAAAACGAAGCTTAAAATTGGGAGGCCAAACCCCTCAATACCGCGTATAACTACATCATCAATACGAGTTTTGCTTTTAGCAGCCCATTTTTCCAGCCTGGTAAAAAGCATGCGTTTAAAAATTCGTATCACTAGCAAACCTACGAGTATAATACTGAGCGCTGTAAGGTAATCCTGAACGGAATTGTGCCAGTACTCGCGGGCAAGAAATTCTTGTGTTGAATTCATTACAGTTTTTGTTAACTGACTATACAGAATTGTACCACCTATTTGAGCGGTATAAGGTATAAATTCATTGGTAAATAGGAATAACCTGCAGGCAGACTTAAGAGCAGGATTCGTGTGTGTGGCAAATTTTCCTCAGTTATTTGGATTTGTGCAGTCAGTGCTATTAGTAAAGTATCTGTTAGTTGGTATAACGGAAAGTTCTTCGGGCAGTTTTACCAGCGTACTCTTTCTTAACCTTCTTGCCGGCCGAGGGGCACTTTGTTTTGTTTGGGCAAGCCAGTGTTTCTTCAAGGTACCGGCCCTTCTCCATTCTAAAATCTGAAAGCTATACTTAACCACTTCTTTGATAAAAGCTGAAGGAATTTCGAATTTTGGAATTTTGATTTTAGATTGCTGTGAATGTCCTTGGGAGAGAAAATAAGCTTACTTCGTAAAAGCAAAGGTATGTCGCAGGAAATGCTGGCAGAGCAATCCCAGCTTTCGCTGAGAACGATACAGCGTATTGAGTCAGGTGAAACTTCCCCAAGACCTTTTACACTGAGTACTATTGCAGCTGCATTAGGTGTTTCAATCGGAGAACTTGGAACGCATTCTGGCCAGATAGAAACTGAGTATTACGCACTCAAAATGATCAATCTCTCGACCTTATCGGTTATTGTGGCTCCTATACTTCACGTGTTGGTAGTCACACTTGTCTGGAGGTGGTTTAATAAAAAACACCCTGTTCATCCTGTAGCCGGGAAAATCATCAGCTTTCAGATATTTTGGATACTTGTCACCGCACTATTGGCAGTTCTGATTCCTATAATTCAACAGGTAGCTGTACACGCTGTAGCAATTGGTCATTTACCGCCTACCGTGGTGATCGTTTATGGCTTAATGCTTCTTGTCAACATCGGGTTAACCATACGGACTGCAATCCAACTTCAGCGCAATCAGGTAGACGTTTTTCCCTTCATTCCCGCCTTTTTTTAAGAGTTTAAAGCATATGTCGTAAGAATGACGTAAGTCTGACGTCATCATCCGGATCATTTAGATCACATCTTGCAGAAAAAATTTTTATGAAAAAATCACTTTCGGTTATTGCCCTGATTATTATCACGTCTTTTGCTTTGATTGTTGTGTATGAAGCTTTCCGGGATGAAGAACCCGATGGTAAAGAGGTCATCGTTACCAGCTTTCATTCTGCCATTCTCAATGAAAATCGAGAATTGATCGTCCGGTTGCCGCGGTTATATGATTCTACAAAACGTTACCCGATTTTTTATGCACTTGATGGCGGTAGCCTGGACAGGATCATTGCTGAAAAGCTAGAAGTCTTATCATCGGTGGGTAATACACCTGAGTGTATTGTAATAGGCATACCTAACATGACCGCAGAAAGCAGAGAGAAAAATTTAGTCCCGCCTTTTATGCATACCGATCAAGATGATGTGACCAGTTCAATGGGAGAGGGAGATCGTTTTTTAAAGTTTATTGAAGATGAAGTTATTCCTTTTATTGAACGACAGTATTCCACTTCCACCCGAACGTTTTGTGGCAATTCACGTGGTGGATTATTGGTCATGTATTCTTTTATCCATAGGCCCGATTTATTTGATGGTCGGATCTGCTTCAGTACTCCTTTCTGGCGCGAGAATGATGTTTTGATTGACAGTGTAGAAAGTTTTTTAAGCGAACATGACTCATTAAGCTCGTTTGTTTTCCTTAGCGCAGGGAGCAATGAAACTGAAAATATTAAAGGCGGCCTCAGACGGATGACTTCCGTACTGAATAGTTCCTTTCCTGATGGTGTAGTTCGTTCTTCCTTCACACCCCACTCAGTTCATTCGGATAATGCATCAATTTCTTCTTCACAGGCAATGAATGCCTGGGGAAAGCATTTTATGCAAATAGAAAAACATAACACCGATTAAGCTGAACGTTTTTTCCTGGCTGCCTTAATATTATGTAGAAACTGGAAGCGTGGGGAGGTCCGTAATTTTTAACTTTTTGGATTCCATTCGCATTCGATAGGCCTGCATCGCAAACGTGCCAAGCCTGTCGGTGTGTTTATGGTTAACGTATGCCCCCACGGCCGCGCCTATGCCCGGTACTAATTGGAGCAGTTTTGCAAGATCAATATAATCGCGGTACTCCTGTTGGAATGTTCTCCAGTCGAATTGATTAATACTTTCCGGAATGTCATTCGAGGTGTCCCAATTTTCCATTAGCAAAAACGTCTTTCTTCGATTTGCCTGGCTGGAGAAAGCAAGTTGAAAAATGTAGAGAATGTAAAGTCGCTCGCGGAAATCGTCTACGTTACGTCCGTAGAGCGCTGCAATTTCAAACAGCATTTTCATCTTCACGGTGAGCCACAACGGAAAATCTGCGAGCCCCAGCAAGAGACCGCCTGCTCCCGTGATAGCACCCTCTGCCGTAGCGGTGTTGCGATAAACTTTTATTTTCTTCTTGATTTCCAGTTCACGGAGTTTAAGATCGGCCCCTGACAACGGCTTCGGTGTAGTGAACCGAGAGCCTGTAAGGACGAGCCGCGTCATGTGCTGTATTGCATTGGAGATTACTGCATGTACTTTTTCCGGGATGATTTTATTTACTTTATTCTGCAACCCTTTTGACATCCGGTTTATAAGAGATGGTGATCTCCGCATTTTTTTCTTCCAGATACTCAGATCGATGTATATATCTTTTTCGTACGCGTTCATACGAATTATCAATCATCCTTCATGCCAGATAATGACCGAATTTCTCAATCCTTGAATTGGAACACTGCTATGCCGCTACAGTGAGCGTCATCCGTCTGTTCTCAAGTGCTTCCTTAGCGAGGCTGATAAGCTGCTCAATTGATTCACTTGATGTAAGAAGCTGATCGATGTCATGCTCCAGCATTTCAAGCTCGGTTGTAGTAAAATTTTCCCGAAGTGTGGAGAAAACCTGTTTCACAGAGGTGTCTTGTAACGAATTCATGGCGTTTTTGGGTTTATTTGGCTTATTGTTTTAACGGGCGTTGAGGCCTTCAAAGGAGGAATGACAATCAGGATGCCAATTCAAGGTCTAAATTCACTTTTTTTGCCTGGCAATTACCTTTTAGATCTAAAGTGTTACATGGGCGGATTGTCTGTAATTCCGATGCCGTGTATGTTGCATATTAAACACACCCGCCATGAACCGGTTATTTTTAGTTTCCGCGCTTTTTTTCGTAGTATCTCTTTGCCACGCCCGTCAGGAACCTTCAACTACACAAGCCTTGATTCATAAAATGTACAGTACCTATAAGGACACGTGGTACCGGACCATAACCTTCACCCAGCAAACTGAATTCTTCCAAAACGGAGTCAAGCAACGTGAAGAAATTTGGTATGAAGCCATGGATATGACATCAGGAGCGTTGGTTATCAAATTTAATTCCATGGCAAGTGGCAATGGTATGATTTTCCGGAACGACAGCCTGCTCAGCTATGCGGATGACAATCTGAAGATGAAAAGTCCTAAAATCCATGAATTGATTATTTTAGGGTTCAGCGTTTACACGTCTTCTCCTGATTCTACGCTGACTAAACTTAACGCTGCCGGATTCGATCTGACGTTTTTTTCTAACGATAACCATGATTCCCGGATGCATTATGTAGTTGGCGATCCTGAGAAAGCCCAGTTCTGGATTGATGCAAAAACGTTGTTGTTTACAAAGCTGAGAAGGAAGCTTTCAAACAACAGAGTGTCAGAAATTGAATTTAAGGGTTATCAAAAGCTGGGAAATGGCTGGATTGAAACAGAAGTTATTTTCAGTATGAACGGACAAACGAGTATGCGGGAAGTGTATAATAATGTCCAGGCTCCTAAATCATTACCACCTTCATTTTATGACCAGACTGTTTTCAGTAAGATAAGTTGGTGAGCGACAAATAATCGCCTGAGCGAATACAACAAAGTTTAATTTTTTTTGATAAAAGTATAGGAGTAACTCCCAATACACTTGACAATGATCCAGGACTTCGTGTAGATTCGTTGCACGGGGGGGACAACTTGCTTTAATCCGCCTCACTACCGGTAAATGCCTGTTAAGCTTCAAATTACATGTATTGACAAATCCGATTCACTGGATCCGGCTCACCGTATTCTTTCTGTTCACGGAGGTGGTTCCGGTCATCGTTGGACGGTAAGCCAGGAAGATGCTATTCGTGGAATTGAGCGCAATGATTGGGAGTTTTTTATTTACCGACAGGGTCAAATCATGAATGTAGTTGTTGCAGAGCGTGATGGTGAAAAATATCTTAAGGCTTTATGTGATGCTGACCAACCTGATTTTTTGTTGAGTTTGCCGGAATGGAAATAAAAAAGGCCATCCATCCGGATAGCCTTTAAATCTGACTACATTCTTTTATTATTTATTGAAATTGAATGCAATGTAAACCTGCGCGTTAGAGTTCTTGGAGTCGCCTAATGCTGCTTCTGCACCATCTGATTCGGCAATTTTTTTCAAGCCATAGTTATAACGGGCACCAATTTGCACTGCACCTACGTTAAAGCCCACACCGGCTGATAAACCATAATCCCACGCTGCGTAATCATCGCGGTCCAGTTCTTCGTAGTCATCAAAGTCTCCGTCAATATCCTCACTCGCGCTTATCAAATAGCCAAAGTAAGGGCCTACATGAATCTCAGCATCGTCACCGAGCTTGAAAACTGCTAGCACTGGAATGTCGAGATAATTCAGGTTAAACTTAACATCACCTTCAAAGCCGACTACATCATACGTTGTTCTGGTACCCCTTGTTGAGTATAGAATTTCAGGCTGGATGGCAAATACATCTGACTCAAAAAGTTGAGTATATACACCCAGGTGAAATCCGTAACGAGGATTTTCGTCATCGACATCTTCAACATACAAGTTGCTGACGTTTAGACCACCCTTAATCCCTACGCGAAGACTGTTATCACTATCCTGCGCCAGTGCCACGCGTGTTACCGATGCCAGTACAAAGACCAGCAAAAAGCTTATAAAAAATTTTAGTTTTGATTGCATACTATTTGTTTTGGTTTAGTTGGCCTTTATAAAATATCAGGCCAGAATAAAAAGATGGTTTCAGCTAAGCATTGAAAGAAAATCAGATGTGTAAGCAGAATTTATAGCCATAGGAGTGTAGACGAGACTCTACAGCGTTTTTGGAACAGGATTTTCTTGAATTCTAAAGTGACGGATATCACACATCGTACTCCGCGAAATTTTAGTGAGTAAACCATTTTTTACACGTATCTTTGCGCATTAACGCCCATGCCTAAATCCATTTTATTAGTTGAAGACGATGCGGACGACCGCATGCTGTTTACGGACGCCCTAAATGAGCTGACCACAGACGTTCGGCTGAAAACGGCAAGTCATTGCGATGACGGCATTGATGCCCTGATTAAACCTCAGGATGAACTTCCGGACCTGGTGGTGATGGATATTAACATGCCCGGAAAAAATGGCTTGGAGTGTCTGGAGGATATTCGCAACCACGCCCGACTAAAAAAACTTCCCGTAGTAATTCTATCTACTGATACAGCCGCGGAAGTGATCCAGGACGCCTATAGACGCGGAGCAAACTTTTATATTTCCAAGCCTAATTCTTTTCAGGAATTGAAGCGGGAGATTCAAAAAATAATAACTACGGATTGGGAGTCTTACAAGGCAGATAAGGGTTTCGGTTATTAATACATTTTGCCTGTGCTTGTAGAATTTTTAGTTGTTCGCATTGATCAATTAAAAATGGCAAGACATTTTCAATTAAGCCGGGGAGCGATTAAACCAGTCTCCGGTCATGAAAAAGAAGCAGCCAAAAAAGCCCCGAAGTAAAGGAGAGAAAAGTGTATTGCTTATTTCAGTGGCGATTGTGGTGTTGCTTGTGGGGTGCTATTTCCTCATTCCCTCATTCCATGAGGGCATTAACAATGCTTTTATTGTTCTTACCAGTGATGATCAGGACCGGATCCGCGATTGGGTAAAACAATTTAAAGCGTGGGGGCCAGTGATTATAATTTTATCCATGGTTGCTCAGATGTTTGCGTTGCTTATTCCAAACCTGCTGCTTTTTATCATTGCTATTGTTTGTTACGGACCGGTTTGGGGCCCCGTTATTTGCTTAACAGGTGTGTTCCTTTCCTCCACAATCGGATATTTTATTGGAAGGAACCTTGGGCCGCGGGCCATTGACCGGTTTATATCAGAAAACGCAAAGAAGAAAATTAAGGTATTTGTAGAGCGCTATGGTGTTAAAGCTATTTTCATTGCGCGTTTCTCTTCGTTTTCAAGTGATGGCATAAGTTTCGTAGCGGGTATTCTCGAAATGAGTTATCGCAACTATATTCTATCAACGCTTGCCGGAATTACTCCACTGCTAATCATTTTAGCACTTTATGGGTTAAATGGAAATATTGAACGTGCGCTCATCTGGATTGCAGCCATCTCACTGATTGGATTAGGATTATACATTTTCCTGGATCGTAAAAAACGCAGGGCAGTATATGATAAGGAGAATATAAAAATCAGGGCTCGTTTGCGCCCAGCGGCATAACTGATTCTTCATTGTATAGTTGTCATTTGTAGAAATTGTGCACCTCCGGAAAGTAATTCTACAGATAGACTCTCACCACTTTAACTGAAAGTACCTAATCACATTTTTATTCATGGCACATTTTTTAAGCTATCATATGAGTTCTGCACACCGCAGACTAATACACTTAACAATTACGAAATAATAAAAATATGAAAGCACTAAAAATTGCGGCACTCATGCTGCTGACAACAGGTTTTGTCCACGCCCAGGATGTGGTCGTGAAAGGAAACACAAAGGTAAATGTTGACTTTACTAAGTATAAGACATTTGCGTGGGCGCAAATGGATGAGACTGCACAGCCAGAAAGTGCGTACTATATTTATACCTACACGGAAGAGCGAGCTGTTCCGCGAACCACCACGCGTACAAAGAAAACTGCAGTAACGACTACAACTACAACAACCGTTACTTCACCTTATGTTTACTCGTATAATGTAATTATACCGTCAACGAATGCAGCGGTTAACGCTGCCATCAAAGGTTCATTGGATGATGAGCTTCAGGCAAGGGGATATCGTCAAAATGATGCGCGTCCGGACTTGCTGGTTACATACCGGGTGTTGGAAAGACAAGCTAAGATGAAAGGTTTCATCAATGATGTGCCCACCATGGTTACGGGCGGAAAGGAAGTACGCACACCAAGCGATACTACTACCCATATTTTGTTACCCGGCACATTAATCATATCACTGATTGATACCAACAGTTCAGAAGTTGTATGGGATGGATTTGCCTCAGGGCTGGTACGTGACAACGCATTTATCACCGAGGAAGCTAAAATTAAAGAGGCTGTTCACCTCATTATGGAAGAATTTAGATATCGTGGCGATAAGGTTAATAAGGTTAACTAGGTCGGATTGGAGTTTACGTGAAAAGGGCTTTTTAGCCCTTTTTCATTATAATTTATACAGATTAAAACGTGTGGTGGAGAACGAACTGAATCGATGATGCTAGCCAAAACGGAAAAAAAACACGACACAACTACGCATGACGCTTCCCGTACGCTGATGCTGATTACACACGCCCATGTATTTACTTTTGTTGAAGGCTGGAATGAGTTGCAGGCTGAAACAGAGATGTTCTCATTTAACGACCATGCTTTTAATTTCGATTATTTGCTGCACCTCAGTGGAATTAATTACTTAGTTCACCCGGCAGATGTACCGCAGATTATTCAAATGATCCGGCAAGGCATATCGGATACTGTTGAATTCAATTTCCGGTTTATTAGTCGGACAGGGGAGGTAAAAACATTACTTGGACAGGCCCGATTAGTTGCTAAAGTATAATTAATAGGTTTTGAAATGAATAAGCCGGCATTGCTTCGAGCTTATGTATTCAGCAATTGCTGAGCGCGTGCCAACAGTGGAAGCTGACCTGCGTTGATCATGATGGATGCTTTCTCAACGCTCATCCATGCCCCTTTGTCTGCTTCTGGTATGGAAATAAATTTTCGCGATCGGGGAGGCCACTCAATCTGAATGTGGTTGGATGTTATTCCTTGCGCAGGATCCCATGCGCCCGCAAATGCCCATGCATGAATAATTTTTCCGCTTTTGAGTTTAACAGATCCTAACGTATGAAAGGGTTCAGTAGGTTCGATTCCGGTTTCCTCTTTAAACTCACGCTTTGCTGCATCCAGCAGTTCCTCAGTGGATTCAGTTAGTCCTTTGGGAATGGTCCAGGCACCTTCATCCTTTTTCGACCAGAAGGGGCCACCTGGATGAACCAGAAAGAATTCAAGTTCATCGTGTAGCGTTCGATACATTAACAGACCAGCAGATTGTTGAGGCATGATAAATTGATATGCAAAGTACCAAAATAAGTACGAGCATTATGCATTTAAAACTCAATCAGATTTCTGCTTTGTTTTTTGTTCTGATGGCGACTCACGATTCTCCCGAACTTTCTGTGGTGTTGACGTTTGATCATTCTGCGTATCATACGAGGTGAACTTTTTATCGTTGCCCTCGTGGCCCTTCGTAGCCGGGGTTTTCCGTTTATGATCGTTTGGATTTTCGGGTTTGCTTTTTTTCATACTGAATTGTTTGGTCAATTCAAGTAAAATCTGAGCCAAAGCATTGAACGATTCAAAATGGGTGAAACGATCGATTTTTGTAGAGAAAGCAATGAGATTGGGGAGTAATGGCGACACTGTGATGTATAAAGGCAGTAATAACCTGGTTCAAGACTTTTAGTTTCGGCATGATTCTGACTGTTGTTTACTCAATATGAAAGCTATGAATCCGGATAAACACAAACTCACAAAGGAACAACCTGTAAAGAAATCAGCCGATGCGGTTGAAACACCACCGCCACCGCAGCATATGGATCCGTCAAAAAATCCTGCGAATGAAAAGAATCATCAAGGACGGAAGGTCAAAAAATAATTTGGTAGACATTTGCCATCGTAGTTTGTATAAGTTTGGATATGATTTATCCATTCACAATCTCACCGCCATTCGGATGCAGAAATTGTCCAGTCATGTAGGCTGAGTCGCTGCAGGCAAGGAACAAATAGCTTGGTGCTACTTCGTTTGGCTGCCCGGCCCGGCCCATCGGTACATCACTTCCGAACGTTGCTACTTTTTCCGGCTTGAATGTCGATGCAATTAACGGTGTCCAGATTGGTCCGGGAGCCACTCCATTAACACGGATACCTTTTTTTGCAAGATTTGAAGATAAACTCCGGGTGAAGGATACGATTGCACCTTTTGTAGAGGCATAATCAATCAATGTATCACTGCCGCGATAAGCCGTCACTGACGAGGTATTAATGATGCAGCTTTCTTTTTTAAGATGCCGAAGTGCAGCCTTTGTTACCCAGAAGTAAGGCATCACATTGTTGTTAAATGTTTTCTCAAGCTGTTCAGTTGAAATCTCTTCAAGCGATTTGCTTTCCCAATGAAGCGCTGCATTGTTGATCAGAATATCAAGCTTCCCGAATCTTTTAACCGTCTTCTCAACAATGCGTGTACAATTTTTTTCTTTTCCTAAATCTCCCGCGAGTAAAAGGCATTCGGTGTATTCATCTACTAACCGCTTTGTTTCCTTAGCATCTTTGTCCTCGCTGAGATACGCAATTGCTACGTTAGCGCCTTCCTGAGCGAACAGTATGGCTACGGCCCGACCAATGCCGCTATCACCGCCCGTAATTAATGCCACTTTTCCATGGAGCTTTCCCTTTCTGTGTTCTTTGGGTTCCGACTTTGGGCCCGGTGTCATTTCACTTTGCTGCCCTGGCCTGTTTTGTCCTTGTGGCTTCCGAAGCTGCTTGGGTTCTCCCGATTTTTGCATGAGTAGTTGGATTATTTCTTAACGAATGCTAAAAAAGTGTGCCATAGTTAAAATTGTTAATATTATTGCAAGAGGATATAATCTCATCAATAGGCTGTGGAATTCAATCATCAGGATGTTTTGGAGAAGTTCAGAGTACGTTACAAGGTGGAACCCTTCATGGTGCGTGCGCCCGCCCGGATCAACCTGATCGGGGAGCATACGGATTATAATGACGGCTTTGTGATGCCGGCAGCTATTCACTATGCAACCTGGTTTGCTTTTGCGGAAGCTGCGGATAATGTCACTGAGATTTATGCGATGAAGTATGAGGAGTCGTTTAGCGTTGACATGGGGGGCGTTAAGCCGGTAAAAGACCCTATGTGGGCTAATTATCTGTTAGGTGTTATCCGCCAACTGCTGGATGATGGGCATATGCTTAAGCCTTTCAAATGTGTTTTTGCGGGCGACATTCCGATTGGGGCCGGACTTTCATCTTCCGCTTCCGTTGAATGCGGATTTGCTTTCGGGCTAAATGAATTGAATAAACTTGGGATTGACCGACAGAAGCTTGTGCTGATGGCGCAATGGTCTGAGCACAATTTCGTAGGGATGAAGTGCGGCATAATGGATCAGTTTGCCAGCATGATGGGGAAAAAGGGAAATGTGATCCTGCTCGATTGCCGGTCGCTGGCATACTCTTATTCGCCATTGGAGCTTGGGGATTATACGTTAGTGCTTTGTGATACCCGCGTGAAGCATGCATTGGTGGATTCGGATTACAATAAAAGGAGAGAAGATTGTGAGCAAGGTGTTGCTATTTTAAAGAAACACCATCCTCATGTTAGTAGCCTGCGTGATGCAAACTTGAAAATGCTGGAAAAGTATGCTTCGGAGTTTTCAGAAAACCAATGGATTCGTTGCAAGTATGTGATTGAGGAAATAGAACGTGTGCAAAATGCTAACAAAGATCTTCAAAAGGGGAATTTGAAAGCCTTTGGCAAGAAAATGTTTGAAACGCATCGAGGTCTTTCCAAACTTTATGAAGTTAGCTGCCCTGA
>Ga0075152_10000991_pt1 | contig 20624 bp, 13 predicted proteins | sample JI61114C2DNA_FD_70964 | JGI IMG/M metagenome (GOLD analysis project Ga0075152, IMG submission 70964) | Wastewater effluent complex algal communities from Wisconsin, to seasonally profile nutrient transformation and Carbon sequestration -... | ecosystem: Engineered > WWTP > Effluent > Algae...
GAGATCTACTACCACTGCCTCGGCGGCAACCAGTACGAGATCACCCTGGTGGTATACCGGGATTGTGCGGGCATCAACCTGAACGCATCATACAACCTCGACATCACCAGTCCGTGCGGAAATAAAACGCTCACTGTTACAACCCCGGGAGGTGTGGAGATATCCCAGCTCTGCGACCTTGAACTGCCCAACAGTACTTGCAACGGCGGCAATCTGCCCGGCACCCAGGAGTACGTCTACACCGGCACGGTGAGCCTGCCGCCCTGTAACAGTTGGACCATTTCGTGGAGCCAGCCCTGGCGTAACGGTGCCATCGCCAATCTGCAGAATCCGGGAAGCAAAAACGTCTATGTGGAGGCCAAGATCAACAATGTGGCAGGACCCTGTAACGATTCCCCGCGGTTCACCAACACGGCCATCCCATACGTGTGTGCGGGATATCCGGTGAGCTACAGCTACGGCACATTCGACCCCGAAGCGGATTCCCTCAGGTACACCTTTATCAGTGCGATGAACTCCAATGCCGTGCCACTGGTGTACACCACCGGGTTCAGTGGCTTGCAGCCCATTACCGGCATCACACTCAACAGCAGTACCGGCCAGGTCAACTTCACATTGAATACCATCGGCAACTGGGTGGTAGTGGTGCGCGTGGACCAGTATAATGCCGCCGGTGTATGGATCGGCTCGGTCATGCGTGACATGCAGTTCATCGCTTATCCGTGCAGCAACATGCCACCAGCGCCGGCTTCCGGAACAATAACCAACCTCACTGGGGATGCCGAGCAGACCAGCCCACGCTCCATTAAAGTCTGCGAATCAGGTGACTTCTGTTTTGATGCCGTCATAACGGACCCCAACGCCGGCGACAGCCTGCGCATCACTACCAACCTGCAACAGAACCTGCCGGGTGCCACCATCTCCTTCTCCGGCGCCAACCCGCTTACATGCCATATCTGTTGGACCGCCGCGCCAGGCAGTGCCGGTTTCTATCCTTTCCTTATCAATGTCAATGATGGCGCGTGCCCCATTCCTTCAGAACAATCCTACGTCTACGCCGTGCGCGTGAAGACCGGGATCGATATTTCACCGCCTGCCACCACTCCGGAAACCTGCGCCGGTGATGGCGACGGTACCGCAACGGTGGGCGTTACCGTGGGTGTGGGCCCATTCCAATACCTCTGGAGCACCGGTGAAACCACGGCCAGCATCACTGGACCGGCGGGCAATTACACGGTGATCATCAGCGATGCCATTGGTTGCGAGAACGGCCCCATTGACGTGGTGATCGGCCCGGGAGGTCAACCCGCTACGGCCAATGCCGGTGCCGACATCGTGGGTTGTCCGGGGCATTTGCCCGTGCAGCTTACGGGGACCGTGCAAAATGCGTCCGGTGGTTCATGGTCCGGAGGTTCAGGGAGCTTCAGCGGTTCTGGACTGAACGTGAACTATTCGCCCACGGCTTCCGAAATTTCAACTGGCAGCGTGTCCTTGGTGCTTACCACCTCGGCAAATGCATGCGGCACTGGCACGGATACCGTACACGTGGACCTGCCTACGAGTTTCAATAATGCCACGATCACTTCTCAGAACTTGGCATGCCCCGGCCTCTCCACCGGATCCGCTACGTTCACGCCTGCGGACCCCTCGTTCACTTATCTATGGAACGACCCCACGGCAGTCCAGACCACAGCCACGGCCACAAACCTCGCCGCCGGAAACTACTCCATACACGTCACGGATGCTTTTGGCTGCGACACCACGCTTTCCACCGTGATCTCCGCCCCGGCCGCGATCACCATATCAAACCTGGCCGTGACGCAAGAAAACTGCGCAGGCAACGGCGACGGCTCCGTTACGGCCACCGTTACGGGCGGCACCGCACCTTACCATTACGCCTGGAGCAATGGGGACACCACCGCCGTGACCCATGTGGGCGCAGGCACCTATAGCCTTTCCGTGACCGATGCCAACGGATGTACGCCTGCGACGGGAAGCGCAACCGTAAATGCGCTAGGCCAACCGAACGTGGCACTTGCGGGTGCGGACATCATCCGATGTTTCAGCCAATTGCCGGTACAATTGAACGGCTCCGTTACAAACGCTACGAGCGGTAGTTGGAGCGGCGGTAACGGCACATTCAGCAATGCAGGCCTTACGCCCACTTACATGCCCACTGCGGCAGAGATCAACGCAAATGCCGTGGACTTGGTGCTTACCACCAGCGGCAACACCGGCTGCCCTTCCGCAAGCGACACGGTGCACGTTGTGCTGCCGACAAGTTTCTTCGGAAGCGGGATCACACCGCAAAATGCGCTGTGCCATGGTGCCGCTACCGGTTCCGCCACATTCAGCCCGAACGACCCCACGTTCACCTATCTCTGGAGCGCCGCCGCGCAATCCTCTGCGACGGCTAACAACCTTGCGGCGGGCAATTACTCGTTGCATGTCACGGACGCTTTCGGATGCGACACTACGCTCGCCACGGTGATCTCCGCCCCGGCCGCGATCACCATTACAAACCTGGCCGTGACGCATGAAAACTGCGCAGGCAACGACGACGGCTCCATTACGGCCACTGTAACCGGCGGCACTTCACCTTACCATTACTCTTGGAGCAATGGCGACACCACCGCCGTGACCCATGTGGGCGCAGGCACCTATAGCCTCTCCGTGACCGATGCCAACGGATGCACGCCTGCGACGGGCAGTGCAACAGTAAACGCGCTAGGCCAACCGAACGTGGCACATGCTGGCGCGGACATCATTGAGTGTTTCTCCTCCTTACCTGTTCAGTTGAACGGTTCCGTTACTAACGCCACTGGCGGCGTTTGGAGCGGTGGCGCCGGCACATTCAGCAATGCGGGGCTTACACCTACGTATATGCCAACTGCGGCGGAGGTCAACGCGAACGCTGTTGACCTGGTCCTTACCACCAGCGGCAACCCGAGCTGCCCCGACGCAAGCGACACGGTGCACGTTGTGCTGCCGACAAGCTTCTTCGGTAGCGGGATCACACCGCAGAACGTGCTATGCCACGGTGCTTCCACGGGAACCGCCGCATTCACCCCGGTGAACCCAACGTTCACCTACCTCTGGAACGCCTCCGCACAAACCACCGCGACGGCCACAAACCTCGCCGCCGGAAACTACTCCGTGCATGTAACGGATGTCTTCGGATGTGACACGACGGAAACAGTTGTGATCACGGAACCGTCCGCGTTGACCCTCTCCGCCTCCGGTGCTGCGCCCCTTTGCAATGGAGGGGCCAACGGCACCGCAACGGTCTCCGTTTCCGGCGGTACGCCCGGATATGCCTTCCTCTGGGGAACCAATGCCAACAACCAGGCTACGCCAACGGCCACGGGTCTTCAAGCGGGGACCTTCACCGCTACCGTTACGGACAACAACGGCTGCTCCGCTCAGGCTTCCACCACGCTCATAGCCCCTGCACCCATCACGCTTTCGGCGCAAGCGCCGGACACCGTTTGCATTAACAGTCCCGTGCAGCTTACGGCCCAGACGTTTGGCGGTACCGGAACGCTCAGCGTGGTTTGGGCCGGCATCGGCACGGGCAATACCATCGATCACGCGTTCACAGCCTCACAGATCGTTCAGGTCTCGGTTACCGACCAGGCCGGTTGCTCAAGCCCAACCTTGGCACTCCCTGTTTACGTCCTGGACCTTCAGCAGGCAACGCTCAACACGTTCGGAGACACTGCGTTCTGTCCCGGCGGAACGGCCACTGTTGGTGCGCTGGTCACGGGTTATCCGGGTATGATCACCTATAGCTGGCCTCAACTATCAGCTTCCGGAAGCGGACCGTTCAACGTAACGGCCAACAACGATTCTTTGCTTGCTGTAACGGCGACTGACGCTTGCGCGAACACTTTGCTCGGCCAAGTACACATCACCGTGGAAATTCCACCTACGGTGGTGCTTCCCGATACCATCGCCCAAGGCTGCGCGCCACTAACCGCACATTTCCCTGCCGGGCTTGCGACCGTGCCCGTTACGTGGCTCTGGAATTTAGGTGACGGCACCACCAGCAATGCCATGACGCCCGTGCATGTCTACACTGCCGGCTTCTACCCCGTTACTGTTACAGTAACCACGCCGCTCGGCTGCTCGGCCACGTCATCAGACACCGGCTGGGTGTATGCCTACGCTCCGCCCACTGCCGCTTTCAGCGCAACACCGCCCCAAACTGATGCGGACCATCCGGACGTGCAGTTCACCGACCTCAGCGCCGGTACTCCGACCATTTGGAATTGGGACTTCGGGGACAATGCAACCAGCAACCTGCAAAACCCGCTGCACACATACACCTCAACAGGTGCCTTCCTAGCCACCCTGCAAGTTTCAGATACGCACGGCTGCTCTTCCGGGGTTTCCTACCCCATGCAGGTGGCCCCCATCTACGACATCACCATCCCCAACGCGTTCAGCCCCAATCCGAACGGCGGCAATGGCGGCAGCTATGACCCCAACGACCTTAGCAACGACGTGTTCTACCCCTTCATCCGCTATGTGAAGGACTTCCGCATGCGCGTGTTCAACCGCTGGGGCGAACTGGTGTTCGAAAGCGACGACATCAAACTCGGCTGGGACGGTTGGTACCGCGGTAAGCCATGCCAGCAGGACGTATACGCCTATCAAGTCTGGGTCCGTTTCTTGGATGATAAGGAGATCACTCGCCTTGGAGACCTCACCTTGTTCCGTTGATCATGGGGAACAAATTCCGCTCCTTGGTTTTCGCCGCCTTGCTCCCATGCCTCAACGCATGGGCCCAGGACCCGCAATTGTCGCAGTTCTACGCGGCGCCCATGTACCTCAATCCTGCACTGACCGGCAACACGCAACAGGACCGTTTGGGCATGAACTACCGCCTGCAGTGGCCCGGCGTGGGACCCGGTTTCCGCACTTACGCGCTTAGCTATGATCACCGTGAAGACCGCTTCCACAGTGGCTTTGGCGCCATGCTGATGCGCGACCAGGCCGGTTCGTTCAACCTTGCTTTCACGCAAGCCGCGCTCAGCTATTCGTACGAGGCGCGCATCAATCGCAGAAAGGCCATACGAATTGGCGTGCGCGCGGGGTATTCCATGCGCAGCTTCGATCCATCCGGACTTGTATTTGCGGACCAGGTGATCCGTGACAATGCGCCCACTTCCGTGGAGCCACAGCACCTTTCCGATATTTCCTACTGGGATTTCTCCGGCGGCTTGCTCTATTTCACGGAGCAGTACTGGGGCGGCTTTTCGCTGAACCACCTGAACGAGCCCGAACAAAGCTTTTACGTGGAAGGAAACGCACCACTCGCGGTCCGCCTCAGCGCACATGCCGGTTACCGTTTCGCGTTGGACAAGCGTTCCTTCAAACACAGCGAAACCAAAATGACCATCGCCGCGCACTACAAGGCCCAAGAAAAATGGGACCAGCTTGACATTGGTGCGTACGTGGAACACAACCCTGTGACCTTCGGACTCTGGTACCGCGGCATACCCGGCCTGAAAGCCTACAAGCCCGGATACCCCAATGACGATGCAGTGATCCTGATGCTTGGCTACCGCACCGAAAACGAGATCCGGTTCGTGTACAGCTACGATGTCACCGTTTCCAAGCTCACCTTGAAAAGCGGTGGTAGCCACGAGATCTCCTTGGTCTACGAGTGGGCCAAAGCGAAGAATCGTCGCTACCGGGCTGTGCCTTGCCCGAAGTTCTAGGATCACGATGCTAGGCCGGATGCGCTATTTTCGCGCTATCCAAAGCAAGGCATGAAGATCCTTATCCGCATCATTCTTTCAACCATAGCGGTGCTCGTTGCCGACCTGTTGCTCAGTGGCGTTTCCGCGATCGATCTAAAAACCGGACTGCTCGTGGCGGTGGTGCTCGGCCTGCTGAACGGCGTGCTGCGCCCCATTTTGCTGCTGCTCACCTTGCCGGTAACACTGCTCACCTTGGGACTGTTCGTGCTTGTGATCAATGCGGCCATGGTGCTCTTGGCAGCCCGCATAGTGCCAGGTTTCACTGTGGACGGGTTTTGGTGGGCACTCGCATTCAGCGTGGTGATGTGGGCCGTGCAAAGCGTACTCTTTTCACTGGATGGCGGAAAGAAGTAAGGACTTGGTGGTCGGTTGATGGTGACTGGCGATTAGACGGCTGCCGCTGCCAACTGCCAACTGCCTACTGCCACAGCCTACTGCCACTGCCACTGCCACTGCCTACTGCTACTGCCGCTGCCGACCGACAACCGACAACTCCTTCCACCCAGCTTCCCTACTTTGCAGCCTTGACCCAAACCATGCCCGCTACCATCATCCGCACGCCACAGGAAGAAGCCGTCCTTACGCATGAAACCCTCCTGAAAGCTTGGGAACTCATGTGCACCGCCAAGGCCATGACGGACATCTACGAGGAGAACGCAAAGTTCACCAGCAAGTACGTCCACGCCACATCGCGCGGCCATGAGGCCATACAGCTCGCGCTCGGCCTGCAATTGAAGCCGCAGGATTTCGTGGCACCCTATTATCGGGATGACAGCATTTTACTTGGCATCGGCTTGCGGCCCTACGAACTGATGCTGCAATTGATGGCGAAACGCGACGACCCCTTCAGCGGGGGCCGCTCCTACTATTGCCACCCCAGCCTGCGTCGCGATGACATGCCGAAGATCCCGCACCAGAGCAGCGCGACAGGCATGCAGGCCATACCTACGACCGGCGTGGCGCTCGGTATCCAGTACAAAGAGAAAGCCGGCATCGCACACGATATACGGGGCGAAGCACCCATTGTGGTCTGCTCCATCGGCGACGCCGCCATGACCGAGGGAGAGGTCGCCGAAGCGCTCCACATGGCCGCGCTGAAACAACTGCCCATCATTTACCTGGTGCAGGACAATGAATGGGACATCAGCGCCACTGCGAAGGAGATCCGCGCTGGCGACGCAGCCCAATTTGCGCAAGGCTTTCCGGGCTTGGAAGTGATCGAGCTCGATGGCACCGACTTCGCCGCTTGTTACGCTGCCTTGCACAGTGTGATCGCCATCGTGCGGAGCGAACGCAGGCCCTTCCTCGTTCACGCCAAAGTGCCTTTGCTCAACCACCACACCAGCGGCGTGCGGATGGAATTCTACCGGGACGAAAAAGACCTGGCCGAGCACCGCAAGCGCGACCCACAACCACGCTTTTTCCAGCAATTGTTGGACTTCGGCATTCAACTTCAAGGCCTGAAGGAATTGGAGAAAAGGGCCATCGCCACCGTAAATGCGGACTATGAACTGGCCAAAGCCGCTGAAGACCCACGGCCCGAGGACCTCTTCACGCACATGTTCGCGCCTACGCCAGTGACCGAAGAAACCGGCGAGCGCGCGCCGAAAGGAAACGAGCCCACGTTGATGGTGGACTGTGCGCTGTTCGCTATCCGCGAGCTGATGCAACAAGATCCGCGATGCCTGCTCTACGGGCAGGACGTGGGCGCCCGTTTGGGCGGTGTGTTCCGCGAGGCCGCAACGTTGGGCCGCGACTTCGGCGACCATCGCGTTTTCAATACGCCGATCCAGGAAGCCTTTATCATCGGAAGCACCGTGGGCATGAGTGCCGCTGGTTTGAAGCCGATCGTGGAAGTGCAGTTCGCGGATTACATCTGGCCGGGGCTAAACCAGCTTTTCACCGAAGTGGCCCGCAGCTGCTACCTCTCCAATGGCAAATGGCCAGTGAGCAGCATCATGCGCGTGCCCATCGGCGCCTATGGAAGTGGCGGGCCTTATCACAGCAGCAGCGTGGAGAGCATTCTCTGCAACATTAAAGGCATCAAAGTGGCCTATCCCAGCACCGGCGCGGACCTGAAAGGGTTGATGAAAGCAGCTTACCTCGACCCTAACCCCGTGGTGATGCTGGAGCACAAAGGCCTTTACTGGAGCAAACTTCCGGGGACCGAAGAGGCTAAAAGCATTGAGCCATCTGCAGACTATGTCATCCCTTTCGGAAAAGCGCGCATTGTGCAGCAAGCTGAAGCGGACCACTTGGAAAATGGACAAGCCGCAGTGATCGTCACCTACGGAATGGGCGTGTACTGGGCTAAAACAGCTGCTAAGAATTTCCCCGGCTTTGTCACCATAATCGACTTGCGCACGCTGGTACCCTTGGACGAAGAAACCGTGATGGCCGCCGTAAAAGCACACGGCCGTTGCCTCATAATTACTGAAGAAGCCGTGACCAATTCCTTCGCACAAGCACTGGCCGGCCGCATTGCTTCGGAATGTTTTGAACATCTCGGCGCACCTGTGCGGACCATGGGCGCGCAAGACATGCCCGCCATTCCGCTCAACTCCACATTGGAAGCTGCCATGGTGCCCAGCGCGGAAAAAATCGGTGCCGTGCTCGGTGAACTTTTGGCTTACTGATCCGGTGGAGGAGCGATTCATCCGCGTACCGCGCACAGCGCGTTTCCACACCATGGGCAATGCCCGTAGCGCTGCGGAGATCTGGGTCGTGCTCCATGGCTATGGGCAGTTGGCGCACTTCTTCATCCGCCCGTTCGTAGGCTTGGAAACAGGCCGTTTCATCGCCGCGCCCGAAGCACTTTCACGGTTCTACACCGATGAAGCCCACACCCGCGTAGGCGCCACGTGGATGACGCGCGAAGACCGCGAACATGAAATGGCCGATCAAGTGGAATACCTTGACCATTTGGTGCAACGATTGCTGGCCGAATGCGGAAAACCCGTTCCGGTGAACGTCCTCGGTTTTTCACAGGGCGTGGCCACTGCTTGTCGTTGGGCCGTGCGCGGGAAAACCAAGTTTGCGAAAGCCGTGCTGTGGTCCGGTACCATGCCGCCGGAACTCAAACCAGATGAACTCAAGCGTGCGTTCGGAAAAACGGAACTCACGCTGGTACACGGAACTTCGGATGCCGTCACGAAAGAGGACGTGCTGCTGCGGAACCAGCAAACAATGCGCGAAAGCGCGCTAAAACAGCGCACTATTCAATTTGCCGGTGGGCACCAGTTGGACCGGATTACTTTGGTACGGGTGATGGGAACTGAGTTTTGAAGAGTTGACAGTGTTTAAGAATTTCATTCGGTACTATTGCCAAGGATAGCACGGTCTGAATAGCTTTGACCCAAGGCATAGCATGGTTTCGAAGTACACCCTCCTCTTTAGTTTGATTTTAGCCAGCGGGGTATTGGACGCGCAAACAGAGGTGATCGTAAATGCGGGGCCGACCTACACTTGGATCGGCCAAAATGCCGTTTCGGATGTTGCCGATGCCGATATTGATGCCGGCTTGGGGGGTTGGCGTTCGGGTATTGCATTCCGATTGCCTTGGCCGCAAAGTGGTTATTTCTATTCCGGGCTGTGCACGGAAGTAGCATTTCTGCATCGTGCATTCGGGTTAACGCAAACCTTGAAGGGTCAGAAAAATACTTCGGTTAGAACCGTGGATATCCAAACGAACAATGTGGAACTCTACGCTGGTCCTTGGTGGCGAGCTACCGATGATGGAACTTGGTGGTTTTCCGTGGGTCCCGCAGCATCGTTCATGCTTGGCTCCCAACAAAAAGGGGAATTGTCCTTGTTCAACGATGATAAACTGGTGAAAGGGCCAGAACTCTTGGATGGCTCTGCAACTGGCACGGTTAATGACGTTTCTTTCAGCCTTCAAGGCCGTTTGTTTTGGAACAAACAACTCTCCGAAAAATTCAAACTTTACGGAACCCTCTTGCTTTCCCGGTCATTTACATCCCCTCTTGTGGAAGTTGGGGCATTGCATATGTGGGAAGCTCACTTGACCGCAGGGGTAGCCTACGTGTTTCCAGCCAAACCGGGCACTCCGAGAGCTGAACACGCAAATCAGTAAGCGCGATTTTTCGGTTACGAACGTTGTTCAGATCACATCCTGCGGTACCACCCCTTGATCCGCTCGCGGTCCAGCACCTTCTCCCATTCCGGCCCGAAGGCATGGTCCCACATGTGCGGCAAGTTGTAAGCAACTTCCGCCATGGCGCTGATGGTTTCTTCGCTCCAATCCTTGGCCAGGCCTTGCGGCACGGTTACACCATTGTGCTTCACCATGCCCTTAAATTCCTGCACATAATCACCGTAAACGTCCTCCAACTTATCGAAGGCGATGCAGTTGGCCAAGCAATGGTGGATCTCCAGCACTTTGCCTAATCCGTAGCTCAAAGCATGGCAAACGCCCACCTCGCTGTACGTAAGGCTGAGCCCGCCCATGTAACTCGCCACCATTAGGAATTCGTCGCTCTTCGGGTCTCTCCTGTCGCATTTCATATACACCTCGCGGCACAGCTCCAATGCCTTTTCGCTATAGGCTTCCGCGAAGGTGTTCTTCTTCGTTCCCGTGATCGCTTCCACACTGTGGATGAACGTGTCCATGCCCGTGTAAAACCACTGATCCTGCGGAACGCTCGCAATTAAGTCCGGATCCAAAACGATCTGGTCAAAGACCGTCCAATCGCATTTCAAGCCAAGCTTTTTCACCGGTCCGGTGAGCACTGCCGTCATGCTTACCTCCGCGCCCGTTCCGCTGATGGTGGGCACACCACAATGGTAGATGCCGGGCTTTTTTATCAAGTTCAGCCCCTGATACGGAACGCTACTGCCTTCGTTTGTGAACATCAACGAGGTGGCCTTTGCGATGTCCATCAACGTGCCTCCGCCGATGCCCACAATGCCCGCAGGCATGCCGCGACGGGCCAATACATCATCGCGCAGCGCATCGATCTGCACAGTGCTTGGCTCTTTCAAAGAACTGATGAAGTGGACCTCATCTTCGGAACGGGCAGGAATGCGCTTTTTGAAGTCCTCCTTGTCGGCGAAGTAGTCATCAACCACGAAGACCATGAACTGTCCGTTCACCCCACGCTGCGGCTCCAATATCTCCCCCAACCTATCGAAGGAACCACGGCCATAGCACGTTTTGGTAACGGACTTGAAATTTCGGAATAGGTTCATGCAGTGATTTGCTGGTGGCCCGTAGCACTCGGCTCAAGCCTATTGGATGAGGTGTACAAAGGAAAGAAACGAACCTTTACGGGCACCCTCCTTAGTGCATCACCATTAGCCGACCGGTGTAGCGCAAACCGAAATCCGCAGCCTCAACAATGTACACGCCATCCTCAAGGACCGAGCTGTCGAAAGCGAATTCGTTGTTCCCGACTTTTTCCTGGAACACCATGCGTCCTTGGGCATCTCGAACGGTTACTACGGCTTTGGGGTTGTCAGTTTCCCATGCGATCTGCACTGGACCATAGCTGGGATTCGGCGAGATCAAAAGGTCACCATTTTCAAATGCACCATCTGGAAGAATGGGACCAAAAGTCAATGTACCGTCGGATTGGCAACCTCTTGGTTCTCCACGATCGCGCCCTTCCACATTGTACCAAGCTTGTTCCCAATCGCCTACTTCATCCATTACAAAAGCTTGCGGATACGAGCAGGGAGTGCCGCAGATTGCGCTCTTGAAAAAACAGCATGCTCGTTTAGCAATGAACAAGGACCGGTCGTTCCTTAGAATAGATGCCTCCAAAGGAGTGGCGGTTTCCGTACCGTCTAGAAACACCGCTTTATGCACCGCATCTGGATCATCGAATAATTGCGAGCAGTTTCCATGGGCGATCTGGATTTCATGGATACGTATGCTGCCCATACCAGGTGCACCGCCAGCACAATCGTAGCCCGCACCAGTGTAGGGTGGATCAACGCGATCCAAAGCACCATAAAAATTAATTACTGAAACATCGCCATGGGCGGCTTGAATGGCATCTGAATTCAGGTCCATCAAGTATTGCCCCCAACAGTTCACTACTCCCCGAAAACGGTAGCTCCCATCATACCATGGCACCGTATCCGCGCCGTTCAACATAGCAAGACAAGGAATGGGGTCCACGCTCATATCACACGGGTTGTGAATCAACGGAACTGAACCGGGTACGATCTGGTCCCAGAGCGCCAACCGCTCTGCCTCTGTGGATAATCCCATCATCAATCCTAATGACCCCCCAGCACTTGGACCACCCGTATACATCAAGGAAGTATCTATCGGATAAAGATCCGGATTACCGATGATATAGCGAACGGCCTTGTCCGCATCATTCGCAGATCGAATAACGGCTCGCAAGAATGTGTTGAAGTCACCCACGCAATCCGATGGGTCTATGTCATCATCGTCCGAATCATCTTGTTCATTGACCAACCCGTCCCCATTCACATCCCAGCCTACTCGGTAGTCAATCGTCGCGACCAGAAAGCCACGCCGGGTAAAGGCTTCAGGCCATTGCTTGAGGTCGTGGTCCCCGCGCAAAAATCCACCACCTGATAGCATGAGCATAAAAGGTAGTTTCGCCGGCAAGGGATCACCGCTCAACAAACTTGTGGGTTTGTAAACGCGCATCAAAAGTGTGTCGCCTTGCACAGCACAAGCGCTGTTTACACATTGGGCGAATGGCAACAAGGTCTCACTCCATGTGCCTACGACAACTTTGTCGGTCATAAGCGGTGACTGGCAGATCCAGCTTTGGCCCTGTGCATGGCCAAATGCCATCCAAAATGCAATGATGGCCCAAGTCAACCTCATCTTTCGTTCGTTTTGAACACTTCAAATGTACACGATCGCCGAGCAAAAGGAGAATTGTCCGTAAAGCAGTTGTTTCTGTGGACCTGTTCATTTCCCGTCCACCCCGGGCCCGACTGCTGTTCAATGGGAAACAACAGCCCAATACTGCGCATGCCTATCCTTGTGGCCCCCAATCCCCAACTAATGAACTGCACCGCCTCCTGCCTCGCTGAAATCGGCCTCATACCAGCCCACCTTATGCAGCTGGCCTTCGCCGCCTTCGCAGCCATGCTTTTCCTGCAATCCAGTTTGGACAAGCTTTTCAACTGGAAGGACCAGAAGGAATACTTGACCAAGCAATTCAGCAAAAGCCCGCTAAACGGTTCCGTGCCGCTGCTTCTACCAGTGATCACGCTGGTCGAATTCTCCGCAGGGCTGTTTTGCGCTTTAGGCTTCGGTCAAGTGCTCCTTACAGGCAACACCGGCTTGGGCACGGCAGGCATGCTCTGCGCCGTATCTGCGCTCATCATGTTATTCTTCGGCCAGCGCATGGCGAAAGATTATGGAGGGGCGGCAGCGCTGGTGCCGTATTTTTTAATGGCCGTTGGCGGGCTGTGGTTCTTTCTCTGACCACCAAGTTGATCTGGTTATGGATGAGTGACTACCAGCTTGACCATTGCCCTGCTGCGCTCCCCTTCAGCGCTCAGAATGTAGGTGGCCGGTGGAAGTCCGCTGATGTCCAACTGCATGTTGTTGGCCGAAGTAGTGTTTAATCGCTCAAGCACGACCCGTCCTGTGAGATCCATCACCGAAACGTGAACGACTGTGCCCAAGACCTCAAACCCTGCCAATTCGCACACGTTGATCGCCGGGTTCGGTGCAAGAGAAAGCGAGGAGTTGCGTATCAGTCCTTCTACTCCGAGAGAAAAGTCCACAGTGGCACAGGCAGTGTTGTCGCCCGGCGCGCGGTCTGCAATGTGGTCCGGGGCCAAGGCCACAATGCAGATGTCCCCAGCACCAATGGCTTGGGCTGTTTGTAGGCCCAGTTCAACATACACCGCACCGAACGGAAGGCTGAGCGTATCTCCCGGAGCCAAGGCAAAGCCTGTGGTGTCGATTCGGTTTACGGGTTGGTTACAGTCTAAGTATGGAACGTTGACCCACATGCTCAACACAACGCTGTGTAGCGTGTCGGAGCCGCGGTTCACCACATAGCCGGTGATGTCGGCATGCCGGTTATAAGGGTAGAATCCGCCCACGTAGTCCGTCCATGTGGAATCAACCTGCAAAAGGACTTCCACATCCTGGTCGTGCTGCACTGCATCCCCGTTCATGGAAAGCGTGCGGATAATACCTGTACGTCGCCCACTGATGTTGGTGTTGCCAACTGAAAACACCGTACCGCCACGGACCGCGCAACTGGTGTTTGAAAAATTTGGCAGAGCCGGCCAAGGGAAGAGTAAAGTGGGAGTACCGTCCGCATCCAGTTGATACAAACCTACAGCTATATGCACAAAAAGTCCGCTTTCAGAAACAATGAACCTGCTGTTGGCGTCCATGTCCGGCATTGCCGAGTTGCCCAAGGGGACCAAACCTGCACTGAAGTGGCGGATACTGTCGTTCGCCAGCACGAACAGATCTTGGCCGTTCCATTGCATGTCCACAACGGTTGACCCGATCGAAATCAATGCCAGTTCGGCTCCAGCAATGTCAACCAGATGCAGGTTGGTGCCTCGAACAATGAGCAGGCTGCTATCGCTCACCCATAGAATCATTTGGATGTCGGGATTCAGGGCTTGGTATCCACCTGCCATATTACCATCCATGTCCATTATGCGAACGGAATCCCTCGATGCGACCGCAACAAGGGAATTGGAACCCTTGGCCGCCATCGTAACCAGTTCTGGCGTTTGCGGGTCGATCGTCTTTTCCCACAACACAATACCATTTGCATCATATCGGGTCACGCGGCTTTGATGTCCGATGTAGTCACAACCATCGAAAGCTCCCACATGCAACATGCCGCTATCGGGCAGCTGGACCACATCACCATAACCTTGCCCAGTGGAGTATTGGCTAATTTGCTCCCATGCCATCGTTCCGTCCCCATTGTAGACACTGATCATGTGACTGCTACCTAAGCCTGTGCGCCCGATAACTGCCCAACGATCGCCTCCTACCGGGAGCGCCTGCGCCAATTCAATTTCCTCACTGCGTTGGTCTGCCTGTTCCCACAATTGTGCATGGGCACTGAATGAAAGGGCGGCGAAAAGTAGGAATGGAATAGTTCGCATTGTTGGTAGTTGAGTTTGTAAGGGATTCCAATCGTATAGACACAGTGAAGGTAGAATCCGCTGCTTGCGTGCATCTGAGTTCTAAGCATTGGAGCTTTGACGGGCGGTATGCAACGCCAATGGGATCGCGTTGGGGATTGAAGCGGAAAGCCCACAGCAAGGTACGATCGAGGACTTGCATCGGAAAGCCCGACGGCGCGGCGCATTTGGACGCGCCGGAACGCCCAAATGACCTAAGCCATTACTCCCACCATCGCCCCCCGCACAGCCTTCTCCACCTTATCCAAATAAGCATTCAGCTCCGCCTCGGTCCACGTTACGCGGATGTTGAAGCTGATCAAACGACTGAGCACTGCATCGCTCTTGGGGAACTTCAACGTCTTGAGGTCTTGCGGCAGGCCGAGCTCGTGCGCAACCGTGCGGAAAGGCATCCTCATGTCCTTCAGCTGGTTCCACTGCTTGATGTAGTGGTACATGTTGTCGTACCAGTACGCACCGCCCACGCCGGCATCGCCCATCGCTCTATTCGCCGCGCGCGCCGTGGCCTCGTTTGGAAATAGCATGTGGAAAAAAGTTGCGCTGTCGCCGACATCGTCACATTGCTTGCGGAAAGCCAAGCCGGAGATTTTCGACAACCGTTCCTGTATGATCGCCTTGTGCTTGCGCTGCTGGCTGATGATGTACGGCAGCTTACGTGCTTGCGCTAAGCCTATCGCCGCATTGATCTCGCCCATGCGGTAGTTGGTGCCCATGATGTAGTGGGGCTCCATGCCGCGGTTGTCGCCCTCGTGGCTATGGCCGTGGTCGCTGAAATGTTCCGCGGTGCTCATCAATTCCGCATCGTTCGAAATGATGATGCCGCCTTCACCGCATGTATTGATCTTGAAGAAGTCGAAGCTGAAGCTGCCCATCTTTCCATAGAGGCCGAGGTGTTTGCCTTTGTATGTGGCACCCAACGCTTGCGCGGTGTCCTCGATCAGCATCACGTTCTTTTCCTTGCACACGGTGAGTATGCCATCGAGATCCGCAGCCGCGCCGCACATGTGGACGAGCAGCACAGCCTTCGTTTTCGGCCCACATACCGCGCGGATGCCTTCCGCGCTCATGCACAGCGTCTCGTCAATCTCCGCAAACACCGGTATCGCGCCAGCGAGCAATACGCTTTCAATCGTGGCGATAAAGGTGAAAGGCGGCAAGATCACTTCGTCGCCGTAACCCACGCCGCACGCGGCCAGCATAGTGCTCACGGCGGTGCTACCGCTGCTCACGGCCAGCGCATGCTTCGCGCCGGTGAACTTCGCGATCTCCGCCTCGAAGTCCTTCGCCTTCCAATGGCCTTGGCGCTGTGCATCGTGGTTGTATCGGAAAAGCACTCCCGTTTCCAGGACGTCCATTACTTCCTTCTTCTCTTCTTTTCCAAACAGTTCGGTTCCGGGCATGGTGTGTGAAATAGGTCGCAAAAATAGGATCCATCCACCGCCAAGACGCAAAGTACGCCAAGAGAACGCCAAGGCTTTTTTCATTCCGTGGCGGAATTGAGTGTGGTGATTGGTCGCTGGTGATCGGTGATCGGCGAAAAGCACGTGACGACTCCGAGCGGCCCCAATCACCTATCACTATTCACCGATCACGTAGCATTGCACAATGAAGAAGCGCCCCACCGGCGGTATGGTCTACAGCACCAACCCCAACCAAAACGTATCCGGCTTCGGCGACCGTGAGCCTTCTACATTGCCGCCACCACAGCAGGACTTGCGCATCCATCTGGACCGCTTGAAAGGCAACAAGGAGGTGACACGCATAGTGGGATTTATCGGCAAGGGCGACGACCTTTCCGATCTGGGGCGTACGCTGAAAAGCAAATGCGGCGTAGGCGGCAACACCAAAGATGGCGTGATCTTGCTGCAAGGCGACCACCGCGACAAAGTGCTGAAATTGCTGGCGGAAGCGGGGTATAAGGCGAAGAAGGCGGGGGGATAGAGCGTTGTCTTTCCTCATAGATGAAAGTACAGCGACCGCTGGAGTAACGCAATGGGGTCCTCGCAACCAACTCCTTGCGGCTTGAAGAACTCCACCCAATTGCGCTCATAGCAATTACACTTCCACCGGATTCCTCGCACTCTTGGCATCCCAACAGGTTTCGGCACCATCCTTGCGGCCCTTCGTAGCAATGATGAAACTCAAAAATTTAGCATTCTGCCTGCCATTCTTGCTTGCTCATTTTCCCGCCTTCTCCCAAGAAAAACCTTATGACGACCTTCTTGTGCTTTACGTGGACGAGAATTACGAAAAGTGCATTGAAAAGTCGGAACGCTATGTAGATCGCGATGCCACTCACCGCGATGCCCTGCCCTACCTCTACGCCAGCATGTGCTGGTTCGAGATCAGCAAAATTCCGAAGTTCACCGCTATGGACGAGTACAAGCGCGCCGACCGCGAAGCGTTGAAGTGGGCCTCGAAGTACCGCCGCAAAGACAAGAACCTCGAATTCTTCGCCAACTACGAGGATTTTTGGAGTGAGCTGAACACTGTGGCCCAGGAAATGGGACTGAACTACATGGACGAAAAATCCTTCAGCAAAGCGAAGCAACAGTTTCAGCGCATCACCCGTTACAACCCGGAAAATCCCGGCGCATGGCAAATGCTCGCTTTAGCGCAGACTAAAGGCAAGGCCGTGCGCGACGCACAGGAAAGCACCAAGCAATTCAAGGAAGCGCTAAAAGCCGTTCCAGATGTGGCTCACTTGCCTTTGGACCAGCGCAATTTGCTACGCGAAAGTTTGCTCCGGACTGCGCGCTCCCAAGAAGCAAAAGGCCAAGTGGACAAAGCCCGCGAAACGATCGCCTTGGGCAAGGACTACTTCATGGACAACCCCGAATTCAAGTCGCTGTACGAGTCGCTTGAAGGGTCCGCGAGCAAGTAGCATTCGCTGCCACTTTAGATAATCTGGGCCAATGGCTGCGACCCCTGCGGGGTCGAACGAGCTCGGTACTGCCGACCCCGAAGGGGTCATAGGAATTAGGCTCGAACGCCCAATAATTACGCCACGACCCCGCAGAGGTCGCAGCATTTTCGTCGGTTCTCAACAACTCAGAAATTCGCCAACTTCACCAACGCCGCTTTCAACCGTTCCTTCGGCAAAAATTGCGCCTCCAACGCGTGCGAAAACGGCACTGGCGTGTCGATGGACGCAATCCGGACCACCGGGGCCTCCATGCTGTTGAAACATTCCTCCATGATGGTCGCAGAGATCTCGCCACCAATTCCTCCGGTCAACGTGTCCTCGTGCAATACCAAGGCTTTGCCGGTCTTACGCACGCTTTCCAGCACACGCTCTTTGTCCCATGGCAGCAAGGTGCGCAGGTCGATCAAGTCTGCGCTGATGCCGGGTTCGGCGTCCAACGCCTCAAGCGCCCAATGCACCCCCATGCCATACGTAATGATGCTGAGGTCCGTGCCTTCGCGCAGCAACGCCGCTTCACCGATCGGTAATGTGTACCAACCTTCAGGCACCGGCCCCGAAAGGCTGCGGTAGAGGTTCTTGTGCTCGAAGTACATCACCGGGTCGGGATCGTCGAAAGCTGCGCACAGCAAGCCTTTCGCATCGTACGGGAAGGAAGGGTACACGATCTTCAAGCCCGGCGTTTTGAAGAACCACGCCTCGTTGCTTTGACTGTGGAACGGCCCCGCGCCACTGCCCGCGCCGGTGGGCATGCGCACTACCACGTCCGCATTCTGGCCCCAGCGCCAATGGGTCTTCGCGAGGTTGTTGCAGATCTGCGTCATGCCTTCGCTCACAAAGTCCGCGAACTGCATCTCCACCATGCTCTTCATGCCGTTGATGCTTAAGCCAAGGCCTGCGCCGAGGATCGCACTTTCGCAAAGCGGCGTGTTGCGCACACGGTCCTTGCCGAACTCCGCCATCAACCCGTCCGTCACTTTGAAAGCACCGCCGTAATCGGCGATATCCTGCCCCATCAACACCAAGTTGTCATGGCGTTTCATGCTCTCCCGCAGGCCGTCCGATATCGCATCGACGAAACGCATCTCTTTGCCTTCCGCGACCGGCTCCACCACGGCTTTGCCGCGATCGCCCAAAACGATCGGTTTGGCATAAACGTCATTCAACTCAACGGAAAGTTCGGCTTTCACTGGGCTTTCCGCGAAAGCAGCCTCTACTTCGTGTGCGATCTCCTGCTTGATGGCGTTGTGCGTGGCGTCCTTCACCGTTTCGCTCAATATACCCTCCTCCACCAGCCAGCTTTCGTAATTGGCTACCGGGTCCTTCTTCTCCCATTCCGCCATCAATTCCTTGGGCACGTATTTGGTGCCGCTGGCTTCCTCATGCCCACGCATACGGAAGGTCATGCACTCCACCAAGATGGGCCGCGGGCGGCGCCGGATGCTCTCCGCCACTTCGCGCAGCGTATGCACGACCTCCAAAATGTTGTTGCCCGCAACCACGCGGCTTTCCATGCCGTAGCCAAGCGCTTTGTCGCTGATGTAGCGGCAGCGGAACTGCTCACTGCTGGGCGTGCTGAGGCCGTAGCCATTGTTCTCCACAAGGATGATCACTGGCAGGTCCCAAACGGCGGCGGTGTTTACGCTTTCATGGAAGTCGCCCTCGCTGGTGGCCCCGTCGCCGGTGAAGACGAGCGTGCATTTGCTTTCTTTCCGCAGTTTGTGCGCCAAGGCGATGCCGTCGGCCACGCCGAGCTGTGGGCCTAAATGGCTGATCATGCCCACCATTTTGTACTCCTGCGAACCGAAGTGGAAACTGCGATCGCGCCCCTTGGTGAAGCCGTTCGCATACCCTTGGAATTGGCTGAAGAGGCGGCCCATCGGCACTCCGCGTGTGGTGAACGTGCCGAGGTTGCGGTGCATCGGCAAAATGTATTCGTCCGGTTGCATCGCAATGGCCGAACCGACGGCCACGGCCTCCTGGCCAATGCCGCTAAACCACTTGCTGATCCGCCCCTGCCGCAGCATGCTCAGCATTTTCTCCTCGATGAGGCGCGGACGCAATAACTGCTCGTAAATGTCCAAAAGCTCCGCGTCGGTGAGCTTTTTACGCTCGAAGGTGAGCTGCTTCTTGTCGATGGTTTCTTGAAACATGGCCGGTGGTGCCGCAGGTATCGCGGTGGGCGGCAAAGGTAGCGGGGAAGATGGGTTGGGGTTACCGCAAAATCCTGAATTTGAACCGCAACGGACGCAACGGACGAAACGTTGAATTCTTATAGATACTGCTGGCAGTGACAGAAGGCGGCGGCAGCAGGTGCAGTCGGCAGCATCGGCAGTACCCGGTACTCAATACCCTGTACCCAGTACCAAAAACAAAATCTCCGACCAAATCATATCAGCGCAAATCATAACAATCACCGAATTCGGCGTTCCTTCTTTTCCGCAACCCGATCTTCGCGCCGTGCCAAACTTCCGTCCGCTCCGTGTTTTGCTGTTGCGCCTTGGCGTGTTGGTCCTGTTGTTCACCGCTCAGCGGATCCTCTTCGGGGTGCTGAACCATGCCACGTTCCCTGCAACACCATTGTCGGCATTTCTGGGTGGCGTGCGCTTCGACCTCAGCGCTATCGCATGGCTGTACATACCGTGGATACTCACTTTTCTGATAGCACCAAACCCTTCAGGCGTTTTCCGAACGGTGCAAAAAGTGCTCTTCCACCTCAGCAACGCGTTCTGCTTTTTCCTGAATTCCATTGATATTGAATACTTCAAATTCACGCTAAAGCGAAGCACAGC
>Ga0075152_10000994_pt1 | contig 20592 bp, 8 predicted proteins | sample JI61114C2DNA_FD_70964 | JGI IMG/M metagenome (GOLD analysis project Ga0075152, IMG submission 70964) | Wastewater effluent complex algal communities from Wisconsin, to seasonally profile nutrient transformation and Carbon sequestration -... | ecosystem: Engineered > WWTP > Effluent > Algae...
CGGTATCCGGAACGGCTACGCTGATCCGCTATTTCGGCATTGCAGGAAGTTTTGAAAATTTTGGAACTGCCTCATCCATTGATGGAAATACGGTGGGTGGATTTGCCATGTACACGTCTAGTTCAAACGCAACAACCGGTGGTATGTTTTGTGGAATTTATGTTGAGAGCGGATCGGCCAATATCGGGGTGAATGCAGGTAATATCATTGGAGCAACAACCGGTAATCATTCGATATATGTAGCCACATCCGGTGTAGCAGGAACCGTAACCGGGATCAGGGCGGCATGCCTGGGTACAGCTGCCATCCAAAATAATATCATCGGTTCCATTTTGTCATCGGGTACCAGTACGGCTGTATCGGGAAGCTTTACGGGGATCACACTCTCGGGTTTTTGCAGTTTCACCGTTTCAAATAATTTTATTGGCAATGATGAAGCTGGTAATATCCAGATTGGTCATGCATTATCCGGCGGATTTTTATCAAATGCCGGTTCCCTGGTGCCAACCAATGTTGGCGTATCAGCCAATTTTTATGGCATCATCAGCAGTAATACCGGAAACATATTGGCGGTTAATAATAACACACTTCGTGGATGGACGATGTCTTGCGCAATTGTATTTAATAAAGGCATTGAAACAACCGGAGCCTTAACCGGACTTTCGGCTTCAGTGAATGTAAACAATAATACCATCGGAACAACCACGGTCAACTGGCTACATTCAACAGTGAACAATGGAGGATTTGTGTATACGATCAATGTGACCAATTCCGGGGCAACTACTTATAATATTAAAGACAATAACATACAAGGAACCTTTTTTGGAACACAAAGCAGCGTCGGTGGTGTTTTCATCAGGCTCACGGCTGCGGCAACTACCAACAATATCAGCACGATCAGTGGAAACAGGTTTATCAATAATGATTTTAGATTTTCCGCTGCCACCTGGTTCTTTATTTTTACCAATGGTAATCTTTCATCTACCGGCAGGCTGGTTGTTGATGACAATAAAATTGTTGGAAACTTTACTTTAACAGGTGATGCAGAGCTGAGGATGCTGCACAGCAACCTGAATACCGTTTCTGGTTCGCAGGTAAATATCACGAATAACGAGTTTGAGAATGTTTCAGCTTCAGGCGTTTTTTATACCGGTTTTAATGGATTGTATAGCTTCTATAACGGCAACCCATGTACGCTAACGGTCAGTAATAATATTTTCAATAACTGGACTTCAGGAGATGGATATCTTACCGGGATAAATATTTCGGGATTAACAGGAACAGCAACCTGTAGCAATAACATCGTATCCAACATCACCTGCAATGGCGACCTGGAAGGAATTAACCTCAGCCCGGTAGGCAGCAGTGGTCAATTTACTTTGCTCAATAATTCGATCAGCGAACTCAATTCCGGCGGTGGGTATATTTATGGTATATCAGGCAATATACCTTTGGTGCCCAATACAGTTCAGATAAACATCAATAATAATTCCATCCATGGATTGACTTCTTCCTATGCAACCGGTGAAATAGCTGGCATATACCTGTTTTCGGGACATGCATCTACCACGGTGTCTATAACAGGGAATAAGATATTCGATCTGTCTGAAACCGCTTCCGGAAGTTATGTGTATGGAATTTTCACAGAACCAACATTGGCTGCTACCGTTACTTATTCCAATAATTATATTGGCGATCTTCGGGCTCCATTATCCAATGCAAGCAATTCTTCCATCAGGGGATTGAGTCTTTCCATGGCTGCTGGCGTTAGCAATGTTTATTATAATACGATTCACCTGGCAGCAACAGGCTCTGCCGCAACTTTTTCAACCGCTGCTGTGTATGCAGATGCTTCCGTTGCATTAACGTTACGGAATAATATCTTCAGCAATACATCCACCGGGGGACTATCCGGGAAAACAGTTGCATACTGGCGTTCTGCAAACAATCTGGCAACTTATGATGCAGCATCAAACAATAATGTATTCTACGCAGGTGTACCGGGTGCTCAAAATCTTGTTTTTTATGATGGAACGAATAGTGATCAAACGATCGCAGCCTATAAAACAAGGGTAAGTCCAAGAGACCTACGATCATTAAGTGTATTACCGGATTACATCAGCACAAATGGTCCTGATGCAACGTTCCTTCATCTTTCGCCCATTACCGGTTGTGAACTGGCCAGTGCCGGAAATAATGCAGGCATTTTACTGGCCACTGATTTTGATGGCGACGCCCGTATGACCAGCAGCCCGTTCCTTACCGATATCGGAGCAGATGAATATTCGAAAGTGAATGTGTGGACCGGCGCCAACAGCAGTAACTGGAACGATGCCGGAAACTGGAGTGAAGGCGTAGTACCCAATGACATCACCAGGAATGTATCGATATCTACTCCGCCAGTCACTCAGCCAGTGATCAACGTAGGAAATACCTTCCAGGTGTCCAACATCATTCTTCAGCCGGGTGCCAGCCTAACGAATAGGGGTACCCTACAAGTGTCCGGTGGATTATACGGAGCTGCAGGGAGCATCAATAATATCCAGGCAGGATTAGCCGTAGGATCGATTGAAATGAACGGAGATTGTTCAACTTCACAACCATTGGCAGGGAATGTTTTTGTGAACAATCTTGTAAAAGATTTTAAAGTAAGCAACGATGTAACGATCTCTTCTGTAAATGGCGAACAGCTTAATATTGAGGGAACATTATCATTCGGAGCTGTTCCGGGAAAAACACTTTTTACCGGCGATAACGTAAACCTGAAATCAACGGCAAATGCAACCGCCAATGTTGCAAATATGACCGGACATTCCATTTCAGGAAAAGTTACGGTAGAGCGATACGTGAATACAGGCCTGCCTGCCGACGGGCGCCATCCAAAGTCATGGCAGTTCCTGGCAACGCCTGCAAAAAATCAATCGGTCTTTCAATCCTGGCAGGAGTCGGGAGCAACCCCGGCCGGCTTTGGCACCATCATAACGGGAACGGGTAGTGGATTTGATATCACAACAGCCCAGCCATCCATGAAATTTTTTGATCCTACGATTGGTGCTGCCGGTGATTGGACGGGCATCAGTAATACAGGCAATGGCATCGCCGATCAGCGTGGATATATGGTCTTTGTCCGGGGCGACAGAACCGTTAATACCTCTTCTGCACCCGCCAATCCCACTACCCTTCGCATTAAAGGAGACCTGTTTCAACCAAACGATGCACCACCGGTTACAACAGTATTGGCTGGAAAAATTGCAGCGGTTGGTAATCCATATGCTTCTGCCATCGACCTGGTTTATATGAAGGATAATGGGTTGTTTGTTAACCTAAACAATGACGTAACGGTGTGGGACCCCTTATTATACGGAAGCTATGGACTGGGAGGATATCAAACCTTATCGGCTGCCAATAATTATGAACCAACTGCGGGCAGCACGGCTACGGCCTATTACCCTGCGGGTGTTCCTTCACCAACCATTCAAAGCGGGCAGGCTTTCTTTGTTCGTTCTTCCGGACCAGCGGGCAGCATCAGCTTTACCGAAGATTGTAAAGTGAACAGCAACCGCCTGGTGAACCGAAGTTTCAATCAATCAGAAAAACATTTTTTCAGGGCAACGTTATATACCCAGTCAGGTTTGATAGCTGATGGAAATTCCGTAGTATTCAGTCCAGACTATCACAACCGGATAGACGCAGATGATTCCTGGAAGATCAGCAATTCGGGTGAAAATTTCGGCATGTCAAGAGAAGGCAAAAACCTTTCTGTGGAAGCCAGAAATATGGTGAGGAACACAGATACGATCTTTTATACATTAAGCAACCTGCGCATACAGCCATATCGTTTTTGTTTTGTTCCGAAGAATATGGCCGGCAATCAATTGACAGCAATCCTGATAGATACCTACTTGAACAGCAAAACCCTGTTAAACCTGGGAGACAGCAACTGGATCAATATTCAGGTAACCCAGGATCCACTTTCAGCGACGCCTGGCCGATTTTATGTAGTATTTAAGAAATCACAAACTGACCTGGTAAAGACCATCCAATTAAAAGCAGATCGTATTGATGATGAAACCGTATCTCTTCAATGGTATGTGACTAACCAGGGCCAGGTGGAGAAGTATGAGATCGAAAGAAGTTTCGACGGATCTCTTTATGAGTTAATTGGAACCAGGGATGCATTTTTGCAAACCGATCCTTCCATACAATATGATTTTAAAGACCTGCAAGCCGGCACCTCGGATATCTATTATCGTATCAGGATGATTGAGGCCAATGGATCGACCAGGCTCAGCAATTGGGTTAAAGTATATGCGTTGCCGGTTGATCCGTCGATAAGCGTTTATCCGAACCCGGTAGTTGATAAAAACATGTATTTGCATTTTCGCAACCTGGAAGCAGGAGAATATATTGCTATTCTGTATAATAGTATTGGCGAAATGATTTTTAAAAAGACTCTTTCTATTAATGAAACTAATGTTGTTAAGTTGCTTCATCTTGAACATCATATTGCATCAGGAATATATCATCTTCGAATATCAGGACCAAACCGTGAAATAAGGGCATTGCAGGTAATAATCCGGTAACAAATTGTCCTGCTTTTTTTAATCAAAAGAATCATTGGAATAAGCACCATCCGTTGTGGTTAAATACAACTATGCCTAATAGTTAGTCTATTTATTATTTTATAAATCAACAAGTAAAAATTATCTGGAATCTTTAAAAGGTAGCCTTGTTTTTTTTGTATCTTAGCAACGATCCCTGCCATAAATAAATATTGAAATGCAAATATTTTTCCGGGGATTCATACTATCTCTCATTTTTATTTCCAATCAATCTAAGGCACAATTAACTGGTATTAAAAGTATTCCTGGCGATTATTCGTGTATTGCTGTAGCTATTAATGCACTAAACACACAGGGAGTAGGAAACGGAGGCGTAATTTTTAATGTAGGGGCAGGAATTGCGTTTGAAGAAACTGTACCTACAGGTGGCATTGTATTGGGCAGTGCTATTTTGAATTCATCACTAAATTCAACCAATACACTTGTAATTCAAAAGGCATCAACAGCTTTAGCTAACCCATTGATAACGTCATATACCGGGGGAACTTCTACACCTGCCACAGCATCAGCGTTCCAGGATGGTATTTTTCGTTTAAGAGGTTGCGACTTTGTAACAATTAATGGCATAGATCTGAAGGAAAATGCGCTAAATACTACGAATCCATCTACAATGGAGTATGGCTATGCGATGTATAAAGCTAATGTTGGTGATGGTTGTCAGAATAACACAATTAAAAACTGCACAATCACATTAAACCGTATAAATAATGCAACGGCTGCTGGAATTATGTTAACCGGTAGTGTAGGAATATTAATCATCAATTCAAAAGACTCATTCCCCACAGTAGGCTTAGCCCCAACTACAGCTCCCGGGGCCAATGCCAACAACAGGATATACAACAATACCATTCAAAATTGCAATATTGGTATTGGAGTCAGCGGTTATGCGGCGGCGATAGTCGCTGCTATTGATGTAAATAATGATATTGGCGGACAAAGTGCCGCTACAGCAAATATGATCATTAATTATGGTGGAGGATCTGCAGCAACAAACCCAGCGTATGGTATTCAAACACTCAATCAGCGTAATCTGAATATTTCCTATAATTTGATTGATAATAACAATGGTTCTGGAGTAAATCATCCCCTTGCAAATCTTTATGGAATTTACAGTACCGGTGGAACAAATGGGAGTGCAGATTTAACCCATAATGTTATTTCATTAAAATCAAATGCAATTTCCCATTATGTATTTGGTATTGCTGCTACTTACGTTGGAGGTGTTTATGAAAATGTTGCTTACAATACGATCACAAACTGCAGTTGTTCTTCGATGACAACGGGGTTCTTTTATGGTATATCTGCAACTGGCCCATTGAAAGTTTATATAAACAATAATACTATCGACGGAATAGCAGTAGGTGCTTCTGTAGCCACTCCACAAGTGTACCCGCAAGTGTATGGCATTTATTCGAACAGCGGATCAATTGTACCTGATTCTGTTTTTGCCAACGGAAATCAGATCAAAAACATAACGATTACCTGTAACTCATTCGGGTATCTTACAGGACTTTCTATTAATGCAGGAAAAGTACATAGGGCAACAGGCAACACCCTTTCAAATTTTATGATAACTGGTACAGGTACAGGCGGAAGCATAACCGGAATGTTAACTGCAAATGCCTATTACACCAATATTAGTACTGTTAATTATGAAGACAATAATATCAGCTACTTTTCAATCGTTCAATCAGGAATTAACCCAGGAGGTTCCATTATTGCCATGTCAAATACCTACCAAACATCTTACGGTATCAGCTTCAGGAATAATGTCATCCATCATATGCAGGGTAACGGGGCCGTAACCATTAACGGAATAAATATATATGCAGGAAGTAATTATAACAATTACATATCGGGTAACAACATGCATACCTTTGTTTCGAACGGAGGATCAATAGTAGGCGTAACTTTTTCGAATTCCGGCAGGTTAAATTTTTTTAAAAATAAATTCTATGATTTTTTAGCTACCGGCGCCAATGGTAATATTAAAGGAGTTTACATAGCAAGCAATACTGATACCTGCCAGTTTTACAATAATTATATCGGAGATCTTCGAACTCCTGCTGCCAGCAGTTTATCACAGGCGATCACCGGCATCAATATTCAATTAGCCTATATGATTACCAAGCTGAAAGTATATAATAATACTATTATGCTGGATGCCACATCAACCGGTGTTAATTTCGGGACTACAGTTTTTTTTCATGGCGCCAATTCGTCTAACACGATTAATGCAGTAACATTAAAAAACAATATTTTTATCAATACGTCGATTTCAAAAGGTACTGGTAAAACCATCGTCCTGGAAAGAAACCTGGCAACTTTAGCCAATTATTCAACTTCCTCAAATAACAATGTATTTTATGCAGGGGAGCCATCGAACCAGCAGCTAATTTATTTTGACGGGATAAATGCAGATCAAACACTCGCTTCATTTATTACAAGGGTAGGGCCAGTAAGGGAAATCAATTCATTGAGTATAATGCCCAATTTTATAAGTACTACCGGATCAGATGATCTTTATCTTCACCTTGATCCTTTGTCAAACTGTGATATTATTGGAAAAGGAAACAATGAAACATTTTTACTTTCAGAAGATTTTGATGCTCAACCAAGAATGATTACCAGCCCTTTTACCATAGACATTGGGGCAGATGAAACTGGTAAATCAAATATTTGGACCGGTAACAATGGAACGGCCTGGACGAATGCTGCCAATTGGTCTGAAGGAATAGTGCCCGATGATCTTGGCTGGAACATCGTCATTCCCGCTGGTTCTGTTAATGAACCTTTAATTGATTTCGGGGAATCGGTTCAGGTCAAAAGTATAAATATAGCTGCAGGAATTTTACTCAGCAACCGCGGAACCCTTAAAGTAGGTGGCTTCATCATGGCACCAGCGGCATCTATTAATAATATGTACAACGGAACCACAGAAGGATCAATAGAAATGAATGGAATGTGTTCAAACGCTCAAACGATCAGCGGCAAAATATTCTACTTAAACAATATCCGAAATCTGATCATCGGAACAGATGTTTTGGTTTCTGCTATTGAAGGAGAAGGAATTAACATAACCGGCACTTTATCTTTTGGAGGGATTGCAAATAAAACTTTGTATACCGGAGATAATATTTATTTAAAATCTACCGCCACCGCAACTGCCAATGTTGCCGATATTACCGGCAACGTCATTTCAGGTAAAGTAACTGTGGAACGATATGTAAATACAGGGCTCCTTGCCGATGGCCGGCATCCGAAATCCTGGCAGTTTCTGGCTGCTCCTACAAAAGGGCAAACAATCTTCCAATCATGGCAGGAAAACGGGACAATTCTTCCAGGTTTTGGAACAATTATAACGGGAACGGGTAACGGCTTTGATATAACCACTGCCCAGCCTTCTATGAAATTCTTTGATCCGGCAACGGGCTCCGAAGGCAACTGGATTGGGGTAACCAATACAGGAAATAATATTCAAGATCCGCGTGGATACATGCTTTTTGTTCGGGGAGACAGATCAGTAACCACTTCGAATGGAACACCGAATCCCACCACGCTTCGAACCAAAGGTTCTTTGTTTCAACCAACCGATGCACCTCCTTCAACAAATGTATTGCCCGGAAAACTGGCTTCGGTAGGGAACCCATATGCCTCGGCAATTGATATCAGTTATATGGCAGGAAACGGCTCCTTTGTAAACCTCGACAACAATGTGATCGTATGGGATCCATTGTTGAATGGTTCATTTAACCTCGGAGGTTACCAGGCTTTGTCGGCTGCTAATAATTACGAACCTACAGCAGGAGGAACCTCATATTATCCTGCAGGCGTTGCATCTCCATTTATACAAAGTGGCCAGGCATTTTTTGTGCGCTCTTCGGGCCAGGCGGGCAGCGTAACATTTTCGGAGGCATGTAAAACGGCTAGTAACAGACTTGTAAATCGTAGTGGGCTTCAAGGACGGCGCAGGTATTTCAGGGCAACATTATTTACTAGCACCGGCATTATTGCAGATGGAAATGCGGTAGTTTTTGATAATGACTACCGCAACCGAATAGACGAAAATGACGCATTGAAGATTTCTAATTCCGGCGAGAATGTAGGAATCCTGAAGGAAGGTCGTTTACTTGCCGTGGATGCAAGAGGCAGGATTGAACAAAGAGATAGTATCTTTTATTCAACATGCAACCTCCGTATTCAATCATATCGTTTTTGCTTTTCACCCAAAAACATGTCAGTAGAAGGATTGAGAGCATACTTAGTAGATACATATCTTCAAACTAGAACTTCAATAAGCCTGGTCGATAGTAGTTGGGTAAATTTTACAATCACCCAGGACCCCTCATCTGCTTCGCCTACCCGTTTTTACGTAGTTTTCAAAATAAGTGAACAAAAGAAAAATATTTCAATTAGGAGTGTTGAAAATATTTCTATGAACAAATCGCAGCCAAAAATCTGCGTATATCCAAATCCAATAGTAAATAACTGTATAAGGCTTCAATGCAGGAATGTGCTTACTGGAAAATATCAAATTCAGCTTCTGAACAACGCCGGGCAGGTTTTATTTCGTGAAATATTGTGGATCAATGAATCCAATGCTTTAAAAATGCTGAAAATGGTTAAAAATATTCCCCCTGGTGATTATCTCATTCAACTTATCAATCCAGTGGGAGACAAACAAACCATCTCAGTTTTCTTTCAATAAAACATTTAACATTACACCCTTCATTTAAGATACAGCTTGCATTTCTAAAAACATTTTATATCTCTTCTACCGAGCCCCCTGATAAAAAACACAAGTCCTCCTTTGTTTGTTTGCTTTATTAATAGGAAATTCGCAGCATGCAATTTTTACAGAAAGACCTGGGAACCGAAAAACTCATTGAATTATACAGGAACCTGCTCCTGCCCCGCATGATCGAAGAGAAAATGCTGGTGTTGTTGCGGCAGGGTAAAATATCAAAATGGTTCAGTGGGATCGGCCAGGAAGCCATCGCGGTGGGTGCCACCATGGCCCTGCTGGATGATGAGTGGGTAATGCCCCTGCATCGTAACCTGGGTGTATTCACTTCCCGTAAAATGCCGTTGAATAAATTGTTCAAACAATGGCAGGGCAACCAGGATGGATATAGCAAGGGCCGCGAAAGAAGTTTTCATTTTGGGAATAAAGAACATCATATCTGTGGAATGATTTCGCACCTCGGTCCACAACTGGCGATTGCCGACGGGGTTGCATTGGCGTATAAACTGCGCAAAGAACAAAAAGTGTCGCTGGCCTTTACCGGCGATGGAGGCACCAGTGAGGGTGATTTTCATGAAGCACTTAATACGGCTGCAGTATGGGACCTTCCCGTGATTTTTATCATTGAGAACAATGGATACGGATTAAGTACCCCAACCAGTGAACAATACCGTTGTAAAAACCTGGTAGATAAAGCCGCCGGGTATGGAATAGAAGGTGTGCAGATCGATGGCAATAATATTCTAACAGTTTATGATACCATCAAAGGCGTTCGGGAATATTGCATCAAAAATCAAAAACCTTACCTGATCGAATGCATGACTTTCCGCATGCGGGGACATGAAGAAGCCAGTGGTGTAAAATATGTACCCAAGAACCTTTTTGAAGAATGGGAAAAGAAAGACCCGATCAAAAATTTCGAATCCTGGCTGTTGAGAGAAAACCTGGTTACCGAAGCAGAAGTACAGGCTATTCGTGCTGAAATAAAAAATCACATTGAAGAAGAGTTGAAAGAAGGGTTTCTTTCCGATCCCATTATTGTTGATACCAATAATGAGGTGGTAGATGTATACGCAACCTCGCAACCCAATCCAGCCTGGCTGATTGATAACAGTTATGAAGGTCCTGTACATTCCGAAGGAATTTCTTCTGAAAAAAAATTCATTAATGCCATCAGCGATGCCCTGGAGCAATCGCTACAAAAGCACAGCAACCTGGTGTTGATGGGGCAGGACATTGCCGAATATGGCGGCGCCTTTAAAGTAACGGAAGGATTTGTGGAAAAATTTGGAAAAGAAAGAATCCGAAATACGCCTTTGTGCGAAAGTGCCATCGTGGGAGCAACCCTTGGCATGTCGCTCGAAGGATATAAATCTGTGATGGAAATGCAGTTTGCCGATTTTGCCACTGTTGGTTTCAACCAGATCATCAACAACCTGGCGAAGATACACTACCGGTGGGGGCAAAACGCAGATGTGGTGATCAGGATGCCTACAGGTGGTGGCGTTGGTGCCGGGCCATTTCACAGCCAAAGCAACGAAGCCTGGTTTGTTCATACGCCTGGACTAAAAGTTGTATACCCTTCTTCACCCATTGATGCCAAAGGATTGATGATCGCTGCGATCAATGATCCCAACCCGGTGATGTTCTTTGAACATAAAGCATTGTACAGGAGTGTGAGCGGATTGGTACCTGATAACTATTACGAGATAGAGATCGGTAAAGCGAAACATGTGCAGGAAGGCGAAGACCTGTCGATCATCACCTATGGTGCAGGTGTTCATTGGGCTTTGGAATATGTAAAGAACCACCCGGAATTATCGATCGACATAACCGATCTGCGTACTTTATTACCACTTGATTATGATGCGATCAAAAGCGCTGTTTCCAGAACAGGAAAAGTACTTTTATTGCATGAAGATAGTTTAACCGGAGGCATCGGTGGTGAAATAGCAGCCTGGATCGCCGAGCATTGTTATACTTTATTAGATGCACCAATCATGCGTTGTGCAAGCCTGGATACACCCATTCCATTCAGCATTGAACTGGAGAAAAATTTCATGGCCTATTCAAGGCTTCATGAAACGATCGGCCGGTTGATGCAATTCTGATCATTGTCATTCAAAAAAAGCCATGTGATGCTATGCTTCATGAAAACCTGTTACTGATCCTGACGCTTTTGTTTGCGGTTTCCATGTTGTCGATGCTGAGTACGAAGCTAAAGATCTCTTACCCGATATTCCTGGTGATCATGGGTTTGCTGATCAGTTTCATACCGGGCATTCCGTTGATCAGCCTGGATCCGGATATGATATTCCTGGTATTTCTGCCACCGTTATTATATTCTGCTGCCTGGAATACTTCCTGGAAAGATTTCTGGGAATCGAGAAGGCCGATCAGTTTGTTATCATTCGGGCTGGTCATCTTCACGTCAACGGCCATCGCTTTTTTGTCTAATGCCATCATCCCCGATTTCCCCCTTGCGCTTGGTTTTTTGTTAGGCGGTATCATTTCTCCTCCCGATGCAGTTGCGGCCACCTCTGTATTGCAGGGATTGAAGGTTCCCAAAAGGGTTGTAACAATCCTGGAAGGAGAAAGCCTCATCAATGATGCCTCGTCACTGATCGTATTCCGGTTTGCACTGGCTACGATTTTTACAGGTCAATTCAGTTTCTGGAAAGCAGGAACAGAGTTCTTTGTGGTAGCAGGTTTAGGAATCCTTGTAGGGCTACTGGTGGCACACGTAGTGTATGCAGCCCACCGATTCTTGCCTACAACACCCAGTATTGATACCGTGATAACCCTTATTTCACCCTATCTCATGTACATCATTGCTGAACACTTTCATTATTCGGGCGTGCTGGCGGTGGTGAGTGGCGGATTGTTCTTAAGTTTCCGGTCACATGAGATATTTGCTTATAACTCACGGATACAGGCATACGCTTTTGGGGAAACGATCATCTTCCTGCTCAATGGACTGGTATTTATCCTGATTGGTTTACAACTGCCACAGATCATTGCGGGGCTTGGAGAGAGTTCTGTTGGCGAAGCCATTTCCTATGCGGTCATCATCAGCCTGGTAACCATTGTCATCAGGGTGATATGGGTTTTCCCCGGGGCTTATGTACCCAGGATATTGAGTAAACGCATCCGTACAAAAGAGAAAAGACCATCGTGGAAAACGGTCTTCCTGGTCGCCTGGAGCGGCATGCGTGGCGTGGTTTCCCTGGCTTCTGCTTTGGCTGTACCCCTTACCGTTACCAATGGCGAAGCATTTCCTCACAGGAACCTCTTGTTGTTTATTACGTTTGTTGTGATCCTGTTTACCCTGGTCTTGCAGGGCCTCAGCCTGCCCTGGGTTATACGCGTATTAAAAATTGAAGACCCGGGTGACAATGAAGAGGAACAGGAACTGGCCATTAAGCTTCGCCTTGCTGAAGCATCTCTTGATCACTTGCAAACGAATTATGCCGATGAAGTGAATACCATCGATGCATACGATCGCTTAAAAGAAAAGTATGTGCGGATGATTGAAATTTCCAACAAAAAATTATTGAAGGAAGAAAGCGAAACTTCTTCTCCGGGATTCTTACCCAGGTACCGGCAAATGCTGATAGAACTGGTTGATGTGCGTAGAAAGGAATTACAAAAATTACGCAAAGAAAATATTTATTCCGGCGAACTGATCCGCAATAAAGAACGTGAGCTTGACCTGGAAGAGGCCAGGCTCAGCGAATAGATATACATTAGGCCGGAATAAATTTCATTGAGATTGAATTTACACAATGGCGTGTATCCTTCTCCGTGAATCGTTCCCCGGTAAATACATGGCCCAGGTGTCCTCCGCAATTGGCACAAACAATTTCAGTTCTGCTGCCATCGGCATCGGGTATGCGCTTTACGGCGCCGGTGATCTCATCATCGAAACTTGGCCAGCCGCAACGCGAATCAAATTTATCTTTCGATTCATATAAAGCCGCATTACATTGACGGCATACATAGGTACCCGTTGCTTTGTTATCAGTGTATTCCCCGGTGAATGCTCTTTCGGTTCCTTTTTTTAATATCACGTATGCTTCTTCGGGTGTCAGTGGGTTCAGTTCCATGTTTTTTTATTTGCAAAATTATTTAAAAAGGAAGCAGGCTGCTGATAAGGAAATGTTATAAGCTTAAGCAGTCTATTCCAAAGATGCCGTTCGCTTTCTCATAGGTTGCCATTGCCTGTACGTTAAACTACGCCATACCCATTCAATGGGCCCGAAATTGAAAGTCTTTAACCATATGTAACTGAAAAATATCTGGAAGCTAAAAACAGCCAGGGCAAAGAGGGTCCAGGCTGTTGGGCCTAACTGGCCACCAAACCCAAAACCAACGCCATAAAATACCAGGATGCTGATTAGGCTGTGCAGGAGGTAATTGCTGAATGCCATTTTACCAACCGGTTGCAGCAGGCGCAGGATTTTTTTACCGGCACCAGAACCGTATACAAGGGCCAGAGACGATGCATAAGCCATGGCAAGTGGTACTACTCCAACGGCATAAGCAACCGTTTGATAAAAGCCATTCATTTTCAGATCGAAATAATCATCTTCATGCTGCATGTATTGCGCCAGGAAATAATTCGCAGGCAACCCGATGATGAACCCACTAACGGCGATCCTTAGCAGCAGATTTTTATTCTGAAGAATTTTTTTGTAGTTACCGTTTCTTCCAACATAATATCCAATGAGGAACATGCCCAGTACCTTTGAGATGCGGCTTACAAAAAAGAGGTAGGCAAAGCGGAAGAAACCTCCGGAGATATTCATTTTCCAGATGTCGATCCAGGAGCCGGTATTGCGCAACGCTTTTCCGGGCCCATTGGCGCTTACATGGTTCAGGTGTTCATTTACATACCTACCTGTTTCGAACAGGATGCCCGCCGGCGCATTAAGCCATAGAAAATTCATTTTTAAAAAGTAAATGGGAATCGGCGAAAGGATCAGAATAAAGCCCCAGAACAATAATTTCCTGTCGGGCATATTCCTGAACAGGAGCAACAAAAACCCCAGCATGGCGTAAAAGGCGACGATGTCGCCGGTCCATAAAATAAACAGGTGTAATAATCCAAATAACAGCATCCCCCATAAACGGCGTTTAACCAGTACCGTAGGGTTCAAATCGGTCTGTTTTATTTTTTGCATTTGCAGGGCCATGCCCCATCCAAACAATAAACTGAATATGGAATAGAACTTACCTTCAATGAACATAGCCTGCAGAAAGGTCATCTGGCTGTCGAACGCATAATGATATCCAAGGGATACCTGTTCGGAGTTATATAACGATAAAAAATTCAGGTTTGCTATGAAGATGCCAAGAATGGCAAAACCCCGGAGAACATCCATGAACATTTCCCTGTCGGCATTCTTAACCGGCGCTATAGTTTGCATAAAAAGCAATTTTTAAACAAACTAACTACAATTTTCAATTAAACCAAGTTATGGAGCGGGTTCATCAATTTTCCTGGCAGGTGAAGCGGGTTGCCATTTCCTGAATTGGTAGAATGCATTTAAAATATACTGGTTAAAAGCAAGCTCATCGCTGTTGCGGGCAAATTCATAATCGGGGCGGTACCAAACGAGGAAACTATCTAACTCGGGGCTTTGTAATCCCGTGATCCGTTTTACAAATACTTTGCTGAAACGGTAATTCACATATTTTTCCTGCTCCTGTTGTTCAAGTCTTCGTTGAAAAGCCTTGATTCTTTTATTTCGTTTGAACCGGAAGACGTTTATCAATTCATTGAGATCTGCTCCTGTTGCTCCCGAAGGAGAAATAGAAGAACGAACGCCTGGTTTGGTATAATCATAAATATCTGCATAAGCCTGCCTGTTTTCCAGCGAATCCTGGCGATACGATTTTGAAAATACAGTAACCTCGTTGAGTAAACTATATTTTCCTTTTACAGGTATCCGGAGTGAAATATTAAAATGACTGGGATCCGACATGGCCGACACGGCAAATTTTTGCGTGGGTTTGTTATTGTAATGAAAAGTGAGGGAATCTTCCGGGTTAACGATGATCGTATACCGGCCCATACTATCGCTGATGGTAAACACGCCCGAAGTACTCACGACCCTGACATTTTCTACATAATTGATCTTGCTGATATCATAAACAGTTCCACTAACTGAAACCTGTGCACGCAGCCCTATTGAAAATGCAAAGGAAAACAGCAAAAAGAAGAGTTTGCGCAAATGAAGTAATGGTTAAATGTTTGTAATATTAATTAACAAATCCTACATCGCCGGGTATGCAAACGCTATTTAACGTGGATTTTGCTTTTTTAAAACAGATTCAATAACGGCGGGATAATGATCCTGTTCGAGCTGGTGAATTTTTCCTGCAAGGGATTCAGGGGTATCGGTTGGGGTTACCGGGCACCTGGCCTGGAAGATGATCTCCCCATGATCATACAACTCATCGGCATAATGTATACTGATACCGCTTTCGGTTTCCCGGTTGGCTATAACGGCTTCGTGCACGTGCTTTCCATACATGCCTTTTCCGCCATAAGCGGGCAATAAAGCAGGATGAATATTAATTATTTTTTTAGGGTATGCCTCAATGATAGCAGGGGGAAGTTTCCATAAAAACCCTGCCAGCACCACCAGGTTGATGTTCTTTTTCGTTAGTACAGAAAGGCATTCGCCCTGTACAGAAAGGGAGGCCTTATTGATCATAAGCAACTCGATCCCATTTTCTTTGGCAATGCCGATCACACCAGCAACAGGGTTATTGCAAACGATGAGCGCAATGTTTATGCCCGGGTTATTTTTAAAATGAGTTATGATATTTTTTGCATTGCTGCCGGCACCGCTTGCAAAAATGGCTATGTTAGTTAGCTCTTGATTGGACCCCATAACCGTTTTATCTCCTTTCATCTTATGCCAGATCCGGGAAATATATCGCTTAAAAAAACTAAACTGTCCAAGTGGAACACTAACCAATAAAACAGAAACAGGCCATAAGAGGGTTACCACTATTATATATAGTATGAACCAACCGACCCCTTTTTCAATTCCGGAAAGCATTAATAATTTTCTGCCTACGATTCCGCAAAGACTTCCTCCCAATGCAAATGTTGATATGATGAGCAACAAATTCCACCCGTTCACTTTCCACTTGCCCTGTAATTTTTTAAACATGCTGCAAAAATGCAGAAAACATTGTGATAAAAAGCCGAATTTTTTTTGCCAAAAAAAAGTTAAGGAATCGTTTACAAATACATGACAATTGTTATACAAAACACGTCACAAACCCTTGAAATACACGTCAGATAAGGAAAAAAAAATTTTTCAAATGTTGATATTATGTCAACATCCTACCTTATTTTTGCACTCAAACCAGGATTTTTTTCCACATTAGCCCCGATAACTGTATGAGTCGCTATAGAAAAATCATTAACAAAGTTTTTGCAAGTCTCCTTTTAGTTCTACTTGTTTCTTTAAATAATAATGTCGAAGCCCAGGATGGGGAAGCGCTATTTAAAGCAAATTGCGCCAACTGTCATAAACCTGATGCCGACTATACAGGCCCGGCCCTGAAGGGATGGAGCACAAGAGTTCCTTCTCCGGAATGGCTTTATGCATGGATTGCGAATCCGGCCGGACAGAACGATACATACGCTAAAGCGTTGAAAGACAAGTGGAAACCAACCATCATGACCGGCTTTGCTCAATTGAAGAAAGAAGAAGTTGATGCGATCATGAAATATGTGGATGATTATACACCACCCGCTAAAGGACCCGAAACTGCTGGCGGTGCAGCTCCCGCAACCGACAACTCTCTACTGTTTGGAATACTCACCCTGGTATTAGCCCTGGTGGCCTTTATATTATTACAGGTAAACAGCAACCTGCGCAAACTTACCGATGAAAAAGAAGGTGTATTGCGTGGCGAACCGGTTCCTTTCTATCGCAACAAAACCTATTTAATGACAGGTATTTTGGTCCTTTTCGCTTTAGGAGGATACTATACCATCAGCGGGGCCATTGGTTTGGGCCGTATGAAAAATTATCAACCAGAACAGCCTATTTATTATTCTCATAAGGTTCACGCAGGTACCAACCAGATCAGTTGCCTGTATTGCCATGGCGGTGCACAGGACAGTAAACAAGCGAGCATTCCTTCGGTAAATGTTTGTATGAACTGTCACATGGCCATTAAAGAATACAAAGGTGACCCGATCGTGAAAGAAGATGGAACTGCAGTAAATGGTACCGCAGAAATCCAGAAATTATATAGTTATGCAGGTTGGAATGCTGATACCAAACAATATAACCCAGATAACAACAAAGATGGCGTGCCTGATGGCGCAAAGCCAATTGAGTGGGTAAAAATTCATAATCTTCCCGACCACGTTTATTTCAACCACAGTCAGCATATTAAAGTGGGTAAACAACAATGCCAGACCTGTCATGGCAACATCCAGGAAATGCCGGAAGTTTACCAGTTCACTGACCTGAGCATGGGCTGGTGTATCAATTGTCACCGCGAAACAAAAGTTGATTTTTATAATAAAGAAACCGGTGAAGGAAACAAGTTTTACAGCATCTACGAGAAATTCCATAATGACCTTAAAAATCATAAGATGGACAGCGTAACCGTAGAAAGCATCGGTGGAACAGAGTGTCAGAAATGTCACTATTAATCAGGAGTAAGCCCTTTGGGGCATGCGGATTCCGGATCGTTCGGATCAAACATTCAAATTTTAGAATTTTCAAATTGTAATATGGAAAAAAAGTACTGGCAGAATTTTGGTGAACTGAATCAGTCTGATGCTTATACGCAATCAGCCGGGCAGGAGTTCAAAGAAGAATTGCTTCCATTGGAAGACATGGCCGATGAAGGCTTGTTGGAAGGAAAAACGGCCCGCAGGGACTTTTTAAAATATCTGGGATTTAGTACCGCAGCGGCAGCCCTGGCAGCCAGTTGTGAAATGCCGGTACGCAAAGCAGTTCCATATTTACAGAAGCCCGATAATGTGATCCCGGGCGTTTCAAATTATTACGCTTCAACCTATGTAAATGGTGGAGATGCGATCAGCGTAGTGGTAAAACAAAGAGAAGGCCGACCCATTAAGATAGAAGGAAATGAACTGTCAACTATAACAAAAGGCGGTACCAGCGCACGTTCACAGGCTTCTGTACTCGACCTGTATGATACCACCAGGCTTCGTCATCCTTTACAGAAAGACGGAACTTCCTATAAAGAAGTAAGCACATTTGATGCTTTCGATAACATGGTTTCAGGCGCCATTGCCAATCTCGGCGGCCGTTCCATTGTATTGCTCACTTCAACCATTAACTCGCCGTCAACCCTGCAGATCATCAATGATTTCCTGGCCAAATACCCAGGCAGCAGGCACGTGCAGTATGACGCTATCAGTTATAGCGGAATGCTAATGGCCAACGAAGCATGTTATGGTAAAAGAGCCCTTCCATCTTATCATTTTGATAAGGCCCAAACCATTGTCAGCCTCAGCGCCGACTTTTTGGGAACCTGGATAAGCCCGGTAGAATTTAGTCACCAATACGCAAAAAATCGTAAGATCAATGGAGAAAATCCTTCATTGAGTCGTCATATTCATTTTGAAAGTATGTTAAGCCTCACCGGTAGCAATGCCGATGACAGGTTTACACACAAGCCATCAGAAACAGGGTTGATTGCCCTGGCTTTATTGGCAAAACTGGGAGGATCTGTTCCAGCCCCATCTATCAATGACGCAAAACTTGCCAAAGGAATTGAACTGGCTGCCGCTCAATTAACAGCCAGCAAAGGTTCGGCACTGGTGGTTTGTGGCAGCAACGATGTGAATGTACAGGTTGTAGTGAATGCCATCAATGAACTGATCGGTGCAAATGGAGCTACTATTAACTGGGCAGTTACATCAAACTACCGTAAAGGGATAGATGCTGATATGGCCAAACTGGTTGCCGACATGAGTGCAGGTACCGTTGGCGGTTTATTGGTTTATGATTGCAACCCGGCTTATTCTTACTACGACAGCAAGAAATTTACCGATGCATTATCTAAACTGCCTTTAAGTGTTTCTTTTAATGCAACCATGGATGAAACCACGGAAGCATGTAAATATATTCTTCCTTCACACCATTGGCTCGAAAGCTGGGGTGATGCAGAACCGAAGTCGGGTTTTATCAGCTTGCTGCAACCGGTAATCAGCCCATTGTTTAAAACAAGGGCGTTCCAGACTTCCCTGATCAAATGGATTGGCGGACAGGCAACTGCAGTAACAGCTGTTGCTCCAAATGACTCTACAGCTAAAGTAACGTTATCAGCCCCGGTAAATAATTCTGCTGATGCATATGAAAATTATATCAAATCATACTGGTCAGGCAAATTGGGCAGTCTTGAACTTTGGGATAAAGCCTTGCAGGATGGGGTGATTGAAACAGAAACCCTGGCTGCCGCAGGAACCTATAGCGCTGCTACACTTGGTGAAGCTGCCGGTAAAATTGCCGCAGTAAAAGCAGGCGCCATGGAAGTGGTGCTGTATGAAAAAATCTCTATGGGTAATGGTAACCAGGCAAACAATCCATGGTTACAGGAATTACCTGATCCCATTTCAAAAGTAACCTGGGATAACTATGCGATGATGAGCCCCGATATGGCGAAAACAATCATCGGGCTGGATGTAATGAACAGCCAGCGCCAGGCAGATTCTTATGAAGTAACACCGGAAAAACCGGTTGTAAAAATAACAGTAAATGGCCGTTCGGTTGAATTGCCGGTATTGATCCTTCCGGGATTGAATTCCGCTACCGTTGCCGTTGCACTTGGATATGGCAGGCAGAGCGCCAATAAGGACCAAACAATGGATCGCATCGGTCGTGCTGCCACAGGAGCTGGTAAAAATGCATATCCTATGGCCATTTTTGATGGCACTTCGGTATTGTATTCAGCGCCAGCCACCATTGAAAAAACAAGCGAAGCATATCCATTAGCACAAACGCAGGTGCATGGATCATCTGAAAGCAGGCCGATCTTATTTGAAACAACCCTGGCCAATTTCAGGAAAAATCCTGAAGCTGTACTCGAAGAACCAAGGCATGAAAGAAAGATATTAATGGCCGATGGCAAAACTGATTTCAGGAAAGACGCCACGATGTATCCCGACTTTGTAAAGCCGGGTATCAAATGGGGTATGAGCATTGATCTGAATAC